>Ga0185299_10001198_pt1 | contig 54014 bp, 43 predicted proteins | sample PaiPotPPA55metaG_FD_128002 | JGI IMG/M metagenome (GOLD analysis project Ga0185299, IMG submission 128002) | Iron sulfur acid spring bacterial and archeal communities from Banff, Canada, to study Microbial Dark Matter (Phase II) - Paint Pots PPA... ... | reverse complement strand
ATCCGCGCAGAGGGCATCACAATCTTGTTCTCGTTCCCGGCTCTGTTGAGATCGGTGATCGCGTACGGTGGTGAGCAGGCGGGCGATGCCCTTCGACTGGTTCGCATCGGTGGAGACACCACACTGTGGAGTGACATCGAGCTGCTGCGCGCCTGGCTCGGACCCGCGCCGGCAATCCAGTTGATCTATGCCGCCACTGAAGCCCCAATGATGCAGTGGTTCGTCGACGATTTCTGCCGCGCTGACGACGCGCGAATTCCCATCGGCTATCCGCTTCCAGGCAACCGCCTGGCGTTGGTCGATGAGTATGGACGCAACACGCCGCCGGGCGAGGTCGGAGAGCTGGTTGTCGCAAGTCCCTACGTGGCGTTGGGACTTTGGGTCGATGGGCGCTGCGCCGCCGGCAGCATTGAAAGCAAGGCCGCGCCCCCTGGTCGACTTTTCCGGACGGGAGATCTCGTGCGCCAAAGGCCCGACGGGCTGCTGGAACGGATTGGCCGCAAGGACAGGCAGGTCAAAATTCGGGGTACCAGGGTCGATCTAGACGGCGTGGAAGCCATCCTTCGACAGCATCCCTTCGTGCGCGATGTCGCCGTCCTGGCGAGGCCTGCGATCCAAACGAACAGCGCCGACGGCGAGGTGAGTCTGGTCGCCTATGTGAGCCTTGGCGATGGCGCGCATGCCGGGATGCTCGACGATCTGAAAGCGTTGATGCGCTCAGCGCCCCCGTCCATGCGGCCAGGACGCCTCTATCTGATCCACAAAATTCCCCGCCTGCCCAGTTCTAAGCCGGACCTGCGCGCGCTCATGGCCCTGGATTCGGTCAATGTCCAAAACGAATGCGTCAATTTCATCGCTGTGGCCGAAGCCAGTCCGGTGGGCGGCGATTGCATCGCGCAGACAGTGGCACGAGTGTGGCAAGAAGTATTGCAAATGCCCGTTGGCGGCCCGGAGGATGACTTCTTCGACGTCGGCGGCGATTCGCTAAAAGCGATCAAGTTTATACTCGACCTCGAGCGGGCCCTGGGTCTAGAGCTTTCATTGACTCTGATAACGGAGGCGCCGAAGTTCGCCAGACTATGCCAGGCCCTGAAAGAGCATCACACCAGCCGTTACGTCCCGCTGGTTGCGCTGAAACCGGGCGACGGCTCACCGCCGGTCTTCATCATCCATGGCCTCGGCGGGAATGTCGCGGGACTCTTCCCGATGACCCGGCGAATGACCTACCCGGGGGCGGTTATCGGCATCCAGGCACGTGGTCTGGCCGGCAAGGATCCACCATATGCAAACGTGGAGGCTATGGCGGTCGAATACTTGAGAGAGGTAAAGGCACGGCAACCCGAGGGTCCGTACAACCTGTGCGGTTATTCCTTCGGAGGGCTGGTGGCCTTCGAAATGGCGCGGCGGCTTCGGGATTCGGGAGACGAGGTAGCCCTGGTCGGCCTTTTCGATACGCTGATGAGCCCGGTGAGATGGCCGTTACGTTCGTGGCTCTCCATTGTGCGCGGGCGAGTGGTGCAGTTCGCCGCTGGCGTGATCGCGGCGCCCATTCATACTTGGCCGGCGTCGGTCTGGAAAATGGGCTGCCGTGCCGGCGCGAGACTGCGAAGCTTCTTGAATTCCGCGCCCACGCGTGTTCTCAAGGTTGAGGCTAGCGCGCTGATCGCATCGGCGCGGTATCGGCCCGGGTTTTATCCGGGGGAACTGACGCTTTTCACTCCGATGGAGCGGGAGCCCGGCTTCCCATCTCCCCAGGCGATCTGGCGCGAACACGCTGGCTCTCTATCCATTGTTGAAACCGCGGGCGACCACTGGACGATGCTCTCCGCGCCCAGCGCCGAGTCCACCGCCGCATCCTTGACGCACTGTCTTATCGCGTGCTCCGAGAGAACCTTTCCCTCTGTCGCCTCACTGCATCAGTAGTGACGGAAGGCGGCAACTGGTTGACGATCGAGCAAGCCAAAACTCTGCCAGTGCAAAGGCCGTCCGATGACTTCCGATCTAAGCGTGACGGGGCAAACTCTCGCAGTCCTGATTGGTTGCGGTTTGCGGCGCGCAGAGCTGGTCGCGCTCAAGATAGAAGACTTCCAGCTGCGCGGAGGAGCTTAAGTGTTACCTGACTGCACGCAGAAACTTCGTCACGCGGTCAAAGAGAAACCCGGTTGAGAGGCTTGAGGGTCGCTGTCCCACAAAAGGCTTATGGCTCGCCGGCGCCGGCAGGTTGAGACAGGAATTCGGCGCTACACCTTGAACCGGTTGCCCTACCTCCCCGGCCCTGTGTGCCTCGGCATTTTTCGTTCGCCGTTTACGACAGGCGGGAAGTCTTTCACTTCGTCGTACACCTCGGTGATAAACCGGTCCTTGCTCTGCCTCGTGTCGCCCTGCGTGGTCCCGTCATAGGGTGCAGTCAGGTTCGCGGCCAGAACCTCATCCAGTGACTTGCCCTCGTCGCGGAGCTTCTGCACCTTTCCCAGGATGTCGACGAGCATGGCACGGTAGCCCAGCAGATCCTTCTTCCTGACCAGCGTGCCGTGGCCGGGGATGAGCGTCGTATCGGGGCCCGCAAGCTTTTCAATGAGATCAACGGCCTCGATCATTCCCTTGATCGAACCGCCGTTGGCCTGGTCGGCAAACGGATAACCAAAGTTGCGATAGAAATCCTCGATATAGATCACGTTCGCCTGGTTGAAGCGCACGATAGTGTCACCCGCAGTGTGGGACGGCATCATCGGGATAAAGTCCACTGTTTCGCCGTTCATATGGATCGTGACGGCCGGAGCGCCTGGTGAGCCGTACCCATAGGTAACAGTTGGAACGCCAGCGGGATCGGGTGCTCGACCGGCGTTGCCCTGGCCCGGTGGCCTTACCATCTCATCGCGAAGATTCTCCTGCGAAAAGATCACCGCCCCCTGTTTCCCGAAGAACGCATTACCGCCGGTGTGGTCGGGGTGAATATGGGAATTGACCACAATCTTAATGGGGGCACTGGTGAATGTCCGGATTGTGTCGAGTGTCTTTGCCGCCAGTTGTGAGTCCTCTGTATCCACCATCAGCACGCCATCGGTACCGAAGAGCACCGCGACCCTGCCACCGGCCGCATCGGGATGTGCGGGGTCAAGTCCCGCCGAACCGTGTAGAGAATAGAGATTCGCCGACAGCTTCTCCGTAACCAGCATCTCGATCTTGTCCCAGGGCGTTTGGTACCCCTGGGGAAACTGGTATGGCCCTTTTCCCGGTGGGACGATCGTGAGCGGATAACCCGATTCCTGTGCCCACGCGGAAGCCGATACAATCGCCGTTGTCCACAGTAAAAGCACTCCCCGCTTCATGGCCTTGCTCCTTTCGAGCCTGAGCTTCGATAATACCGGATCGGAGCCCGGCGTTAGTGGCGGCACGCCTGGACCACACCGCGATAATAGCCTGAGCGCGAAAGGTTCGGTCGGCGCGTCATACGTTCACGATCACGTCAGGATGGGGGCGTGGGCAGATTGCAAACTCCTGTCGGATAGGAGGACGGCTGCCGGTACGACTCGGCGCTCGGCGATTACACCCTGCCCGTCTTGGAGCGATGCATTGATTTTGCCCCTCTGTTTATAGCAAACCTAAGTAGTTGTGAAGCACCCCCACAAGGAGCCCGCATCCGAAGACACCGCCCTAACACGACGACCAATTCTTCAAAGGAGTATCCAGTAAGTCCTTGCTAGTCTCGAAGAACCGGCACACAGACTACGAGCCCACAGATTTCCCGAATAGCTTCCCAGGATTCCGGACGATCTGCTCAGCTGACCAGAGTCGGTAGATTATGTAGCTACCGATACGAAATAACAGGCTAGTCCCGAGCCGTTTCGCTCGGCGAAGAACTGCGTAGTCCCCGAGATGGCCCGCCCGTTCACCAGCAGCCTGATTCGCCTCTCAGCCCTTGATCGAATTCACGCCATTGATGGCGCGGTTGACCCCGCCGCCTACCGAGACGCCGAAGGCTGTGGCGGCAAAAGCGACGAGCACTCTGGGATCGTTCCAGTCTCCCCAGTCGTCTGTGGGCACATGACCGCCGAGGCCGATCATCGCTCCGCGGCTGCCTGAGAACTGGACCGTCGGTGGGCCTTCTGATCCGCCACCCTCGCCCCAACCGCCATCGCCGCGGCTGCCTCCCGACGGCAGACCGCCGTTTCCAATCTCCCCGATCAGATCCTGATACACACCGTCGTATTCGGTGCCGGGATCACCGCCGTCGCCGCCGTCTCCTCCGGCGCCCCACCCGAGGTCGCCGAGCGTGCCAAGGGCACTCAGTCCACCGGAGCCGTTTAATTTTCCGCCGATACGCGGGCCTTCATCGGTTCCGCAATCGGAGGGCATGCCGCCGTTATCTCCACCTCCCGAAGGCTCGGGAGGGTTGCCGCCATTGTCGCCGCCGCTATTTGGATCGTCGCCGCCGCCACCCCCGCCACTGGGTGTGCCGCCTCCCCCACCGGGTTCGGTTCCGCTGCCACCGCCACTGGGTGTACCGCTGCTCCCACCAGTGTCGGTTCCCCCACCTCCGGCTCCGCCGCTCGGCGCTCCACCACTGGGGTCCCAAGGATTGCCATCCTTGTCGAAGCCCGTAGAGGTCGTGGTTGTGTTGCCGTCGCTATCTGTCGAAGTGGTTGTAATGACGCCACCTCCGTCCGGAAGGTAATCCACTCGGGTATCGCTGGAATTGCCATTCCCATCTTCCGAGTGGGCACCTCGCGCGGTGACCTGGCCATCCACCGTGGTATCCCACGTGCCGTTCCACGTTCCCCCCGGGCCATCGCCATACATCGCGCTGGTCACAATCGTGTGGCCATCGCTCGTGTTCATCGTTACGGTCGTAGTGGTAGTGTTGCTGCCAGCTTCTCCGCTTTGAGTAACGGTTTGCACCGTCTGCATTGGCTGGCCGACTTCATTAAATGTGGTCTCGGTGGAGTAGGTCGTTTTGCCGTCGGACTGACGACTCGTGGCGGTAACGCTGCCATCTTTATTCTTGACTACGTCATTGTAGGCCGGCATGTCAGTCGAACTCTTAACGGCACGAACTTCCGACCGCGATGGAACGGCCGGGCCCTCGCCGGACATAATCCGCATCTTCCGGCCGCCAAACAATTGGGCCGTTCCCAATAACCGCCCGACGGCTTTCCCGGTAGCATCCGAGACATTCGTGTGAAACGTGATCTGGCCGGTACTCCGCTGAGTGATCTGCGTCATACGAGACCCAGTCAAGCGCGCTTGCCGATCGAACATTTCCACATGCTGTGAAACCTGCGTCGCGCGTGCGACAATTCGGCTGCCATTGGCATAGGACCAGACGCTGTGCCGTTCGCCTTGGCTGCCGCGGCGCCGAACCTCGTCGATACGCACCGCTCCATTTGGGAAGACGCGGTGCGCCTTCAGGACGCGGGAGCCGTCCTGGTTCATAGCAGCCGAGATCACGGCCCGGCCCAGTCCTTTGCTGTACAGAACAGGTTGAGCCGTCACCTCGACGGAGCGATCGCTGTTGGAGATCACTATGCGAGCCGCGGCCTTGCCATCGGATTCGATCAGCGTTCCAGAGGCAGCGCCGTTGCGCATGGCGGCAACCGCCCAGGAACCATCGCGCCAGCGTTTAAGGCTGAATTGCCAGTCGTCTTTCATCTCTCCCTCCCTGCGGATCAAACCGCCAAGGGTATCGTATCATCACAAATTCATTCCTCGGTGCTGACCGTATCAGGCGCGATCGCGGATTCCCCGGCCTCCAGGGCGCCTGAAGCAGAGTAACAGGAACAAAAACTGCTGATAGTGCCGCGCATCCATCGTCTAGCGCAGCCGATAACGGCCGATAGAGCGTGATAACGGGCGACTCGGTCGAGGAGGACAAGGTCATCTACTCCGCTCGCCAATACGCGATGAAGTAGGGTTATTTGTGTGTTCGTAGGGCGAAAGGCAGACCTGCCTACTTTGTCGGGGACACTTCGGTCGGCAGCTCAGTGTGTTTATTCCATTCTTCCCATGAGCCGTCGTAGAGCCGCGCGTCATAGCCCAAGTATCGCGCCACAAAATATACTACCGTCGCACGCTGTCCGATGTAGCAGTAAGACACAACGCGGTCGCCTGGTTTGACGCCAGCGGCGCTCAAGATCGCTTTCAGCTCCGCTGCCGGCTTCAGTTTGTTGTTGTCATCGACGAGCTTCTCAAACGGGAGCGAGGTCGCACCTGGGATGTGGCCGGCGCGTGAGTTCTTGGGCACTTCGGCTCCGGAGTGATGCGCCTCCATGCGCGCATCGATGATGTCCACACCCGGATGATGCAAGTTGGATTTCATGTAATTGAGGTCCACGATCACATCATTTTGAGCGCACGGTTCCAGTTTGCCGCGCTTCACGGACGGAACATCGGCTGTGACCGGACGTCCGTCGTTCTTCCAGGCGGGAAGACCGCCATCCAGAATCGACGTGTGGTCGCCAAGTCCCATCGCGTCCAGCGTTAGGAACACGCGCGTAGTTGGCGAAACCCAGTCGTTGGTCATGTAGAGGACTACATGCGAGTCGTTGGTCACACCCAACTTTCCGAAAGTATCCGCTAATTCCGACATAGGAGGAAGCTCGACGGTAAGACCGGCGGGACTCTTCATGAGATGCGTGTCCATGTATTTCACGAACAGCGATCCCGGGATATGCCCTTTTTCGTAGTCGCCATCCTGGCCGACGCCGAGAATGACCAGATTTGGGTCCTTCAGATGGTCCGCCAACCAGGAAGTGGTGACTAGCAGTGTGTTGCGGTCGCCGTGCCCGCCGCAGACGGGTGCGCCGTTGGCCAGTTTGCCTAGGGCGAGACATGCCGAGAGAAACCAAAGTGGAACTGTTCGCATATTCGTTATCCTTTCCTGAGGTAGTCCGGGAGTTGCATTTTAGGTGCCTCGCTAACTAATTGGAAACACGGGCGGCTCGTTGCCTCAACTGTCCGATCCCGGTCAGGTGTGTCTCATTAATGTATTCTTGGCGTAATGTGGCGACAAGGGAACCGAGGAGGAAGCGATGGCTAATGCACTCACGGCTGTTCGCCTGCTTCTCGTGCTTCCGTTCGCGTTTTTCATGGCCAAAGGAGATGGGCGCTCGGCGATTTTCGCGCTCATCGCGTGGGTGGTGGCGTTGATAACCGATTTTCTGGATGGTCCGATCGCACGCCGAAGAAGCACGGTGACCGCGGCGAGCGGCACCTTCGATCACACGACCGATTTTCTATTTGTGACTTCCGGGTTGTTTGGCGGAGCCCTGCGCGGCGCGTTTCCTTGGATCCTGCCTGCCCTAATCACGGCGGCCTTTGCCCAGTACGTTATCGATTCCTATTGGATTCACCGGCACACCAAGCTCCGGGGGAGCAAACTCGGCCGCTACAATGGCATCCTTTACTTCGTTCCGTCGATCATGGACATCCTGATCCGAATGGGACTTCGCTTTCTCGAGCCGTTGCTCACGATCCTGGTTTGGTTGTTGATCCTGAGCACACTGGTCTCGATGGCCCAACGCCTGCTGTTCCGAGGCTTACCCGAACAACTCACGAGTCGCACGCCGCAGAAATAGCAGACCCACGGCGGCATTAAAGAAGATGAAGAAATTATGCATGACGAAGCCGAAGGCGGTCATCTGGCCCGGCCGATCCGGAAAGAGCAAAACCCAAAAAAGAATCGCGACCGAGTGCATCGGTCCGGGCGCTGCCGCACCAAAGAATATCACCGGCAAAATGCCCAGCATTTCCCCAAAACCTACCGAGCCTCCGAAGAGTCTCAGAGCCAGAGTGTAGACGACAACGCCTACAAGTACGAGCGGCGCGCGCAACGCTATAAGTACACCGTAATGCCACAATTTCGCCAGCCGCAACGTCCGGAAGATGGGGCGGTCGCGCAGTGCGATCCCGGGCGCGATTCTTCCGGTAAAGAACAAGTGGACAAACGTGAAGAATATGGTGGCGCCCAAGGCGATCCATGGAATGATGTGGAAGGCGGGCTGGAAACTATTCCAACGCAGCAGCACGCCGACAGTCGCCCACAGGATCAGGCTGTAAATCTCGCACAACGTGATGAGGAGCATGCTGGAGCCGACTTCCCAGCCCGGCACTCCGTCTCGACGATTTAGATAGACCGCAATAGCGCCCTTGCTGACCTGCTCGTTCACCAGCGACAGAATGTACGCGCTGGCGCGGATGGGCAAGATATCGGCGTAGCGTATCTTGGCGTTGAACCAGTTGATCACGCACCAGACACCCAGGCTGTCGAATATCACATAAAGGCAGCAGTACGGAATCATGAGCGCCAGCCAATACAACCAGTTCACGTTCTCAAAGCTTTTTGCCAGGTAAGTGAGCAGCCCGATGCCTTCCGCCGCAGCGGCGTGGTTGAGGCGGTTATAGAGATAGGCGAAGCAGGCCAACGTAATCAGTAACGGCAAAAGGCGCTGCCAAGGTTTGGCTTTTTTTGCGTCCGCCTCGCGCGCCATCGCAGTGGATTGGCCGGTCTGGTTCATTTCTTCGCTCCTAGCCTAAGCTCCTCTTGATCATCTCATCGATGCCGGTCAAGTGGATTCCCAACTCGCTCGCGACGGGCCGCGAGTCCAGACGCGTATTGGCCGTGATCACTTCGACCGCGTCTGGTGAAAATCCGGGGCCGGAGACGCGCTGCCGAATGGCCAGCATAAACGAAAGCAGTCCTTTCGGGATCGAGCTAACCCGTACCTGGCGACCGAGCAAGCGAGCCGCTCGCTCGACGAGTTCTCGCTCCGGCAGTGAAACGGGCCCAACCAAGTCCAACGTGCGATTGCTGGCGACCGAAGGTTGGGTGGCAGCGAGGGCAGCCCGCGCCAAGTCGTCCACGTAGAGGGGCTGTTGAAAATTGCGGCCGCCGCCGATTAGCTTGGCTTTGGGGCCGCGCGCATTCCGCGCCAGCGCTGCCCCGCCCTCGGTTTCAGGTCCCAGTAGGAGCGGAGCGCGCAGTATCGTGTAGCACAGGCCGGAAGCACGCACCACAGCTTCTGCCTGTCCCTTGCTGCGATAGTAGCCGTTGGAAGATTTCTCATTGGCTCCCGTGGCACTAACCAAGACGAACTTCTCCACCGCACAACGCGTCGCAGCTTCCACGACGCTGCGAGCCGGCGCAACGTTCGCTTCCTGATATGTCGAACCCGGCCGCTCGACGAGAATACCCGCCAAATGAATGATCGCAGAAGCTCCCCGAAACGCCGCGTCCAGACTATTGGGATCGTTGTAGGAAACCTTGGCCAGGCTGCTCTCCTCGCTCAGCAGGGGCCGGATCTCGTCCGCGGCGCGATCAGAGCGGACCGCGGCGACTAGCGCATTTGGCGCCACCCCGGCTTCCGGCGCACATCGCAGTATCGCTTGGCCGGTGGCGCTATTGGCGCCGGTGATGACGATTCTCATGGGTTTAAGACCGCTGGACAAGCGGACTGCCGAGATACTCCTAATTATCCAGCACGTGAAACAAAACGATCGTCCCACCCGGCGGCAGCTTCAAATCGGGGTATTTCTTAAATGTTGCCTCATGGACGGCCTCTTGCTCGGCCGGATCGGTCGCCAGAACCAAAGTGCGATCGTACAATTGATTTCCTATTTTGATTCGTACGTGGGGATCTCGGGCTACGTTCTCGTTCCAGCTCCTGCCGTGAGGGTAGGTCAGCCCTGCGGCATAAAAGGAAAATAGGTAGAGCTGCCCCTTATAGGAGACACAATCGATAGTCACGGAATGTGGAAGCAAATACCAGGCGTTAGTCTGAATCTTGATGTTTTGAACCTTGTCAGTGAAGGACCAGTCGGCAACCGGAGCCGTGACGAGCTCCCCACTGAGCCATAAACCGGGCCTCCGCGTGGTAGGTTCCAAGCCGATGATTCGCGCCACGATCAGCAGCAGGACCAAGCAAACCAAGATTGCTCCAACAACCTTTAAGAGCGTCTTCACCAGGATTCCCTAGTTATCCAGCACGTGAAACACATTGATGGTCGAAGTCGCTGGTATCTTCTGCTGCGGGTATTTCTTCCTTTTTGCCTCGATGACGCCAGTTCTCTCGGCCGGATCGGTCACGTAGGACAAAGTGCGATCGTACAATTGATCTCCTATTTTGATACGAACGTGTGGATCTCGGGCTACGTCCTCGTTCCAGCTCCTGCCGTGAGGATACGTCAGCCCCGCCCGATAAACCGAGGTTAGGTAGAGCTGCCCGTTATAGGCGACGCAATAAGTCGTTACCGAGTGTGGAAGGAGATACCGGGTGCGGGTCTGAACATTCGCGGTTTCAAACTTGTCGGTGAAGGACCAGTTTGTAACCGGAGTCGTTACAAGATTCCCTTTGAGCCATAAACCAGGCGTATTTCCATGAGGTCCAAAGCCGGTGATGCTTAGCACGGCAAGTAGCAGCACTACGCAAACCACGATTACTCCTAGAACCTTCAACAACGTTTTCATGCTACCTCCCTACTCACTACCGGACAATATTGCGGACCTGCGCTGCAGCGCATTCTCGTTGCTCCATTCTGGAGATTATACACTTTCAAAGAATTGTTCAGGGCGAAAATGGAGCGGTTGGGCGTTGCAGACGCTGTCACCCGGCACGCTGGTGGAACAGCCAAGAAGTTTGGCACACGCGGAAGAGTTGAGTGTACAATAACTCAGTTACTGGAAGCTAAACGAGAATTCCGGCTTTTACGTAAGGAGCTAAGATGAAGACGTTAGCGAAAATTGTAGGGGCCATAGTGGTTTGTTTGGTTTTGCTTTTGGCGGTGCTGCGTTTCACGGGATTTAACCCCATCGGGGACACACCCGGTCCCGGGAATTACCCTGGGTTATGGCTTAGTGGGAACGTTGTAAGTACCCCAGTCACGGACTGGTCGTTCGTCTCCCAATATAAGACAGACAAAGTGCAGACGCGAACGAGGTACATGATTCCTCATTCGGTAACAACAAGTTTCATCCTCCACAATGGTCAGCTATATATAACGTCGATGTTCCAGGCAGGAGTTCCTTTTCCGCAAGGCAAGAGTTGGGTTAGCAATGTGATGCGTGATCCCCATGTCCGTCTGAAGTTCGGAGATAATTTATACGATTGTACGTTGTCCCATGTCACCGATCCGGACGAAAGAGCGGCCGTGCTCGCAATGAGAGCAAAACAGAACCCCCAACTGCTGGCCTCAAACGCCGGCGATGGTCCGGTACTTCACCTATTTCACGTGCTGCCTGAGTGAACTTAGCTGCTTGCAGTCCTTCGGTCTCCCTGCCGGTAGATAGCGATTATAATGTGTAATAACGCCCCGAAAACTAAGCATCACACTGTGCATTGCTCGCGCCTTACTGAAACCGGTATTCGGGCTTCAGCTCGCACCGATATAGTTTCGTTTGGTCGGTCCCCACTTGAAGATTACAATGGGCCCAAGGCAAAGTGAGCGCGGGGCCCAAAGGAAAAACTATCTCGTCTCCGTTAAGGTCGGCCTCGATGCTCGGTCCTTGCGCCGCCGGCGGAAGGGTGAAGCTCATTTCTCGCCCAAAAATAATGGGATAAGCGTTGCGGATCGAGTCGCTGGGTATCGTTTGAATCACCTCCGCTTCGACGAGAAATGTCACGGTGTCGGACCAGTTGCGTACCGAAGCTTTAATAACACGGCCGCCACCAGAAAACTGATCCGACTCAATTTTGGCAAAGGGACAAGGCCCAGCGATACACGAGACCCTTGTATTCCGGTACTCATGGCCGTCCCCAGCATCCAGCGTCAAACCGCCTATCGCCGCCTTCCATTTACCGTCCGGCGAACAAGGCGAGGCCCCATTGCACGGAACGTCTCCAACGTTCATGACTTCGAAGGTCTTCGCGATGCTCCCGACGTTGATTGGCGTAGTGGCCGTTGTCGCGTATCTTACGCGGACGTCTTTTATGGTCGCTTGCGGAGCTGATGATTGGGGAACGGCCTTGGCAGCGACTGCTACCATTCGGATCACGTAAATCTGATCGGTTAAGGGTTGCGTGATGTACACTGGCTGGTAACTTGGGTGCCGAAAACGGAGGTCGGCGCTCTCAGTTCGCCAAAGTGCTCTGGGCACAGTCAGCCGGAATAGCCCGGAAGCATCCGACTTGTTCTGCACCGTCAAATCCCCAACCTCAGCCGTGACGTCGACGCCAGGAATCGGCAATTGTCTTCTCGGATCCGCGTCCTGCATCAGAACGGTGCCCTGGATCACAGCGCCACTCTTTTGCAGCCTCTTACGGATTATTAGTATCAACGCGATAGCGATTACCAAAACCGCCGCGCCCCAAATCACTGCTCTCTTCCACATGGCTCTTTCCTGTGTGTTTTGAAAAGGGCTGCTCATCCGGCAGCCCCGCTACTTCACTACATTAGATAGTAGTGAAGGTCAAATATTTCGGTTTATACGCATCCTCTCGCCGGGCTGCCCTTCAGACGATAATCAGGGGCGCCGGGTTGCCGTTCCTCGCCGGTGCGCTCGCGCGTCGTTTGACTGCCGCCGACAACAACGCTACCAAACCACCAGTTCCCGCTTGGAAATCACCAATCGCTCTGGCCGCCGCTCCTTTGTCACAGGAAGACGATGCCTTCCTGGACGAATTGGAAAAGGCCAATTACCTCTTTTTTGGCGAACAAGCCCATCCGGAAACCGGGCTCGTCAAGGATCGTTGTAATACACGGGCAACCGATACCGGAATCGTGGCGAGCATCGCTGGAACAGGTTTCGGTCTAACGGCTCTCTGCATCGCACAACAACGCGGATGGATATCTCTCTCAGACGCGCGGGATCGCGTCATCACCACGCTTCGCTTCTTGTGGGAAAAAATGCCAACGCACCGGGGCTTCTTTTTCCACTGGGCTAATGTCGTAACCGGTGAGCGGATCTGGGATGCAGAAGCTTCTTCCATCGACACAGCAATTTTGCTGTGCGGCGTGCTCACGTGCCGGGAGCATTTCCGTCATGCCGAAATCTATCGCTTGAGCCGCGACATCTTCAACCGGGTCGATTGGACTTGGCTTTCCGAGGACACCTCCTTGTTGCCGCATGGCTGGAGGCCTGAAATTGGGTTTCTTCCTTATCGATGGGACTTCTACAGCGAACAGACCATGATGTACCTCCTTGGGTTAGGATCGCTGTCACATCCCTTGCCGCCTGAGGCATGGAATGCCTGGAAGCGCACTACGTTCGAATACGACGGGCTCCGCTACATCGGTTCATATGCGCCTTTATTTGTCCATCAGTACCCTCAAGCCTGGTTCGATTTTCGGGGCAAGCGCGACCGATATGCGGATTACTTCCAGAACTCGGCAATCGCCACAGAAGTTCATCGGCGGTTTTGTCTGGAGCTGGCGAAGCAGTTTCCTGACTACAGCGATGACCTCTGGGGAATTACCGCCTCGGATTCACGAAACGGCTATATGGTTTGGGGTGGTCCGCCGGAAATCGGTCCGATCGATGGAACGGTCGTGCCGAGTGCAGCAGCAGGCTCATTGCCCTTTTCTCCGCAAGCAACCCTGCGCGTTCTGAAGAATATCAAGAATCGCTACGTGCCGAAGGCCTGGAGCCGCTACGGTTTCGTGAATGCGTTCAATCCACTAACAAAGTGGTACGATACCGACGTTATAGCCATTGATACAGGCATTACGATGCTAATGGCCGAGAATGTTCGCACCGGCTTTGTATGGAAAACATTCATGAAGAGTCCTGAAGCCCAACGTGGTCTTGAGCGTGCCAACTTCATGGCTTATAAACGCTAATCGTTCCCCCATGACGAATGCCTCGTTGTTCAGTCAGTTGAGAAGTACCTCTCTAGAACGCGTAAGGTTTGCTTCCGTTGCTCTCCCGCTCGTGCCGAAGCCAGCCAAAGTAGATCCAGTCCCTCTGTTCGCGCTCCAGTCAGTGAGGTCACGGGTCGGCCACATCTGGACGATCGCGTCTATCTGGTCGTTAGTAAGTCGCGCGGCCACCACTGAGATCGAAAACCGCTCCGGTGCTAAAGCTGCACTCCTCCGACGCCAGCCACGACACAAGCGCCGCCACTTCCCCCGGCTGCCCAACGCGCCCCATGGGAATCTTCGAGACCATATAGTTCACTGTCTCGGTAGTCAGCTGCTTCAGAATTTCGGTCTCGATCACCGCGGGTGTAATGCAATTTACGTACACGCCTTTCGTCGCCACTTCTTTTCCCAGGGCCTTCGTGAAACCAATCACGCCGGCCTTGGCCGTCGAATAAGCGGGCATGTTAGGGTTGCCCTCTTTCCCGGAAATTGATGCGATATTTATGATGCGCCCAGACCCTTTAGCCAGCATGGAAGGAAGCACGGCCTTCGCGCAATAGAACACGCCGTCCAGATCGATCGCCATCACGCGACGCCATTCGTCGTCCGGGTACTCGTGCACGGGAGCCGCTTTCCCTGTAATACCCGCATTGTTCACCAGCACCTCGATCGATCCGTAACGCTTGAGCACGGTGGCCACCATCCGTTGTACATCGGCGCTATCACTCACATCCACGCCGATGCCCAGTCCAGAAAACTCCGCGGCGGCAGTGATCGCTGCCGGCTCGTCGGTGTCCGCTACAACCACGGTGAATCCGTCGTGCGCCAAGCGTCCGGCGATGGCCTTGCCAATCCCCTTGGCGGCCCCAGTAACAATCGCGGTTTTCATGAAACCTCAGGATACCCGGTATTTCGCTACCGCTTCCTCACGATTCACGACGTCGATGCCGCCTGCCGGTGATAATACTTGAGCAGGCCATCCGATCGCTCCTGGCATCGAATAATTCTTGTTAACTACAGGGCGGGGTACGCCTCCCAGTCCGCAGATGACGCTCGCCGCCACCGAGTTCCTGCGAAACTTCATACAACATGTACTACCGCGCGGATTCGTGCGCATTCGACAGTTTGGCTTCCTGGCCAATAGCTGCCGTACTGCTCGGCTGCACACTATCCGGGAACTTCTTCCTCAACCCCGCGAACCACCCTGTGCTCCGGTTGCTTCGGAGGTTCCCACCTGGAACTGTCCACGCTGTGGCGGGCCGATGAGAATCGGCGCTCCCCTCAGCGCGGTGGAGTTAGGCTCCCAGTGCAATTTCTTCGACAGTTCGTAGCCGCCGCTCCAATTGGCCCGATGACATGCGTTCGCGTGCCGGCGTGGTCGTGTGTTTATCGACTAATCAGTGCCGCGTGGCTGCCTGCTCCCGGCAGTCTCTGGCTCTCCAACATCACCAACGGCCATCTCGCCGACAGCACTCGCCAGCCTTTTCCCCGTACCCCGCACTCGTCAGTTCAGTTCGGCTGCATCCAAACAAGCTTGTAGCTCCATACTCGTCCGCCCCGCCAGCGGCTTCCTTCAAGTCTCCTTATCGAAAGTGCTTCGGCCCGAGTGCTCTGCTGCTCCCCGATATTTCTTCCCGAAGTACTCCCGATCAAGGCTAACGACCTATGAGGACTGATGCGAGCCGTGGAACCAAACCTGCGTCGCGCGAGCCACGGATGCTTGCTACGTGAGCACGCGGAGGAGCAGCAATGTCTGGTCGTCTTGCTGCACGCCGTGCCGTTTGACTTCACCCATGATCAACTCCCAGAGCTGCGGGAGTGGCTGGCCGGCGTTGTCCTTGAGTAACTGCTCGAGGCGATCGAAACCAAATTCGTTATCTTTCGCGTCGGGTACTTCCGAGATCCCATCCGTCATCATCAGAAACAGATCCCGCGGAGAGTAAGTGACGCGCCGGCTCGAATAGCGCCCCCCGGGCATCAAGCCCAAGGGAAACTGCTCCATGGCAAGCCGGGCGACATCCCGGGTCGGCCCGCGATAATGCAGGATCGGCGGATGGCCTGCCAGCGAGTACTCCGCTTCGGACGATCCGTCGAAGTACAGAAGCGCGAGCGTCGCGTACATGTTCGCCTCCTTGACCGCGGGAAGCACGCGGTCGGCACTCTCCAGTACGGCCGTCGGCTGCTGCCGGAACTGCAGGGAGACACGTATCGCCGTCTTCAGCATGCCCATCAACTGGCCTGCGGCCAAGCCGTGTCCAGAAATGTCCGCGACGTAGGCGAGCAGAGTTCCGTCGCTCTCGACAGCATCGATCAGGTCGCCGCCCATTTCTGTGCTGGGAATGGATTTGCCGTAGACCTCGAAGCGGTCAACCTGAAGAAAAAGCGTCGGAACCAGAGTCGCCTGTATGCCATGCGCGAGGGCAAGTTCGGTCTGCATGCGGATGGTCGCGAGGCCTTCGGTCCTGATGAAATCGACAAGCAGCCGATACCCGACGGTCGTGCCCACCAGGATGCCGATGGCGTCGAAGACGACTCGACGGTGCATCACCCCCAAGTCCAGCGACGCGGACGAATGTAAGGAGATTCGAACCGCCAGCCACAGGCCGGCCCCCGTAATCAGCAGAAGAACAGGGACGAGACGAATCCGCTTCATGCGGGCCTCAAAAACGGCTGTCCCAAGCGTGCCAAAGTAGATTGGCCAGAAAAACCCTCGACCTAAGGGTTGATAGTTGACCAGTAGCAGATCGATGGCGAAACCGACCGCGCAGAAGGTGATGAACGCCGCGGCCAGGAACTTCCCCATGCTCAGCATCGGCAGCGTCCGCCCATAGGCACTCGAGGTGTTGTACGCCCACCGTTTAGAGAACCATGTATGAACCGCAGTCTTCATAACCCGTCGCTCCAGACAGCGACGAGCGCAATGCTGGTTGCGATCGCGACTGTGATCAAGAGGGCTCGAACATCCACGCCGGCCATTCTATACGACTGAAAGGCCGAAAGGCGGACCTTCAACCGAAAGAGTCCACCGCCCAAAGCAAACCGAATTGCCGATACGTCCTGAGTAACGGCGCAGCGTTTACCAGGAAGGGCAAGCTCGCTCTGGGGAGCCATGTGGTCAATGTGACGACTGCCAACGCGGCAAGGAGAAACCATGAGCACAAACACAATAGATTCTGAGACCAAGAACGATTCGACCAAACACTCGGTTCCGTCCGCAGCCTCCAAAACCGTGTCACCGCGCAGCGAGTGGGTACGGATGGACAAGACGGCGTTTCCGTTGCGAAAGGCGTGCCGGGTGAGGTTCGCTCGCCTTCACCTGCTAACCCGGTCCTACTAACTTCCTGATCTGTCTCCCCTCCGCATCGAAATTTTCCGGCGATAGCCATCGCTCGAAAGCCGCCTTGCGAACCGGCCACTCGCCATCCAGCATCGCATACCAAGCGGTGTCCCGATTGTGCTCTTTGACGATCATGTGCTGCCGGAAGATGCCTTCGAAGCGGAAGCCCAGCCGCAATGCTGCACGCCGTGAGGGCTCGTTCAGAGCGTTGCACTTCCATTCGTACCGGCGATAGCGCAGGTCCTCAAATGCGTGGCGAGCCATGAGAGACATCGCCTCGGTGGCCCCGCGCGTCCTTTGGAGACGCGGGGTGTAGAGAATGTTGCCCACCTCGATCACACGGTGCGAAGGCTCGATCCGCAAATAGGACGCGTACCCCACGGCATCGGCGGACAGATTGTCGATAATTGCAAAATACAGGGGATCAGTGGACAGCGCTTTCTTTTCGATGCTGGCGCGAAATGCTTCGCGGTCGGGGAATGGTCCGTCCGACATGTAATCCCAGAGCGAATCGTGACCTTGAACGGAATTGAAGAGGGTGTTCGCGTGCGCGTCCGCATTCAGCGGCTGTAGCGTGACATATCGGCCTTCGATCGTGGTGTGGCGGGGCCGTTTCGCCGGAGTGGCATCCATCGCTTCATCTTAGTCGTTGAATTACGATGAGCGTCGAACATGATCAACCTGACTCGGCGCTCGTTTCTGTTCGACGGAACGGGGCGACGGGGCGAGAGTCGATTCGCGTTAAGGCATTCACCCCGCTCACAGGAATTGTTGTGGGCTCCGCGCCGCTCTCCCCAGCGCTTCTTCACCCTTTGCGGCAGTACGGGGGCGATCGCAACTCCCCGCTGGCTCATGGCCGTTTCGCTGGCTGTCGCTCCTAGCGACGTCAGACTCGTTAAACGTAGAAGTTCACCCGTTCACCTGCGGACTCTTTAGCCGGCCTCAATTCGCCTATTACACCCCTCACTTCAACTTGTCGACAACTCTAGCGATGCCGGCCATTGCGCAGGCCTCGTCCTTATCGCCTCCGACCGCGCCGCTCACACCGACGGCGCCAATAGTTTCGCTACCTACTTTGATCGGCACTCCGCCGGCCACGCCAGCCGTGCCCTCGATATTGGGCATCGGTGATCCCAAGGTTGATCCCCAAGCCTTGGCCGCTTCCCCGGACGTCTTCCATCGCGAGGCGAACGTGAGTGCTGTATAAGCTTTGCGCCGGCTCAAATCAATCGTATGCGGCCCGGTTCCTTCATCTCGCATGAATACTTTCAATAAGCCACTTCCGTCGATCACAGTAACACTCGCGTGAAATCCATCAGAGCGGCATCTATCAATGGCCCCCTGAGCGATGGCCTGGGCCATCTCGAGCGAGAGCGCCTTTTGGGTGATAAGCCCTTGCGCAAACACCATCGATGAACCCGCAGCCAGAAAGACGGCAGCAGTGACCGTCAAAATGATGAACCGAGTATGCGACACGTTGAGAACCTCCTGAAAGATGTTCTTGCAGCACTCCGCGGAGTCTCAGCTCCGCATGAACAATGCGCTTGGCGCGGCGCCTGAAATACCAGCACCGCAATTTTCGATCTTCACGCCCCTTGGCGTATGTTATGACGTCCCACTCGTCAATGTAAAGTGTTCATATCCGAAGCACACGGCGACTGCTGAATGGTAAGATCAACCAAGATTCAGGCCTTGGAATGCTGGCGGGCGCGCCATGAACGTGCGGTAGGCGAATCGTGGCGAGGGTCGGTTCTACGTGCTATCACTAACGAGTAGCGTGGCTTACCGCCGGCTTGATATCAATTTCGGTGCTGCCCGGCCTGCAGTGCAAAATACACGGACAAAACCAGATCCAGGTGTGGCGCCACAGCCTCTTCAGCCTACTCCCTGGATCCTGTGCAATTAGCCAATCTTGCGCAAGGACTGTTGCGCGCCAAAATCCCGCAACTGTGCTTAACGCTTGAGGGCATAGTGGGCGAAGCATCACCGAAACGACGTTCTGGGAAAGGCCGCGCTAAACAACATTAACGGCGACTATTGTTCAGACGATGCTGATGCGCGTACCCGGTCGCCTCGTTGCTTGCAGCTCACCCGTCGCCAGCGCGGTAAACTATGTTGTGCTGGAACCCAGTGCCGCTCCCTCCAGGTACCCAAATAGGCCAATACGAGATCATGGACCTGCTCGGCGCGGGCGGGATGGGCGAAGTCTATCGCGCCAGGCACATGCGCCTCGACCGGATCATAGCAATCAAGGTGTTGCCAGCCGAGAAAGTAAGCGACCCGGAACGTAAGCTCAGGTTTATCCGGGAGGCCCAGACCGCCTCGGGTCTGAATCATCCCAACATCATTACCATCCATGACATTGTTTCTAAGCAGGACAGCGACTGCATCATCATGGAATATGTTTCTGGCACGCCACTCGACCAACTAATCACCCGCGGAAGCTTGCAGCTGAGCGAAACCCTCCACTACTCGGTGCAAATCGCCGACGCGCTTGCCGCGGCCCACAGGGCTGGAATTGTTCACCGCGATCTGAAACCCGCCAATGTCATGGTTACCGGACCCGAGAGCGGTCACCCCGGTGTCATCAAGGTACTCGACTTCGGACTGGCCAAGTTAGCCAACCAGAGCGAAGCCGCGAGCGAACAGGATGCCACACGGACGATGTGGGCGGGCGCTCCCAAAACCGCGGAAGGAACGATCCTGGGGACGGTCTCCTATATGTCGCCTGAACAGGCGGAGGGAAAGCAGGTTGACCACAGGTCCGACATCTTCAGCTTCGGAGCGGTGCTCTACGAGATGGTCACAGGGCGTCGACCGTTTGTTGGGGATTCGAAATTGTCTACCTTAACGACCATCCTGCGCGACGAGCCACCAGCTGTGAGCGGGATTGTGCCGACCGTGCCCAGGGACTTGGAGATGATAATTGCGCGCTGCCTGCGCAAAGATCCGGAGCGCCGTTTTCAGCACATGGATGACCTGAAAGTGGCGTTGCGCGAATTGAAAGACGACTCCGATTCCGGTACGCTTTTCGTAACCCCGGCGGTACGGCGCAACCGGAAGCGGCGTGTGATTTGGACCACCGCGCTAGTGATTCTGGTGGCCGCAGTAGCGGCCGCGTGGATGGTTCTGACCCGCAACAAAGCGCCGCAGCTGCCAATGAGCGTGGCTCCTCTTACTACTTATCCAGGCAGTGAACTTCAGCCGAGCTTTTCGCCGGAGGGCAACCAGGTGGCGTTTTCCTGGAACGGCGAAAAACAGGACAACTACGACATCTATGTCAAACTCATTGGCGCTGGAACGCCTTTGCGTCTCACCAGCGATCCGGCGCCAGACTATTGCCCGGCCTGGTCTCCCGACGGTAAGTGGATTGCGTTCCTGCGTACGCTGGATGAAGAGAAAGCGGCTGTGATGTTGATTGGGGCTCTCGGCGGCACGGAGCGGAAACTGGCCGAGATTTATCGTCCGCCTGCCACGTTTGCGCTTCCTCTCGGGCTCTTCTGGTCAGTAGATGGGAATGCACTGGCAATAGCAGACAAAGGCTCACCAGACGAGCCTTTCGGTTTGTTCCTGCTCTCGGTCGAGAGTGGCGAGAAGCGGAGGCTCACGTCGCCGCCGTCAAACTCGCAAGGCGATGGCGGTCCGGCTTTTTCGCCGGATGGCCGAACTCTGGCATTCAGCCGATTTTCTGGCTCCGGTGCTGGAGATCTCCACCTGCTTGCCTTTTCTCGCGAGATGGCGCCAATCGGTCAACCGAAACGCATCACGTTTGACAACCGGCACACCCTCAATACAGCGTGGACGGCCGACGGCCGCGAGATCATTTTTTCGTCCAATCGGGCGGGGGGTAGCTTTAATTTGTGGCGCATCGGCGTCGCTGGATCCGGGAAGCCCGTACGGCTCGCATCGGTGGGTGAGGATGGTATATATCCTTCGATCTCTCGCCAAGGGAATCGGCTCGCGTATACACGGTCTTTTGTCGACACAAATATTTGGCGCCTCGAGTTGCCTGGCCTGCAAAGCAAGCACAGTTCACCGGTTCCAAAGGGCGCTCCGTTCATCGCCTCAACACGCGCCGAGACTGCCGCACAGTTTTCTCCCGATGGCAAAAGAGTCGCTTTTGCATCCGATCGATCGGGAACCTATGAGATCTGGGCCTGTGACAGTAATGGTTTGAATGTGGTTCAACTGACGACAATCGGAGCTTATAGCGGAACACCGCGCTGGTCTCCGGATAGCCAGCGCATTGCATTCGATTCAAATGTAGAAGGACAGTACGAGATCTATGTAGTCAGCGCCAATGGAGGAAAGCCAAGTCGATTAACCACTAACCTGGCTGACGATGCCGCGCCGAGCTGGTCGCGAGATGGGAACTGGATCTATTTCGCCTCGACCCGCAGCGGACGGTACGAGATATGGAAAGTACGGCCGGATGGAGGAGAAGCCGTCCAGATCACCAGGAACGGGGGCTTTGTGCCTTTCGAGGCGCCAGACGGCAAATATCTGTACTACACGCGGTCTTATGTAACAAGCGCGCTATGGAGGGTGCCCGTGGCGGGCGGCCCGGAGAGTCAGATACTCCCGGCCGTGGCTCAACGAGGCTACTCAGTCGTCGATGAAGGCATCTATTTCCTCGCGCCGCCTGAGCATGGTCACAGTTCGATTCAGTTTTTCCGCTTTGCGACTGGAAAGGCAAACGCAATCGCTATTATCGAGAAACCAGTTTTTCTGGGTCTGAGCGTGTCCCCCGACGGGCAAGCGATCCTATACTCACAACACGATCAGCAAGTCGCCGATCTTATGTTGGTCGATAATTTTCATTGATTCCCCTCCGAGGTCGCGCTTGAGGCGAATGCAGCGCGACTCCGGTTACCCTCCCAACTGGATGGCTGACATCGTTCGTTTGCTTCCTAAACGACGATCCGTGTCGCCCGTGCGGGTGCCGGAGTTTGCGTAATGAAAGAAGAGTATGGCCACAGTCTGCGGGACCGGGCAAACGAGACTATTAGGTGCGAACTGAAGACAGCATACCGGATTCAGTGAGGCGCGAGAATGCCTGGGCGCTGGCCATTGGGACACCGTCGGAACTATCTCAGGCCCCCCACAGATCCGCGACTGGCTTGCCCTTCACCAGTTCGCGAGGCTGATTTAGATGATTGAGGATCTGCATATCTGGATCGATACCGAGCGCGTAATACACCGTCGCCAGCAAATCGGTCGGATGGACCGGCTTCTCTTTTGGAGATGAAGCGGTCGAGTCGGACTCGCCGTACTGCATCCCGCGCGCGATGCCCGCTCCAGCCACTACAGCGCTGTAGCAATACGGCCAGTGGTCGCGTCCGTCGGGAGAATTCGAGTTACCCGAAGTCGAGACGCCTAGGCGCGGGCTGCGGCCGAACTCGCCTACCGCCACCACGAGAGTATGCTTCAGCAACCCTCGCTGGTCCATGTCGTCGAGAAGCGCGGACAAGCCTCGATCCAGCTTGGGACAATGCAGGTTCTTCAACGGGCCGAAGTTGGCGGCATGCGTGTCCCACGCGGTAGTCTCAGGATCGCCATTCGCCACCGATGGCCAGTTCACCTGCACGAACTTGGTCCCGGCTTCGATCAGCCGCCGTGCCATCAAAAGGCTCTGGCCGAAGGTGTGCATGCCGTACCGCTCGCGCATCTGCGGGGATTCTTTTTCGAGGTCCATGGCGTCGCGCGCCTTACCCGACAACACCAGATCGTAAGCCTTCCCGTAATACTCATCCACCGCAAACTCGCCCACTGCTTTCTCGAGGTCCGGCATCGATCCATTAATGCCTTTCAGCAGCTCGAAGCGGTCCTTCAAGCGCTCCGGCGGAATTTCTTTGCGCAGCGAGAGATCTTCGAGCTTCACAGATTTTGCCGGGTCCTGATACATCCGGTAGGGATCGTAGGCCTTGCCGAGAAAGCCCGCGCTTCCGCCCTTGCCGATAATGCCGGATTCCTGCAACGGGCGCGGCAATTCCACGAACGGCAGCACCGGGTCTTTGGGCGGCTTGATCTTCGACACCTGGCTGCCCGCCGTGGGGAAATCGGCGGGTGAGGGCGGTTCCAACTGGCCGGACGGCGACACTTTGTCCGGAGGATAACCGGTCAGCATCTGGTAGATCGCCGCAGTGTGGTTAAACAGTCCGTTGGGTGTGTAGCTCATGGAGCGGATGAGCGTCGCCTTATCGAGATGCTGGGCCATCATGGGCATGTGCTCGCCGATCAAGGTACCGGAGATTTTGGTCTTAATGGGCTTGAACTCGCCTCGAATATTGGCTGGAGCATCGGGCTTGGGGTCCCAGATATCGATGTGCGACGGCCCGCCTTGCAGGAAGATCATTATCACGCTCTGGGCGCTCTCCCACCCGCGCGCGCCGGCGTACTTGCTGGCGATCTCCGCGGCTTGGGCGCGCTCGCGCCAGAGAAAGAATTGCGGGAGGCTCAGACCCATGAGCGCGATGGAGCCGATGCGCATTAACTCGCGCCGGGTGGGTCCTTCGCAAGTGTAGGCGGGATGTCCGGGAATGTTCAGCATGACGGTAGCGTCCCTTCTAATAGATGTACAGAAACCCTTTGCTGTTGAGCAACGCCCACAGCAGATCCTGAGCGCGGCCGGCTTTGGAACCGCCCGCAAGATACTTCACGCCCAGATCGTTCTCCGCAGCCGTCGGCATGCGGTTTAACGATGCCAGGTACAGTTCCTCGACGATGGCGCCGTCGCCTTTTCCGCTGAGAACCAGCTTCGCGACGCGTCCCTTCGGATCGGCGACCGCGTCCGAAATGGTCTTTCCGTTTACCAGGTTGAGCGCCTGCGGCAGGCTGAAATCGGACCGCCGCTCGCATTCACATGAAGACTCGCGCGGAGGGCGTCCAAACACGTCCAGAAAGCCCTCCTGGCCGATATGCGGATCCACGAGTTGCTCCGCCATCGTGTCCTCGGGGACCTCAGGAAAATGCGGCCGGGCGCCGGCGGCCGAGGATACCGCGTCCATCAACTCCTCTGCCGAGAGCCGCCTCGGCATGGCGTGCGAAAAGTTGTCGCGGTCGTTCTGATTCCATTCGTTGGTGGTGAACGAGGCCTGATAGGCCCGCGAGTTAGTGATGGTTCGCATCAGTTGTTGCAGATCGAAGTTATGGTCCAGAACGTCATTGGTAAGCGCTTCCAGTAAGGCCGGATTGGTGGCTGGATTCGAGGCCCGGATGTCATCCACGGGATCGATGATGCCCCTGCCAAAGAAGTAACTCCAGACCCGGTTGGCGATCGCATTGGCGAAAAATGGATTGTCCTTGGAGGTGAGCCACTGCGCCAGTGCGTCGCGCCGCCGCTGATCGTCCGGAACCGGCAGCGGTTGGTTCAAAGCCAGCATGAACTCGGGTTTGACCACGTGCCCGTCTTTGGGATGCTTCATCTCGTAGCCGGACCGCTGATCGAAGACGATCTCTTCGCCGACTTCGTAACCGGCGCGCAGGCCCACCGCGGAAAAGAACGCCGCCATCTGGTAATACTGAGTCTGCGTCCAGCGCTCAAACGGATGATCGTGACATTGCGCGCACACCATGCGGACTCCCAGGAACACCTGGGTAGTCTTCTCCATGGTTGGCTTGGCCTCGCGAGTGACGCGGAAGAAATTTGCCGCGGGATCGTCGTAGGAACTGCCGCGCGACGTCAGCAACTCGTGCACCAGCTTGTTGTAGGGCTTGTTCGACGCCACCGAATCGCGAATCCACTGCTGGAACTCGTAGGCGCCTTTTTCGCCGAGGTACTTGCGGCTGGTTTGCAGCAGATCGCCCCACTTGACGGTCCAGTGATCCACGTACGCCGGACTGGCGATCAGCCGGTCGATCATCTTCGAACGCTTTACGCGCGCGGGCGCCGGATCCGCCACAAATGCGCGCACGGCCTCGGGCGGCGGCAACAATCCCGTGAGATCCAGCGACACGCGCCTCAAAAATGCGGCGTCGTCGGCCACCGGAGACGGTTGAATCTTCAGTCGCTCGAGTTTGGTGTCAATCTGCTGATCGACGTAGTTGTACTGCGGCAATGGCTTCCACGCGAAACCCGGCTTAGGATTCAGCACGGTCACCGGAATCGTGGAAAACTTTCCTGAATACCGAACCAGCAGCGTGGCCTCGCCAACGCGTTCCCCTTTGACGGCAGCCTTGACATCCACCGATGCTACGTCGGGAATGTTCGATTCAACCGAGGTCTCCCGCGTGACATCACGAATAGCCCCGTCCTGATAGCGGACCACAACTTTCACCGCCGCCGTCTCTCCGGGCTTCGTCATGAAGATTTCCTTGGGCTCGACCTTCATTTCAACCACCGAATCCTTCGCCGGATCGCCGAAAGGAACACCCTGGGCGATCCAGTTGTAGATGGTCTTGTAATAATCCGAGTCTTTTTCGAAGCGCAGGCCACCGCCGTGCGCGATTTCCTGCGCAGGCTTCGCAAGCATCAGGCTCTTTCCGGGATCGGCCCGGTTGAAGCGGCGTCCGGAGAGATCGTAAAGCAGGGCTTCGTAATCGTACTGCGGATCGTATCCCCGCAGCGAGAGTTTGAATCCGTTTTTCCCTTTCGCCGCGCCGTGACATGGACCCGACGTGCAGCCTGTCTTGTTCAATATCGGCGCGACGTCGCGCAGGAACGTGACCTGCTCCTCCGCCGCGAGCCCAGCCGCGGCCAGACTAACGGACAGAACCAGTTTCAGCAACATTAGCTTTGACCTCATCCACCTCTACCGCGATTGGACGCGACACAATTTCTTCCTGCTTGCCGTCGGCGGTGAGCTTTCCCGTGATGTAAAAATCGTACTTCGCCGGGCGCGTGAGTTTCGTCGTGGTGACCAGGAACGTACCAGCGGTGCGGTCGCTTGAATCGGTCCGCATATCGATCACGCGGATATCCGCCGCCCCCACCATCTCGGCGCTCACGTTCTTGGGCAATGGCAAAGTGGCGTCGGCCGGATTCCACTTCCATCGAAACTTCATCTGATCGCCCTCCTCCATCCGCTTGCGCTCCACCATAGTCACTTCGAGCGTGGCGGCCCCAGGCTTGGTCCGCGCGACGGGTAAGTCGAGCCCTAGCCACGGCGCCGTCAACGGCCGCTGCCGGTCCACCGAACCCTGTTCGGTTGCGCCCGTTACATTCACGAGCATCGCCGGAGCTTCCGCCCGCCGGATGAGACTAGAGCCATCCGCGAGCTTTCCCACGCCCTCTACGATCAAATCCGCAGGCGCCAGGCTGACTCCCGGTTCAGCCGTCAGGACCAGCGTGCCCCGGCTGTTTCGATTCTGAGCCGTTTCCTTGACGACTGCGCCCGCCACTACGTAGCCGCCTTCGACGCGCAGGCCCGGAGGCGCGTTAGAAACCCGCAACTGCACTTCTCCGTCGTAACCTTGCCGTTGCACGGTGACCGGCAGCATGGCCGACCCTCCGGCGGGCACGTTAACGTAGGCCGTATTCAAGATCACCCGGAAGTCCTGCGCCACCGATTGCACATTAAGCCTGTACGCGTAATTGGCGCCGCCACGAAGCGCGAGATCCTCAACCGTCACGACTACGTAGCTCGATCCTTCGGGCACTTTAACTCGCAATATCGGATCGCCAGCCGTTCGGCTCTGGTTCACGTTATACACGTCATCGGCCAGCGGTTCATCACCGGATCGAGCGAGCATTTTGCCTTTCTCGTCGAAGGCCGTAATCACCGCCATCAGCTTGGATGTGCCCAGCTCGCGCGCCTGTATTCGAAGCGCGAGCGGCTGGCCCGGCGTAACGGGTACTTTATAACGGTCCACTTGGCCCGGCTTGGAGAGCCGCCCGTTGATCGTCACCGGCAGCGCGATCGAGTCCGCAACGGGCGCCGTAATCTCCGGGTCGTCCCCAACCGCGAAAGGAATAGGGAGCACGGCGCTGTCAGACAGATTCACGAAAACCTGGCGGGCGTTGCTATCGACCTTCCGCAAATCGACGGTGATTTTCTGGACGCCTAGCGAAGCCTCCAGCACCTCCCCGCGCCGCCCGCCCAACGGAAATATTTCCTGCGGATAGGGGTAGGAGCCGACCTTGAGCCGGTAGAAGTTGGACATCTGCGTCGAATAACGCGAATCGTGCACGACGACGTAAAAATAGCCGTCTCGCGGAAACGTCACGGCCACCCGCGCATCGAGGCCCAGCAACGGCGCGTCTTCGCTGCGGGCCACCGTTTTTCCGGACGTATCGAGAATCTCCAACACCGGATCGATCGCGGAACCGAGACGCCGCGCTTCCACCTCGAAGACCTGCTTCTCGCCGCTCTTGGCCTGAATCCGGAACACATCGCGCTCCGGTCCTGCGAGCGAGCCATTGAGTGTCAAGGGAGCCGGCGGAAGCGCTTGCGCAGTTTCGATGGTGTCGTTGCTGTTGGCGAGCGCACCGGGCCGTGATTCATCTTCGAGATACTCGGGGAAGGTTCCTACCGCCAAGAGCTGGATGTTCGAAATGCCGTCGGGCGTCTCCACGCGAATCGGGTACGCTCCCACGGCCAGATCGCCGGCGGGCTCGACCAAAAACGTGGCGTACCGCCCTTCCGCCATAAGCCCGGCATGTTCGGGACCGAGCAAGGTGAAGGTGGCAGGCATGCTCGACCGGATTTTCGCTCCCTCGCCCAAGTTCCTTCCGGAGAGGGTGAGCGTAAACGGCCGTCCCTTCTGCACTCCCCGGGGCTGAAGGTCTGTGATGACCGGCTGCGCCCCCAGCGACGCGGCCGCCAGTACTAACAACAACCATCTCATTGAGTACCTCCGGCCTGACCGGGAACCAAGGGAACAGGGATGAAGGCCTTTTCAAGACTGCAGTCAGCGCTGCGATACAACCGCACCTGGCCGTCGAACCCTCCGGTTGCCAGGTGCGCGCTGTCCGACGAAAACACCACCGAATAAATCCCCGCGAAGTGGCCCTTACACGCAGCCGTCCGCGCTCCGGTATCGGCATCGTATAGATTCACACTCGCACCGGCGCCCGCCACGGCGATACGCTTCCCGTCGGCCGACCAATCCACTGCGAAGATCGCGCCGTCCTGCGGCTCCAGCATCCGGACCAGCGTGGCCTCTTCCCCAACTTTCATATTGCGAGGACGGTCCATCAGGTAAACATAAGGAACGCGGTCCGCGCCGCCGATCACGATTTCATCTTTGCTGGGATGCCGGGCCACGGCCGTCAACTCGCCGCGTATCTGGTTCACATTCTCAAGAAACTGCCCGGCGTTGGCGTCGATCAACTTAGCGGCGCTGTCGCGACCCACCGATACAAAGCGCTTGGAGTCGACCCCGAAAACGGTGGCCAGTGGCCAGTTCTCATGGCTGCTGATCTTGTAGAGTTCTTTGCCAGTGGCGGTTTCAAACGCGCGCACGGAATTGTCCACGCATCCTACGGCGACCTTGGCCCCGTCCGGCGAAAGCGACGCGCCGAACACCGTGTCGCTCGACACCTTCGCCGTCCGCAGCAGCTTGCCCTCGCGCGTGTCCCACCACTGGATTTCGCCAAATCGAGCGGGAGTGCCTCCGCCAGCCGTCATCATGCTGCCGTCAGCTGAGAAGGCGATCGACAGAATCCGTTCCGCGTCGCCCTGCAAACGCTTCGCCAGGCCGCTCCCGTCGGCGTTGTGCAGGAGTACTTCGCGATTGCCACTGACCGCGAGAAATTTCCCGTCGGGCGAAAAGCGAAGCGCGGTGATCACTGGGGGCTGATGATAGATCGTGGGTTCGCTTGAGGTGGTTTCGCGCGGAGAGTCGTCTTTCGCGCCGGACTTGATCCACTCTCGAATCGTGTCGATATCCCCGTTGGGAAGAGACGCCCCCGAAAGCGGCATCGACGGCTGCATCGCCCCAGTGATGAACTTCACGGCCAGGCTCTCTTCGGGAGCGCCGGAGACGAATGCCGGGCCTCGTTTGCCGCCCGCCTGGAATCCCGCGTAGGTGGTCAAATCGAGTCCGGATGACTTCACGGCCGGCTGATGGCAGCTAGTGCAGTTTTTGTTCAGAATCGGACGAACGTCGCGATAATAACTGGGTTCAGCCGCACAGAGAAATAGCGGGACCGCAGCAACGCAACTCGTGGCGACGCTGAACCGCATAAATGCTTCCCTTGGCCGAACTCCGTTCTCAGATGCACTTGATAGTATAGTAGATCGTTAAGTCGTTCATCAGATGTCAGCGCCATCCGCTGCGGTTTTCGTTCCCTGCCCCGGAATCCGGAAAGGACCAAAGGATCATGAACAGTTCAAGAAGACATTGCAACTCCGGTCTCAAATTGTTCTTGGCAGCGGCCATCGTTTGGACGTCCAGCAACGCCACGGCGGCGGACGTGTACGTCCCCTTCGAAGGCGAGAAGACTACTTGGCACGAAGGGTTCGAACGCTATGACTTTATAATGGACGATGCCACTGGGGCGATCACGCCTATGACGGCCCCGGCGAGCGAGGTAACGAGCTTCGGAATCGACGAGAGTATAAACGGCGGCAAACGCCGCTGCGTAGTAGTCGTCCCCAAGAAGGCGGCGCCAGGCAATCCGTGGTCATGGCGAGCCTGCTATTGGAACCATCAGCCTCAATCCGAAGTCGAGCTACTGAGACGCGGTTTTCACATCGCCTATGTGGCGCCCGACCCCGGCAGACAGGGCAAGGCGTGGGACGTGTGGTACAAGTTCATCACGGAAAACCACGGCCTTGCGAAGAAAATGGCGTTCGTCGGGATGAGCAAGGGCGGAGTCAATGCGTTCAACTGGGGTGTAGTCAACCCCGACAAGGTGGCCTGTATCTACGCGGACAATCCGGCGGTCTACGACGAAGATTTCGCTAAGATCCCCGAGTTGGCCAAACATGACGTGCCCCTGCTGCACGTCGTCGGCACTGAGGATTTTGTGCTGCAGCGGCACACTATGGTGGTGGAGAACATGTATCACCAGTGGGGCGGCTCAATCACCGTGATCATGAAGGAAGGCGTTGCGCATCACCCGCATAGTCTCATGGACCCGGCGCCGATCGCGGACTGGATCGAGCACCACATGCATCCGGTAGAGCTGAACCGGCCGGCGTTCGCCGATTCAACCTACACCAAGGCGCACTACTACAGCCTTGAGAATTCCCTCATCTACCTGAAGAAGGAGGATACGTACGCGACTGTGCGCGGACCGGGATACGTTCCCTCCTACGATCGCTATGACGGTCCGGGGACGGGTAACTTCCACGCTGACGCAATGTCGATCGTGGTGCCGCAGAAGCCGGCGCCGGGCAAGCCGTGGGTGTTCCATGCGAGTCCGCTAGAGCGCGACTCGGCGGTGGATATGGCGCTACTGGCCGAGGGTTACTACATCGTGCTGCCGCCAATCTCCGGGCCTGGGGCCGTGCAAAAGCAGTGGGACGAGGTCTATCAGCGGATGATCGACAATGGATTTGCGAAGAAGGTGGTGATGGAGGGGACCGGGGCAAAGGCGGGCGAGTCGTACGCGTGGGCGATCGCGAACCCGGACAAGGTCTCGGTGATTTACGCCCGGAATCCGCTCCTGCATAGCCTGATGTCGAAGACGCCTCCGATCGACAATCTGGCGCCGCTGGCCAAGGCCGGCGTGCCGATTCTACACGACTGCGGGAGCCTCGACCCGTGGCTGAACGACCAGACACGCGTGGCGGAGAAGCGCTACAAGGAGCTCGGCGGGAAGATCACGGTGCTGGTGACCGAGGGCGAGGGTCACTTCCCGGTGTCGCGTAAGGATCCGAAGCCGGTGGTGGATTTCATCCTGAGCTATCAGCGGTAGGCGCACTTCCGGGCGGAGATTTAGATAAGTCCCGGCCGTGTTTGCGGGTGCTTTGGGTTGAAGGCCTTCCGGCACAAGTTGAAGCGTGTCTTTAATTGCCCTGCCCGAAAGCACTGTGTTCTCAGAACTGAGTACTGGTGGGCCGTTACTTTGGCTTCTTCTCCGGATCCTTTACTGTTAGCCCACCGGTAATTCCGTCGACTTGGTATCCGGTCTGGATCTTTCTAATTTTGGCGATTTCCGCAGGCGTGGCGGTCTTGGGATCGACATTGGCCAAAGCACAAGTGAACCCCCTCAGGGTGCATTCCGAGGTAGTGTGTTTGATTCCGCGCTGCTTCATCAGGTCACTCATAAGCTTCACCACGTCGCCGTGCATGATGACCGCGTTATTGGGCACGAACGTTCCCACGCCGATCGCGTAGTCGATTGGCATAAGAGGCTCCACGCTTGAGCCAAAGGCGCCATCGTTCTTCTTGCCCAGGTCATGAGCTCCCAAATCCGCGCCTTTGCCGACCAGGTATTGGACGATTGCGATGTCGCCGAGGTTCGCCGCGACCATGAGCGGCGTGATGCCGTAACTGTCGGCGGCATTTACGTCCTCGCCCAGATCAATCAGTAGCTTCACTACTTCCAAACGCTCCGAGGGTGTCCGTTGTCTGTTGTAGCCGTTGATAAATCCGGTGCCACAGGCCGCCATCAGCGTGGTCTCTTTGTCGGAAGACATGATGTGAGGATTCGCGCCATGAGCGAGCAGGAGTTTGACCAGCTCGATGTCACCTGAAAATGCAGCGCGCATCAATGCCGTTGCGTAGACGATCCGCGGGGAACCTTCTCGCATATGGGCTCTAGGTGTGGAGTTAATCACAGCGTTGGGGTTTGCTCCGGCATCCAGGAGCTTCTTGATCAGAGGAAGCGGATCGGTTGTTACCATCCATGGAAAGTTCGGGGCTGTTTCCATGTTGCGGCGATCGACCGCCCAGAACAGCGGAGTGAACCGCTGCGCATCGGCTTGGTTCACATTTGCATGGCTGTCGATCAGGAGCGATGCAACATCGTAGCTTCCATTGAAAAGCGAAAGTCCCAAGGCGTCCTTGCCGTCGCCGCCGATTGCATTGATGTCCGCTCCTGCCTTTACGAGAAGGCGCGCGGACTCAATGTCGTCTTCACGCGCCGCAAACATGAGGGGCGTCAGCAAACCGCTGGCGAACTCCTCTATGCCCTGATTGGGTTTGGCGGCAACCGGCGTAGTTCCTTCGAAACCTCTTCCCGAGGCGGACGGCACAAAATTCGATTTGGCGTTCACGTCAGCGCCGTGGTCGATGAGCAACTTCGCAACGTCGGAATGACGCTCGGAAACCGCCCACATCAGCGCCGTAGTACCGCCCCATGTCTCTTTCGCGTTCACCCACGCTCCGTGATCCACCAGCACTTTCACGGCCTCTATCTTGCCGGTGCGCGACGCCATCATAAGCGCCGTGTCAGCGGATTTGGTCAAGGGTGCGTTCGGATCGGCGCCGGCCGCGATTAGCCGTTCGATGAGGGCGGAATTCCCGTTGATGGTGGCCAGCAGCAACGGCGTCGCACCCGCTTTGTTGGCCGCCGACACATGCGCGCCGGCGCGTATCAGCAGGTCGGTCAATTCCAGGTCGTCCGCCTCCACGGCCCAATGCAGCGCTGTGGTGCCATCCATTTGGGGCGCGTTGACGTCGGCCTTTTGCTGCAATAGGGTGCGGACAACCGACTTATTTCCCTGCATCGCGGCGTCGGCTACTTCGCTGCGGACAGCGGCGGCGAGCACAGCCGCCAACAGCAAGGCCGTGAAACAGCAAGCTTTCATGCGGCAGGCAGGAGTCATTTGCCTTGGTTCGTTCCCCAGACTCTAGTCAGCCACTCGACCAGGCGTTCCAGTTCCTCGTCGGACAATTGAGCGCCTCTTTCTCTCATGTCCACGAGCGTGGCCCGCCACGCTTCTTCCGCGTTCCTCACACCCTGCACGCGATCGAGTCCGTGGCAGCGCGTGCACGCCCGATCCATTAGCCTCTTGGCCTCGGGATCGGAGAAAAATGTGGTGATCTCAGGCGGAATATAAGTTCTCGGAAAGGGCTTTGCATCGGGACCGAATTTGGCCGCAAGCCAGTCCAGCAGAATATTCCTATCTTTCTCTGAAAGGTCCGGCTCACCGGACGTGTGCTTATCCACGATGAGCTTCTGCCACCCGGCTCTGTCCTGTGCGTGGAAAGCATAGTCATCGATCCCGTGGCAGGCCACACAATTCTTGCGGATGACTTCCCACACAGCGCCGTCGGGCCGCTGGACCTTCGGCCGGGTGGGCCTTCCACCGACCTGCCCAGCCAGCGGCACCGTTAGAATCATCAGAACAGGAACCGGCAATTTCATAAAAACTACAGAGCGATCGGCTTCGTGCTGGAACCAAAACTCTCTGTTTCAATCCCAAACTTATGAAGGATGCTGAGCAGCATGTTCGAAGTCCGCTCGGTGTTATCCGGATATACGATGTGGCGGTTCCCTTTGAAATTGCCATCCAGCCCGCCTAGTAGAATGATGGGCACTTTCACGTGGGCATGGCGATGCGAATTGCCCATGTTGCTTCCCTTGTAGATTAGTATGTGATCGAGAAGGCTGCCGTCGCCATCGGGTATTTTGTTGAGCTTGTCGGCGAAGTACGCTAGGTTTTGAACGTGATACCGGTTCATCTTCGCGTAACTGGCTACATTCTCCGGTTTATCACCGTGATGGGAGCTCCCGTGCCAAGGACCGTTGAAACCGGATTCGGGGAAGGTCGCGCCCGAGAGGTCCTTGCCCAGCATATAAGTGGCGGAGCGAGTGAGATCTCCTTGGAATGCCAGTGCCAGAAGGTCATACATCAGCCGGTAATGGACGTGCCTATTCTCGGGTAAGCCGAAAGGAATTTCTTCGGACGGCTCTTTCACAGTGTTTTCGGTCGCAATGTTGATGTGGCGTTCAATTTCGCGGATGTTCTCGAGGTAAGTGTCGAGGCGGCTCCGGTCACCCGCGCCGAGAGGCTTCTTGAAGAAAGCGATTTCCTGCATGACTGAATCGAGAATGCTGGCGCTCTGTTTTCTTCCCAGACGCCGCTCTTCCGGACTCGCGCCGTCGCCGAACAGCCGCTCGAATGCCACCCGCGGATTCACTTCGGTTGGAAGAGGCTGTGTGGGCGAGCTCCAGGAGATGCAATTCGTATAGGCACAGCTATAACCCCAGTTGCAATTCCCGAAATTGCCTACTTCCTCGACGCCCAGCTGAATCGATTCGAGGATAGTATCCCGGCCGTACTTCTTTGCGATTAACTGATCGATCGTCACACCCAGGTAAGGACTCACGGCGTTTCTACGCGGCCGGGCGGCGGACAATAGGACCGCTCCGCGCGCATGATCGCCACCCGGTTCGTCCGTTGTAGCCATGGCCTCGGGCATGTCCATTCCGGATATCAAAGTCACGCGATTCCTGAACGGCTCCAGGGGTTTGGTGATAAATGAGAAGTCGAAGTTGGCGCCTTCCTGGAGCGGGCTCCAGTATCCCGGCGCTGCGCCATGCGGATGCCAAATTCCCAAGAACCGCCTCACCGGAGCGGCCGCTGTCTTTTCCAATGGCGTTTGTGCGGGCACCATCGAATCGAGCAGGGGTAAGCCCAGCGTGATGCCGGCGCCCCGCAGAAACGTACGGCGAGGGACGAACTTCTTTGAGATAAACATAATCAGTTACCTGCTCTCTCTTCGACTTCTTTGGTTCTCATCTGAAACGGGGCACTCTTGATAATGCCCATCAGGATCGACAGGAACCTGTCGTTATCTTTGTCGGCTTCCCGTACGATGGAGCGGATCACCGGCATATCCCCATACTCTGCCCCGCGCCCCAGGCTGAAGGTCATCAACTTCTCCGTGATCATCCGGACGAACTGAGGCGAATACCGTAAAAGTGCCTGCCTTAGCTCGACGGGCCCGTCTACTTTGGTGCCGTCCCAGAGCACCGCCGACGTATCCAACGCAACTCCGCCATCTCCGCCTTGTTTGGTTCGCCACGTGGCATCTGCGTCGAAGTTTTCCAGCGCAAATCCGATCGGGTCCATAAGCTTGTGGCAACTGGCACAAGGCTCCACCTTGCGATGCATCGTCATCTGCTCACGCAGAGTCATGATCTTGTGGTCGCCATTGCTGTCCTCCAGGGGAGGAACATTGGCAGGTGGTTCCGGAGGGGGCGTACCGAGAATATTCTCGAGCACCCACACCCCGCGCTTTACGGGCGACGTCCGGAAGTTCTGCACCCACGTGAGTGCAAGAACGCTTCCTTGGCCCAGCAATCCGCGGCGATACGCCAGATCCGGGCCCAGATTCACGCGGCGAAATTGCGACCCGTAGATATTGGGAATGCCGTAATGCTTCGCCAGCCGCTCATTCAGAAAAGTGTAATCAGCGGTTAATAGGTCAACGACGTTGCGGTTTTCTTTGATGATGCTCTCGAAAAGCAATTCCGTCTCGCGCCGAAAGCTCTTGCGCAGCTCGTCGTCCCAATTCGGGTAGAACACGCCGTCGGGCGAGGTCGCCGGCAAATTTCGCAAATACAGCAGTTGATCCCCGAAGTTCTCCACCAGACCATCCGCCTTCGGGTCGGCCAGCATGCGCCGCACCTGCCGCTCAAGTATGGGGGAAGTGTGGAGCTTATTTTGACTCGCAACGGCGATCAGTTCGTCATCCGGAATGCTGCTCCAGATCAGGAAGGATAAGCGGGAGGCCAGTTCGAGATCGGTAATCCGGTAGGGCTGACCGGGAGCAATGTTTTCGGGCTCCCGCTCGGCTCGCACCAGAAACTGCGGGCTGGTCAGAATTCGCCGCAACGCGAGCTCGATTCCATCCTGGAAGGTTCCGCCGCGACGCCCTTCCAGGTAAAAGCCCTGCACCCACTCCTGGTCCGCCGGAGTAACGGGACGCCGGTAAGCGCGCCTCATCAGCGTCGTCAAGATATCCTTTGCGCACGGACCTTCCTGATCGGCACTGGAAGGACGACAAGTATAAACCCTGCGAATGCTGCGCGAGTCTTCGGGACGCGTAGGATTGAACGGTCCCTGTATTCTAAGGAGCCCGATGGCCGGATAGTATTGCAGCTGTGGGATGGGATTATCTTCCAGAGACTTTCTCTCGAATTGCCGGATCAGATCGAGACTGGGGCGGTAGTTGGTGGCGAGGAAGGTGACTCCAACCATGTGGGAACCGGCCTTCACCGGGACGGTAACGTCGATGGAACCGTCGTGATCCGCAGCATTGGCCGCGGTCAATCCGACGCCCACGTAGTCACGTAGCTCGACCGTTTCGTTGTCAATGAGAAATTCCAGCCGCTCGCCGGGGATGAATTTGCCCAGCCCGAAGTTCTGGACCGAGAACTTATATTCGCCATCCGCGGGGAAGCTGTGACGGACCGCCATCCCGCCGCGCGTGCCAAAAGGCAAGCCCTCGATGTGCTGGTTCTGGGAAGTATCTGCGGGGGCGATATAGGCAGCCTCTGTGGGCGATTTCCAGAAGCCAACCGCTGTACGAGCGATACGCGTAGCGGCAGTTGCATAGGCTTCCAGCAGAGTCGGCGAAATAGTGAGCGAACCCGCAATATTGTCAAACCCGCGCGCGGCGTCGTCGGCCGGCAGAAGCGTCGTAACGTCGATCTGGAGATCCAGCAGGTCGCGGATGGCATTCGCGTATTCGGTCCGGTTGAGGCGATGAAGCACCACTGAGCCGGGGTTCGGGTGAGCCGCGGCCTTCTGGTCGATTTGTGCTTCCAGCCAGTCCCTGAGTTCTTCGTACTTAACGAGCGGAGGGCGCGGCATACCAGGAGGAGGCATCATACCGGCGCGTAGCTTGCGAATGACCCTCTCCCACACTTCCGGGTGATCGCCGACGGCGTTGATATCTTTCCCTTGAAGTGAGAAGTTATCTGCTTTTGCTTTGTCGTTGTGGCAGGTTACGCAGTACTGATCGAGCAGGGCGCGTTCCGCCGCCGGGGAGGGCGCAGCTTCCAAAGGCCTGCAGCCGATGGCGCAGGCAATAGCCACGGCAACCCAGCTCAGAGTTCGGTACATGGATGCTCCGGCCCGTCAGTTCCTGCGGATGATCTTATCAACTTTGCTGGCGAGTTGCGCCGGAAGCGTCCCTGACGAGGGGATGATCCTCGAAGTGCTCGTGCAGATTGGTGTGCTCTTGGCGCTGTCTCTCATTGCGGACAGCGGCAGACTTCGCCTGCGCGGCACTAAGGTTTGCCTGCCTCGTGGCCTCTGAACTGATCGCGCACAGCGATATTAGCTGCTCCAGATCCTGCTTCTGGCAGCTGGGGCATTTCAGCGCAGGAGACGAATGCAGCACCAGATACTCGAACTGGTGTCCGCATTGCCGGCATTTGTATTCAAAGACTGGCATGAGCGAAATTTATAAAACATGCCGCGAAGACACCAATATAGCGCAGCTGCCCGGCCTGGTACGCTACCGTCGTCTTGCTGAAGCCCTGGCCGTGGCGCCTGCCTTACGCTGTCAGAGGAGGGTCTTCAGGTTTAGCCATCGTGCGATCTTATCCATCACAACCAGATCGTCGATCACAACCAGATCGTCGATCAAGCCTCCACGTCGCTGTTCATAGTACTCTCAGTTGGATGACACGCTTGATCCAAGCGTTACTGTTTTACGCAGTGTTCTGCTCGGGGCAATCCAAAACTTCGTCCGATATATACAAGCCAACTCCCGCCGAGTGGCCGACCTACAACCGCGATCTCGCCGGAACACGCTACTCGCCGCTGGCCCAGATCAATGCGAGTAATGTCTCGCAATTGAAACTTGCGTGGTCCTACCGGCCGAACGACACTGGGGGACGTCCATCGGCGGAGGTCACGCCCGTGGTCATTCACGGGCGGATGTATCTCACAGCTGCGAACCGGGTGGTGGCCCTGGAACCAGCTACTGGCAAAGAAATCTGGACTTATGAATTGTCCTCCGGCATTGCCTCGCAGCGCGGCGTCGCGCATTGGCCCGGCGATCGCTACAACCCGCCGCGAATCATCTTCACGGCTGGACGCCGGCTGATCGCGCTGAACGCCAACACTGGCAAACTCGATCCAGGCTTCGGCAAAGAAGGCGAAGTGGACATGGGAGTAGGCTACAACGGCGTTCCCACCATCTTCAAGAATGCCGTCATGGTCGGCGCCGCAACAGGCGAGTATATTCCGCTCGGCGTGCCCGGCGACTCGCGTGCTTATGATGCGCGCACTGGCGCGAAACTCTGGGAATTTCACTCGGTGCCCCGGCCGGGGGAGTTGGGCCACAATACCTGGGAAGGTAATAGCTGGAAGGACCGCTCAGGCACGAATATGTGGGGATTTCAGATGACCGTCGATGAAGAGCGCGGGTTGGCATACATGACCTTCGGCGCGCCAACATCCACTTACTACGGCGCAGATCGCAAGGGTGACAATCTATTCGGCAACGCTCTGGTCGCCATCGATGCCGCGACTGGAAAATACAAGTGGCACTTCCAGGCGGTGCATCACGACGTTTGGGATTTTGACTTACCACCAGCTCCCACCCTCATCGATATTGTTCGCGCCGGCCAAAAAATCCCCGCGCTGGCGTTGACAGGCAAGATTGGCTTGATGTTCATTCTGAACCGTGAAACAGGGAAGCCAGTGTTCGGCGTGGAAGAGCGCCCCGTTCGGCAGACCGATGTTCCCGGCGAACGGCTTGCTGCTACGCAACCGTTCCCGCTGAAGCCGCCTCCTCTGGCTCGAGTGAGCTTTTCCGAGCAGGATATCGTGACGGAAGCGGATACTACACCGGAACATGCCAAGGCGTGCCGCGAATTGTTTGAGCGAAGCGGTGGCCTCTACAACGTGGGCCCGTACACGCCCTGGCTTTATCACGCCGAAGGAGCGACGCCGCGTAGCTCGATTGTTTTTCCGGGAGCGACGGGCGGCACAAACTGGGGCGGCACGGCAGCCGATCCCAGCAGCGGGATCGTTTACGCGTTCGTGCAGAATAACGGTTCGATCGGCTGGATGGCAAAGCCACCACCGGGTTTCCTGGATCCTCTGCTTCACGAACCTTACACCAACCCCTTCGAACGAGGCAGCGAGGCGGGTCCGGGCCCATACCAGCGATTCGACGTTCGAGTGACCGGTCCTGACGGACAGCCAGTCATGGGCGGACGCTGGCCTTGCCAGAAGCCGCCGTGGGGACAACTGGTCGCCGTGAACGCAAATACCGGAGATTTCGCATGGCGCGTAACAGCAGGGATGACCGATGAGTTGCCCGAGGGCAAGAAAAATACAGGGCGGATGGGCTTTGCTGGCCCGATCGTTACGGCCGGCGGCCTCGTGTTTCTCGGCGCGACCAATGACAACCGCTTCCGCGCATTCGACAGCCGCACTGGCCGCGAGCTCTGGTCCGTCCAACTCGAGTATGAGGCGAATGCCATACCCATGACCTACGAGGCAGAGAACGGCAAGCAGTACGTGGCGATCATGTCCGCCGGAGAACCGTCACCTGGAGCCAGCCGGAATGGGCAGGCCCTCCTGGTGTACGCACTACCTTAAGAACCTGTGAAACAGTCCTTCGCATCAATTTGCTTTGTCCCGCTTTTGGCTTGCGCCGCGGACCGCCCGTTGGATACCTGGCGTCAGTATTTGGGCGGAGCCGATTCGTCGCAGTATTCCTCGCTCAAGCAAATCAATAAGACCAACGTCAAGCAGCTTGAAGTCGCCTGGACTTACCCGGCCGGCCCGGGCACCCTCTTGTTCGATCCAATCGTAGTGGACGGCGTAATGTATGTGCTGGTGAACCGCAACTCCATCGTGGCGCTGGACGCAGCCACAGGCAAGGAGATCTGGTCGCATCCCAACACCGGCGCGGTGGGCCAGCGGGGCCTCAACTACTGGGAGAGTAAGGACGGTTCTGACCGGCGCCTGTTCTATATAAACGACGGCTTCCTGATGGCGATCGATGCGCGCACCGGCAAGACCATTCAGAGCTTCGGTGACAATGGGCGGACGGATCTGCGTCTGGGCCTTGATCGCGATGTGGATCGCCCGTTGCAGACCAGCAATCCCGGACGCGTTTTCGAAAACCTGATCATTACGCCTTTGCCCGCCAGCACTGCCATCTATGATTCAGCTCCCGCCGATATTCACGCCTACAGCACCGTCACCGGCAAATTGGTTTGGACCTTCCACGTAATTCCGCACCCTGGAGAATTTGGTTACGATACCTGGCCTCCCGAAGCCTGGAAGACTGCCGGCGGCGTGCACAACTGGAGCGAGCTAACGATCGATGAGAAACGGGGCATCGCATATTTTCCGCTGGGGACAGCGCGCTACGATTTCTACGGCGGCAACCGTAAAGGCGACAACCTGTTTGCCAATTCGCTGCTGGCGCTGGATGCGCGCACCGGCAAGCGCTTATGGCACTTCCAGATGATCCATCACGATCTGTGGGACTACGATCTCCCGGTAGCGCCGAAACTGGTCACTGTAAAACATAACGGCCGCAACGTGGATGTGGTCGCGCAAGCCACCAAGTTTGGATATTTATATGTGTTCAACCGCGTGACGGGCGAGCCCCTGTGGCCGATAGAGGAGCGTCCCGTGCCTCAGTCCGACGTGCCGGGTGAATTCAGCTCGCCTACACAACCTTTTCCGGCCAAACCACCTCCCTTCGCCCGGCTCAGCTTCAGCGAAAAAGATATCAATCCGTTCGCAACCGAAGCTGAGCAGGCCAAGATCCACGAGCTACTCAAGAATTCGCGGAATGAAGGCTTATACACACCGCCGAGCTTCCGAGGAACGATCTCGCTTCCGGGCCATAACGGCGGCGCGAATTGGGGCAGCGTCGCGGTGAATCCCGAAAAAGGATTTTTGTACGTCATCACCAAGGAACACCCTACGCTCGACAAACTGGAGTTGCCAGTGCCAGCGAAAGCCGGCGAGAACAGTCCCTCGCCGTCTGATCCAGAGAGCTTCATTCGATACAACTCGCCTTTGAATTTCATGACTGTGAGCACGGGCCTCGCATCCATAGGCCCGCCGTGGTCAACCCTGACGGCCTACGATCTGAACAGTGGCGCCATTCGGTGGCAGATCCCCAACGGAGGTGTTTTCGATCTCGAAAAAGAAGGCCACTCGAACACCGGAGCTCGCGATCCGCGCGGGGGCCCGGTTGTCACGGCGGGAGGATTAATCTTCGCCGCGACGGCTTCGGATCACAAAATACGTGCCTACGACGAAGATACGGGCGCAGTGGCGTGGGTAAAAGAGCTGCCAGTAGGATCCGATGGCGTGCCTGCTGTTTATCAAGTCGGAGGACGCGAGTACATCGCATTCTGCGTCGCGGCCGGCAATGGTCTGAACTTTAACTTTGGACTCCGCCGGCCCGATCCGAACGCTCCGACCCCCAACACTTATGTGGTTTTTGCGCTGCCGTCCAAATAAGATGCGCCTGAACAACTGATATGTTAGATTCAAGAAAGTATTTGGAGTATGAAATTTCTTGCTGCAATCGTTGCTTTTATGGTGGCGCTGCCAGCGACCGCTCAGACTCCAATCCCGCGCATGCCCGGTGGAAAACCGAACCTCAATGGTTTATGGCAGGCGATGACCACCGCTTATTGGGACCTCGAGGATCATTCCGCGCAAGCCGGACCTGTGCTTGAATTAGGCGCGATCGGGGCGATCCCGGCCGGGGGCGGCGTCGTCGAAGGGGGCAAGATTCCCTACAAGTCTGAGGCCCTTGCGAAGAAGAAAGAGAACTTCGCCAACAGGCTCAAGCTCGATCCTGAGGTGAAGTGTTACTTGCCCGGCGTTCCCCGTGCCACGTACATGCCGTACCCGTTCCAGATTGTCCAGTCACAGAACGACGTTTTAATCGCGTACACATATGATTCGGCCGCGCGCACCATACTCGTATCCAAGCGTCGCGACGCGGAATTGGACACCTGGATGGGCACTTCCAACGGAAAATGGGAAGACGACACGTTTGTTGTCGATGTCACGGGGTTCAACGGGAGGGCGTGGCTTGACCGCGCCGGAAATTTCGCTACCGATAGCCTGCACGTTGTCGAGCGGTACTCGATGCTCGACGCCAATACCCTAAATTACGAGGCGACGATCGAAGATCCTGCTGTATTCACGCGACCATGGAAGATCAGTTTTCCCCTCTATCGACACCGGGAAAAGGGCGCGCGCCTGTTCGATTTCAAGTGCGTCGAGTTTGTGGAAGACCTGGTGTACCGCGACGTCGACAAGAAACCGACCCACTAGTCGAGAACGACAAGGAGCTGTATGGCAAAAATACCTGGTTTGATGATCGTGGCAGTCGGAATCCTGATTTCGACGGTCCAATTGCCCGCTCATCATGCTTTCACGGCCGAATTCGATACGAAGAAGCCGATTAAGTTACGAGGCACGGTCGCCAAGGTCGAAATGGTGAATCCGCATTGCTGGATTTACATCGATGTGAAGAACGAGGATGGGACCACGACGCAATGGATGCTCGAAGCCGGCTCGCCGAATGTACTCGTCCGGCGCGGTTTTACCAAAACTTCACTTCCCAAGGGAACAGAAGTCATTTTCGAGGGCTTTCAGGCCAAAGATGGAATGAATCGCGCAAACGGCAGAGATATCACTTTTCCGGATGGAAAGAAGCTATTCATCGGGTCGACTGGCACTGAGGGGCCGCCGGAGGAGACCAAGAAGTAAAGGAGTTAAATTCCATGCAGGCCACCTATTGCGTAGCAATCTGCGGCGTTTCGCTAGCCGTGCTCGGCTTCCCCGCAATGGGGCAATCGCGCCAGGCCGTACCGCCGAGCGAAGCCAATTTCTTCATCGGCACGCCGGCCGGGTGGGCGAACCCGAAAACGCCGTGGGGCGATCCGGATTTGCAGGGAATCTGGCCGCTGAACAATGTCGGAATCACGGCCTTGCAGCGATGCTTCTCGCGCCAGCGCTATCCGGGTGCCGCTCCGGACAAAATCGTGGCCTGCGACCCGCACAAAGAGTTTATGACCGAGGAGGAATTCAAGACCGTGAAGGAGAACTCCTCCAAGATGCCGGACCGGTTCGCCGATGCAGCGCGGGAAGGCGAGGCCGGACGCGCATTTGTCACCGGCATCGTGGATGCCATGACTCCTCAACGCCAGACCTCCCTCATCTTTGATCCACCAGATGGCAAGCTTCCCGAAATGACGCCGGAGGGTAAGCGGCTTGCGGCAGAGATGAAGAGCACCTGGCCGCTACCCGGCGAGAATCTGGTATTCGATTCCCATCACGACTTCGACCTTTGGGATCGCTGCATCACCCGAGGCATGCCGGTTTCGATGTTTCCGTTCCGTTATAACAACGGAATTCAGATTGTTCAGTCTCCCGGACAGGTCGTGATCTTTTTGGAGATGATACACGATGCGCGGATTGTTCCGCTGAATGACAACACGCCTGTTTCGCCCGACATCAAACAATGGATGGGCATCTCGCGCGGGCACTGGGAACAGAACACGCTGGTAGTCGAGACCACCAACTTCAAGGCTGGAGCATCTGCGACCAATACAGCCGTGATTGCGTCCCCACCCGGCAACCGCTTCCCGACCAGCGATCAAATGAAGATCACCGAGAAGTTCACCCGCATCAACGATCAATCCCTGATTTACGAGATCAAGACCGAGGATCCGGTGGTCCTTACTCACTCGTGGACGGCACGCTTCCCGCTGAAGCTCGAACCGGACTACAAGTTGCTCGAGTATTCATGCCAGGAAGACAACCGTGTGGTGCCGGACTGGATCAGCGTCTCCCGGGCGGAGCGTTCCGGTAAGGCAGGAGCGAATTCCGCGCCGACGCGCCGATGAGGTTGCCCACAGCAATCTTATTTTGTGCGGCAGTCGCCGTGCCTGCCCGGGCGGAGATCAAGGACCCCGTAAAGACCGCCTACGGTCCGATCGCCGGCGTGACGCTCCCATCTGGAGTCCGCGTCTTCAAGGGAATTCCGTTCGGTGCGCCTCCGGTAGGTCCGCTGCGCTGGCGGGAACCTCAACCGCCAGAGCGGTGGAGTCAGGTCCGTAAAGCCGATACCTTCGGCAATGTTTGTGTGCAGCCGAGCTCGCCCAAGCGCGTGCCCGTCAATGTGTCGGTGGACTTGCCCGATTCACCCAAGACGAGCGAAGACTGCTTGTATCTCAACGTGTGGACCTCCGCTAATCGGGCCAGCGCTCGCCTTCCTGTGATGGTGTATCTTTTCGGAGGAGCGTACCGGGAGGGCGCCGGATCGAGTCCTCATAACGACGGTGAGGCGCTCGCGCGCAAAGGCGTGGTACTGGTCACGTTCAACTACCGTGTTGGGCCTTTCGGGTTCTTTTCGCACCCTGAGTTAACGAAGGAATCGGGCCGTAATGCATCCGGCAATCAGGCGTTGATGGATTCAATTGCGGCTTTTAAATGGGTGCAAACGAACATCGCGGCGTTTGGCGGTGACCCGCGTAACGTGACGATCTTTGGCGAATCCGCCGGCGCGGCGATGATCGGCGGGCTGGTTGGGTCGCCGGTTGCCAAAGGATTATTTCAACGTGCCATAGCGGAAAGCGGTCATTGGATGGGACTCGGAATGGCGCCCATGGTCCCTTTGGCGCAAGCCGAGCGCATTGCTGCAGGCGGTACGGGACGAGGCGCTCCAGGCCAGCCTCCTGCCGAGCCAGCGCAGGCCAAGCCGCTTCCGTCCCTGGAAGAGCTGCGTGCCCGGTCCAGTGATGAAGTGCTGAAGACGATTCGAGGAGCAGGCATGATCATCGACGGCTGGATTGTGCCGGAGGATGAGTCAATCACGTTTGGCGAGCGTCGGCAGAATCCCGTGGAACTGATCGTCGGGTCCAATAAGGACGAACACACCTCCTTCGGCGGAAATATCGCGTTCCGCAATACTCTAGCCTGGGCCTCCAAGCTCTTCGCCGAGCGCCAAACGGAGCTAGGAAAGCGTGCATACTGGTATTTCTTCACGCACGAGCCGCCGCTCGAGCCCGGTGTCCGCGATCTGAAAGCGACCCACGCCACCGAGATTCCGTACGTCTTCAACAATCTCAACGCGCCGAGGGTCATTCCGGATTTGAGTTCGCCGCGTCTGGCAGCGGCGTCTGAGCGAGATCGCGCGCTGGCGGAGCAGATATCGTCCTATTGGGTTAATTTTGCAAAGACAGGCGATCCCAACGGAAAGAATCTTCCCGTGTGGCCGCGCTTTCAAGATCACAACTCGCCGCCATACATTTTAGGAGAACCGGCCGAGGTTCCTGGACCAGACGTTTTGAATCCGCTGGACGAGGCCTACGAAAAGCTGCTGGCAAATCTGAGGTCGACTGGGAAGTAGAAATTTCGGCTCCTGCCGGATGCCGTCTCACGTGTGAGAATCACTCTCTTTCTCTCTGCGCCGCGGTATACTTGCCCGCAAGGAGTTTTTATGGCCCGCCTCGCGTTCTTCCCGATGTTGGTCTGTGCGCCCCTTTGCTTCGCGGCCAGTAGTTCGCATGCTTTACTTAAAGGCCCTACACTCAATCGGACGCACATAGTCTTTACTTATGCAGGCGATTTGTGGAGCGTGCCACGCGAGGGCGGTGACGCCACACGGCTGACCACGGGTGCTGGCGAAGAAACCCATCCGATGTTCTCGCCTGATGGAACACAGATTGCCTTCACCGGTGAGTATGACGGCAATATTGATGTGTATACGATTCCTGCATCGGGTGGTGTGCCGAAGCGCCTGACTTGGCATCCCGCGCCCGATATCACGTTAGGATGGATGCCCGACGGCTCGCGTGTTTTATTCGCCTCACCGCGTAACAGCTACTCCCGCTTTCCGGAGCTTTACACGGCGGGTTTGAACGGCGGTCTTGAACAGCGCGTCGATTTGCCCATGGGAAGCGAGGCATCCTATTCGCCCGATGGTTCGCAAATCGCATACGTACCGCTCGCGCATGCATTCGACATATGGAAACACTATCGCGGAGGCCGAACCACGCCGATCTGGATCGCCACGCTCGCAACCGGCCACATCCAGAAGGTCCCGCGTGAAAATTCGAACGATTTTAATCCAATGTGGGTGGACAAAAAAATCTACTTTTTGTCCGACCGCAGCGGGTCAGTCACACTGTTCAGCTATGACATTCAGTCCAAGAAAGTGACACAGTGCTTCGAGAACTCTGGCCTTGATATTAAGTCTGCTTCGGCGGGTCCGGGCGCGATTGTATATGAGCAGTTTGGCACACTGCATCTTTACGATTTGAAAACTAACAAAACAAAACTGGTCGATGTTCAAGTCACCGGCGATCTTCCCGAATTGCGCGAGCACTTCGTGAACGTCTCAAAGCGTCTTCGTAGTGCGCATATATCGCCTAACGGAGCGCGCGCCCTATTTGAAGCGCGCGGTGAGATCATCACCATACCGGCGGAGAAGGGCGATCCCCGCAATCTTACCAACACGCCTGGCGCCATGGAGCGTTCCCCGGTTTGGTCGCCGGACGGGAAAACTATTGCCTACTTCTCTGATGAGTCGGGCGAATATCAGCTTTACCTACGTGCCCAAAACGGAATGGGCGATCCGGTGAAGATGGCCCTTGGCGAAAAGCCGGCGTTCTATTCAGAGCCGGTGTGGTCGCCTGACAGCACAAAGATCGCTTATCGCGATAATCATCTCAACCTTTGGTACATTGACGTCGGCGCGAAGCGGCCGTTGAAGATCGACACCGACTATTACTTTGGAAGCGCACCCCACGCGGCGTGGTCGCCGGACAGCAAATGGCTCGCATATACGAGGCAGCTTCCCAGCCATCTCGCCGCGGTTCAACTTTACTCGTTGGCGGATGCCAAGAGCACTCAGATTACCGATGGTATGAGCGATGCCCGCATGCCGGTGTTCGACAAAGATGGAAAGTATCTTTATTTCACCGCGAGTACAGATGCTGGGCCTTCGTTTGACCAGGATTTGCATAGCGGTATCGCGCCCGTGACGCGTAGCGTCTACCTCGCCGTGTTATCTAATAGCGATCCATCGCCCCTCGCTCCTGAAAGCGATGATGAAAAGGTTGTAGATACGAAGGTTGCGGATAAGGATACGAAGGTTACAGATAAGAAGGACGAAGGAGACAGCGCGAAGAAGGACACACCCAAAGCGGATGTTGGCAAACCAGCCGGCACAGTCAAAGTGGATCTTGACCATATCGGACAGCGTATCCTTGCCCTTCCCCTTCCGCCGTTGCGGTACTCCGATCTGCAAATAGGCAAGGCGGGAGTGTTGTTGGCCATAGAATCACCGCGTTCGATGCCTGGAGAACCCCCAACCTTGATCGTGCATCGCTTCGACTTGAAGACGCGGAAGTCCGATGTAGCCATTACTGGCGTGCGAAATTTTGAAATCGCGGGGAACGGAGAGAAAATGCTCTACCGCCGCGGCGACGCCTGGATTATCGGCACATTGAAGCCGATGCCACCTCCGGGCGCGCCCCCTCCTCCGCCCAGCGCCGCTGGGGCATCGGGAGACAACACTCTGAAAGTAGAATCGCTAGAGGTAAAGGTGGACCCGCGGCGCGAGTGGAAACAGATGTTCCATGAAGCCTGGCGGATAGAGCGTGACTTTTTCTACGATCCAAGCCTGCATGGCGTCGATCGCGAAGCCACTGAGCGTAAGTATTCCCCTTACGTCGACAATATCGCGTCCCGCGAGGACCTGAATTATGTGTTCTCGGAGGCAATGGGCGAACTCACAGTCGGCCACTTATTTGTGTTCGGAGGCGACAGACCCGACGTGAAGCGAATTCCCACCGGTTTGCTGGGCGCCGACTATTCGATCCAGAACGGTCGCTATCGCTTCGCGCGTGTCTACGACGGCGAGAATTGGAATCCGCAACTCAAAGCGCCTTTGACCCAACCCGGTGTTAATGTGGCCGCCGGCGAGTATCTGCTTGCTATAAACGGCCGCGATCTGGGCGCATCGGACAATGTGTATAGCTTCTTTGAGAACACCGCCGGTAAAGAGGTTGTATTGCGCGTCGGGCCGGATGCATCGGGCGCGAACTCGCGCGAAGTCACCGTCATTCCAGTGCCGAACGAAGCTGGGTTGCGGAATCTCGCATGGATCGAAGATAACCGCCGCAAGGTGGACCGCATGACCAATGGACGCGTTGCGTATGTATACATGCCCGACACGGCCTTTGGCGGCTTAACCAGTTTTACACGCTACTTCTTCGCGCAGGTCGGCAAGGAAGGCGTCATCATTGATGAGCGATTCAACGGTGGTGGCGCGCTGGCGACCGATATTGTTGAGATCCTCAACCGCAAGTTGCTCAGCGTGGTGACTCCACGCGAAGGGCACGATTTGCTCCAGCCGAACGGCGCCATCTTCGGGCCCAAGGCGATGATCATCAATGAATACGCAGGTTCGGGCGGTGACGCAATGCCCTGGTACTTCCATCGCACTGGTGCTGGGACGCTCGTCGGCAAACGCACTTGGGGTGGACTTGTTGGAATTCCCGGCACGCCTGATCTGATGGACGGCGGCGCTGTAACCGCGCCAAGCCTCGCGGTCTGGAACCCGGACGGACAATTTGACGTGGAGAATCGTGGCATCGAGCCCGATGTTGAAGTAGAGCTCGATCCGGAGCAAGTGCGGCAAGGGAAGGATCCGCAACTTGAAAAGGCTGTGGAAGTAGTGATGGCTCAGCTTCGAAAGCAGCCGTTGACTCTTCCGCACCACCCGGCTTATCCGAACTATCACTCGAAAACATCGGGAACCCACTAACGCATCATACAAGGGCGAGCACCGCGGGGCTGGTCCGCATACCTCGGACTGAATTGGATCTTTCGGAGGGTGCCCTTTGGGCTGGCCTGTCGAACCGGTCCTGTGCTTCTACGCTGAATCGGAATGAATGCTCTGAGTGAGACGCCACGGCTTTGGCGACTGGGCTACACGACAGGGCCAGGCTCCTGACGTGGGACGCGGAATGCGCCACAATCGGTAAGTGGCCTGTAATCGAGCAATACTGCTACTCGCATGTGCGTCTTTGTTTGGGCAGCAGTACACAATCTCGACCATTGCCGGCGATGGTGCGGCCAGGGCGTTTCTAAACAATCCGACCGGCCTCGCTCTGGACTCGGCCGGCAATGTTTACGTCGCTGACTGGAGCGGCTTGATCCGTAAATTTTGGGTAAGAGATGGTGCCAGCACCATAGTCGCGGGTACGGGAATATTGGGATTTAGCGGCGATGGGGGGCCCGCAATCAGTGCGATGCTTGGACGAGCGATTAGTATCACCGTCGATGCGGCCGCAAACATCTATATTGCGGATGGCGATAATAATCGGATTCGGCGAGTCGATGCGGCAACCGGCATCATCACCACCATCGCTGGGACGGGTGCCGCGATTGATAGCGGCGACGGAGGCCCAGCCGTAAATGCCGGAGTCTCGCGGCCCACAGGGGTCACGGTGGGCCAGGGAGGTAACCTTTACTTTTCCAGTTCCTGGTCGCGTGTTCGAAAGCTCACTGTCACTACAGGGATGATCGAAACGGTGGCGGGTCAACTTTTCACTGCTTTCGGAGGGGACAACGGTCCGGCTATCGATGCTCTTTTCTGGGATCCGATTCCTTCGGCAGTGAACGGTGCAGGGGACATCTACATTGCCGATTACGAGAACTCGCGTATCCGCACAGTGAGTGCGAAAACCGGAATCGTAACGACTGTCGCTGGCTCCGGAGCGTGCGCGACAGGACCTCCTCCCCTGAATATGTCCGTTTGTCAGAACGGTTTCGGCGGCGATGGTGGCCCGGCTACGGAGGCGATTTTGAAATATGCCGCGGCAGTGGCATTGGACTCGGCTGGCAATCTCTACATTGCTGACACGATTAATCATCGGATACGGCGGGTGGACGAATCAACCAAGCTGATCTATACGATCGCAGGGACCGGAGTAAGTGGGTTCAGCGGCGATGGCGGACCGGCACTGGCCGCAGAAATCACCTTCCCCGCCGCGATCGCAGTAGACCGATTTGGCCGTGTTTACTTCTCCGACGAGAGTAACAATCGCATTCGCATGCTGACTCCAGTCGGCCTCCCACCGTACCAGTTCAGGCGGGGTCCACGACGCTGATTCAATCAGCCGTTCGCGCTGGTTGGCGTGATGTGCGACATCCTTTCCGCTACCCGATATGGGAACTCAGATCTACTGATCCGCGTCAATTTTATGCATGCCCCCTCGCACGTGGATGCTATTTATTCCAGCCCTGGCCATCCTGGAAACGACCACTTCTTTCCCTTCGGCGGCTCAGGCTAAGAAGCAAAGTGCCGGAACCATTGTTTTTATACATGCTCCGGATGGGGGTGCTCCGTGGCCGGTCGAAGACGTCTACTCGATGGATGCCGATGGAACCAACGTTAAGGCGCTGACGAATGACGGTCATAGCCATACTCCGTCCTGGTCGCCGGATGGACGGCGCATCCTGTTCATTCACGATTCCATTCTAGGAAGCAGACCGCCTTATCGGGAACCGGAAGGATTCGAGTCGTACCATCCGGTTGAACTCTATATGGTGAACAAAGACGGGACCAACCGTCATCTGCTTCGACGCCTGGAGCCGGTGATCTACAGTGCAGCATGGTCCCCGGACGGAAAGACTCTAGCCATAACCTGTATAACGGAAGCGTTGAAGAATCGTCCGCACCCAGCCGATGAACAGATGCAGGATGGTCTCTTCCTTCTACCTGCGAACGGAAAAGGCGAACTACGTCTGTTGTTCCGAAGTGCTTTTACGCCATCCTGGTCACCCGATGGAAAGAAGCTCGCCTTCTCATTAGAACAACCGCGCGGTCAGTGGGCAGTTCACGTCGCAAATTCTGACGGCTCCAATAATATGCAATTGACCGAACCGCCTCTTATGGCCGGCTCCCCGGCGTGGTCGCCCGACGGAAAGATGATTGCTTTCGATCAATTCGCCGCTCAGCGCGATCAGCAGATTTTTGTTATGGGTACGGATGGGTCGCATCGGCGGCAAGTCACCAACGATTCAGATTGGTCTTGCAATCATCCGTCGTGGTCGGCCGATGGAAGACGACTCGTCTTCTCGTGCCGTTCTGCCTGGAGCCCATGTGGGGGAATCTCTTCCGTAGGAACAGTTCTGCCGGAGTGTGCACGCCGGCTCTTCTCGGTTTCGCTGCTCGATTTGCATGCCAAGCCGATTCAGCTTAGCGAACGCGACGGGGCTGCCCCCGCCTTCGCACCGATCCGCTAAGAGCCAAGTCTGGTTGTACCTGCTTGGCTAGTATCTACCGCAGAGCCATAGCCAAAAGCACGGCCAGTATCGCTACGCCTATTGCGAGCGGCCAAAAGCTAAGCTTCGGCGTACTGTTCACCGCGCTGTATTGTCGCACGCTCAAGCCGGTGCCGGGCAGGCCCGCGCTCACGTATCGCTGTCCTCGTGCAGTCACGCCAGCGTGCAGGCCGCGCGGTCCGACTGACACGCCGATACCACTCAGGCTTAAATTGAGATGCACGCCCGGCAGCACGCGGATGCGTCGCTGAAACCGTAAGCCGTGGAACCGTCCGCGTCTCATAGCCGGTCTCCGTCCAGAGAGTTCAAGATGCAGGTTTCGATGTGAGTCATCGCTAGTACTCTCAATCGACAGAATGGGATACAAACTTAAAGGTGGCCGCAATTGGGTGTGCCTTGAGTTATTGTGTGGAAGGGCCCATTGCGATCTAAGTTGCCCTAGGCGCTAGATCAAGCCCGCTCCCAGTGCTCCAACGGACGACTCGCTGTAAAAATAGGGACGAACGAGCCAAACTGCACACGCGATTTCGGCCGTACGTCAGGCTCTGAGAGGAGCGTCCGATGCGCTCACAGATGCGGCTGGTCCTTTTCTTTTGGACAATTTCTTTCGGACAATCTTCGGTTCCAAGGTCGTGCGGGAAGGGCGATGCGACCCGCCCGAGCCCATCGCTGAGTTCTCACGAGCACTGCCGGATGATAACCGGGAGCGGCATGCGGCAATCGGAGAGCGGCCGAAATCCAGCCCGGAAGATTTTTCGCTGAATCGACTGTTCCTCGATGGTTCGGTTCACGAGCGCAGCGCAATTCGCAGCAAATACAAGAACCGATTCGCAGCGAATCCCGACAATGTGCATGATCAAATATCTGTACGGGCGGAGTCTCGTCGGGTTCAACACAAAAGAAGCGCTGCGTACTTATGCACATCATATATAAGATAAAATGTCTCCATTACCGCGCAAAAGGAGGCGCATGCCATGAACCTGCGTTTGACGGTGAAAGCCGCGGTTGGGTCCTTTCTGCTCGCCGTGCCATTGGCGGCGGCATCCATTCAAGCAGCCAAACCCGAGGAGGTCGGGCTCTCTGCGGAGCGGCTCGGGAGAATTCACGAGACCATCCAGCGCCACATCGCCGCACACGATATCTCAGGCGCGGTTACCCTGGTAGCGCGCAAAGGGCGGGTCGCGCACTTCGAGGCGCAGGGCGTGATGGATCTCGAATCCAAGAAGCCGATAACCAAAGACGCCCTGTTCTGGATCGCATCCATGTCGAAGCCCATCACCGGCGTCGCTATTCTGATGCTGGTGGAAGAAGGCAAAGTGCGCCTCACCGATCCGGTCTCGAAATTCATTCCGGAGTTCCGGGGGTTGAAGGTGGCAATGATCCAGGAACGCCCCGGGCCGCCGGGAGCGCCCGCCCAGGCGGGAGACACGGCCACGCCGGCGTTTTACACGGTTCCGGCTACGCGTGAGATCACCATCCGCGATCTGCTGACCCACACCTCCGGCTTGGTGAGCGGCGGGCCGGCGAGCAGCGCGGAGCTGCAGAAGGTTGCGCGCAAGTCGGGAGAGACGCTGGCCGACTACATTCCGCGGCTGGGCGCAGTGCCTCTGGACTTCCAGCCTGGAACGCGGTGGAGTTACAGCCCGGGCGCAGGGTTTGACACGCTGGGACGCGTGGTTGAGATCGTCTCCGGCCAGAGTTACGACCAATTCCTGCGGCAACGCATCTTCGATCCACTCGCGATGAAGGACACCTTCTTTCACCCTGCCGAAGACCAACTGCCACGCGTCGCCACGATGTATCACCGCGCGGCGAACTCGCTTGATAAGGCCGACACGCGCGACCGGTTGAGTAACACAACCTATTTTTCGGGCGCGGGCGGATTGATGACCGACGCCGAAGATTACTTGCAGTTCGGCGAGATGCTGGCGAGCGGCGGACAATGGAACGGCAAACGGCTGTTGAGCCCCAAGACGGTGGATCTGATGGCGTCGGTGCACGTACCCGATACGCTGCCAGGCCGCCCGAAGGGACGCAGTTTCGGGCTGAGCGTGCAAGTAGTCAACGACGCCGTGGCCGCCGGCTTCCGGGTCTCCGACGGCAGCTTTGGCTGGGATGGCGCCTTCGGCACGCATTTCTGGGTGGACCCGAAAGAGAAGGTGGTCGGCATCCTCATGATTCAGACCAACAACCCCAACCGAGAGCTCGACCGCGATTTCGAGAACGCCGTCATGCAGGCAATCCTGGAGTAGGGCTCGCCTCTACAGGCGGGTGAGGATCTGCCCGAAACGATCTTCTCCCAAATCGCGGCGTGATGGCAAATGCCGCGTCACAGGGTTAGTCTCCGAGCCCACTTCGCAGGCCCGCATTTGCCGTCCACCGGCGCTAACATTTTCACGTAACACATTCAACGCCGTGTTCATCTAACGGCAAGAAAGGCACTTTATACTATGTAGGAAACGATGGAAGATCTCTCACAATTACGGACGATCATTGCGACCATCTTCCACGAGTTCTCGTTCCTGGCCTCTTCGATACTTCTGTTGTCTTTGCCCGTGTCCGCGCAGGAATTGCCTGAAGGGACGTTCCTGGAAGCGCGGCTGTCAGGTGCTACGGGTTCCCGTATCTCCCATAGCGGTGATCCTATACAGGCCACAATCATAGCTCCGGTCAGCATTCACGGACGAATACTTGTTCCACAGGGTTCGAAACTGCTCGGGTCGGTAACAAGC
>Ga0185299_10001196_pt1 | contig 54086 bp, 54 predicted proteins | sample PaiPotPPA55metaG_FD_128002 | JGI IMG/M metagenome (GOLD analysis project Ga0185299, IMG submission 128002) | Iron sulfur acid spring bacterial and archeal communities from Banff, Canada, to study Microbial Dark Matter (Phase II) - Paint Pots PPA... ... | reverse complement strand
CTGTTCCTATCCATGGATAGGAGCCCTGACGCAGCGGTTCGGGATACGAAAGGTATCGGCTGGAGGCGCATTTCTGGCCTTCGCAGCCACGCTGCCATTTATCTGGCTGGCCAGTCACGGACTCGTCTTCGCTGTGCTCGCTGGTGCGCTATTCCTGCGCGGAGTAGGCCTGAGCGCAGTTGGCATTCCCTCCATCTCGGCTGCATACGCTTCCGTCAGAAAACAGGACCTGCCGATGGCGACAACCTCACTCAACATCGTGCAGCGTCTCGGCGGCCCGACTCTGACCACGCTCTGCGCAACCTTCCTGGGATGGAGGTTGGGGATGGCACCGTCCAGCGCCAGCGTCTCCAGCGCATTTACCGCTGCCTTTCTTCTACTCTGCGGATTACACGCTTTCCTGTTTGCTTCCGCCCTGAGATTACCACTTACTCTGGACAAGGAGACCGAACAACCTCCTGCAGAAGAATCGCCTGCCTTATTGGAGATGATGTCCGAGTAATTGAATTTGTGGAAGCCATTCACTCATTCGACGAGTCTAGGCAACGTCGATGTGTCAATCAAAATAGCGGGGGGACGGCCCGAATGCGGCAAAACCGCCGATTCACTCACCGAACGCTTCAGGTGCCCCGAATAACCTAAACTTCCGGATTCCGGGCGGATTACGGGCAACGCGGAAGTTATCCGGTCCAGAAGTCCGCTTGGAGGAAATGTGCTGGACCGGAATGCTGCTCGCGCTCCGATCTCCTCGCACCCCGTTTCTGGCCCCCGACGCAATATAAAAGGGGCGCCCTTTTATAATGTGTGGATTTTCAAGTTTCCGATTTTGCGTGCCGCCCGAACGGGGCCTCGCCGCGAATGGGTACATATTGGCACTTTGAATATATCGATGCCGACGGAATTGACGAAATCCGCAAAGCCGTTCGCCAAAACATATTTTATGGCGCTAGCTTAATAAAATTAATTGCAGACACCAGTTCGAGTTATTCCTCACTGGAAGAGATCCGCGAGGCCGTCAAAGTGGCGCACAAGGCGGGACTCGCGGTAGCTGTACACGTCGTTGTTGACGAACCGACAAAAAATGCGATTCTTGGAGGTGTCGATTCGATCGAACATGGCTTCTATCTTTCCGACAGCGTTTTGCTGTTGATGAAGGAAAAAGGAACCGTGCTAGTAGGAACGGATTTTCCACTCAAGCATCTCCTCGAAGGAGGACAGGATACGCCGGAAAACGCAAAGACGCTGGCCAATACTATCGCCGGGCGACTGCGTAGAGCGCATAAGATAGGTGTCAAGATGGGTTTCGGAACAGATATTGTTGTGGATCTACCTAACGAAAATCGCGCGGAAATGAGGTGGGACTATCTCGAGGTGTGGAGGACTGCCGATGTGCCGGCCGCCGAGATTCTAAAATGTATGATTACCAACAACGCCGAGCTGCTTAGGATCGACCGAGAGCGCGGAGCAATTAGGCCCGGTTTTGCCGCAGATATTGTTGCTGCGCCCGCTAACCCTCTCGAAGACATTGAAGCACTGCGAAGAGTATATTTTGTAATGAAAAACGGAAAGATAGTTCGTCGACCCTAAACACACATCGGTGTGGTCCATCTGGTAAAAGCCGAAACCGTCCATCATGTGTATTTTTTTAAAGGGGCAAATGATTTTTGGCGCTCACGTAATTGTCTACAGTAAAAACGCCGAAGCGGACCGCGCATTTTTCCGCGACGTTCTCGGGTTCAAGTCTGTGGATGGGGGCCATGGCTGGCTGATCTTCGCCCTGCCGCCGGGAGAAGCGGCTTTCCACCCGTCTGATGAGAGTGGTCACAGGAACTCTATTTTATGTGCGACGATCTGAAAACCGATATGACTTCACTCGCGAAGAAGGGCGTTAAGTGCTCTGAGGCTGAGGAAGCACGATGGGGTTCAATTACGAAAATCCGGCTTCCCGGCGGAGGCGAGCTAGGCCTGTATCAACCGAAGCACCCGACCGCCTTAGGCTTAGGATTGAAATGAAACACCAACGAGAGTTATTCCGGGCCAGAAGTCCGGTTCGAGGACATCATCCTTAATCTCCCCCACGCGGCGTTCTGGATAGTCAACAACCCTAGGGACACAAGGCCATTTGTGGATAACCGACAAACTAAGACCTTCGCTCGACTACCCAATCGTGAGGTTAGGCTTCTTGTATGACGAACCACCATCAGCGGGCGTCATTCGTTGACTCGTTGATGGCGCCTCCGTAAGATGAACCGACGCTAAAACCAATTCATCTCCCAAATGATCGGCCAAACCATCTCGCACTACCGCATTGTCGAGAAACTTGGCGGCGGAGGCATGGGAGTGGTCTACAAGGCTGAGGACACCGAACTCGGCCGTTTCGTGGCCCTTAAATTCTTGCCCGATGGTCTGTCGCAAGACCTGCAAGCCCTGGAACGTTTTCGCCGCGAGGCGCGAGCAGCCTCCGCTCTCAATCATCCTAATATCTGCACCATTTACGAAATCGGCAGACACGGTCAGCAATCGTTCATTGCCATGGAGTTTCTTGAGGGCATGACGTTGAAACATCACATCTCAGGAAAGCCGTTAGAGAACGAAACTATCGTCTCCCTGGCGATTGAGATTGCCGACGGGTTGGACGCAGCGCACTCCAAGGGGATCGTTCATCGCGATATTAAGCCCGCCAATATCTTTGTCACAGAACGGGGGCACGCCAAGATTCTCGACTTCGGGCTGGCGAAGGTTGCGCAATCCGGGGGTTCTTCGAGTCAGATCGCCTCGGCGAACACGATGACCGCAGCTGACGAACATCTCACTAGCCCCGGCTCTACTCTTGGGACCGTCGCGTACATGTCGCCGGAGCAAGTGAGAGCCAGAGAACTGGACGCCCGGACGGACTTGTTCTCCTTCGGGGTCGTCTTATACGAGATGGCCACAGGCGCACTGCCCTTTAGCGGTGAGAGCACCGGCGTAATCTTCGACGGAATCATGAACCGGCCACCGACTTCTGCGCTGCGCTTGAATCCAGCGTTGCCGACTACCTTTGAGCATGTCCTGGAAAAGTCTCTTGAAAAAGACCGGGGGCTGCGCTATCAGTCCGCGGCCGAGCTGCGCGCCGACTTGAAGCGCCTCCAGCGGTCCTCAGAGTCGGGCCGGATGTCTTCCGTGAACCCACAGTCGCCTGCGCATCGAAGACCGAAGCGTGGAGTCATCGCGGCTGCAGCAGTGTTGCTCTTGCTGGTCGCAATAGCAGGCATCACCTGGTATGAAAAGCATTTTCCGGCGCAGTACGGAGCCGCGGTTAGCAAGCCCTCGGTGGCCGTCCTTCCGCTGCAAAATCTTAGCGCCGAGCCGGACAGCAGTTACTTCAGCGATGGAATGACGGATGAAATTACAACCAAGCTCTCGAAAATCGAAGGGATTGATGTGGTCTCGCATTCCTCGGTGATGGCAGTAAAAACGTCCGGCAAGAGCGCCGCTGAGATCGGCACGGCCTTCGGTGTCCGCTATCTCCTCGAAGGGAGTGTTCGTAAGGCGGGCGATCAGGTCCGGATCAACGTGCAACTGATCGACTCAACCTCCGGATTCCAGGTATGGGCCGACGATTTCACGGGAGAAATGAAAGCCGTTTTTTCGCTGCAGGAGCAGACGGCGCTAAAGATCGCACAGTCACTCAACCTCAAGCTCAGCCCGAAGGAAGAGGAGGCGATTCAGCATCGCTATACGGCAAATCCGCAAGCCTACGACGCGTACTTGCGTGGTCAGGCACTGGTCCAGTATCCCGATGAACCGGAAAAGATTGAAGCGGCGCGTCGGGCCTTTGAGGAGTCTCTCAAATCGGACCCGAATTATGCTCTTGCTCTTGCCGGGCTGGCGTGGGTGGAAGTGCAGATCTATCGCAATCTTGACTCGACGTCGGCGCACCTGCAGCATGCCGAGAAATATGCTCAGCAAGCGCTGGCTGGCGATCCCCGATTGCCTGAGGTTCATGTGGCTCTCGGATCAGTCCTGATGAGCAAGTACGACTATGCCAACGCAGCAAACGAGTTTCGCACTGCTACCGGGCTGAACCCAAACAGCAGCCATGCCTGGGACCAACTTTCATGGGCGCTCGGTTACAAGCAGCCGCCGGACCCGGTCGGGGCTGAGAAGGCCGCACGAGAGGCTTTGCGTCTGCAACCGTTGTTCCCTCCCGCGTACTATCATCTTGGTCGCGCTCTTCTCCTCCAGAAGCGCTATCCGGAGGCACTTGCTTCCTTCCAGCACGAGAAAGAACTAAGTCCGAACAGCCTGATGGCGGACATGGGTTTGGGCCAAGCCTATCTGGCCCAGGGAGACTATGACCAGGCGATCGCGGCTCTGAGGAAAACCGCGACACCGTCGGCCATCAACTATTATTTCTTGAGCGCAGCCTACGCCGCTCATGGAGACAAAGAGAAAGCTCTCGCCACACTGCAGAAGACCTTCGAATTGGGATTCCACGATTTTGCCGCGCTCGATTCGAGTCCTTACTTTTCATCTCTACGCTCGGACCCGCGCTTCCAACAATTGGCCCAGCGCTATCGCAGGTAGTGGGTGCAGCGCTTTGGGGCCTAGCTCTGCCGGACGGAGATCGTGCAATTCCCCACGAAGTGGTCGGCATGTGGAAAGTTTCACGGCATAGGTAACGCGAAACGCGCTTGTGGCCACTAACAGTATTCTCGAATCGGAGTCGACGGGATTCAATGGAATTTCGAGCCAATAAGAAAGCAGGCTGAGCATTGTCTTGAGTTATAAGCTCAGGCGGCTGAGAGCGAGGGGCGGTTTCAAGACCAATTTCCCAACGGTAGGGCTCCTCGTTTTATGAGTCCATTTTCTAGCGACCGCCGTTGCGCTTCCTCCTTCTTGATCGGAAATCGTCTAAAACATTGGACTTCCCAGCTTAGCTACTACATCTTGGCGCTGCCGCGGAGGTAGAGTTTGCTTGACCGACGCAAAGGCGATCCGCACACTTTTTAAACTGCGCCGGGCGGAGAAGTTGCTGTCTTGTACCAAACCAGAGATTTCGCACAATTGCTAAATACGCTAAACTACCGTACAATGAGAGAGTTGTGAGGGGTTCCCCCGCGATGTTGGGGCCTGTAGCTCAGGTGGCTAGAGCGCGCCCCTGATAAGGGCGAGGTCGGTGGTTCAAGTCCACCCAGGCCCACCATTCAATAGAATTTCTCGAACAAGAATTCCTGACACGTCGACCACAAGAAACCGTTCAAGTCCTGGACTCTTTCCATTTAGGTCTATTCATGGCTATAATAGCCATGAGGGGGAGCGGCAAAATGCGCAGTGTGAATGTGGCGGAACTGAAGAACCGGCTGAGCAAGTACCTTACATTCGCCAAAGGGGGCGAAGAAGTGGTAATCCGAGACCGTAATCTCCCGGTGGCCAAACTAGTTCCGTTTTCGGCGGAAGGTGCCGACGATCAGGAACTCGTGTTGGTTGCTGCGGGGAAACTGCGGCTCCCTAAGGTGCGACTCGATGTAAAGGCCCTCTTGAAGATTCCAACGGGAAGCGTTGCAGGGAACAAGGCGATTCAAGCCGTTCTCGCCGACAGAGAAGAAGAACTGTGAAAAAAACGACCGCGTTTTGGGATGCCAGCGCGCTAGTTCCCTTGTGCGTTCACGAAGCCGCGAGTCGTCACGCTCAGTCCCATCTGAGGAGATTTGCGCCCGCCGTTTGGTGGGGAAGTCTCGTAGAAGTTCACAGTGCTATTTGCCGCCTCCATCGCGACAAGGAGATAACCGATCTCGACAAACGCGGTGCGGTGGCACGCCTGCGTTTGCTGAACCGTGGGTGGCGGGAGATTCTTCCCGGCGATCAGGTTCGTGATTTGGCGACGCAGCTGCTAGATAAACATTCCTTGCGGGCGGCCGATAGCCTGCAACTTGCCGCATCCTTAATCTGGTGCGAACAGCGTCCCTCCAGGAGGAGCTTCATTTGCGGGGATCAGCGATTGGGCAAGGCCGCAGAGTCCGCTGGATTCTCAGTTCTCGAGCTTTCAAGAACTGTTCCCTGAACGAGATATCGCGCCTGATATCTAGCAGTGCCTACTCAGACCTTCCGGCAGGAGATGGGTCTATATTCCTCGGCGGGGACCGACGACCGCAATACTGATAAGGGCGAGGTCGGTGGTTCAAGTCCACCCAGGCCCACCATTCTTTCCAAATTGTTTAGCGCTGGTCGTTGCTGCGGACTTGGTGACTGTGCCCAATCGTGTGCCACAGCTTTTTCAAGTGCGGCCTTACAATCGCATCCAAGGCCGCTTCGCTGCCATTCGAATATGCGAGGAGTGTTCCAACATCTTCCTGCTCAAATGACCGGCGATTGACATGAGAGTTTGCTCGCTCCCCTGCCCCTCCGCCAGCCTGGTAATGCACGTGTGCCGCAGATCGTGAAAGCGTAACTGCAAGCCTGCGCGTTTCAGCGCAGCGCGCCAAGCCGAGCGCCATGACTTGATAGGCCTGGAAGAATCGATCCCGTGCATTTTAGGGCGTTCCCGTTCGATGCCCGCCGCCTCGCAGGCGGGAAAGATGTAATCGTCAGGTTTGGCAGCCGCGAATCGACTGGACCACCGGACTAATATGGAGTACGCGAGGCTATTCAGAGGAATTACCCTATTACTGCCTCCTTCTGTCTTGGTGCGACCGACCGTCAACGTAAGCCCGATCAAATCTATTTGTCGCCAACGCAGAGTTCGAATCTCGTTCTTGTGTAGCGCCGTATTTAGAGCGAGAGATATACGGAGTAATAAGTTTGAGTCGCAGGCTGCGAGCAACTGGGATTCTTCTTCGTCGGCGATGGCCCTTCCAACGTGGTCTGATTCCCGCTCGAACCTAACATCCCCCTGAATGTTTGCCCAAAGTTTGTATTGTTTGAGATTTGCCGGAGCACCTGCAATCCTTATTTAGTGTGCGTATTCCGCATTGCAAAACTTCATTAACGCGTGCCAGGCATATTCTACAGGTATCGCAGTTCTGCCCAACTTCCAGCCCCTGTTTTAATAAGAGGCGATTCTGGCATATCAGTTTTCAGGAAACTCTCTCCTAGTGTTGTATTGGTTTTGACTGCAAATGTGAAAGACGACAAGATCACCGATTCGGTATTAGGCACAGGTGTCATAGTTGATTCAGCTGGTTATGTGCGTCAGGGTGGTTGAAGATCAAAAATCCGGAGTATACCCAGTCGGAGCGCAGGTACGAGTTATTTGACTCGTTCAAAGCGATTCAAGCCAAGCGAGAACTGCCGCCGATTCCGAAGAAGCCGCCGTTCAGCGCCCTACCTGTTCACAGAAGGACTGCTCGCAAGTTGCGCCGACGTTCGGAAGCGAACTAAGGGTTTCATTACGCGCGCTAACTGTAGCTCAACCGACATAGGCAAAGTTCATTGGCAGGCAGATAACGGTCTGATATAACTGCCTCGTTTTGAAAACCTCGATTCGAGTTTCCCAATGGTGGTAGAAGCATCATGGCTTGGAACTGACGGCATTGCGGTTGAGTTCGCCGGTCACATCCAACTCGTTAGCCGCAATATAGGTGTTTTGCATCTCACCGAGAAGGCCCCTTCGGGGCGGGAGATCACCCTACGTCGTCAGTATAATGATGAATGGAAATCGACACGCGCACGCCTCGGAGATGAGATCGAGTCTGGCTCGAATGGTTACTTATACGCTTTCCGCGTACTTGAGCCGGATTCAGACTTTTGGAACGACGAACTTCCCGTTCCCAAAGGAACAGAAGATGCTTTAGGCCGGTTGTTAATGGAATGCAGCGTTTGTCATACACGCGAAGTCGTGCCTTTGAACCCGGTCGAGCTGCGATCTTTCGAAGTACGTAGATGTATTGCGCGAACGTGCAGCCGATGCTCTGGACCGTCGATCTGGATTGAAGCCCAGTCGGAAACACAATTTACACAAATGGAGCAACCCGACACAAAACTGGACACTCAGTTCCTTCCGGCGCGAACAACTGCGCGCATGAAATCTCGGCTCTTAGCATGTATCCGTCAGCTAGGTTACGACGAGAAGGTCGTATGCGAAGACTTATCAGAAGGCGGGGTAAGCTTTCGAAGCCGCACTCAATATGCTGAAGGTTCACGAATCGAAATCGCCGTTCCGTTTAGGCCGGCAACAAAAGCAATATTTGTACCGGGTCGCATCGTATCTTCTGCACCTATTCGGGGTGCGGGACTCTTTAGGCATGGCGTGTCATACATAAAGAATTTAACCGAATCGTAGAGGAAAAAGTCTAATCGCCATAATGCCGTTAGCGACGAGGGCTTTTCGAAGGTGGCGTGGTGGCAAGCTTTTGACGCCGAAAGGTAATACTTATTACTCCAACGGCGGGAGCCGTTACGCCCGTTGGAAATATTGGCGAAACTGGGAGAAGAGTGCCGCAAAGAAGAGTTAGATTCTGGAGGTGAATATGTACGCTGAAACTACTCTGCTGGCTACCGAATTGAACATGACGGAAGCCGATTCGTCGCCATGGATTCAGGAGAACGAGATGGTAGGCTCCTACGACACGGAAGAGAAGCGAAACGGGACGTTGCGCATGCGAAGTTAGAAGACGCGATGTGCGAGCATTCGAAGATTCTATTTCACGCCTGCATTTGTGCTCGTTCAGAATGATTGGTGACACTCGGTAGAGTGTCAGGATGAGCCGAATCAAATGGTATGAGCTTTCCCAGGCGCGCCAGCTGGCGCGCCTGGGAAAGAGTTTGAGCCGCACGGCGCGAACCAGACTTGAGTGGATGCTTTTTTATCTCTTCAATGGACGGAACGCTACACGCACCTGCCGTCACTTTGGCATCAGCCGGCAGACCTTTTACTGCTGGCTACGCCGCTTCGACCGTCACGATCTCAGTACTCTGGAAGAGCGCTCCCATCGGCCCCGCAACATACGTCAGCCTACTTGGACGTCCTCGTGCTGCGCAAACAATATTCCGTGTTGGGGTAAGGACAAACTGGTGGTGCTGCTGGCCCGCGAGAAACTCTTCCTTTCCGTTTCCATGGTCGGCCGCATTTTGTCGGCTCTTAACTGCACGAACCCCCAAAGCCCGCCGTCTTACTCCGACAGCACTGCAAACTGCGCAAGCGTCCGTGGGCCGTTCGCAAGCCTTAAATACTGGCTCATCAAGCATCCCGGCGATCTCGTGGAGGTCGATACCAAAGAAATTCGCATGCACCGCGGTGCCCTGCTAAAACACTTCAGCGCTCGCGATGTGGTCTCTCGCTGGGATGTGGTGGAAGTGCATCGCCGCGCCACTTCGCTCGCAGCAGCCCGTTTCCTCGACACTCTGCTGGAACATTTTCCTCTCCCGGTGAAAGCCTTACAGGTCGACGGCGGCAGCGAGTTCGCCGCCCAATCCGAGCTCGCCTGTCAGCAGAAACAGCTTCCGCTATTTGTGCTTCCGCCGAAGTCCCCGAAACTGAATGCCCATGTCGAACGCTCCCACCGCACCCACCATGAAGAGTTCTACCAAGCGCACGCGGACTCCGACCAGCCCCCGCACCTCAATCATCAACTGCGTCATTGGGAACACACCTACAACTGCGTGCGCCCTCACCAGTCCGTCGCCTACCTCACCCCACTGGAATTCGTCACCCGTGGGAAAAACAATCCTCGAAAGGCAAAGTGTCACTAATCTACTGGACGATTGCATGGCTTTGGATAAAAGAGCGTTCGTGAGAGACGATCCGAGATTGTTCTTCAATCCAGAGAAGCCGCCGACCTTGGCGGCGCTGCGTAGATTGCCCGGTCTGTATGAAACGGCGCTTGGTGCGCGCCGACGGTGGAGGTGGGGTTTGAAGTAAATGGTTGGCTAAAGTAGAAGTCCAAGCTATACGCAGTCTGGACAACGCCACGAGCTGTTTGAATCATTTACGGCGAAGATAGCGGCTCCCAGGGGCTCACCTACACGGTTAAGCGTATGGCTCACTCCTGAAGACATACATAAACTTTTTGAGGCAGGCGCTTGATTCGGCTGATTCCTGGCTGATAGGCCTATTCTTTTCCTTTGTCAAACCGCATTCGAGGACACCATGGCCAAATCAGTTTCTGATTCGCTTGTAGAGCGCCTTATTTCCTGGGGCATCGATACCATTTTTGGAATACCAGGCGACGGCATCAACGGCGTCTTCGAAGCGTTACGCACGCGACAAGAAAAAATTAAATTCATTCAGGTGCGGCATGAAGAGGCTGCTGCGTTTGCTGCTTGCGCTTATGCCAAGTTCACTGGTCGTTTAGGAGTCTGTATCGCGACCTCTGGCCCAGGAGGGATTCACTTACTCAACGGCTTATATGACGCAAAATCCGACGGCGCTCCCGTTCTGGCGATCACCGGTGACACATATCACGATCTTAGCGGCACGCATTACCAGCAGGATGTTGATCTCGTTAAGGTTTTTATGGATGTCGCCGAATTTAATCAGCGCATCATGGGACCCGCGCATGTGGATAACGTCGTCGACACCGCCGTGAAAACCGCTCTGATGCGGCGTGGCGTCAGCCACATCACCATCCCTAAAGACATTCAGGAATGGACTTCCCGTGACGAAGAACGATCCCCCGCGAACGTTCCGGAACATAGTGCGGATTTGTTTGCAGCTGTTCACCCCATGCCACACACGAAACTAATCGAATCTGCTGCCGAGCTCATTAATCGCGGTTCAAAAGTAGCAATTTTGGTAGGACAAGGCTGCTTGGGCGCTCGCGAAGAAGTTCTTCAGCTTGCGGACAAAGCCGGCGCGCCAATCATCAAAGCGCTGCTTGGCAAGGCTGTCGTCCCTGACGACAATCCCTATAACCACCGGCGGCATCGGTTTACTCGGCACCGCGCCTTCGCAAGACGCTTTGCAGGAATGCGATACTTTAATCATCGCTGGCAGCAGCATGCCTTACATTGAATTTTATCCTAAGCCCGGCAAAACTAAGGCCATTCAGATCGATATAAATCCGTCGCGTATCGGATTGCGTCATCCCATCGACATCGGTCTTGCTGGCGAGTGCGGCACCGTGCTCAGTGCGCTCTTGCCTCTGATCCAGAAAAAAACCGATCGCAGTTTCCTTGAAAAAGCACAGAAGAATATGTCCGGCTGGAACGAGCTCATGACCAAACGCGGCACGCGAACCGACACACCCATCAAGCCGCAAGTGGTCGTCTGGGAATTAAATAAGCTTCTCGATGATGACGCTATCGTTGTTACCGACAGTGGCACCATTACCGACCTGACCGCGCGCTTCATTCACATGCGCGGCGCCATGAAGTTTGCTGTATCCGGCTCGCTGGCCAGCATGGCTAATGGACTTCCCTACAGTATTGCAGCTGCGTTCGCCTATCCAGACAGGCAAGTTGTCTGCATCATCGGCGACGGCGGATTGAGCATGTTAATGGGTGAACTCGCGACGATCGTAAAATTCAATCTGCCCGTAAAGGTTATCGTCATCAAAAATAATGTCCTCGGCCAGATCAAGTGGGAACAAATCGCGATGGAGGGCGCACCAGAGTTTGGCATCGAGCTGCAACCGATCGATTTTGCCGGCGTGGCGTTGGCTTGTGGTGCGGCAGGTTACACCGTTGAAGATCCCGCGCAGGTCGAATCTGTTTTGCGTGAGGCCCTCGCGCATCCCGGCCCTGCTGTCGTGCAAGCGGTGGTGGATCCCAACGAACCGGAATTGCCCGGACACATTACTTCTGAACAGGCCCTCAACTTCATGGAGGCCATGGCCAAAGGCGACCGCGAGCGCGCTAAAATAATTAAGACCGTACTAAAAAACAAAATTCGCGAAGTGGTCTAAGCACTCGCGTCGGCTGGCCATTTCGTCGGCCATTCACATCTTCGCATCGTTTCCCGTGGAAGAGCGTGTCGGCCCAAGCACCGTTAGACCAGCGGAATTTCTTGCAAGACGTCCGGACATCATGACGCCGCTGTGATTTTCCACATCCAAGGGTTAGTTTGGGTGTATAAGTCGTTTGGAGGAGCGCTTGGTGTACAAAAACTGAACTCAGCGACCGCGCTGATTCAGAGACACCAAAGGAGGCTCCCCCATTCCGTTAATTATGAGGAAACTTCCGTTCAGGATGCGCTGATGGAAATGACCGGCGGCCGCGGTCCTGATGCGTGCATCGAGGCGGTGGGCCTTGAGGCTCATGGCGCTGACGGTTTCATCTACGCTTACGATCGCGTTAAGCAGGCGCCCATGGCTGAGAGTGATCGGCCCATCGAGCTTCGTGAAGCCATCGTGGCTTGCCGCAACGGAGGAGTCGTTTCCGTCATCGGCGTCTACGGCGGGCTAATCGACAAGTTCCCGATGTGTTCGTTTATGAATCGCAGCCTAACCATGAGAACAGGCCAATGCCACGTGCAACATTATTGGAAGGGCTTGCTCGACCGTATCTTATCGAGCGCGGCGAGATCGATCCCAGCTTCGTGATCACGCATCGCTTTGAACTGGGTGAGGCCCCAGAAGGCTATGACACGTTCCTTAACAAAGAAGATGATTGCATTAAGGTAGTCCTGAAGCCCTGATTGAGCGCGCACCCAGCCGCGCCTTTCAATCTTAGCTCGGAATGCCGCGGACCTTAGGTCGCAATAACCTTCACGTCTACCGTTTCGAGATACCCCTGGCAAGACCGCGACCGTAGTTGTCTTGTTCGGGGCTCTCGACGCAGAGAGCTGCGTGTCATTACAGAATTGACCCGATAGACGCTTTTGAAGAGTCATTCTAAGCTCACGCATGGCGAAAAGAGGTGGGGCCCCAAAACTGCTGTCTACCAGTCAAATCTTGCGGGAAATAGCGGAGGACTATCACAACATGGCTAAAGAGGGTGACGGCAAAGCCGACTATCTGCGGACAAGGAATTATCTCTGGCTGATTAAACTCGCGGAGCGCATTCAAGAAGCGAGGAAACGCTGAGGCTGCCGTGCTAGTCGGCTTCTGCTTTGACCGGGATCGTGGGGCCATTTATCCACACCCTGACAACTAAACTGCGTGACGGATTTACCATTTAGTTTGCGCCACCTGGAATTATTTCATCCCTGGTGTCATAAAGCTGTCCGCCTTGAGCTTCTCAGATTAAAGTAGATCTTGGCATTTGACTGCACCCATGGCGTCGAGAAAACACTCAAGCCATCGACCATCTTCCATCTCAAGCATATGCGGACCACTAGGTGACTCAACACCTTCCGGAATCGAGTAAGCGTTCCAGTGAGTTGGACCTTGCGCCGGACCTCACCACGCCCGGGTGTCGCAAGACCTCCGAGGACTGGAACAGATCGTAAATTACGGAGTGACTTTCGTCTGACCCGTGTGGCCTAAATCGCCCCTGACCCCGGTACGAGCCATCGTAACGGGACATGAAATCCATCGCTCAGTCTTCCTCTCTATTTGGTCGTTCGTTCGGAAGCCGCTTATTGGCAACGTAACGCTGAGCTGCCAACATCAATAACCCGGCTACGATAATAATGGCGGCCAGAATTATCTTGCTCGATGCCTTTCACCCCAAGGCGGCAAAATATAATCGGTTCAACGCTGAAACGTCGATACAGAGACCACCGTAGCCAAGCAACCGATGAATAACAGGCGAGATGACTGAGGAATCTCTGAAGAGGGTGCGGCCTTGAAGAAACGCGCGGCGAAGCCGGTGGCTATCGGACTTGGAAGGTTTTCACGGCCTTACGGGATCAGCCGTATTTGAATCAGATCATTTGCGTGATACAAATCGAAAGCATCGTAGTCGTAGTCCTCCTTGACAAAAGGGCGGCCCCACGCCTCGGGACTGCCCTTTTCACATTGCAGGCTGAGGTTCCAAAGTGCGAGGGAAACCTTTTTGCCTGTCGATGCGTTTGGGCGAAAGCGATGGCTGGAACTAAAAACAAAAGCAAGAAAGAGGTTGAAATTAAGGTTTTCATTTAAATGTTTCTCCTGACTCAATAATGCAGCCCAATAAACGCGTTTCCCATACTGCGGTCCTGACTGTGAGTTGATCATGTAAATAATGAGCCGCGGACCGGTATGACGCGTGAGCACTTCGGATCGAGGGGCCTGGAGCTGCGTTGAAATTTAGTCAATCGTTGGAAGGTCGCAGGAATCGAGGTGATATCAGCTGATAGGTCGATTCGTTGTAGACAATGTGTGAAGTAGAGAAAATTGGTTGGACATCTGGGCCTTGCCGAAGAGCTGTCGAACCCTCAGGCTGAAATTGGGACATCAGTGTCCGCGCAGCTGCTATCCTCCCTTGGGGCGGTATATGAGTACCGCGCAAGACCTGACAAATAAGTTTCCCGTGACCGCCCTAGCCTTGCTATGCCAACGAGCGGAAAATGAGTTCGTTGGCGCCCGCTGTGGCATCATGGACCAATTTATTTCCTGCCACGGGTCGGCAGATCGGGCCCTGTTGCTGGATTGCGGCTGCGACAAGAAACGCGGCTAACACGTATGTTATAACATGAGTGTTCATACAGGAAAATCCCAGATATTTTAAGGAAAATTTGCAATTGTGGGAAAAACGCTTGTGCGCGAATCTTCCGCCCGCCAGCCGCGACGGATCGTCAAATCTCTCCGTCGAGATCCCTGGTAGTTAAGAAAACAGGATAAGGACATGGTACCCACGCGTTTACTTATTGCTGATGACCACCCTCTTATTCGAGTGGGACTGCGGCACTTAGTGGAAGAGCAAGCCAACTGGAAGGTCGTGGCCGAGGCCCAGGATGGACGTGAAGCGGTAACAAAGGCACGAGAAACCAAACCAGATATCGCTATTTTAGATGTTGGGATGCCGGAATTAAACGGTTTTGACGCGGCCGAACAGATCGCGTCTGAAACTCCGGGCACTAGGATCTTAATCTTATCCATGCATCAGACTGACGCCATATTCAGGAAAGTCTTGGCGGCCGGAGCTCGCGGGTATGTGCTGAAGTCCGATGCGCCGCGTGATCTGGTGGCCGCGGTTCAGGCGATCCGGGGAAATAAGACATTTTTTACTTCACAGGTTTCCCGCCTGATAGTGGACGGTTTCTTAAGTGAAAGACGGACAGCGGCGGCAGACGACATCGTGTGCATCACTCCCCGTCAACGGGAAGTCGTCCAACTAATTGCGGAAGGAAAAAGTAACAGAGAAATAGGGATCATCCTGAACATTACAGAGAAAACAGCCGAAACGCACCGCGCCAACGTTATGCGGCGTTTAAATCTTCATTGCGTGTCTGACATTGTTCGTTACGCGGTACGGAATGACGTTATCCAGGCTTGAGCGGGCCGTCCCCCTTGCGTGAATACAATTGACCACGGATAAAAAGACCATTGTTGAAATTTATGGGCGTAAACAAAGTCTCTTGATAATGGACGCTGGCACTTGAGCCAGTCCGCTCGCCGGTAAGGCGTCAAAGTAAATTCGGTACTGCGAATACCGATAGTTCATCACGCCGCGTTAAGTACAGTATTTTCCATGACTTCTGGGTGAAGCCCCAAACGGGGCAATCGATTTAGTTTGTTTCTCACATCTTCGCTGGGACTTCGTTACCAGCGTCCGCAACATTTACTCAGCCGCTTTGCCGCGCAAGGCCGTGTTTTCTATATAGAGGAACCAGTTTTTATTTCGCACGAATCGCACCTCGTTCATTCTCGGGGCAATTCGGGGGTTGACTGGTCGTCCCGCACATTTCGGATACCGACGACGTGACTGTAGCGCTGCAGCTTTTGATTGACGGCTTTTTCAGCAAGCAACAAATTCAGTTTTACGCCTTGTGGTTTTATACGCTCAGAATGCTGGGAATCCCGGGTCTCAATAATTAATAACCGCTATCTTCACCACCCAATTGTTTCGTTGCACAGCTTAATCTCAGGTATAACCTTATCTTCCGTTGCAGGGCAAAAGTGACTTGAGGGTGTGTGTGATGGAAACACCAAAAGCGTTGTCGAATCTCTGGCATGTTGCGCGGGCGATGAAGCCGCTACTGGTGCTTGGTGTCGCCCTTTACGATGCAATTCGGGCAATCCAATTCAGCCATGAAGGCGAATTGCAACTGGCGATTTATTATCTACAGTGGGGCGTGGCCATGACTGTGCTATACATCGCGAGTATCATGACTATCAGGCGGGCGCTCGCGTGGTACAAGTGTCTAGCGTGCAAAGCGGAGTTTGCTCCCGGCGCTTCTGCTGAGGCTCCGCGCTGGTGTCCGGTTTGCGGCCAGCCAGCTCCTGAGAAAAAATGAAAAGGTGTTGTTCGTATGAGTCAATCCAACGCACAGATTGCGTATGATTTTGGACCTTCGATTTTGTAGCCAATCATTCACCGCGTTTGCCACTAATCCCATCAGTGATGACAGCGACAGTGTTTCCGCAGAACGCCATCCGTCCTGTCGCCATCTCATAGACCAACCGGACCGAACGAGAAGAGGTCCGTCCGAGCATCCAGCTCTTCGCCACGCGCCTGTTCCGGCGACATGTAAGCCAGTGTGCCCATCGTCGAGCCGGGGATGGATTCAACCTCTCCCGCACCAATAGTTTAGAAGAATGATTCTGTCGCCGCATTTCACGTGGAACGATTCAACTAAATCAGACCCAGCGTGACTAGAACTTAGTTCAGTTGTCGTCGCGAGAAAGACCGGGACCACTGCAAGCTTCTGCGTCCGGAAAAAGTGAAACTAACCCTCTCTCCCCCCAGCTAGATCTGCAAGTTTTTCCCACAGCCTGGTGGCCATTTTCTGATAGGATTCGTGCCAAATATCAAGTTTCGTTAACAGGTGAGACAGTAAAGCGACGGGCAGTCATACATAAATTTGTCCTAGAAAATGAACTAAAGCCCGCTTTTGACTGGGGCCATTTGTGCTGAGGGAGAGATGTGAGATTCCAAAAGTCGATTGCTTACAGGCGACTCATGTGGGTGTACCTGTTATTGCTCTGGTCGTTTTATACGCCTCTAGCCAGGGGACAAGATCCAGCCCCCGAAACGGGTCCGACGCTCTTTCCGGGCGGTGGGCTTGTCTCGTTCGACTCGAATTTTACGACACGGGGTCTGAGTTCTAACCCGTCGGGGATCATTCCACTGACGGCCCGCCCAACCTTTTCTCAGTCGGGTGCCTTTATTTTCAGATGGGGCTTCTACCGCAATTTTGACCTGACGGTATCGGTGCCGGTGATAACCAATCGCTATGAAATGCCGCCGACGAACGGAAATCTTATAAACGGGGGTACAGGCGTTGGCGATGTCATGGTACTCGTAAAGTATCGCTTCTATAGGCAAGATTCAGAGCGAGGCACGACGCAAGTGTCAGTGACGTTCGGGCCCAAACTTCCGACGGGCCGAACCGACTTCCACGACGTTAACGGAAATCTTCTGCCTGCGAGTCTTCAAGCCGGAACTGGTTCCACTGATTTTTTTCTCGGAGCGAATTGGACCTATACCGGGCTGTTTAATATAAAACGCCTAGTAGCGGATGAGGATTTCAATTCTCTGTTGCGCACCACTGGGACGCAGGCGACTCGCCTCGGTATTGAACTCGAATCACGCTTCTGGCTGTCGTACAGGGCGTACCAATCGAAGGACGTGAAACGCGAATGGCTTATTGGCCCGACTTTCGTGTGGATGCATCGTCAGGACGACACCATTGCCGGAGTCACAGAGTTCGGGAGCGGTGGCGGCGCGCTCCTAGCGGGAATCAAGACCTTCGTAGGGGTGCGTCCCGGAATGCACATTTGGTTCGGTATAGATTGGGACGTTGCGCATTGGGCGAATCAAGGGTTGAGCGCAGAGCAACCCCACTCCCACGTTATCACCGCGCCCCAGTTGAGCCTGTCCACTGGCACGGCTCCCCCGGTAGAGCACATCCCTGTTCGGCGTTTCATCACTTTCGGTATCACGCAGCAGTTCCGGATTCATCATTAAGAGCCGGCGAATCCGCGTTGTTGATACCGAAATCAAGTTGTCAGCCAAAGTTTCCGAGGAGGATGAGGAACGGTGAACACAAGAAAACTCGCGTTGCTGTTTTTGTTTGGTTCCGTGCTTCTGCCGTCATCGAAGGCGCAGGTCAAGCGCATCGAAATGCGCGTCGAAGGCATGACGTGCACCTTTTGAGCATATGGGGTGAAGAAACACCTCGGGCGCCAGTCTGGCGTTCAAAAAGTCGAAGTAACCTTGATAGACGGAAAAGTTGATATCATGCCCAGAGAAGACGGGCAGATTGCCCCTGCGCAGATTCTGAAAGCCACTTATGACAGCGGTGTGACTGTCGCACAGATGGATATGACCGCACGCGGAAGAATCGTGAAAGACTCTTCGGGAAATTTTGCCTTTCAGGTTGAGCCGAATCAATGGTTCGCGATTGCGCCGAATAATTTACTGAAGGGGCTTGAACCGCTTGTAAACTCCGCCACGATCGTTACGGTTTACGGTGAGTTATACAGGAAACCTGCCGGGGAGGAGATCCCGGACCTTTCGGCTCCCCTGAAGCTGCTGATTCTCAATGTACAGAAGAGAGAATAGATGCTAAGTCAGGGTCTGCGATTTTTGAGCATCGCGGTGATTGGGCTCGCCGGATGCAATCAGCATCGGTCGGGGCGCCTGCAACCGCAGGAGCTTGTAAACACGGCAGGTGAAATCGGCTCCCGCCTGCCCGAGTTCTTCGTGAAAGACTTGCAAGGTCGAGATATTTCCTCGGCTGACCTTCGGGGCAAAGTGGCACTAATCGATTTTTGGGCGACATGGTGTCAGCCCTGCAAGAAAGAGATGCCGGGCTACCAGAAACTGGCAGACCGCTACGGCCCTCGCGGATTTGCCGTTATTGGCCTCAAATTCGACACCATGGCGGATACCGAAGATCCAATTCTTTTCGCAAAAAGAATAGGAGTCCGTTATCCCATGGCCGTCGCGGTTGATGAGTTGAAGCAGAAGTTCGGCGGCATTGAGGGATTACCGACAACGATGCTATACGACCGCGAAGGAATACTCCGGAAAAAAGTCGTCGGGTTTGAATACACAAGTGCGTTCGAATCGGAGCTAACGCCACTTCTCTGAATCGGTCGATGAGTTTGTTCCCACGCCGGCCCGGGTTTGAAAGACAATCTCTTCTTCCTAGCTTAGCTCGCTCTTCCGGCAGGCCGCTCAACAGTTAAAAGCTGTAAGCTGCGCCCACTAGAGGAACGGCCTTAGAGCGGAGACCGGCGTCGTCTAATTTCAACAGCACGTTGCCCGTGAGCACCAGGTGGCGGAACGCTCGAAACTTTAGCCCGAGAGATGCACTTGTGATGTTGTAGTCCGTCTTTGCGACCACCAAGTTTGGATGCGTCGTTCCCGGCGTTAGGACGTCGCAGTTCACGTCGCTGCAGCTGCCCAGATCTGTATACGTGGAGGCAGAAAGCTGCGGGACACTGAACAAGCGCTGTCCGTAGATATCAAATGCGCCCGTCAAGCGCTTTGTGACGGCTACATCGGCGCCCACAATGTAGATGAACCGATTGGGAATCGAACCCTTGGTATTCGCCGAGACAGACACAAAGTTTCCCGCCAGGATCGAATTACCGTTCACCTCGTACCCGATCTCGGCGTGCGGCGAAACCCGAGCCGTGTAGGAGACGACGCCAAACGGCTTGACGCCCGTGGCACCGGAGCCCAGGTAATTTTCCGCGTCCCCGCTGGGTACCCGGACATCCACGCCCAGAGCCACACCCAGATGCTCCCCTTTGTAAGCCTCGTATTTTCCGCGGAGGAGTACATCTCCGATCCCTGTCGCGGTGCCCGATCTGGAGAAAGTAGCGTGTAAACAGGGTGTGGTCAGCGGCAACTGGGGGCAGGTGGGAACCGTCGCCGGATTGAATGCATGAAAAACCCCGCCGGGGAAATTCACCGGATCCACCGGTGGAACAGAATTCGAAGTAATCGTCGTGTCCGCAACGACGCTCGTCTCCACACTCAGAAACGGAATTGCCACGGAAACGTCGAGACGCGAAGTGATCCCGTAGGTCGCGTAAACTGTATATTGATGTACTTTAACACCTATGTTAACCGTTGAACTGACAAAATCACGCACAAAGCAGGGAGCGACGCCCGTCGCGTTTGCATATCCATTCTGCACAGTCAGTCCAGTTGTGTTGGGGCAAGATACAATTCCTGATCCTGTCGGAAACGGCGGCAGGAAAGGCGCATGTTGGAACACCGTGTGAAGATTGCTCAAATTCTGCCCGTCGATTGTATCGAAATCAAAGTACTGAAAGCTGAAAGCAACGTAGAGTTTCCGTCGGCCAATCGTGCCCGCACGCTCCCCGAGAATTGGTCCGAGGGTCTGCTCAGACGAAGGCGTAAACGTCTTCAGTGCAGAATCGTACGTAAAAGTAATTCCGGATGCGGGCGAAGCCGTCGGCAATTGTGACACCTGGATGCCCACAGCTTCGTTGATCGGATCGAGACTGGTGAGGAAATTACCCTGGAAATGCGACTGATGCTTGTTGAAGATCAGCGGAGCGCCTTGACCCGGCCCAAGCCCAAAAGGCCCATACACCTGTGGGAGCACGCACACGAGCTTGTTGCTAGTAGTGCCATTGAGGGGACATAAGCTCTGCGCCGAGGCGGTTCCATTCGCCAGAAAAAGAAGTGCGAGAAGAACCCCCGTGAGGGTAAGTTTAGGCATCCTGCCTCCTTCTTTCCCTCCTGAGCGCATTTTGGACGTATTCGGTGGGAACATTTTGTTGACTTTCAGTGACCGTCATCTGTGCTTGCGGGGGAGTCTATACAGTCACTTAAAAATGTCAAGGCGCTATCGCTACCTCCAGCCGTTTCACAAAATTGACGTGACTGCTGAGCACCTTAGTAAGCGTGTTTCGTACGCGCCGCAAAATCAGATTCAGTCAGAACATTATGAGCTCTGCGTGCGTGGCGTCGATGGCCGCTGCCCAAGGGTAACTGCTTTCCTCGTCCGTCCCAGCCAAGTTTGCTAGAGTTGGAGCTGTCCAGTGTTCCCCGCGACCTGTCGAGACCGCGAAATATACGTCCACTTCCCGAGCGGTTCTTTTTTCGATCGGCGATTTTTGTGACCAATACGCTATAAGATTTCTGTCAGAGAGCGCGATGACTCCGGGTGATTCAGATGGATGGCGGCTAAACGGCTGAGCCGCCATGATCGTCGTCGGTTCAGACCAACTTCCAGCTCGCAACACGGAGAATCGCAATGCGGACGCGGTGTCTCCTTGCGGTTCAAGCCAGCTGGGCAAGACGTTACCGTCGGATCGGGACGTAACTTGGTGAGAAACTGCCACTGGGGGCCGGAGATGGGATTTCACGCAAGTTCATTCTATTTGCGATGATTCCATCCGTTTGGAATGGCAGCCGACACAAAGCAAAAGATCGAAATCGATGTGAAGAGTTTCACTCTAGTTCTAGAATTCACCTTGTGACCTCCTTAATAAACGGACGGCCGTGGCAGCATGCCTGTCGATGGGGAATCTCAAGCGGCTGCCACGGCACGCGCTGCGTCAGTAATGAAACCGGTAGCGAACTTGGACAAGAATTTCGCGGGGATTCAGATAATGCGTTCCGCCAAAGGTGAAGCTGTTATCCAGCAGAACGCGGCGGTTTGCCACGTTGATACCCTGAATACTTACGGAAAAATTCTCACCAAAATTCTTGCCGATGGTGAGGTCGAACGTGGTATGCGGCTGGAGATGATCTCCAGGAATTGCTGGATTCCCATTCGAGAATCCAGAAGCGTAGTAAACGTCAGTCGATGCATAGCTTCTCCAAGGCAACGTGTACTGCCCGCCGATATGCAACGTGTTTCGCTGATCATGGTCGAGCAGCTTGAAACCGTCGCCGAAGGAGAAATTAGTCAGACCGCCGGTGATATCCCCGAATCCAAGGGCGAGTTGATTCGAGTAGGTCAAGTAGACTTGCGCTCGATTGCGAATGCGAGGCGAGCGTAGCGTGAGTTCCCACCCGTTGATGCGGGCACCTTGGATCGTGATGGGAAAGAAAATATCGGAATTATTCAGATTGTTGTGATCGAAGAAGTTATTCGCTCGCGTCAAGAAATTGTCGGCGTCGAGGGTCCAGCCTCGAAACGGAATAGTGATGCCAAACTGGTGTTCTTCGTCCCGCTCGCCATGGAGAGGGACGAATCCCAGGTTCTGGTTGGTGACGATTTGCAGAAGCGGTCCGGATGCCGTAAGAAGTGGCGGCGCTTGGTAGAAGTGGCCGTAGAAGCCGCGAAAGACCCAATTGAGTTTCGGGATTCGTATGGAAGCACCAACGCGCGGGCTCGTCGCGTTCTCGACTACACCGCCAGAAAAATGGGTTTGGCGAAGACCGGCATTCAGAGTGAGCCAGGATGTCGCTTTTAGTTGGTCTTCCGCGTAAACCGCAACCAGGCTGCCTACCGGGGTCTCAACATCAGGCGGGTTCAGATTAGGTGCGCTATTGTCATCGAAAATCAATCCAAACAGCTGGTTATCCTGCTGCGCAAAACCGTAAATGCCGGCTCTCAGGTTGTTGCGATCCTTGACCCAAGACATCGTTACCTGACCACCCTCGTACTTGGAAGACCGTTTTTCCGCGGCGGAACTGGGCAGATCCGAAGGACTGCTTTCGTAATCCGCTCGGTTAAGGTGATAGAACGGCGAAACTGTGAGCATTAATCCTGGGCTAAACGTACGTACCCAGGAAAAAGTTACGAAGGAATCAGTCTCACGGTTCACATCGTGAAGGAACGTACCTTGGGTGTTTGGATCGTTTGGGTCGAAGGGTACCTGGTAGTAATCGCGTCGGAACTGTGCGACCAGCCGCAATTGATCCTGCGAGTCTGCGTTGTAGATTAGCGAAGTAAATCCGCCGACGCCGTTCGCGGCGTCATGAATAACGGCACTCGTGGGAGTCTGCAAACCTAGATTTGTGCGATTGCCGCTCACGCTGCCGTAATAAGCAAATCGGTGGGTATGGCCTCCAAAATTCAGCTGATCGTCAGTTTGATAGAAATTTCCGGCACTTAGGACCAGTTCGGCCTCGTTGTTCCGCTCGAAGCCAGTGCGCGGAGCGACGTTGAAGATGCCGTAGGTTCGATCACCGTAATCCGCAGAGTAGCTGCCTCTTTGCGCCTCGACAGTGTCGACGTCCTTTGGATCGATCTGTGGGCCAAGATTGCTCGCGATATTCGTATTCGGGATCGGTACTCCGTCGATCAGCCAGCTCACTTGGTGTCCCCCGCGAATGTGAAGCTGGTCGTGCGTGAAGTAAGACCCTGGAACATAGTTTGTAATCAGGGCCAAGCTGTTCGTTCGGAATGCGCCAGGTGTTTGCTGAATTCGTTCGCGATCAATTAGGGTGGTTGGCGTTATTGACTCCGTTTGTCCCGGGGCAGCCTCAGCCAAAACGGTGATCGATTGAATCTGAGAGGCTAATTGCAGTTCAAAATGCAAGACTGGGGCGGTGCCCGACAAAACCGTCATCGCTTGTTCAGAGCTGGCAAAGTCCGCTTTGGAAGCAGTGGTGACGTACTCCCCTACCGGTACTGCATCGAAGTGAAAGTCGCCGTTGACGTCAGTTTGCGTAGTCAATGTAAAAGCTGAATCTTTCGCCTTAAGGGAAATCTGAACATCGGGAATGGGCCGGTGTTGGGAATCATGCACCACCCCTCGCACACTTCCAAAAATCGTCGCATTCGAAATAGAAACAAGGACGACCAAATACAGAACGCCAAAAAGACACAATGCGCGCATACGAGTCTCCGCATTTCAATTTAGATTTTGTTCGACCTCGGGAATTAAACGTGCAGACTTACATGCGAGGAGGTTGCACCGGAGGAGTATGGAAACCCATCAACGAAGAAATACTGCCACCCAAGTGGACTGCGCCATTTGTTCTGATAGCTATCAGTTTCAGTTGCGGGCACAGGACAGCTGGCGGCAAAGGTGACGCTAGACCAAAATCAACAGTATGGCCGCAGCCCTTCATTACACAATCCGGCGATTTTCCGTGGTGACAATCCATTTCTTCTGATTCGCTGGCGCTCGTGTGTGTCCCCGTTTTACCGTGCATTGGACAAAGCCGCGGACACTGTGCGGGCATACCGGATTGACTCGCACAAACCGAAGCGACCGGAGTGACGATCAGCGCGAGAATCAGGGTGATTGCTTTAATGCGAACCATACGATTGAGAATCGTACTCCTTCCATCGTCTTTGTGCCAACAGCGAATTCAGATTTCGAGGTTTCATACGCTGCAGCCTGAGCTTCGTGTACGACTATCTGACCGCTCGCCACTAACTTGCCCCTTGAACCGTGCAAAAGGCTGGGCCGTGATGTATGAGCCGAAAACAAGAAGGCCCGCAAGGGCTTGGGCGGTTAGTGTCTCCACTGTGGGAATACCGAGAACCACAGTCCCATCCACAAAGGAATCGCGCGTACCAGCGGCAGAATTTCCGTCGTCGGCAACCATCGTCCGAGTTGCATCTCCTGCGCCTCTTCGCCCACCATCACCAGCAACACCAATGCGAGCATGATACCCGTCGCTACCAGCATCCTCCGATACGGCAACCGACGGTGAGCCATGAATGTGAGAATCGCTACAATCGCGGAACCTAGCACACCTAGGATTACACCGTACATGACGACCGCACCAATCGGGAGTATATGCAGGGACTGGAAGCCCGCCATGGTTTCCGCAGAATTGCAGCAGGAAATCTTTATATTGACAGTAACAAAATATTGATATAAACACTCACAATTCCGTCTCTGTGCCCAAAGGTGGGTAATTGGGCGGACTCCACGCGCACTTCGGACGCAGTGGTTCCCTGCTCAGAGGGGAAACCATGAAGCCTCGTCATTCGCAGCAACTCGCCCTGCTTCCAGTAGTTCTCTTCGGCGCCGTCGCTCTTGGCTCGATGCCTCTTGTCGTTCATGCGCAGGAACAAAAACCATTGGTCTTCACCTGCAGCGGTCCCGTCCGCGGCTCGGTCAGTTCCGCTGGCGTCCGCGAATTCCTGGGCATTCCTTACGCCGCGCCTACGGTGGGCGATCTGCGCTGGCGGCCGCCGGTTCCACCCGCTCCGTGGTTAGCGCCGCTGGAGGCTACGCAGTTTGCCAACCACTGTCCGCAACCGCCCTCACCTTTCGGCATCGCGTCCGTCACCGAGGATTGTCTCTTTCTCAATGTTTTCACTCCCGGCTCCGACGATTTCTACCGCCCGCGCGCGGTGATGGTTTGGATCCATAGCGGCGCCCTGGTCTCTGGTGAAAGCAACGATTACGATCCCACCGCGCTTGTTCGGCGCATCAACGCTCATCAACTGAAACTCTCGAGGGCGATGCAGCACTATTGGACTAACTTCGCCAAATTTGGAAACCCCAATGGTCCCAGCGTGCCTGTCTGGCAGGAATTCAACTCGCAGGTCGGCAATTTCCAATCGCTGATTCCGCCATCGCCCGTGCGGGAAACCGATTTCGCGGCGTCCCACCACTGCGCATTCTGGGCCGCCTTGCTTTCTGCCCAGTAGGAATGGTCGCAAACTGCCGTGCCGCCAACTTTGCCCTTGTCACAGAAATCCCAGCAGCAGGGTCTGTGGATCTCTGTGGTGGTGCTCTTCGCCATCAATATCCTCAATTTCTACGACCGCCATGTCCCCGGCGCCCTCGTCGAGCCCATGCGCAAGGAGTTCCATCTCAACGACAGCCAGATCGGCCTTCTCGGCAGCGCCTTCATTTGGGTCTATGCCATTTTCGGGGTGCCACTCGGGCGCATCGCGGATTCTGCAAGCCGCAAAAAACTCCTAGCCTGGGGAATCGTCATATGGACGGCGATGACGGCTTCCGCAGGCCTCGCCACCACCTACGCGATGCTGTTCCTTTCCCGGGTAGGCGTTGGGGTCGGCGAAGCAGCCTGCGCGCCGACCGCAACAAGTTGGCTCGGCGATCTGTTTGCACCGACCCGACGCTCTCGCGTGCTCGCACTTTTCATGCTCGGGGTGCCAGTCGGCGGCGCACTGGGTTTTTTCTTCAGCGGCCCGATAGCACAAGCGTATGGCTGGCGAGCCGCAATGGTATTTGCGGCCGTCCCGGCCTTGCTGTTGGTTCCCGCTTTACTGATGCTCCAGGAACCGGAACGCGGCGCCAGCGAGAGCCATCGCGCGCCACTAGCACCTGCCTCGATGTGGAGTGTGCTGCGCATCCCTACGCTGTTGTGGATCATCGCCTCCGGCGCTCTGCTGAATTTCAGCATGTATGCCATCGGAACTTTCTTGCCGGCGTTTCTGAGCCGGGTCCACGGCCTGTCGCTGGCGAAATCCGGCATCGCCACGGGCGTCGTCTATCTAGCAGGAGGCGTCAGCGGGGGAACTCTTGCAGGCTTCCTGGGTGATTTCATCGTCCAGCGTCGCAAAGACGGCCGCATGCTTTGCGCCGCCGTCATGGCCTTAGTGGCCGTTCCGTTTGCGTGCGCGGGAATTCTTCAGTCCGCGGGCTCTTTGTTCGTGGCCATGGCGTTCCTGGCGCTGACATACTCTGCTCTCACGACGTACTACGGGCTGGTGTACTCGGCGATACAGGACATAGTGGCTCCGAACCAGCGCGGCGCAGCGATGGCGATTTATTTTATGGCAATGTACATGTGCGGCGCGTCCTTCGGGCCGCTGCTCACCGGCAAGTTGAGCGATGTGTTGGCGCATCGCGCTGCGGCGCTGGCGGGTTCCGCTACGGTCACGGAAACTTTCCGCGCCACTGGTCTTCAGCAAGCCATGCTGATTATTCCAGTACTCTGTATAGCGCTCGCGTTTGTGCTTTATATGGGCTCGCGCACAATCATCACGGACATAGCGCGACGGGAAGCTCGCGCTGGCGGCGCACCGTGACCTGATATGTCATATGGCCGGAAATTTGTTTTCGCTACCCACTTGATTGCATGATAATGTCGGCTCCTCGACCCGAGTAGACTGTCATTTAGGGCCTTCGGCCCGCGAAACCTAATGAAAAGTCACTCCGAGATAAGATTGGAACGGCCGGAGCGGCGAGGTCGAAACCACCTCAACTGCAGGCGCTGGCCATGAACGAGGGCTATCGCTGGAAGAAAAAACTGTTCAGCGAACAGGGACGAGTGCAGTTGGAGAAGCTTTCGTTGGCTCCCTGGGCCAGTCGGCGCCGGCAAGAGTTGCTGGACTGCATGAATCCGACGATTGAAGAGTTAACCGCAGCCGGGAAGCCAGAAAGCGACCCGAGGTACTGCGACTGATGACGCATCCTGGCCACTCGCCTTCGTGCTGATCATTGGAACTTGGGAACTTTTTTCACGCGGCCAAGCAGATCGGCACCTACCTCGGGATGATTCCGAGTGAGGACTCCAGTGCGGGCAAGCAGCAGCGCGTGTCCATCCTAACTGGCGAAGTCGGTACATTCACCTTGCGATGCGTCGACCCAAGCAATCGTCTGGCTGAAATGTCCGAAAAAATAAGATGACGCTCAAGAATATCTTGAACAGTGCAAGTCATTGATAGACACATATTTATATTGGTTACCTTACTGTGGACGCTGAAAATAAACGATTACTCCGGACTTACGTGATAAGCCAGAGCAGCGTTGCGGGAAGGGATCATGCGTGAGGCGACGGCGGCGCTGGCTAGGGCGAGGGCGACGCAGATGATCGCGACCAGGCGGAATGCGAAGACGAAGGAGTGGGCTATGGCTGCCTGGACGGCCGAGGTTGTCTGTTGGTCCAAGCCTGCGGGGACTTCGAGGCTGGCTAGCCTGATGACGCCGGAATGGATCTGGTGAAGCGCGGCCGGGGCGAGATTTAAAGCGGCAAGGGAATGTTGCAGCCTGGCGCTGAAGGCGCTGACCATGACAATTCCAAAAATGGCTACGGCCAGAACGCCGGCGACGCGGGACACCGCGTTGTTGATGCCGGAGGCAGTGCCGGCGCGGGCCTGGTCGACGGAGCTCATGACCACGGTGGTCAGCGGAGCGACGCTGACGGCCATGCCCAGACCAAGAACCATGAAGGCGGGAAAGAAGGTCGTCCAATAGCTACCGCCGACTGACGGAAGGGCGAACAACAGGAACCCTGCCGCGGCGATCAGCGGCCCAACGATAAGCGGAAGCTTCGGACCGAAGCGGGCCACCAGGCCGCCCGACCACCGCGACAGAAAAAATATCAGCAAAATCAAAGGCAAGGCGGCCGCTCCGGTGGCAGTGGTGGAATATTTCTGTACCTGGATCAAGTTCATGGGGAAGAGAAAAAAGAAAATTCCCAGCGCGGCGTAGAGCAAGAGCGTAAGCAGATTCGCACCAGTGAAGCTGCTCGATTTAAACAGTGAAAGTGGAACCATGGGCGCGGCTACGCGTTTTTCGACGAACACGAAGGCAATGAGCGAAGCAAAACCAACGAGCAAACTACCCAAGACGAGTGGGTGCCTCCAACCCAGATTCGCGGACTCGACGAATCCAAACACAATTCCACCGAGGCCGACGGTGGCGACCGCAGCTCCAAGCCAATCGGTTTTTTGCGGAGTGGAACTGCGCGATTCTGGCACGTGCCACAGCGAAATGGCGATGACCGCGGCGGCGATGGGAACGTTAATCAGGAAAACCCAGTGCCAGGAAGCATGCTGAATCAGCCAGCCGCCCAACACCGGACCGAGAGCAGTGGTAATGGCGGTGAATCCCGACCAAGTGCCGATGGCCCGACCGCGAGATTTTTCGTCAAACGATGCACTGATAATGGCGAGGCTGCTGGGAACCAGAAATGCTGCGCCAATGCCCTGGAAAGAGCGCGCTGCGATCAGCTGCGAAATGCTGGATGAAAGTCCACAGCCAACGGAGGCGGCGGCGAATAGTCCCGTACCAAACAAAAAAATCGAGCGACGACCAAAGGAATCGCCCATCGCGCCGCCGATCAAAAGCAGCGCCGCGAGAAACAACCCATAGGATTCGACGACCCACTGGACGTCAACTACGGTGGCGTGAAGACTGGATTGCAGGGCGGGCAAAGCTACATTGACGACGGTGCCATCGATGAAGGCCATACTGGAACCGAGAATGGTGGCCGCCAGCACCCAGGCCTGAGATCTAGCACTGCAGGGAGCAGTAGAATCGCCGGAGCGGATTACGGCTTCTTGGCAAGGCTGGTTCACAAGGAACCTCGTTTCTCATGGAGCTGGCGTTATTTGATAGCGCGAATTTCTGGCTTTGCAAAGGCGTTTGCGAATTGGATGGAAATTGTGGCGCTCTTGCGAACATTGTTCACCAGCGCGGGCCTGAAACAGACGATGCATGTTCCGGCCTTGTGCCGAACGCTGGGATACACGATCCCGGCTGAGCTTTGCTCGAGGAGGCGCGCTGCCAATTGCTGCGATGTGCTGTAGCTGTTGGGGTCCAAACAATTTCGGAAGCGGCGGTCGTTGCGGAGGTCATGAAATTGGCCGCGAAAATCGGCGAGAAAGTCGACATACGTGAACGTTTCGCTTTCTTGCCAGCGGATCTCCTGCAGTTCTTTGCTTCTGTGGTAGGCCACTTCCAGTTCTGATGTGGGGCGGGAAAAGGCCGCGTACCAGGCCCCGCGTCCCGGTCCGTTGAAGCGGCTTCCCGCGGGATTCGGATGCGTGAAGGCCGCGTTCACAATATGCGAGTACGGCAGGCCAAAGACAAGTTCGCGCAGCGTGATTCCGGGAAGCTGTCCCGCTTCTCCGAGCAGGCGATCGTTTGTGGCGCCTTCAAGTTCGAATAAGGCGTTCAAGTCCCTGATGTTATCGCTCAGGCGCGTGAGCACGCTGTCGTCACGACTAATTTTTTCAGGGCCGCGCTCCTCGAAATCGCTATAACGCCACGGGATCAGGCGATGAGTATCATCGCGAAGAAGGTCTGAAACGCGAGGAAGCGCGCTAGCGGCCGCCACGGCGAGAATCGAGAAGCTGGCGCACGCGCAGCATGGCAGGCAAACCGCCTTTGGTTATATAGGACAGCGGAGTATCACCAGCAAACATGGGGTTTTCATTGGGGAGTTGCATCCAGTGGTCCGCGAGTTTCTTGCTATAGAGAATGTTCAGCGCTTTAAAAATGCCGGTGAGAATGGAAATCCTGGTGAGCCGGTCCTGGTCAAGCCTCGCTCGCACATTCTTTTTTAATTCGTAAAACGCGCCATTGGAGATACCTCCTAACAATTGTCTGGCATCTTCATCGCGTAATTCCCACAGCTCGCGCAGCCTCAGGAAGGCCTTCACCGCCGCAGGGCTCAAGCGCTTTTGCACAACCTTGCTGGAAAGATCAGCCGGCTGCTGCCAGCCGATACCAGCAGGAAGTTGGTTGAGGATCGCCAATGGCAATCTCCTAGGCGTTACACAGCGTTACATTCGCAGTCCACATATGGAGAATTATACATCCAATTTTGGATACAGACTAAGTAATTGAGTTGATATGCTCGGCGCAGTAAATGCGGCTAAGCGGCGGGTTTTGCGGGTGCTTTGCGCCGGGGAGCCTTCCCACCTGGATCGCTGAGATGAACGATGCAAGCGGCGGCCATGTAACGAACGTCGTCCCGGGTGTCTCTCAGTGAGACACTTATTCTGGGGAGTAGCGATTTGTCGCCCCGCTGGGCAATAGCGTCGAATGCCGCTGCGCGCACGATCCAACTCTTGTCTTCAGTGGCATTCACGAGCGCATCGGCGCTGTCCGGATTGGGGTCGTGCGCCAGTTTTTTTGCAGCGGCAGCGCGGACCAGGGAAGAATCACTCGCGGATTTCAGTACTCTCTTCACCACTTCATAGCCAATTCCTGCGAACGGAACAAAGCCTATGCCTTCCTCGAAACCGAGTGCGGCCACCTGTTTCGGGTCGTGAAACGGTTTGAGCTGTTCCTTTACGAAACCTTTTGTCGGCCGCGCATTTCCGGTGAGCACATCGTAATAGACGTCGTAAGCGCGACTGTCTTTCATCAGCATCAAGGAATTGGCGGCCGCCATAACCACGGCCGGCTCGTCATCATCCAGGGCCTTTTCCAATTGCGGGATAGCGTGCGTGGCATGCATGACCCCAAGTGCGGTAGCCGCAGCGGAGCGGACGTTCTCTTTATCATCGCCTAATGCTTCTATGGCCATGCCTTCGGCTTCGCGATTTGAGGAAAGTAATCCAAGAGCGTTGATCGCTTTGGCGCGCTTCTCCGCACCACTCTCTTTCACGCCGTCTTGTAGGACCAGCCAGGCGCGCTCTCGCTCGGTCAAATGCTTCTCTTTCGCCGGCGGAGTTTTGGCTGCTAGGGGAGTAGCTGGCCCGGCTTGCGGGGACGTTGTCGGCTGCTGTGGCGGCGGGGCCTGCGTTGGTGGTGGCGGATTCTGCGGAGGAGGAGCCTGCTCCGGAGGAGGCTGCTGCTGAGGTGGCGCCGGCTGTTGCGGGGAATCCTGACGCACCGTGGCCCGCTGCCGATGTGGCGGGGGCTGCTGTGCGGCCCTCCCAGCGGAGATGCTAAACGCGAGTAAAAGAGAACAACCGCAGGCCGCCCAGAGAGGCCCCACCTCGCCTTTCTCGCCCTTGTGCCGTGCCAGGCCGATCATACACACCGCCTTCAATGGGGACTATCGTGTGCGTATTTTACTGATCGCGGTTCTGAAAGCCATACCGTGAAGTCGGTAAAGGTTAAGGTGCGTCCAATTATATGGAGCGTGAAAACCAGCAAAAACGACGCGGAGTGTTCTCGCGTTCTAGTTCTGAATGCCCATTTGCGTCAAGAAATAGGCATAGTCAAAGGCTACTTCGTGGAGACGGTCGTAGCGGCCAGACGCGCCACCATGTCCCGCGGGACTCATATTGGTCTTGAGGATCAGCGAATTGTGGTCGGTGCGCATGGCGCGCATCTTGGCCACATATTTGGCGGGTTCCCAGTACATCACCTGGCTGTCGTTGAACGAGGTGCGTACTAACATGTTGGGATAAGTCTTGGCCTCGATATTGTCGTACGGCGAATAAGAAATCATGTAATCAAACGCCGGTTTCTCTTTGGGATTGCCCCACTCCTCAAATTCAGCGACAGTCAGCGGCAGACTCTCGTCAAGCATGGTGTTGATTACATCCACGAACGGCACACCGACCAAAGCCGCATGAAACAGGTCGGGCCGCATGTTGAGCACCGCGCCCATCAGCAAGCCTCCGGCGCTTCGCCCTTCGATCACCAGGCGGTCCTTCGAGCCGTAGCCTTGCTTCACCAGATATTCCGCGGACGCAATGAAATCCGTGAAGGTATTTTTCTTGTGCATCATGCGCCCGTCGTCGTGCCAGGCTTTGCCCATTTCGCCGCCGCCGCGAATGTGCGCGACCGCGAAAACTACGCCGCGATCAATCAGGCTGAAACGGTCAGAGTTGAAGGAGATGTCCAACGGGTAGCCATAAGAGCCGTAAGCGGTCAAATACATCGGCCCGGTCCCATCCATCTTTGCGCCCTTCAGGCGCACTACTGAGATGGGGATTTTCACGCCATCGGAAGCGGGAGCATAAATCTGCTCCACTTGATACTTTGCGCGATCGTAGCCGCCCGGCACTTCTTTCTGTTTCAACAGCGTGGACTTGCCGGTGGCCATGTCGTACTCGTACACCGAACGCGGCGTAATAAACGACTGGTATCCATAGCGAAATTTGCTGGTGTCATATTCGCGGTTGGCATACGGATAACTCGAGTACGCTGGCTCTGGAAATTCGATGCGCCGCGATTTTCCGGTCGCGAGATCGGTCACCTTCATTTGCGGCAAGCCGTTTTCGCGCTCGCTCAACACATAATAATTTTTGAAAAAGTCGGTGTCGTCCAGCATTACGTTGGCGCGTTGCGGCACTACTTCCTGCCAATTGGCACTGCGCGGATCGTTGACCGGGGCTTTTACAACGCGAAAATTGCGCCCGGTGTCGTTGACGCGGATATAGAAATAACTTCCGTTGTGGTCAGGATAATATTCGACGTCCTGCTTGCGAGGCTCGAGCACTTTGAATTCCGCCATAGGCTGATCCGCGGGAATGTAGCGCGCTTCGCTGGTGGTGTGGCTACCGCAAAATAAAAAGATGTACGCCTTGCTACGGGTCTTGGCCGCCTCCACGTTGAAACGTTCGTCCTTCTCTTCGTAAACCAGTTTGTCAGAACCATCGCTGCCGGCGGTGTGGCGGTAGAGCTGGAATTGGCGTTTGGTCGTGGGATCCTCCACGGTGTAGAAAATTGTTTTGTTGTCGTTGGCCCACACCACCGAGCCGACGCGCGCGGCGTGATCGGAGAGCAGTTTGCCGCTGCGCAGATCCTTTACCGCGAGCACATATTGGCGAAAGCCGGTGTTGTCGGTGCTGTACGCCAGAAGATTGCCGTCATCGCTGACCGCGAAGTCTCGCACGGACATGAATTTCTGTCCCTTGGCCAACTCGTTCACATCTAGCAACAACTCTTCTGGGGCCTCGAGACTCCCTTTTTTGCGGCAATAGATGGAGTATTGTTTGCCGGCCTCGGTGCGCGTGTAATAAAAATAGTTGCCCTCTTTGTAAGGCACCTCCACGTCGGTCTCTTTAATGTGGCTCAACATTTCGTCGTACAACTTTTTCTGAAATCCTTCGGTGGGCTTCATGACCGCATCGGTGTAGGCGTTTTCCGCTTGGAGGTAGGCGGCGACGTCGGGATTCTGCTTATCGCGCAACCAGTAATAGTTATCCACCAACTCGCGGCCGTTGATCTCGGTAGTCTTGGGAATTTTTTGCGCTACCGGCGGCGCCGGCAAGGACAAGGAATTATCATCGACCGCCGCCAAAACGCAAGCGGAAGCAACGGCCAACGTAGCGGAGAGTAACGAGAACAGTCGGATGCGCGAAAGCACAGATTTTTTCATCAAGAATCCCTCAGTAATTTTTCGGAAAGCTGCGTCATTCTATACCAACTACCACTGCGCATGGCCTCTCAAGACGCTTTCGTGGGCTAACCGTTTTCGACGCGCGCCTTTATATCCGAGTATGCCGAGTCGATCAGCCTGCTTAGCGCTGCGGCGTTTGTGGCCGTTCCCGGTCTCAGCTTTACATGGCGCATGAACCTGCCTGTGCCTTGCAACAAGTGAGCCGGATCCGGCAGCGCTGCGCCGTGAAAGAACCCCACGTTTACGTGTGAATGGAATACATTGACGTAGCCGAAGGGCGCATCTCCCAAACACGCAACCGGGCAGCCGTCATGCAAAAGCTCCCGGACTTCGTCCCCGCATTTTCGCATCACCTCAAACCACTGATGCGCGATGGCTCCCAATTCACCTCTATGCCGTTTCATCCAAGTGTCGATGGCGGGATCACGCTCGACAGCGCCGTTGAATCGCAGCAATTCCGTTCTCATCGTCGCTTCACTTTTTTCTTTCGAGGTTTGCGGTTGACGTAGCGTATATCGCTGTGGGGCGTGACGGCTTTTAGTCGTGCAACACAACATTGAGCAATGAGCTGTGCACCTGCAACCCGCCGTTGTAATGAATGAAACCCAGTTTCCTGAATTTATTCATGAAAAAATTGACGCGGCTCCGGGTGGTGCCCACCAGTTCGGCCAACGTTTCTTGTGAAATTTTCGCGACCAGCGTTTCCGGCTCGCCTTTTTTGCCATAGCGCGCCAGGATCAGAAGCGCGCGGGCCAGGCGCTTCTCGCTAGAATTAAATAGCTGGTCAACCAGATCGGCTTCAATCTTGATATTGCGCTCCAGCATGTAATGGATGAACTTTTCAGCGAACTCCGGATGCTCGTGAAGCACGCGCATCATTTCCTTTCGATCAATGATTGTGGCGCTCACTGCGGCCAGCGCCGTGGCGGTAGCCATTCGCACTGGATTGCCGATGATGCAGCCTTCGCCCAAGAAGTCCCCCGGACCAAGAATGGCCAGCACCGCTTCTTTGCCTTGCGGATTTACGATGGTCAGCTTGGCATTGCCCGATTGAATGTACCAGACCTCATTGCAGGGATCGTCCTGCGAAAAAAGCGCCTGCCCTTTTTTATATTTGATGACGCGCCGCGAGGCCCCAGCGTTGGAAAGGTACTCCTCAACGTTGAAAGTTGAGTTGTTCTTCATTTTTCGGGCAGTTTTGGCCACGGGCATAGGGTTTCTCACGTCAATAGTGTCACGAATAGTGTCAAAGGTAAATGATACTCAGATCGTCATTCCCGGTGGCCCTTGGACCCCAACGCCCGCGCGCAGTTGACTAGGATGGCGGTCCGGGGTACTTTTGCCAAAGTGAACTTCGTTTGCGCAATTTTGTGTTGTTGTCTCCCTGTTCTGAGTCGGTAGAGCGGGAGGCGCTCGCATAGTTTAGCTGTCGAGGCGTCAAAGTCTTTAAGTGCCCGCTCATCAGAACAACTGGTGACGGGTCTTTTTTTTTGGATACTTTTTTTGACATGAAGGTGGCGGCGAAAGCCGCAAGGAGAACGACAATGGAACTTTGGAAGCCGGACCCGACTTTTTACCCTTCCGCGAAATTGGCGAGTCAGGCGCCGCCGGAAAAACACGCCTTCGTGGCGTTGTTGAATCCTACGTACGCTGGCCGCGCAGACGCGATTGGCGTCGTGGACGTCGATGCATCGTCGTCTAGCTACGGCAAGCTCGTGGGAAAGGTCGAGATGCCCAATATCGGGGATGAATTGCATCACTTCGGATGGAATGCTTGCAGCGCTTGCCTCTGCCCGTATGCTCCGCACCCGCACACCGAGCGGCGTTATCTGGTAGTGCCGGGAATACGATCGTCGCGGATTCATATTATCGATACCAAGCCCGATCCTCGAAAACCCAAGATCGTTAAGGTGATTGAGGCCGAAACCATAGCGGCGCGTACCGGATACAGTCGACCACACACCGTGCATTGCGGCCCCGATGGCATTTTCGTTAGCGCGCTTGGTGCGCCCGACGGAAACGGACCAGGAGGCATTTTCATTCTCGATCCGGAAAGCTTTGATGTTTTGGGGAAGTGGGAGATCGATCGCGGGCCACAGCATTTTGGATACGATTTCTGGTGGCACCTGGGATACGACACCCTCATCAGCAGTGAGTGGGGCACTCCGAACATGGTCGAAAAGGGAGTGAAGCCCGAAATTTTGTTGAAGGGCGGGTACGGTCACTCTTTGCATGTTTGGGACTTGCGCAAGCGGCGTCATGTGCAGGCGCTCGATTTTGGCGCCGAGCAGCAGATGGTGCTGGAACTGCGACCCGCGCACGATCCCGCCAAGGCTTACGGATTCGTGGGTGTGGTTGTTTCACTGAAAGATCTTTCCGCTTCGATCTGGTTGTGGCACCGCGAAAAAGACAAGTGGGCGATAAAGAAGGTGATCGAAATTCCTGCGGAGGCTGCTGATCCGGAAAAACTTCCGCCGCTGCTGAAAGGGTTCAAAGCGGTACCGCCGTTGGTGACGGACATCAATCTTTCTCTGGACGACCGCTTTCTGTACGCCTCTTGCTGGGGCACGGGAGAATTCCAGCAATATGACGTGTCCGATCCATTTCATCCGAAACTGACCGGTTCGGTGCACCTCGGCGGCATCGTCCGCCACGCAGCGCATCCGCGCGCTCCGCAAAATCCTTTGAATGGTGGGCCGCAGATGGTCGAAGTGAGCCGCGATGGTAAACGGGTTTATTTCACCAATTCGCTTTATGCTCCGTGGGACGAGCAGTTCTATCCCGAGGGCCTTCGCAACTGGATGGTGAAAGTGGACGCCAAGCCCGCAGGCGGAATTTCGTTAGATGAGAAATTTTTCCTGGAAGTGGATGGTCTGCGCAGCCACCAGGTGCACCTTGAAGGTGGCGACGCTTCTTCCGATTCGTATTGCTACTCATGATGCACGCGCAGGGATGGGCTTGGGTGGCGCTTTTTTTGCTGGGTGCGTACCACGGCATCAATCCAGCCATGGGATGGCTTTTTGCGATCGCGTTAGGACTACAAAAAAAGAGCGGGCGCGCAGTATGGGAGTCGCTGCTGCCGATCGCGACAGGCCACGTAGTCGCCATTGCTGCGGTAATTCTTGTAGCCGATCTAGCGGGCGTGGTCGTGCCAGTTCACGTTTTGAGGATCGCTGTCGCGGTCATTTTGGTTGGCTTCGGCGTGTATCGCATCGTAAGTAAAAGCCATCCGCGCTTTGGCGGCATGCAAGTAGGGTTTCGCGATTTGACCATCTGGTCGTTTCTGATGGCTTGTGCTCACGGTGCGGGATTGATGCTATTGCCGGTGTTGTTGGGTATGTCCGCGATGGCAGCAGGCCATGAGACGCACCTCGCCGCCTTTCCCAGTGTGAAAATACAATTGTTCGCGGTTGCGATTCACACCTTCGGATATCTGTTGCTGACTGGAACGATTGCGTGGGTAGTCTTCAAAAGACTGGGCGTGTCTGTTCTGCGCAAGGCCTGGCTGAACCTGGATTTCGTGTGGGCAGTCGCGCTCATAGCTACAGCTGGATTGACGCTGGTTTTTTCCTGGTTCTAAAGTGCTTTTGTTTACTGCGGCTTCTGACCCGCAGGAGGTGGTGTCCCAGTTTGTTGCGCAGGTGGCGGGGGCGCAATGAATTTCGAGTCATCCACCGGCACGTTCTGCTTCAACTCTTCCACCTGAATGGTGAAGTGGTTTCCCGGCCGCGATATCGTCCAACGAAACGGCACCTTGACGCCATCGGCGTCGCGGTAATCGGCGTAATCGATCTGTGTGGGATTCAATCCCAACGGACTCTGCGCGTAACGTATTAGCCGCAACAGTAATCCGGTCTGCGCGTCGAAATACAATCGCAACGGCGGGCGGCCTTCTTCGTACCCCGTCACCAGATTAGTGTCGTGGCCGTCGATTTTTTCGCCACTGTCGACTTTAAATTTCGGATAAAGCGTTTTCACATGAACAGGAAAACGCAGATCGGCATCCAGCCGCGCCGAATTATTTTCTGATGCTGACATCATGTGCGCCGGTCTTCCAGGGACGCTCAACCAGCCGCGCTGTCCGTCAAACGCGGTCACGCTCTCGCCATCTTTGAGATGCATCACCGAAACGCGTTTGTCCGGGCTTTTCGAATAAACCTCAGCGGGGAAACTCTGCCCGCCAAACGCCATCAGCTTTCCCTTTTGTGCCCGGGTGGTAATTTTTTCAACTGCTGCGGCTCCGCCAACCGCCGCAAGATATTTGTCGAGCAACTCTTCCGGCTTCGGCAACGCCGGGCTTTCCGCGGGCTTCTTCTCTGGCGCTGCAGGGGTCGCCATTTCCTCGTCCTTGATCGCGGGAATGCTCACCGGCATAGCTGTGCCGCGGTGACAAGTGTTGCAGGTAACTTCCAGCCGTCCCTCGAAATTAGTTTTGTCGATGTTCAGCATCATAGTGATCATCTGTCGCGCGATTTTTTTTGGCTTTTTGTCGTCGCTATCCATTTTTTCGTGGACGTGACAGAATTCGCACTCGACGCCCAGGGACGCGGAGATAAACTGCATCGCGGGAATCAACTGATCGGCGGGAATTCCCTTCAGCGCCTGAATATTCTTGAACTGTTCTTCTGCCAATTTTTGGCTGGCAGCTCTTTGACCGGCGGTCTTTGGTTCTTGCGGGGTTTGGGCGGCGCCCTTCGCGCTGGCTTCGCCAGTCACCGCCGCAGTACCGGCGCCTTGACTATTTTGTGAGGTAGCGTTTTGCGCTTGCGCGTGCGGTCCGGCGAACGGCCCAATCGGACACAGCAAAATCCCGCAGCTAATGCTTAGCCAAGCAATCACACGTTGCCGTTTCATATGCACCCTCGCAATACGCACATCCGCAACACGCAGTCCCCAGAACACGCAGGATTGTAGCAAAGCGGTCATCACACCGGAGGCTGATTTTGTTTGCTGGAAGAAATTACGCGCTGATCTCGCCGCTTTTCGCCAGCGCAGTAATGCGGTCGGCGGCGCGGAACGCCAGCGCTTCGATGGTCATGGTAGGTTGGCCGCGGCCGGAAGTTACAAAGCTGCTGCCGTCGCAGAGAAAAAGATTTTTAACATCGTGCGTTCGATGATCGCTATCGATCACCGACGTTTTCGGATCGTTGCCCATGCGGCAGGTGCCCAGCAAGTGCACTGCGAATTCTTGTTCGGTGATTGGGTAACTCCACTTTTTCCTGGCGCCCGCGGCGTCCAGCAATTCCAGCGCGCGATCATTCAGCCACTTCGCCAGTTTCAGATCATCAGGATGATCTTTATAGGTCATGCGCAAAGCCGGCAAGCCCCACGCATCTTTCAGTTCGGGATCGAGTGAAAAGCTGTTTTCCTCGCGCGGTAGTGAAGTGCCGTGCGAAAACACTTCCATCGTGCGCGTATAGTTTTCTGCGAGCGTTTTCTTGAATGCACTACCCCATTTAGGAGCGTCCGGTGGCAAACCGTTTAGAGCAAATCCGATCGGAGTGGCGTCAAATCGTCCATCCAGTCCGCCGCCACCGTAGAATCCGACTTTCTGCGCATCCAGTTCGTAGAAATCATGGAGAATGCGGCTTACCGCGAACCCTTTGTAATCGTTTAAGGGATGCTCGAATACTCCCATGGAAATTGCGGCGCTGTTCAGCATCAGATTCTTGCCCACCACGCCGCTCGAATTATTCGCAAGGCCATTCGGAAATTGCGCGTTGGCAGACATTAGCAACAGGCGCGGCGTCTCTGCGCCATTGGCACAGACGATCACCGCTTTCGCTTTCTGCAGGTGCGTGTTTTTATCTCTATCGAAGTATGCGGCTCCGGTTGCACGTCCGCGCGCGTCGGTTTCAATCCGGTGCACGTAGGAGTCCGGGCGAATTTCGCAGCGCCCGGTTTTTTCCGCGACGCGGATCGCAGCTACCAGCGAACTGCTCTTCGCGCCCACTTCGCAGCCAAAACTCAGGCAGAATCCACAGTTCACGCACGCGCTGCGGCCCGGGCGAGGTTGCGACAATATCGCCATCGGTGCGGGAAACGGATTCCAGCCCAATTTCTGCGCGGCGCGTTCGAATATCACGCCCGACGATTTTACGGGGAGAGGTGGCATGGGATACGGCTTCGAACGTGGCGGATCAAAGGGGCTCGCGCCTGCCAATCCGGAGACGCCAATTTCCCACTCCACTTTCGTGTAATACGGTTCCAGGTCCGCGTAGCGAATTGGCCAGTCCACCAGGTTTGCGCCCGGAATTGCGCCAACCTTACCACGCTCGATAAAATCAATTTCGTGGAAGCGCCAGAAATTCGCGGTGAAGTGCACGCTGGTGCCGCCCACGCTTCGCCCATAAACCAGTGCGCGTTGCTGTTTGGCTTTGTCTTGCGGGGTCTTCCGAAAAGTGGTGGGCTGCAACTTCTGATGGTTGGTCAACAGATCTTCGCCCAAAACTTTTATTTCGTTATGGGTGTAGTCCGCTTCGGTGAGATACGGACCTTGCTCCAGCACCACCACCCGGAAACCGTTGGTCGATAATTCCTTCGCCAGGATTCCGCCTGCCGCACCTGAACCGATGATTACGAAATCCACTTCGTCGGACGTTTTATATTTTAGCTGCTCGATTTTCATTCCTTATCCGCCATTTTCGGCGCTGGCTGCCAGCCGGGATAATCCTTATCGTAGTAGCCAAAAGGTGGTTGAAAAGAGTGCGCCGGTTCGCGTCCAATCACTTTCCAACCCGCGCCACCGCGATTTCCGAGGCCAGCTTCTGGATCGATCAAAAATCCGGAAATCGTTGCAACCCGCAGGGCTTCGAGGAACGTTCGCGCGGAGCTCAATCTCCGTGCCGGAGTCTGTTCCGTCTGGCTTGCTTCGATGACGTGCAACAGCTCATCCTGCAGGTCCGGCGTCAAATCCGAGAATTTTTCGACGCCAGGGAACTTTGCGCGCACCTGGCTCTGCAATTCGGGCAAGCCGTCGCGATACTTCTGCTGGTCGCCGCTCCCAAAGGTCACCAGTGCGCGATCAATGAAATAAACTACCCCGGCCTCGCGCGCGCCGGGCGTGTCGTCGGTTGGGATAATCCGCGCGGAGAGTGCGTCAATTTCCGCGGCTTCCGCGGGAGTAAAAAATTCGAATTTGTACGCCGCACCCGATTGCGCCGCCTGATGAGCGTGAGTCGCGGCGGCAACCAGCTCCGGCCAGTGCGCGGAAGCCCAGGCAGCACTGACACCGATGCCCGCTTGAAACAAAAATCTACGACGGCTTAATTCATTGATCATCGGTGACCTGAAGTTCCTAAGGACTGTAGGCGTTGCGCATTATAACGTCAACACTAAATAGCTGCTTCTACCTTGCAGTTTTAGTGATGCAATTTCGTGCGGCGGGATTTCGCGAATCGTGCCCGGATTTGAGACACTACTGACCGACGCTTATGCCCACATTTACAGGCGGGATTGGCACTGGCAGCAAATGGTTACTGGACCGCATTGTCGGCATCGTAGCCGCCACAGGCGTCAATCCGAATGTCCTTACATTCCTCGGCTTAGTCGTTAATTTCGGCGCAGCGGTCAGTTTTGCCGTCGGCGGATTCCGCACCGGCGCGTTCATTATTCTTTTTGCAGGCTTTCTGGATATGCTCGACGGGCAGGTAGCCCGCCGCCAGAATCGCGTCACCGCGTTTGGTGCTTTCTACGATTCCACCCTGGATCGCTACGCCGACATGGCGCTATACATGGGCTTGCTTGTTTATTTTTCGGTGAGCGGTCGCACCCCGTACGTCGTTCTCGCTGCGGTGGCTACCGCCGGTTCGGTAATGGTCAGTTACGCGCGTGCCCGGGCTGAATCGCTGATTCCACTTTGCAAAGTGGGATTCATGGAGCGCCCCGAGCGACTGGTGCTCCTGATCATCGGCGGGCTCTTCAACCGCATGGGCGCGGTTCTGTGGGTTATCGCTGTTGTCTCCACCATCACCGTAATTCATCGCATCGTGTACACCTGGCAGGAAACCCGCGCCGGCCGCACCTTTCCCGGCATCAAGCTCACGTTATAACTCGTTCCTCATTTTCCTCGGCTTGACCGTACGGCTAGCGGTTATACGCACTGAATTTACTTGTCAGTTTCTTCGTTTATTCCCAATCGCGCTTCGACGGGCTCTGAAATAATTTTCCGCACGTGATCGCGCAGCTGGGTGACCTCGGTTTTCTTTATCGCGGTGGTGTCGATGGTGTCGTGGAAAATTACCGTAACGACCGCCGGCCACAACATCCAGTGCCCGGTGCTGTGATGTTGATACGAGCCCACCAGGCTTACCGGCACGATGGGAATGCCCAGTTGCTGCGCTACGCGGAAGCCGCCGTCCTGGAAGTCCCCCACGTGGCCGTCGCGCGTCCGCTTGCCTTCCGGAAAAATGATCAGGCTGGTGCCGCCATCGATGGCGTCCTGGGTCAGCCGCCACATGCGTTTCAAGTCCGAGGGGCGCCGTACATCCGGCACCGGCACGTTGCCGAATCGTTTCATCAGCCAGCCATAAGCGGGAATTTTGAAATGTGATTCCAGTTCCCAACCGCGCGCAAACTGCGGAATCGCGGCATACAAGAAAAAAGGATCGAAGACGTTGACGTGGTTCACCATGAAAAAACAGGTGCGCTTCGCGTCGAAACCCGGCGAGCGATGTACTTCCAGGCGCGCGCCGGATAAAAACACGATGCGGCGGGACAGCCCGCGCTGCAGATAATCGTGTTTTCGCGGATCGAGAAATATCCCGAGAAAAACCAACGTGGGCGCGACGATAAAAAAATGGAGCAGGCTGAACACCCATAAAATCGCCGCGCGCACCGCCAGCCAAGCGCGCTTCATATGTACACGTCCACGGCGCCTGGTACGATGTCGAGCGCGCGGCATTGCAACGCCAGCACCTCGCCATCAACCATCACGTCCACCGGATTCGGCATGTTGAATTCCACATGGCGCACCGCTCGGCGCGAAGCCTGCGGATGCTGCATATGCCTGCCATCGTAAATGGTCGGCAACATGCGCAGCGCGGCCAATCGCCCGATTGGTCCCCAATGCACATATTCGATCAGGCCATCGCTGGCATCGGCGCTAGGAGCGATCCACATCGTGCCGCCGGTATAGGCGCTGTTATTAAAAGTCAGAAAGAGGCAGGGACGCTGGTCCCACTCGCGATCGTCATCGCAGCGAACCGCAAAGGTGAGCGGCCGCAACTGCACCAGCCGTACAAAGACTCCGAGCAAATATCCGAGGTGGCCAAAAGGTTTGAAATGGCGATTGGTCAACGCACCGACGTTGGCGGTGAAGCCCACACTAACCAGATTGAACGAGTACATTTCGCCGGTGGAGTGCGTCAAGCGCATCAAATCGATTGTGCGCGTGCGACGCTCCAGCAGCGCTTGCAACGATGCTTTAGCGCCTTCGCGAGTGTAATCGCGCAGAAAAGAGTTGCCGGTGCCCAAAGGAAGAAAACCCATAGTCACGCGCTCGGCCGTCGCACTTTCTGCCGTCCCGCCTCGTGCCGCGACCCGGCGTTCCGCTCCCGCGTGTTGTGCCCCTGCGCGTTGTGTAATTGCCGCCCCGCCAAAAATTCCATTTAAAATTTCATGGCCAGTCCCGTCGCCACCCACCGCAAGAAAGTGCCTGTACCCTTCCGTATACGCTTCACGTGCCAGCAGCACTGCATCTCCAGGAGCGCCGGTAGTTACCTCATCGACTTCCAACCCGCCTTTGCGCAGGCGTTCCAGCGCCGGGCCCGCCAATTTCGAGGACCGTCCTCCGCCAGCTGCTGGATTTACGATGGCAAAAAATCGTTCCATGCGGGCCTATTTTCTCCCGAAAAATTGATCTGTGCTCTACAGTGTGGCTTACAATTCCAGGACTGCGCTGGTGCGGTCGAGTTTCGCGAGTTTCTCGGCCAGCACGTTTCTTTTGATTTTCATCGAAGCGGTGCGAGGAAAATCTTCACTGACCAGCACGATTCCTCGAACGCGCTTGTAGTTTAATAGCCGATTATTTCGCGCGGTAATTTCCTGGCGCAATGCAGGTGTCAGCGATTGTCCTGGTTCCAGGTATATGGCCAGAATCAGTTGCTCACCCACCATGCTGCGTTGCGGCCAAATGTAATTCGCCGCGAACACGCAAGATTCCTTTACCGGCAAGCTTTCGAACACGCTTTCCACGTCTTCCGAGTAAATATTTTTGCCTTCCTCCGTGACGATCATGTTTTTCTTGCGACCAAAAAGTTGCAAGTGGCCAGTGAGATCAAACCGCCCAAGATCTCCGGTCATCAGCCAGCCATTCACAATCGTTTCCGCGGTCAGCTCCGGTTCATTCAGATAACCAGACATCACCGTTTTGCTGCGGACCGCGACTTCGCCAATGCCGTCGGCGTCCGGGTGGAGTACGCGCACTTCCATTCCGGGCAGCGGCTTGCCTACAGTGTCGGCGCGAAATGGTTTAAGGTCGTTCACGGTAATGGCAGTGCCCGCTTCGGTAAGCCCGTATCCGTTCGCGACGGGAATTCCCAAGTCGTAAAAAAATTGCAGCGTCTCCGGCTCGCTAAACGCGCCGCCCACAATAATCGCGCGCAATTCCCCGCCGAACGCATCGTGCACCTGCTTCAATAAACGCCGGCTCAGTGCCAGATGCGGCCTGCGTTTCGTCAGCACTTTGTTGACCGCCACCAGTGCGTCGAACACCTTCCGTTTCCCCGGAGCGAGCGCATCGAACCGTGCTTGCAATCCTTTTTGCAGATTCTTCAGCACCAGCGGCACCAGGCTTACGTAGGTGATTTTGTATTTCACAAATGCTTCGCGCACATATTCTGGGCGCAAGGTACGCAAATGCACTACCGCCGCTCCGCAAATGAACGGACCAAAAAATCCCACCATGAAATCGATCGCGTGATTTGTGGGCAAGATGCTCAGATAACGCATTCCCGGAGCGAAGGGGTAAAGCGATGTGAGCGCCACGCATTGCTCCAGGTAATTTTCGTGCGTCACTACGCAGCCTTTTGGGCGGCCGCCGGTTCCCGACGAGTACACAATCGTCGCGGCATCGCTGCGTGTGCGTTGGCGAAATTCCGGCTCGCCGGCATGGGTGCTGGGTATTTCCCAACGCACGCCGCCTAACAAATCCGTATCTATCGGAGCTTCGGTCACGATGACCATTTGCAGTTCTTGGGCCTCGGGGCGGCCTTTCGCAGTACTCAATTGCCGCCAGATTGCATATTCGGTGATGAGCACGCGCGCGCCAGAATGTTTCAACAATTGCCACTGCTCATCCGCCGACAGTTTGTAATCGAGCGGCACCAGCACCCCGCCGGAATAAAATATCGCGTACGCCGCGATCAGCCACTTGGACTGGTTGGTCATGATGATCGCGGCGCGATCGCCCGCTGCAAATTCCGCGTCCTGCAAAGCCTTCGCGACCGGCATGGTGCGATCTCGAAATTCCCGGTAGGTCAGCCGAAGATTTTCGCGCTCGCGGTCCGCCTCAATCAGGCAGGTTTCGTTGGCAAACACCTCGACGGCGTCTTTTAATGCGCCTCCAACGGATTGGTATTTGGAAAGATCCAGCATTACAGGCGGGATTGGATGCGCGATGCCAGCGTGCGGAAATCGCTCACGCCCTGCACTTCATAGTCGGGCAACTCGATGCCGAAATGATTCTCCAGGCGCGAGAGCAATTCCAGCGCTTGCAGGCTGTTAATTCCCAGTTTTTTGAAAAAATCGTCGTCAGGCGCGAGCGAACCTTGCGCCACTTGAAAATGTTTCGCCGCCAGATCCAGCACTTCCTGCGTCGTTTGTTCCATCGTTCGCATCATCTCTCCATTATATCTATCTGGAACATACACCGAATTCTTATGGCAGATACGGCATGGCGTCTGTGGATTCGACGAATTTCTTCAGCGCGGCCATGACTGCGGGCCGTGTAAATAGCTCGCAGAACAAATCTAGTTCGCGGCGTAATTCCTCGCGCGGGATGGGCTTCAGGAATTTCTTTGCGGTTGCGCGCGCATGGGGATCAAACTTCTTAACCTGCCCAGCGTTCGAACGGGCCACGTTTAACGCTTCGCCTTCCGCGGTCAACTGCGATACCAGTCCCACGGCCTGCGCCCGCGTGGCGTTTACGCTGCGCCCAGTGAACAACAAATCACGCACGAAGCCATTTCCCAAGTCGCGCTTCAAGCGCGGTATGCCGCCAAATCCCGGTATCAGTCCCAGCCGCAATTCAGGAAATGCGAAGCGCGCCATCTTGTCGGCCACAATAATGTCGCAGACCAGAGCGAGTTCCAGCCCTCCGCCAAAACAAATTCCGTGCACTACCGCGATGGTTACAAAAGGCGCCGCGTCAATAGCATTGAATACCGAGTGAATGCGTTCCAGAAATTGGCGCACGCCCGCGAGCCGCTCCGCGCCATTGAGGCGCGCGGCGCCTTCGTAAAGCTCGCGCAGATCCGCTCCCGCCGAAAATCCGTGCTTTCGCGCGCTGGAAATAATGCAAACCGAAGTTTCCGGCGCCAGTACATCGAACGCGGCGACAAATTTTTCCAACTCCGCAAGCATTTCCGTTCCAATCTCATTGGCCGGCTCGCGATCGAGAGTGAGCTCCACGACGCAGTCACTCCAATTCCATCGCAGCGTCTTGCCGGTAAACGATTTCATGCGGACTTCCCGCTGTACATAGTTGCAATTTCCGCTGAAAAGCGGCGGTCAATCGCGTCGCGTCGTAACTTTCCCATCGCCGTTAACAGACCATCTTGGGAGGTAAAAGTGCTTGCTAGTATCGTAAAATTTCGAATCTGTCTGTAGTGCGGCAGCACAGCATTCACTGCGTCGATCGCAACTTGGGCGGCAGCCGGCGTAACATCACCGGTTATCAGGGCGCATAAGTAGCCGCGCCCGTTGCCGACCACGACCACTTGCTGCGCGCCTCGAAGTAGCAGTCCAATTTTTTCCTCAATCGGCTCAGGGGGAACATTGTGGCCGGAGTTCAGAATGATGAGATTTTTAATCCGGCCGATGATTCGCCAATTTCCTGCGGGATTCTTTTCTCCTTGATCGCCAGTCTGAAACCATCCATCACGCAGCACCTTTGCCGTTTCTTCCGGCCGGTTCCAATACCCCGGGAAAATGTTCGGGCCTCGAACAACGATTTCCTCATTTTCAGCGACCTTCATTTCAATGGCGGTAATCGCTTGCCCGACATAACCCGGTTCGACAGGAATTTGCGGATTATCCATGGTGCATATAGCCGTGGTCTCCGTCAGCCCATAAGCTTGCAGCACGGGTATTCCGAGCATCATAAAAAATTCCTGTGTTTCTACCGCCAGCGGTGCGGACCCGCAAATCAACGCGCGCAAATTTCCGCCGAAACGCTCCTTGACCTTCGCAAAAATCAGCCGCCTGCCCATCGCCAGCGACATCGTATCGAGAGGGTTTAGTCTAGTCCCGCGGCGTTTGCGTTCCCAGCTTGCCTTGGCGTTATTAAATAACATGCGAATCGGGTAAGCGCGTTTCGAAATGGAATCCAGTACCCCGCGTCGCACCCGTTCCAGCAGCGTCGGCACATTTAAAAAATAATTTGGCGCGCTTAGCTGAATTTCGTCCGCAAGTTTGTTCAAGTCCGTCGAAAGCGTCAACACGCTTTCCCGCAACAGACACGACAACTGCAATATCCACGACCCGGCGAAGTTAAACGGCAAATAATGAAACACTTTCTCCGGCTCGCCTTGCCCGCTTGATGCGCCCATCAATTGGTCCAGCCGCTCGCTAATGCACTTCAGCATGTGCGCCACGTTTCCCACGTTTAGGCACACGCCCTTGGGTTCGCCGGAGGTCCCGGAAGTATAAATAATCGTCACCAAGTCGCCATCTGTGCGCGGATTAGGCGCTTCTGTCACGGGCGCAGGCGCGGCGCGCAACACTTCTTCCATCAAAACGCGGTGCGGCCTTTCAGGGCATTCGCGCTCTATCGCCGCGCCCAGTTTCGCGTCGCCTACAATCAACAGGCTCGGCGTGCAATCTTTCATCATGCCCGCCAATTCGGCGGCGGCCTGCCGTGAATAAAGCGGCACCACAATAATTCCTTCCGCCATTAAGGCCAGATCCACAGCTACCCACTGAATCGAATTTACTGCTAGTAGAGCGCAACGGTCTCCAGGCACCAAACCGAATTTGCGTATGTACCTTCGCGCGCGTTGCACCTGCGCAAGCAGTTCCCTGCCCGTAATGGTTGTAAATGTTTCGCCGTGAATTTCGCGCAACACTACGCGTTCGTCCCGGCGCTGCAGTTGAGCGAAAATCGCTTCCAGGAAATTAGGCATCGAGAATCAGTGGTTGGCTGCCAGCACCGCGGCAGAGGTGTCGTAACGTTCCGCGAGCCGCACTAAATTTTCATCTAGCGGTGGCAGATAATCTTCCCAGGTCAATACCCCGGAGCGCAGAGGAAAGTCCGGATATTGCCGCCGCACCGCGTCCTCCAATAAAACCCCCATGCGCGCCATCATCTTCAGGTTCCGAACCACGGTGCTCCCGATTCCTTCGCGCACCGCATCGCGCTCGGTGACCAGGGTCTCCATGATATGCAGCAATTTCGGCTCCAGCTCCGGATCGTCCACGGTCAAAAACAAATGCTCGTGCCCGCGTTCGCGCATCAAGTTTCGAATGCGCTCGTCCATGGTCACGCCCGCGGAAGCCACCAGGCTTGGCATGCAAGTCACGATGCCGTGATACCGCGAAGAAACCATGTAGGTGCATGCGCGCAAAATGGAAACCATCTGAAACATATCGTAATCGTCGGAGATAAAAACCGGGGTGCCTGGGATTCGCGCGGCAATTTCGCGGCAGGCCACGGCGTCCAGCCTTTCCATCGCCACCAGAATCGGAAACACCTGATGCCTCTGCAAAAACGCTTTGGTGGCGTTGGTGATTCCCGAAACATAGGCCTGGAATTTTCGGTCCACCTCGCGGCCCGATTCATGAAAATAAACGGTACGGTACTGGCTTTCCTTATAGGCGCCAGTTGTTACGCGCGCGACATACTTGGCGATCGAAGCTTTCACCGGCCACACAAATGGATGGATGGGGCAAATTACCAGAATCGGCGTTTTTCCGTCCCATCCCGCTTCGAACAAAACTTTTCGCGCATATTCCGGCGGATGCGGCTTGAATGTCCACGCCGTATCGGTTCCCAACTCCGCCTGGATGCCCAGCGAGTGCAGCAGGCTCTGCGATTCGGTGTTGCGCGTAATAACCAACGACTCGGAGACATAGCGCGCACACATGTTTCGAATCAGCGGATCCATGTGCCCAGCTTCGCCTCCATAGCCCACCGACAATTTATTTTCTGCGGAGGCCAGACCCAGCGACCCGATCATCATGGTGGTCAGCGCGTTCGCGAATTTGCTCTTGAACATGGACCCTTCGCAGGCGATCACCCCGTGGCTTTTCCCAACTTCCCGGTAAAGCATCGGAGGGAACACGTCCGGCAGGTGCACCTGCGTACCATCGAAATATCCTTTAGTGCGCCCAAAATCCTGGGTCATCACGCTGAAATCCACATTCTCCGCGCCCAGCACGTGCCGAATCTGGTGCAGCATTTCATTTACGCGCACGTCGCTGCCCGTATTCCGGGTGCCGTTATATCCCGCGAACAGCAAGCGCAATTTTTCTCCGCGCTTCCAACGCTGCCCGCGCCCCAGCATCCACTTCATGCGCGCCATGCCAATCAGCGCGCTGACCCACGCCACTAAAATAAAATCGGTCATGCATGCACCTGACCGGCGATCGCCGGAATCGGACTGCTCGCTGGCACCGGCCATGATTTAGCCGGGTAGCGAAATTTATTTTCGCGGCTGAATTTCAGCAGCGGATAAGCATAGGTAGAGAATTTCGCGGGCGCCTCACCGCCCAGTTCCGCCACCACGCGCGAATTATCGAACACCGTGTTCCAATTTAAATATGGCCAGAAAACTTTGAGCAGCGACGCGCCATATCCTGTCGCGCCTCCGCGTCGCGAAAGCCAGTTCACCATTCCCGAAAAAGGCCCGCCCAGCCACGGCCAATAGCCCGGTCGGCTCGTTCCGCCCGCGCCAGCCAAGGCATCCGTCAATTCGCGAAATGTTTGCGAGCCCGTGCCGGAAGACAAATGATAAATCGCATGCGCCGGCGCATCTTTTTGGTGAATGGTCACAATGGCTTTGCCCACGTAATTTGCCGGCACAATGTCAATGCGATCATCAGCCCGCAGCGGCAGCACCGGCAGCCTCGCAAGCACATCGAACGCTTGCACCATATCGAACTGCGTCGTCTTCGGCCAGCGGCTATCGCCCAACACGATAGCCGGCCGAAAAATTGTTACCGGCACATCAGGCAACAACTGGTGGACCATGTGCTCCCCGAATTTTTTGGTGCGCGCATACGGATCGTAGTCGGAGCGTGCCCAATCGATCGACGCATCTTCCGCAACAACCTCATCTTGCCTGCGTCCCGCAACCGCCACGGTCGAGACATGCGAGTACCGCCGCAATCCATTGCAATTTTGCGCGCGACGCGCCAGTTGTATCACTTCCAAAGCGCCGCGCAAATTCACGTTCAGACATTGACGCTCTGATTTGCGGTTGAGCGAAGCGGCACATTGAACGATGGATTCCGTGGAATCCACGAGGCCATGGTAAGCGTCATCCGGCAATCCAAATCGCTCATTGGTCAGGTCGCCCAGGAAAATTCGCACACGCGTATTGAGGTATTCGGAAAATTCCGGAAATTCAAAATGGAGTTGCAGCGATTTCCACAATCTTTCGCGCGCTTCCTGTTCTGACTTTGCGCGCACCAACAGGTTCAGCAGGTCGTGGTGCTCGCGCAAAAATCCGGCCACCAAATAGCTTCCCAGGTAGCCCGTCGAGCCAGTTACGAAGATAGCCATGTCAGAAAAAGAACCATGTCACGAAAACCATGTCAGGACGATCGCCATAGCGGATCAGAAGGCGCAGCAGCGGTATTCGAAAGGGTAGCGCGCGCCGGCGCGGCGCTCCAATCCAATTCACGCGGAGCCCGCGATTCCAGCGGGCGGCCCTCCATCAACGGATAGCACCAGCGGCGCAATGCTGGAATATGCACGTTGATCCAGTAATCCCACCAGTCTATCGCTTCCGGCGCGAAATCAAACGCGGCGCTTTCCTCCGGCGGAAGCGCAGCGGACAACATGCGCGTATTTTCGCATTCGAACACGTGGTCGTTGTGCAGGATAAACGGCTCATACAGCTCGATCAATTTTTCCGCGCGATTCAAATCGCGTTCCGCCTTGGCCAGTGGCGGTTTTTTCATTTTCAAAGCGATGGCCACGCGATTGATGCGCGACACCACCGCCTTCTGCATTGGAATCGACATGCGCTCATATCTCTGTTTGGACACCGGAATGGTCTCGAACTTCACCTTCAGCCAATTGTCCACGCTTGGTTCCATGCGGTAATGCTTACGGTGAGCCAACCCCGTAAGCTCAATGCTACGTCCCATATTTACCGGATTCACTGCTGAAGTTGCCAATTGATACATTCTCGCGTTGCAGCGCGCGATCACCGCCGCCGCGATCAGGCTCATCCCGCGACACACCATGTCCACCGGAATTACGTCCAGACATTTGCGCGCATTGGTGGGCAGTTGCCGGAAATTTGTGCCCAGCAAATACGAAAGCGGCCCGGACGTATTGATTCCTTCATTCCATCCCGAGAACGGCGAACGCTCCGAGCTTTCCACAATCGACGGCCGCACGATGGCGATCGGCAAATCATTGCCACGCGTGGCCAGCACCGACTCGCCCAAACTTTTCGTAAACGTATATGTGTTGGGCCAGCCCAGATGCTGCGCGCGGCGCATTCCGATACGCACCAGGCGGTTGCGCGCCCAGCGGATGCGGTTGCGACGCAACACGCCGTCCAATTCCTTCGCGGGCACCACGGAGTCATCCACGCCGCGTCCCAGCGCCTGGCGCTTCAGTGCTTTGATGAGTTCCACACCCTCCGCTCGTTCTTCAACACTGCGGATCGTTTCGCGCAGTGAAGCAATCTCGCGTTCCACGTCAAATTCCGGATCGCCCGCAGGATTGTAGTTTGGTTTCAATCCCTCGGTTACGCGCCCGTCCCGCATTCCCACCACGTAGCACGTGGAAAGATGCATCAAGCCTGTGTGATCGCACTTGCGGATAAACTCAAGCAGGTGCACCGCGGAGTCCACATTGGATGACAACGCTTCGCGCAAGTCGGGATTAAAATCCGTCAGCCCGGCGCTGTTCACGATCAGATCCAGTGAGTTTGACAGCCGCGCTTGCGAAGCCGGTTCCAGGCCGAGTCCCGGTTCGCTCACATCGCCTTCCACTACCTCAACTTTTTCTTTTAAAAATGCGCCAAGATTCCTGCCATAGCGCTCTTGCAACATGTCGAAAGTGGGCGACTCCTCGACGATTTTTTCAAAGCGCCGCTGCGAAGACGTAGTGCGGTTTCGTCGAATCAGCAGCGTGATCTTGCCAATCTCCGGAATATTTTCAAGTAAATTCACCAGCCATACTTTGCCGATGAATCCGGTCACGCCGATCAGCATGATGTGGCGGTTTGCCAGTGTGCCACGCACCGAAAGCTTTTCAACGCGTGGGCTTCCTCCGAACAACGCCACCGATGAGTCGGTATTGATTCGTGGGCGCTCGCTACATTGCACCGCGGCTTCCGGGAAGCCAGCCTTTCGATTCCAGCCAAGTTGCCGCAGCAATTTCTCTCGCGTAATGCGCCCATCGGTCGATCCACTGGCCACCCAGGCCAGCGGCCCTCGCGGACGAACTACCGGATCAAGCAACCGCCCCGTGGCGATGCCGACGCGGAAATCCAGTCGATTCGCGATGATGGACTCGACGCCAAAATGTTTCGCCAGCGGCTTCAAGATGTGGTCCAGCAGTTGGCTGACCAGCACCACTCGCTCGCCGGAACGAATGGCCTCGACCAGCTTATCGACCGCGTCGCGCCGCATCTGCGGCTTCAAAACGTATTGAAAATATTCCTCGCCCAGAAGGTCTAGCCGGTCGCGGCTAACTCCGCGCAGCAGGGTATGCAAAAACCGTGTCGCAAACGTCCGGCTGGCCGCATACATAAAAGGACGCAACAACGCCATGCCCGCCATGCCCGCCCGCCGCGCCCAGCGCTCAGCATAGCTCCGCGAGTTCCAGGTAAAGAAGAGCACGGGACGGAGTGCCCCAAGCTCGAGCAGGGATCCCTCTACCCGCCAGTACGAAACGGCTCGAGACTTGTCCGAGCCCGGAGCGGTACTGGAACCCTCCAAACTGAGCGGTGCACTATTCGAATTGTGATGTGAAGTCGACATGCAGGTGCGTAATCAGCTTGTCAAACGCCGCCAATAGTTGCCATCAGCAGTTACATTTAAGCATGATCAACACGAGATGCAGCATCTTACACCATCACCTTGCGACCCTCTAGATCCGCGGCCGCAAGTTCGCGTCGTTACCTCAAATTGTTGCGCCTATTATCGCGAGAATCGCCGCACCCATAGATGACCCAAGCCTGCCCCCGGTCGTCAGTCGGGTCCAGACCCCGCTAGCAAACGCGCCACAAAATACCGCCTAAAAGTAGCACTCCCCGCCCGGGTCCCGCAAGACGCGGAACCGCAGTTGTCTTCATCGCTGCCCACAGTCCGCAGGCCAAAGGCCGCGTGGAACGGCTCTGGGGCGTGTTGCAGGATCGCCTTACCAGCGAACTACGACTGGCCCGAGCGGTGGATTTGTCCTCCGCCAACCCCGAGCTGCGTAAGTCTATGGTGGACTACAACCGCCGGTTCGGAAGGTCTCCGCGCGAAACGCTCACGGCCTGGCGCGCCGCTCCCCAACATCTCGAACGCATCTGCTGCCTGGTCCATGAACACATCGTCAGCAATGACAACGTGGTGCAATGGCAAGGCCACCGCTTTCTTAGCTTTGCTGGGGCTAAAGTGCAGATCCACCAAGCCCTTGACGGGCAATTATCGTTTTGTTACGGCGACACACGCCTGCAACACTCAGCCTTACCAGTAGGGTGACATTTTTATGTTGCCGTTAAGGTGACAGAATGTACTGAACCCCAAAAGTGAGACACGGAGGCTGGTAAGAAATGGGTGACAGTGACCTGCCCCGCTTTTTGAGACAGCCGTGAAGTTGAATCCGAGAAGCTGTGGATGGT
>Ga0185299_10001195_pt1 | contig 54217 bp, 59 predicted proteins | sample PaiPotPPA55metaG_FD_128002 | JGI IMG/M metagenome (GOLD analysis project Ga0185299, IMG submission 128002) | Iron sulfur acid spring bacterial and archeal communities from Banff, Canada, to study Microbial Dark Matter (Phase II) - Paint Pots PPA... ... | reverse complement strand
GGCCTCGGGGATTTTCCCCAGCCACTCACTGCGATGGCGGGTATAGTAAACGTCCCGTCCGGCACAGGGAATCGCCCAGCTACGATAGATTGCTTTCAACCGATTCATCACCCGGGAAACATCTTTGACGATAGTCAGATAACTGCGGGCGAGCTCCCGCAGCATGCGTACACCGGTCTCGCCGTGGTAGACCGGCTCGAGATCATTGAGGCGCAACAGGTTGGCAAGTTTGCGAGCATCGATCTTATCGCTTTTGTTGCCATGTTTGAGCAGCGCGTTCTTGTGCGGGTTGCACACTACTAAGTTGGCAACATGCGGCTTGAGCAGATCGTAGAGCCAGGTCGCCCAGGTGCCTTCTTCGAAGGTCACGGACAAAGTTCCACGCAGTCCCGCCAGGAACTCCAGAAGGGTTGTGGCTTTGGTTTCCAGGATGGATTCCATCACTACCTTGCCCTTAGGATCCATCACTGCTACGCAGATCGTTGCTTGATGAACGTCGAGCCCAATATACTTTTCATTGTTCACTAGGGTGCTCCTTTTCGTAGGTGGTGGTGTGACAATCACAACCTACTCCAAGAGGGGCGCCCTTTTATAATGCGATTTCGTCAGTTGATTTCGTCAGTTGAGGGGTCCTCCGTTCCGGGCCGGTGCTCTAGAGTCTTGACCCAGGGGGCCGGGGGTGCTAACCATTGCGCTGGCGATTCGTCCCGAACACCACGATCTTCAGCGTTGTATCCGTGGCTGCTCAAGCCGCTGCCGTAACACGGAGCGAGACCGCATCGTCCAGCCGCCATCGTCACCAGCAATACGATTGCCTCAATAAAAAACGGTAGGCCCCCATTAGCGGAAACAACGAGGGCAGCTCCCACGCCGGTGATCCGAGGCTGCCTTTCTTATTGACCGTCTCAGCAGCCGCTTTTCACACCAAACGTCGCCAAACCGGAGGACGGCACCCCGCCGGTCAGCCCGAGGATGCCCGTTCCTATGGTGCCCTTGCTGGCGTTGGCGGGAGCGAATATCACCAAGCCCGAGGCCTCACCTGTGGACGAGCCCACTACGAAGTTCACAAAGATATTGTTGCCGATAACGTAGAACTCCCCTCCGGTGAGCGAGCCGCCATCGAAGCCCTCCAGCGTAGCCGTGCCGCTGTGCGGCCTGCCGAAGCTGCCATCGTCGGTCAGAACCAGGCAGAAATTTTGGTTAGCGCCCTTGATGGTGCCACCGACGCCAGCCCTTACCTGAGTTTCGAGCACCGGATAGTTGCCGGTAAAGCTTTGCGCCTTCGCGGCGCTGGACGTTAAAGCGAAGGCCAGAATTGCCAACGCGGTTGCCATGAGTTTACTAATGTTCCTGAGCATTCTTCCTATCTCCTAATCAAAATTGTGAGCGCCGCAACACCATTTCAGCGAGGCAGTGCCGGGACTCCCCACGCCTACCCCATCGCGAGTTGGTGGTACTGCTCAAGATTTGCCTGACGGGTGCGACCAGTTGTCGTGAAAATGTAAGATCATTGTAAGAAACATGTCCCGATCCTCGGCCGTTTTGGGGATGACATTCTCGTGGCAGGCGGTCAGTCGACGTGCTCAGAGTCAACGCCCATGATCTTGTCGGGCAAGATGGAGCGGCCGCATTTCGGACAGGCCCTATACAGGGGAAACTGAGTGAGTATCGCGAAGAAGGATACAGGCGGACGAAACAAGCCATCCAAACCGTGCAGGCAAAAAAATGCTGCGACGGCAGCACAACGCGGTACGCTTCTTACGTAAAAGAATCGAAGCATACAGGACGCTAAGGAGCAGATTTACGCGAGCTTTGCTGCGCCTGACTACGCGACCTTACGACGGAATATGAGAACGCCGCCTCCATTAACGGACAGCATGAAGGAACAAATTTCTTTTCAGCGCGTATCTGAGATGATTCCGGTGCAGAACGCCATGGCCAAAGCGAGTGAAGCGGCACAGGCATCCGGCTTGAGAAGGTTGTGCCGGGTGCCATTAATCGGTGTCCGAGGCCAGAGAATCGCGGCGAAGAAGTAGCCCAGCATGCATAGTGTCAGTTTTCAATGACAACACCGGTCATGGCTGCGTCAATGAAAGTAAACGCAACCATAGGCCCTTCCTGCACATTTAATACTAAGGGCGGACGAAAGCAGGCAATGCAGACGCCATCTGTGCGCCGTACGCTGGGATACACGATCCCTGCTGAGCCACCGGTCAAGAGTGCAAGTCCGAGTGTTTGGGAGGTTACGCAGCGGTTCGGGTCCAAGCAGTCCACAAAATCTGCGTCTTCTCGAATGTCGTGAAACTCGTGTCTGAAATCAGCGAGATAGTCGATATAGGAAGACACTTCTTCCGCTCTCCATCCCACTTCTTTCAATTCGACGGCTCTATGGAAGGCCACTTCTGTTTGCGCAGTTTGCATTTCGAAAGCCGCATACCAGGCTCCTCGTCCCGCGCCACTGAAGCGTCCTCCGGAAGGATTTGGGTGAGTAAAAGACGCGTTCACGATATGCGCGAGGCGGAAGCCAGAAACCAGCTCAATCGCGCTTACGCCCGGTAGTCTGCCGCTCTCGCCAAGCAATCGATCGTTTGTGGCGCCCTCCAATTCCGTGAGATCGCGAAGCAGATCATCGTCGTCCTGTGCAAGAAGATTGAGAATTGGCCTACCGCGATCGCTATAGTGATAGGGAATTAGACGATGAGTTGTATCCTGTTCTACCTTGACCTGCTTCGGCAACTTCATCTTCCGCCACGACGTGAGTCGAGCAGTTGGCGAACTCTCAGAAAGGCAGGGATGCCGCCCTTCTTTACGTAATTAAGGGGCGAGTCTCCCCCGAACATTGGATTCGTGTTCGGCAGCGCGATCCAGGCATCTGCGAGCTTCTGGCTGTAAAGAATGTTCAGTGCTTTATAGAGCCCGATCAACAGCGAAATTCGGGTGAGCTGATCCTCATCCAGTGTTTTCCTCGCTAGATTCTTCAGTGCGTAGAAACTGCCACTGGATATGCCGCCGAGCAAAGCTCGGGTGTCAGCATCGCGTAATTTCCAATGCTTCGCGATCCGAAGAAGGCCTTTGATTGCAGCCGGACTGAGGCGCGTGCGGTTCGCGGTTGCGGACAGATCGACTGCCGTATCCCACGAGAAACCAACAACGGCCTGCTGCATAATAGCCACAAATCATCTCCAATTATGATTAGATATTACTCCAAAAATGATGAGGCGGCCAGAGATTTTTCGCTCCTTCCGTAATATCGCTTATTTTCAATCGATTAGAGGGAATACAGGAATCCTTTGCAGGCGATAGAACGCGGCTCTCACCCCAATGCACGGCGGTTAGTCGAAAACTGGCACGGCGAGCGGTAGAACTCGGCGACAATGGCACTAATGATCTTCTCGTTAGCGAAGTGCTGCGCACGAACGAGCTTCAAGTGTGGTTCTTGAGCGAACATTTGGTTGATGTGCCGCTCATCAGCGCGACGGCCTAACGGCCGTGTTCAAACCGTCCCGCATTTGAAAGAACCAAAACAAGTTCGTGGATTGTCGGCAACCCTTGCGTAATCCTGAGCTCGTCTAAGAACAAGGAAACTGCTCGCCAATTCCTGTCTTTCTTTAAGACGCCAGCCGTTGCCGATGTGCTGAGGAGCTATGGTTTCGAGGTGCAAGCTGGCTCCCCGAAAATGATCGATCGCTAGTTGTGTGGATGAGGCAGTGCGCTGTCAATAGAACCCAAAAAAAAGACGCAGAATCAGTCGATCTCGCCAACCTCCGTTCGACATACAAGTAGAGCCGAGGTTCAATCGGACGAGACCGGTCAAGAAGCTCGGCTCTGATTCCGAAATCTTCAGGATGAGCCAAGGAGACAGTCATGCTGAATGCGACCGCACAGAAATTGGGAGACAGTACTGTCCTACGGTGTCAAGGGCGAATTGTAATTGGAGATGCCTACGCGATCTTGCGCAACGCGGTGCTTAGACAAACACACACTAGGACACTGATACTTGACCTGGCGCAGGTTGACCGCATCGACGCCGGTGGGTTGGGTGTCTTGTTGGGTCTACGGGAGTGGGCTTGTTCTCACGCGATCAGGTTTCAGCTGATGAATGTCACGAACCAGGTCGAGCACGTACTTGAGTTGACGAAGTTGGATCGTGTCCTTGAATTCTGCTCAGTCGAGGACATGCTCCAGTTGCTGCACTGTGCAGCCGTAACAGTGCCGCGGTCGGTCGATCGAGCGAACCAGAGAATCATGAAAGATTGCAAGTATTCAGTCGAAGGACAAGATGCTCCTCCAGCCGCACAAAGAAACAGTCTTCCTAGTGGAACTACAGCTCGCACGCAGGAGTGGGCGGGAGTTCCAGCCGACATGCAGCCGGCACAAACTGGCACACGGATTAGTAATGAGAGGTCAGCTTCCCGCCAGGAATACGACAGTTCACTGCTAGGGCTCAATTGGCCGGTGCCTGCTTGAAGTTTCTGGAAATTTCCCAAAATCTGTCGAAATGGCCTATTCCCACCCGTCATACATTCAAGCGCGCAAAGGCGCTTAAAATTATTCCCCAGGAGAAATTCTGATGCAATTCGCCCTGCTGATCTACGAATTACCGGAAGCTTTTGCGGCACGGAAGAGCGACGGAACCGATTCCTACACCGGTGCTTGGCGCGCATACCACAGGGCTCTCGTCGAATCCGGCAGCTACCTCGCGGGCGATCCGCTTGAAGTGCCGGAGACTGGAACCACAGTGCGGCTTAAGGAAGGGAAGCGGCGCGTACAGGATGGGCCCTTCGCTGACACCAAGGAGCAACTGGGGGGATTCATAATCATGGAACTCCCCTCGCTTGACGCGGCGCTTGATTGGGCCGCGCGCTGCCCTACGGCCGCAACCGGTGCGGTTGAGGTCCGTCCCCTTGCACCCGCAGCCAAGCACCGGATCACGTGATGAACGGAAGCGGCCAGGAGAGCACTCATCGCGCGATCGAGCGGGTGGCCCGCGAGTCGTACGGTCGTCTGGTGGCCTATCTTTCCTCGCAGACGCGAGACGTGGCTAGCGCGGAGGACGCTCTCGGCAATGCGTTGGTAGCGGCCCTCAAAGCTTGGCCGGAAGACGGCGTGCCGCAGAATCCGGAGGCCTGGCTGCTGACGGCAGCGCGCCGCTCCTTCATCGATCTTGTGCGTCATCAACAAGTGGCCGCAGCAAGTGAGCCCACTCTCCAACTCCTAAGGGAGGAACGCGAGGTGACGTTGCCGGCAGAGTTTCCGGATGACAGGTTGAAGCTCTTGTTCGTATGCGCTCATCCCGCGATTGATTCCTCCACGCACACGCCGCTCATGCTCCAGACCGTTCTGGGACTGGATGCGGCGCGCATCGCCCACGCCTTCCTGGTCTCACCGACGACGATGGGGCAGCGCCTGGTGCGTGCCAAGACGAAGATCCGCGACGGCGGCATTCAGTTCGAAGTTCCACAAGAGCACGAACTGCCGCAGCGGCTCGATGCAGTCCTCGAAGCTATTTACGCCGCCTTCGGCATCGGCTGGGACGATATGGCGGGCGTCGATCAGAGCGGCCGGGAGCTTGCCGAGGAAGCGATCTGGCTCGGACGCGTCCTTCTTCACCTAATGCCCAGGGAAGCGGAGGTTCGCGGCCTGCTGTCTCTCATGCTCCACTGTGAAGCGCGGCGCCGCGCACGGCGTGGACCGGAAGGTCGCTATATTCCTCTCTCGGAGCAGGATTCCGAGCAGTGGTCTCTGCCATTAATCGAAGAGGCGGAGCGCCATCTCGCCGAAGCGTCGAGTCGTGGCCGCACCGGCCGCTTTCAACTCGAGGCCGCGATTCAGTCGGTACATGCTGAGCGGGCGCGCAGTGGTCGGACTGAATGGAGTGCGATCCTGCTTTTCTACGATCAGTTGATCCGCATATCCCCGACGCTCGGGACGCGTACTGGATACGCAGCGGCAGTAGGCGAAGCGAAGGGACCTGAAGCGGGGCTGGCGGCACTGGACGCGATGGATATCGAGTCCGCCTCGGGCTATCAGCCCTACTGGGCAGTTCGCGCTCACTTGTTGCAACGCCTAGCCATGACATCTGAGGCCGCCGATGCTTTCGATCGGGCGATTGGTCTCGCCGAAGATCCGGCAGTTCGACAGTTCCTGCTCCAAAGGCGGGGATAATTTCCTCCGGTTGCTCTGTCGAAATCCACTCCCTTCACGCGTCATCCCCATAGAGGCGGCTTAGCCGTCCCCCGAGACGCCCAATCAGGAGGAGGGTATATGACAATCGCAGACAAAGCAGTTCTGGTAACCGGGGCCAATCGCGGTATAGGAAAGGCGCTGGTCGAGGAAGCCTTGAGGAGAGGTGCGAAGCGGGTGTATGCCGGTACGCGCCAGCCCTTGGCCCACACGGATGGGCGCGTCAGGTCCCTGACCTTGGATGTGACGAACGCCGAGCAGATTCAGGCAGCGGTCCAGAGAGTTGAATCTCTCGACGTTCTCATCAACAATGCCGGCATCGCTCTCTACGACGATCTGAACAGTTTTGAAGCTATCGAGCAGCACCTCGCCGTCAACCTCTTCGGAATGTTCAAAGTGACGCAAGCTTTCTTGCCGCTGCTAAAGCGTTCCAAAGGGGCCATCGCCAACAACCTGTCCCTGGTGGCGCTCGCTGCGTTGCCGATCATACCCGCCTACTCCATTTCGAAAGCAGCCGCGTTCAACATGACGCAGTCACTGAGAGCGCTCTTGGCCGGCCAGGGCGTAACGGTCCATGCTGTCGTCCTGGGGCCCGTCGACACAGATATGAACCGCGGCTTTGAGATACCGAAAGCCTCACCCGAGTCGGCGGCGCAGGGCATCTTCGATGGATTGGAAAAAGGCGAAGACGACATCTTTCCCGACCCCGCGTCCCAGTTCCTCGCCGCGGGCTGGCGCACTGGCGCAGTCAAGGCGCTCGAGCGCCAGTTCGCAGGTTTCATCCCCGAAAGCGCAGCGATTTCGAGGTGACGTTGGGCGTGAAGCGAGGGCTCTCTCCCATTGTCGAAATCGACTCTCTTCACCCGTCACCATTATAGAAGCGGCTTTGCGGTCCAGAGTCGCCATCAAGGAGGTGAACGATGTGTCCATTCTGCTTTGCAACCGTGGGACTAGTCGTTGCCGGGGCGGTCTCTACCGGTGGGCTGGCGGCATTGGCCGTGAAAGTTTCTCGCAAGAACCGAGCAGGAGAAGTCCTGCCAAATTCAGAGGAAAGGAAGAATGAAAATGTCGGCAAACACGATTGACAACCCGAAAATAGTGGCGCGAGAGGAATGGCTTGCGGCTCGCAAAAAACTGCTGGCCAAAGAAAAGCAGCTCACCCGTGACCGTGACGCTGTGGCTGCCGAACGCCGCGATTTGCCCTGGGTCGAAGTCGAAAAGAATTATGTTTTCGATTCACCGGAAGGCAACAAAAGCCTGGCTGATCTGTTCGACGGCAGAAGCCAGCTCATCGTCTATCACTTCATGTTCGGCCCGGAATGGAACGAAGGCTGCCCCAGTTGCTCGTTCGGCATGGATCATACCGACGGTGCGCTGCCCCATTTGGCGCAACGCGATGTCTCCTTCGCAGCGGTTTCACGAGCACCGTTGTCCAAAATCGATCCCTTTAAAAAGCGCATGGGCTGGCGCTTTGCCTGGGTCTCATCGTTCGGGACCGATTTCAACTACGACTACCATGCTTCCTTCACCCCGGAGGAAATGGCAAAAGGCAAGGTAGAGTACAACTTCGACATCGCGGAATTTCCCAGCGCGGAAGCACCGGGAATCAGCGTTTTCTACAAGGATAAGAACGGAAACATCTTCCATACTTATTCCGCTTACGCTCGCGGGACCGAAAATGTTGTCAACACATACAACTATCTCGATCTTGTTCCCAAAGGCCGCGATGAGGACGCCCTGCCCTTCACGATGTCCTGGGTTCGCCATCATGATCGCTACGTCGATGGCTACCTAGCCGATGCGGATAAGCCCTACTGGCCTGCGGAAGCTACGGCAGCACGTTAAATTGTTCGAGATCCTCTCAATCCGGCCCATGGCCTGGCGTTGTCGAGATGACGTCAGGCCAGAGCCGGCTAGAGGAATTCAGTTGAACACTCGATCTGGAGCGGAGGCGAACCGCGTCCCCGCCAACTAAAACGATTGTTGAGAACCGGGCGTCCAGGAATTGGCCCAGCTTCGCTGTCGCTGAATTGCGGGATGGCATGCAATTCTTTGAATGCCGAAATGAAGCGTTAGAGAGACTCCAGATCGTCCGTGGCCGGAATGCTTCGTACTTTGCACTGGACGAGTACACGGTCTTGACAGGGTGAGAGTACGAGCGTACTCTTACACTGTGCGATACTCGCCCCAACATAAGGCGCAGAACCACGAGAAGATTCTTTCCGTGGCCGCTCGGTCTTTCCGCGAGCGCGGCGGGGACAGCAGCGGCATCGGGACGGTGATGAAGAAGGTAGGCCTGAAAAAAGGGGGCTTCTACCGACATTTCAAGAGCAAGGACGACCTGTTCGTCGAAGCAGTGGCTCGTGCACTCGACGAGACGGGAAGAGACATGGTGGAGGTTGCAAAGTCCGCGCCCGAAGGTCAGGCTTTGCGGGCGATCATCGAGCGCTATCTAGGTGCGGGCCACGCAAATTCGCCGGGAACCGGTTGCGTGCGCGCCGCCCTGGGGCCGGAACTCGCGCGGAAGCCGGTAGCGATACGCAGAAGGATCGAGAAGTTGTTGGAAGCGTATCGTGAGCGATTCCTGCCGTTCATGCCCGGTCAGACACGAGCAGAAAAACAGGCGAAAATCAGGTTGTTGTTCCCCAGCATGGCGGGAGTGTTGATGATGGCCCGCGTCAGTTCGGACCCTCAAAGGCGTGAACGGGTTTTGATGGACGCGAGAAACTTTTTCATCAAGAGCTTCGCTGAACAATAATTTTTTTCATCCAATAGAGTACGACAGTACTCTTATAAGAAGAAACGGCCACCAAGCTAAATCGAGAGGAAAAACCGATGAAATTCATGATCGCTTTGCTTATGGCAGTGCTTCCAGCCCTGTCCTTCGCGCAATCGCAACCCGAGGCTGGCCAAAGCTTGCCCAGCGGGGCCATACCTAAAACCACCGCAGTGCTTGTCATTCAGACGCCCAGGCAGGGCGTAACCGTTCAACAAGTCATGGCTGTAATTCCGGACGAGATTCAGGCGACTGTAAAGCTCTATCTCGACGGGAAAATTCGCGAGTGGTATTCGCGCGGCGATGGCAAAGGGGTCATCTTCCTGGTGGATGCGAAGACCGAGGACGAGGCGCGCGCCCTGATGGAAACGCTGCCGCTCGCGAAAGCACATTTGATGGATCACGCGTACATTCCGGTCGGGCCGCTGACGCCGCTGAGGGCGCTGAACCCAGCTGCATTCCAGTGACTCCTCGAAATGGCGCCGCTGCTGCAGGAACCAGCTTTAGAAGGAGACGATCATGACCAAGCCCAGAATCATCGTGACTGGCGCGACCGGGAAAACAGGCAGGATGGTTGCCAGCGAACTGTTGAAAGCCGGCTATCCCGTCCGCGCCTTGGTGCGCCGGGAAGATGACCGGAGTGCGCTGCTGAGGGCGCAAGGGGCCGAGATCGCAGTCGCGGACATGAGCGACGTCGAGCGCATTGCTGACGCGCTGAGGGACGTTCAGGGCGCCTATTATTGTCCGCCTCTCGATCCGTACATGATTCAGGGGGCGGTGGCGTTCAGGGTCGCGGCCAAGGAAGCCCGACTTGAACGCATCGTAAGCCTGACTCAATGGCTAGCAAGCCCGTCGCATCCCTCGCTCATGACCCGCCAGCACTGGCTGGTCGATCGGCTGTTTTCGATGACCCCCGGAGTTGCGCATACGATCGTCAACCCAGGTTTTTTCGCAGACTCCTATCTGGTGACGATAGGGTTGGCGGCGCATCTCGGCCTTTTCCCGTGGATGTACGGTAAAAGCCGCAACGCGCCACCCTCGAACGAGGACATCGCGCGAGTCGCCGTCGCGGCCCTGATGGATCCGGCGCGGCACGCCGGGAAGAGCTACCGCCCCACCGGACCGGAACTCCTCGGCGCGGAGGACATGGCGAAAGCGATCAGCCGAGCCGTCGGGCGATCGGTCAGGGTCGTGCCGACGCCGACGTGGTTGTTCATAAAGGCTGCCCGGATGGCCGGCATGTCCATTGATGTCATGAGCAACGTGCGTTATTACATCGATGATCACAAACGCGGCGCCTTTGAGCCGGGCGCACCAACCACTGACGTGCTCGATGTGACCGGCCGCCCCGCCGAAGACTTCGAGACGATAACTCGTCGATATGCGGCATTGCCCCAGAACCGGCGGACCTTCGGAAACTGGGTTCGCGAGTTGGCGCAGTTCATGACGGCCCCGCTCAGTCCGGGCTTCAATTTGGATCGTTACGACCGCGAACTGCGCCGTCCGTTTCCGTCGGAGCCGCAGTTTGCGCCCGAGTCAAAGGTCTGGCGGCGTGAGCACGGTATCACCGACCCTGCCAAGCCGGCAGCGTCGGTCCACAACATGGGCACTTCTGCCACCGGCCGCCCTCAATGGTTGGAATCTCAATAGGAGGAATTTATGCAAACACAACTGGCTTTTTTCGTAAGCATTGCATTCAGCCTGATTGCCTGGGGAATCGTCACGGCCCGATACATCTGGCCCGAACTCCGGCTCCGGCAACGGGCCGAAGCTTTGCGGCCTCTGCTCATCCTCCACAGCTTCCGCTTCATCGGGTTAGCGTTTCTAGTGCCAGGGGTCGTGTCTCCTGACCTGCCGTCTGCCTTCGCGCATTCAGCGGCGTATGGGGACATCATTGCGGCGATACTCGCCTTGCTTGCGTTAATATCGTTGCCCAGTGCATCCGGCGTTGTCATTGCATGGATCTTCAGTCTCTGGGGTACAGCCGATCTCTTCAATGCTTTCTATCAGGCTAATCACGCCGGGCTCATGGCGGGACAGTTGGGTGCCACATATTTCATTCCGACTTTCATCGTGCCCCTACTGCTGATTACGCACGGACTCGGTTTCTGGGTTCTTCTGCAACATCAAAATGTATCCGCGGTCCAGCAAAGCCGACACTTAGCATAAAGGCTCCTCGGTAGTGCTCGGCCGCACGCTTCGCACCGGGTTCTTTCCAGAGGATGGCCGACTTTGCCCGCGAGGGCCGCATCGGCAGACGTGATGGGAACGCGCAGATCACGGGTCGCACTGATCGTCGCAAGACTGAACAGTCCACCGCCATTTTCGGGAGCTCCAGCTTGCGCCAGATTGCTTTTCGGTTACCGAGTCTTACTCTTGGCCGTCTAACAACGTTCCGTATTTATACTATTGCGCTGTACGATTATTCTCCTATACAACGGTACCGGCTCGTCGGTGTCGGCTTGAGCAACTTTCGGGATCCTGAGACGATTGCACCGCAATCAGACCTTTTCGCGTAAGGGTTCAGAACAACGTCGGGATGGCATTCACGACTGGAACCTCTCTCACGCACTCCGGGTCGTCGTTGTCGGCGTGGTTGACCCGCGTACTGACGGGATATTTCTTCATCGACCTGGAGTCGAACGGCTTAAGACGATCTGCAACAAGTTCTACACGTGTCATGCCTGGATCTAGCCACAGTTCGTAATCCTCAGGCTGCAGGATCGCGGGCATACGATCGTGGACCTCGGCGACCAACGAGTTTGGCTTAGTGGTAAGAATCGTGAACGATTCGATGTATTCGCCTGCTGGATCGCGCCAGCGTTCCCATAAGCCAGCGAAGGCGAACAGCGCGTCATCTGCCAAGCCGAAATTGTAGGGTTGCTTCACTTTGGTCCCCAATTTTTCCCATTCATAGAACCCGTCCGCGGGGACCAAGCAACGGCGTAGTTTCATGGCGTCACGGAATGCGGGTTTCTCCGCAGCAGTCTCTGACATCGCGTTGATGGTCTTGAATCCGAACGACCCGTCCTTGGCCCAGAAGGGAATCAGCCCCCAACGAAGCAGGGCAAACGTGCGCCTCGGTTCTTTCCGGTCCTGACGGACAACGGGACCTTGCTGCGTGGGTGCAATATTCCAGCGTGGTGCCCAGGACAGATCGCAATCCAGTCCGAAATGATCGCGGAGATAACGTTCTTTCGCGGTAAGGCGATAACGCCCACACATGGGGCACCAGTTTAACAGAGGGCAAGTAGGGGAGAGCAGACGGCCGCGGATGTTCGCTTGCAGTATTGGCCGAGCTCATTTTCGATTTCCGCTCGCTATAGCAAACGAAAATCTGTAGCCACGCGGCCAGACACCGGATCGGTCAGACCAGCCTCTTTGGCAAATCTGGGCCAGATCTCCAAGGCTGCGCGGACCTGTTTTAGCTGTTCGCTCGGGCGGCTAACCCCGAAGCGGTCCGCATCCGCAAGAAAGTCCTGGCGCGTGATGTCATCGAACTTGCCGTTCACGCTCATCAGGTGCTGGTACGTCCACTCGCCTCTTGGGTTATAAGCGTGCGTCACGTCGTAAGCTGGTGCCAGTTCCCAATTGCTTTGTTGTTTCAGACGAAAAGCGAAGTTCTTCGTGTGGTCATCGCAGTTGCGTGCCATCACATTGAACGCCATTCGCCGAAACACCTGATTCAGTGCTGCATCCCCCAAATCGAGCCGTGAAACAACCATGAAGAGTTGAGCGTAGGCGTGCGTGCCACGTTGCTTGAAGTCGAGGTGATCCATCGCGCAGAGGGTCTGCACATGGTGCTTGATGGTTTGGCCACCAACCACTTCACGGTCAAAACGGCGCGTCATAAAGTGAGCGCGACCATTCTCTTCGAGCAAGCGGCATTCGTGCATGTCGATACCCGCCTGCTTCGCCATGAGGTAGTAAGCGTATTCGATCCGGCCGTAGTCGGCCCCCGTGCCCAACTCCGCATCCTTGCCGACGCCATCAAACTTGAGAAGCCAATGTTCGAAGCCCGGCGCGGCATCGAACTGCCCTCTGCGGACTGCATTTGTCTTGGGGTTCCAGGCGATGACTGCTTTCGCGCGCGCGCCGCCGGCCGAAGCGCCTACATGAATGATGTTGGCGAGGGCCGCCTTGGCGTGGGCGTCCATCGTAAGATCTCCCTCCATCAGCTTCCGCGCGTTCTCGACCAGCGATTTCATCTCAAGGGGAGCAGCGCTCTCGCTATGGGAACCGCGCGCCGGCCTGAATTCGAGCGCTCCCATTCCTCGTTTTGCCATGTAAGCCAAGCGGTCAAGCGTGGTTACCTCGCTCTTGGCCAGGCCGCGCTGCGCCATCCAAGCGTCAATGAGGGCATTGCCGAAGGCGTCCGGCAAGGCGTCGGCCAGCATCCCCGGCAGGCGGTGATACGTGGCATCGGGCAAATTGGGAAAAATAAATGTGGGGCTGCGATCACCGAGCGGCAAGGTCAGTGGCGCCAGCTCAATCCCCTTCCGCCGCCAGGCCGGTTCATAAGCAAAGGCGTAGTAGCCAAGCCTCGCATCAAGAGCCACAGCACCCACCCGCTGTCCCCAAACTCGAACTTCAATGACCGGGACGTGCTTCACTCGGCCCCCTCTCGCGGCTTTCTGGGACGGCGGACGCGCTGGGGCGGCCTGGAGGTGTGCAACAGTGCGAGCGGATCCACCGTGACCTCCGGTGCCAGCATCTCGATTCCTTGGAGGGCATCCAGCGCCTTCAGAGTTCTGAGGAGAGTTTCAACGGTAGAGCCGCGCCCTGCTTCAAGATTACGCAACGCTTTTTCTGAAATCCCCGCCTTTCCGGCCGTTGCGCGCTGGTCGATGTTGCGTGCCAAACGGAGTCTGCGGACACGCTCGCCAAGAGCGATCTGTAGTTCCTCTGGCGTCTTGAAGGTAATCTCAGGCATATAAGCATAATATGACCGATTAAGCTAATAATCAATTGTAAACGGCATAAATACACCGTTTAATCGTATATGTATTGACCGGCATAAAATAGCCGTTTAAATATTTAGGAAATGGATAAGCAGCACATTTATACCATTTGTAATGATCTGTCTGTATCCCGTCTCTCTCGCTCCTTTATATGGCCGCAACCACCGTAGTACTACGTGCGCCGCTGACGCCCGTGAGGCGTCGTTCGAGGCATGGACTCTGGCGAGCCTTTCCACGACCCCCGTTTCGCCGGTGCCCTGCTCGATAACGTCAAGTCTTCCTTCCGATTCAACTAGCAGCGCCCCATCACTGCCACTGCAACCGCCGCCAATAGCTCCCTTAGACCTTAAGGATCAGACTCCCCATCAAGCAACCGCTTTGCCTGTTCATCAATCGAGGAGTTTTCCAAGCTGATTCCCACTCGTGCCACAAGAGGGGTCAACACAGATTTCTCCGGAGGTGTCCGTATATGAGACTCCGTCGCAATGAATATTGTCCTATCCATCGATCACTTCGCTGCTGCGGTCGGGAACAAGCGCAATGTGTACGCACGCTACAGCCTGGCGTTCGACGTGTTGAAGATCCCCATCATCCGAGGGGATATCGCGAACTCCGATCCCCCGCCGAAATGCGGAAACTTCTGAAGAGGAAAGTCGCGGATCAAAAGGGCATATGCGCAATCTGCCATGAAGAGTTCACCGACTACAACGATGTCGTTCCAGACCACAGGGATCCCAAAGGAATGGGAGGAGCGTGGAGAGATGACCACCCAGACAATATCCAAGCAACACACTGGTGGTGTAACGGAGAAAAAGGATCAACCAGAATCGATGACTAACGGCCCATCACCCGCAAACCTTCGCAAACATCCGAAAACTAACCTCTTCCCGAAGGGCGGAGTGTGCTAATGGTGTGCCTGATCGTAAGCAAGCATGAACCCACGACCCTGAGATAGAAGAGTCCCTCGTGGCAAGTGCAGGACACCGACGGTTTTGGTGTATGGAAGGATTGCAACTGTCAGTCTTGAGGAAGCCGGGGAATCCGTGAACGCCCTCAATTCTACATGCCGGGCCTGCGAAGGAATGCAGAGTGAAAAAAGACGACTGGAAAGCGACGCATTGCTATACTTCGAAAACACGGCAATGCTGAGAATTTTACATTTATCGGACATTCATTTTGGACAGGAGAAAAAGGGCGAACGTATTCGCCCGTATGAAAAGCAAGAGGGGACGTAGTTCAGTTGGTTAGAACGCTCCTCTCTAACCGTGACCTTGATGTAAGGATCTATAAATCAGGCACTTAACACGAGTAACGTCTAGTCGCCCTGTCACGGTACCTTCAGTTTCCTCCCATTTTTCCAAAACTTGCTGTCCGTTCTCCTAGTGTTCCTGAGGTCTGTCTTTTAAGGTCGACTTTCGCGTCGTTCAGTTCACCCCCGGCGTTCAGGGAGATTCGTTCGGCAAGGGAGTCACAGCGGCCACAATAGAACGCTGGCATCGCTTTCAAATCTGAGCATCCCGCCGTGCCATCACGAACAGTTCTGTTCCTTCCTGAGGGATAGGCCGCGAGATGCCCAACCTTTTCATCTTGGCAAGCAGCGTGGTTCGCTTCAATCCCAGTTTCCCCGCTGCGCCGCGCGGTCCACCGACGATCCAACCGGCCTGCTCAAGTGTGTCCACAATCAAAGCGCGATCCGAGTCTTCCAGGGCCATCGATGGGTGGAAGGGTCGGGTGCGATGCAGACTGGGGATCGCGAGGTCTGTTTGATTGTTGCGAAGTGGGTTTGGGAGCACACCGTCCCGCGAAAGAATCACTGCGCGTTCGACTAAGTTCTGTAGCTCGCGAATGTTGCCAGGCCAGGAATACCACTGAAAGGCAGCCATGGTTTCCGAGGGAATGTGGTCGATTTGCTTCCCCATGCGGCGACTAAACAGATTCACGAAATGCTTAACAAGAGCAGGGATGTCTTCACGGCGCTCTCTGAGCGCGGGCAGTAAGATCGGGAAGACATTCAGACGGTAATACAGATCACTACGAAATTGCCCGCGGGCGACCATCTTTACCAGATCTCGATTGGTTGCCGCCACCAGCCGGACATCTACTTTGTGCGTGCGACTGCTCCCTAAACGCTCGAACTCCTGCTCTTGCAATACACGCAGCAGCTTCGGCTGCAGGGCAGGAGGGATGTCACCAACTTCATCCAGGAACAAGGTACCTTTATCGGCCGTTTCGAAGCGCCCGATCCTCTGCGCAATTGCACCAGTAAAGGCACCTTTCTCATGACCGAACACTTCGCTTTCCAGAAGATCCAGCGGAATCGCCGCACAATTTAGCTTTATAAATGGGCGTCCGAAGCGCTGACTGGCGTTGTGAATGGCATGTGCGATAAGTTCCTTTCCTGTGCCGGTTTCCCCCTCGACGAGGACAGTTGAATCAGTAGGAGCCACCTGTTCTACTTGTTCGAGAACAGATTCCAGCACGGCACTCTTGCCGATGATCTGCTCGAATCTTCGATCGGGTTGGTCCCCCGCAGGGAACGTAGCTGTCGCAAAATCTGTCACAAGGCACTCATCTCCAGCCACCCCATATGATCGGTATGTTGCTCACATATCCAGTGCGGCACGGACCGTTTTGAGCAACAACTGATGATCGAACGGTTTTGCAAGGAACTCGACCGCTCCCTCTCTCATCGCTTGAATCCGCATCCTGGCGTCTCCGTGAGCTGTAATAAAGATGATCGGGATATCGCATTTTTCTTCTTTCAACCTGGCCTGCAACTCCAGACCCGACATCTTCGGCATAAGGATGTCAGTTATCAGGCACGCAGCTTGACGGTGCAAACCGGATTCGAGGAATTCTTCCGCGGATCCAAAACACCGCGCCTCGAGCCCAGCCGACTCCATTAAGTCCCCTAGCGAAACACAAATCGATTCATCGTCATCGATGATGGCCGTCAACTTGGACGTTTGGCTCCTGGTTTCATCCGTCGCGCCCATATTGTCTGATTACCGTAGTCGCAACGGGGTGTAAATGGAACAGCGGTCATTTTGCGATAAAATCGAGGTCAAGCGACAATTTCGAATCGCGTTAGCGATCTACGACTCCATTGAGGCGCCCGATCCTAACAACAAGGTCCTCCTCAGAGAACAGCTATTCAGGTTCTGAGGATACTCCTTAACTGGAGTGAGTCAGCGCCGGGCCTCGCAGCCGGAGAGGTCACATCGAGAGGGCCAAACCTGGGTACGCGCAGCTCCCAGAAATCTACGGAACCAAGGGCGACGATAGCTATGGGGCCTAGATCGGTAGGGTGAAATGAAAAGTTGCGCCCGCTCCACTGTGAGCGCTTGCCCACAAGCGCCCGCCATGCGACTCCACAATGGAACGACTAATTGCTAACCCCATGCCGCTGCCTTGCGGCTTGGTCGTATAAAACGCAGAAAAGATCTGTTCCAGATTCTCCTTTGGAAGACCAACGCCGCTGTCGCTGACCGAGAACCGGAGTTGACCGTCCTGCAGTTGTGACTTCACCGTAAGCCCTTCGCCCGAATCGTGCATGGCTTCGATGGCGTTGAGAAAGAGGTTCATGAACACCTGTTGCAGCTGGACACGATCAGCCATGATTTCGGGCAGGTCGGTCGCAAGTTCTGTGCGCATCGTGATCGAATACCGTTTGGCTTCGCCTTCGAGCAGAGTAAGCATCTCGCGAATAATTCCGTTCGCATCAACCAATTCACGATGCGGAGCGGACTTCCTATAAAGAGAACGAATCCGGTCGATGATCTCAGCCGCACGATTCCCATAACTATCGATCCTGGCTGCTGCCGCCCGGGCCCGATCAAGATTGGGCGGTGCATGCATGAGCCATTCGACGCAGCTGTTGGCGCTAGCGATGGCCGCAGCGATGGGCTGCTTGATTTCGTGCGCCAAAGAGGAGGCCATTTCCCCCAACATGCTCACACGATTAGTGTGCGCAAGCTCGATCTCTAAGTGACGTATGCGCTCCCTCTCTTGTTCAAGTCGCTTCTGCTCGGTAACATCTATCCCTGTCCCAACAAACCCTTTGAAAGTCGCCCCTTCGATTACCGGAACTCCCACACAACGTACGTGACGGATCTCTCCGTCAGGGCGGACAATTCGCTTCGTGAAGTCGAATTCGCGACGGTCGGCCAACATTCGTTGAATTCCTTCTTTCATGAACTGCCGATCTTCCGGGTGTACGAGGTCCAAATATCCTTCTACCGTTGGCGGTCTGTCATTCGGGTCGAGGCCGTGAATCCGGAACAACTCGGAAGACCAGTAGTCGAATCCGGCAGCATTGAGAGCCCAGCTGCCCATGTGAGCGAGGCGTTGTCCTTCGTTGAGATAAAACTGGGTTCGCTGCAGCGCTTCCTCTGCGCGCTTGCGCTGAATGATATCGTCGGCCATAGTGAACTTTTGCAACTGAAGACCAAACATCTTCGGCTCGCCGACATCAACGATCAAGCATGCGGCCTTAGGATGCCAATCCGATTCGAGGAATTCTTCTGTGGAGTCCGAAGCTACGAGCCAAAGTCCACATGACTCGATTAGGCCTCGTAGCGAATTCTGAATCACCTTATCGTTATCGATGATCGCAATCATCTTGGACGTTTTGCTCCAAACTTGCCACGAACTGCATATCGCTTGATCCGGCTCCCCCATATCGTCTGTTTACCTTAGCCGCAAGGGGGTGTAAATGGAAGAGCGGTCATTTTTCGATAAAATAAAAATCACGGTGGTAAAATATTGATTCTTCGGGAGATGCTCAGATGGTGCTCTAATCTGAATTTCGACAATTTCGATTCGCATTGGTACAGTTTCTTACCATTTATTCTGTGCGGCTTTCATGCACACTCTTTACTCAGACCGCGTCCTGTTCGGGGCCTTTGAGCTCGACCTCAAGACTGGCGAACTACGATCAATTGAGGCGCCCGACCCCAACAACAAGGTCATCCTCAGAGAACAGGTGTTTCAGGTCCTGCGGATGCTCCTTGAACATGAGGGCAAGATTGTTACCCGCGAGGAAATCAAGGGAAGGTTGTGGCCGAACGATACAGTTGTGGGTTTCGACCATAGCATCAACGCGACGATCAATGCGCTTCGGCGCGCCTTAGGAGATTCCGCCGATGACCCTCGGTATATCGAGACATTGGCGCGGCGTGGCTATCGATTGATGCCGACCGTCGAACACCGGAATTCAGCGCCTGGAACCGCTTTCGGGAAAGACGGAGAGCAGCGCGCCCAGTCTGCCCCCGAGATAAGCGAGAACACGGCGACAGTTCAGGAGACCGTTCAGCGCCAGATGAAGCCTCACTGGTGGAAGCCAGCGGTCGTGCTTGCATCTGTTGTCATCTTGGTGGGCGCGGGCTATATCTCCTGGCGGCACTTTCGGGCTTCAGGACCACCAAGCTCCAACAAAATCATGCTCGCCGTACTGCCGTTTGAGAATCTCACGGGCGATCCCAACAAGGAATATCTAGCTGACGGTCTGACTGAGGAAACGATTTCGCAGTTAGGCCGGCTTAACCCGGAACAGTTGGGTGTGATCGCGCGAACGTCCGTCATGGGGTACAAGCACAAAGACGATCGCCTGGACCAGATTGGCCGCGATCTTTCTGTGCAGTATGTACTGGAAAACAGCCTTCGTGAAAGCGGGGATCACCTACGCCTTACCGCTCAGCTCATTCAGGTGAAGGATCAAACTCACCTGTGGTCGCAGGATTACGACTATCCGGCGAAGGACATTCTTAATGTCGAAGACGATGTAGCCAAGGCGGTTGCCCACGAAATTCGGGTGCGCCTGACGTCGAAACAACAAGCAGAGCTGGCGCAGTCGCACCCGGTCAATCCCGAAGCCTTTGATGCCTACTTGCAGGGGCACTTCTACTTTGAACGGGACAGCAACAAAGATACGGAGATGGCTGCGAAATATTTCGAACGGGCGACTCAGCTTGATCCCTCCTATGCCCTCGCTTGGGCCGGGTTGTCTCGGGTACGTGTCTGGCAGGTCAACATAGGTCTCTTGCCCGCTGATGAGGGTCATCGGCTTGCGCGTGAGGCGGTGGAGCGAGCCTTAGCGCTGAACTCGAACCTGGCACAGGCCCATGCTCAAATGTGCCGGATCAAGGAACAAGTCGATTTCGATTGGGTTGGAGCGGATGCTTCCTGCCAGCGGGCGGTTGCTCTCGATCCCGGAAATCCCGAGGTCGTAAGGACGGCGGCTTTCCCGGCAGCCATTCTCAGTCGCTTCGACGAAGCTCTTCAATTGACGCGCCGAGCCGTTGATTTGGATCCGCTCAATGCCGACAGTTGGGAGATTCTTGCGGAGACCAAGTTTTCCATGGGGCAGCTAGACGAAGCGGCAGCCGATTCCAAGAAAGCGCTCGAACTGAACCCCGATGTTGTGGCCTCCCATAAGCTGTTAAGCGAAATCTATGTGATGCAGGGGCGGCCTCAGGACGCTTTGCCGGAACTCGATCTCGTACGCTATGACCTAACACGCACGGCTCTGTATGCGATCACGTACCACGCGATGGGCCGAGAAAAAGAGTCGGACGCCGCATTAACCGAGTTGATCGCGAAATACCAGGCAACTAATGCGTATGAAATTGCCCAGGTTTACGCTCTCCGGAACCAGTCCAACGAAGCGTTCGGGTGGCTAGACCGGGCTCATGCCCAGCGCGACACCGGTCTGATGCTAACGAAAGTGGATCCCTTGTTGAAGAAGTTGCACGGCGATCCGCGATTCGCCGCGTTCTTGAAGAAGCTCAACCTGCCGACCTGATGAACTGGCCGGGTTAATCGAAAGCAGAGTACCTCCAACCGTCGATCGTTTAGTTTCGCTCAGTCCTGAGGCCAGTCGCCATATCCGCAGGCATTGGACTCAGCAGCTTCGTGATCGCCCGTTCCATTGTGCGATTCATTTCAGACACTACTGCTGGGACATCGCGCTTATTTACGTCTCCTACTTCCGAAACGGCGTTGGTCCAAACGGTCAGGCCCGTCGCGAGATTTGTCATCTGGGCGGAGATTGCGACTTCAACCTTGACGCCGCCCGCGTAGTCGATTTCCTCGAGCTTCTGCAATCGTCCGCTGAGCACATATTCGGTGTCGGGCCGACCGTCGTAGGGCTTGACACGGGCAAAGTCTCCGCTGGCGCGGAGCCGCTCAATTACTGAGTTGGTCACGAATTCGCGAGGGTTAATTGCCCAACGATGGTAGGCATAGAAGTCGATTTGCTCTGGGGATGGTTTGTACACAATCGCTCCCTGACTCAGGTAGGCGGGCGCGCTGAATTCACGGATTGCCACCGCGGCGTGGACGTTTCCTGCAGGAGGCGGATCCGGCGGCGCAGGCAGATTCAGAGTGTAGTACTTCGGATACCGCACACTGCCACAGCCGACCTGGATCACCAGCGTTGCGAGACAGAAGACACTCATTGTCACAATTCTTTTCAAGCTCATCCGACGGCGCAGCACGCCGAAACGGGTAAGGAAACCTGTCCCTTCACTCGAATGCATCATTTCGGCACCTTCCTATCTTCAGGTTGTTTGACACGAACAAAGCTCCACGGGCGCTGTTTCGCCGATTCAGTCAACTCATCCAGGTTTTCCGTTGCCGTCCGCAGGTTTTCGATCGTGTCATCAATCTTGTAATCATTCGCTCGCACCAGCACCTGCATGTCGAATAACAATTTCTTGGTTTCGAGCAAAGCGCTCTGCAGCTGAGCCAAGTCCTCGCGGATCGGCTCGCGCACATCGTTCACAGTGCCATTCACATTTTGAACGGTTTCATCAGCGTGCTGACTCAGCGCATTCAACCGATCGGTAAGACGGTCAATCTTTGGCCGCTCGGTCGCCAGCATTCCATTGACGTTATCGAGTAGGACTTGAATTTTCTTCTGATTAGGTTTGCCCGTAACCATATTCAGGCTTGCGAGCAGAGTGCGCGCATCTCCGCTGATTCCTTGCAGTTCGCCGCGCGCCTCGGTGATCAAGCCGTTGGCGTTGTCTGCAACGACCGCCATCTTGCCGGCTATCTCGTCGAGGCTCGCGGCCTCCTGCGATGGAACGACGGATCCAGGGAGCAGACGCTTTGCATCGTTGCTGCCAGTCGTGATGGAGAGTGCTGCGCCACTCATGACACTCACGAGCCCTAGTTTGGCCACGGACTTTTCGTTCAATGGAGTGTTTTCCTTTACGTCCAGCAGAATTTCAATTTTGGTAGGGTCCGAGGTTGCAGGGCGGACTGCGGTCACCTTTCCCACGTCGATTCCGCCGAACAGCACAGGCGCCCCCGGCTCCAGCCCGCCGGCGTAGCGAAGGTATGTGCGGTATGGAACCGTGTGTCCGCCCAACTGCGCGTTGATAAGGTAGATCACGGTAAATGCCAGGACCGAGAAGCATCCTAGGACGAACGCTCCGACTTTCGCTTCTGTCGTCACTGGTAAACCTCCTCGGACCGCATGTATTTTTCGAAATAATCCGTTACCGCCGGCGTCTTTGCTATGCTTTCGGGAATTCGATCAAGAAACTGCCGCACACGCGGATTCTGGCTCGCCTTGATCTCGTCTTTCGTGCCGACCGAGCTAAATGAGCCCTGATAGAGCATGGCGATTCGGTCGGCAATGCGGAACGCGCTTGGGAGTTCATGGGTAACGACGATGACCGTCATTTGTAAGACTTCTTTGAGGAGCAGAATCAATTCGTCGAGTTCCGCGGCGACGATGGGATCGAGCCCCGCCGACGGTTCATCGAGCACGAGGATTTCAGGGGCGAGCGCGAGTGCGCGAGCCACGGCTGCCCGCTTCTTCATTCCACCCGAGAGTTCCTGGGGAAGTAACTTGCCAAACTCCGCGAGACCGACTGCGGCTAGCTTCATCCACACCACGAGGTTAATGATTGAGGGTGCAAGCCGGGTGTGTTCACGCAGTGGCAAGGCGACGTTCTCTTCGACGGTCAGCGAGTTAAACAAAGCCGCACTTTGAAAGGCCACACCAATGGTGCGGTGGATCTTCTTCAGTTCGGACTTTGAGCATCGCGTAATATCCATATCCTTGACGTGGACGCTGCCTGACTTAGGGCGTTCAAGCCCGATGATCTGCCGCAATAAGGTGCTTTTTCCGGAGCCGCTGCCACCCAACAACACCATTGTTTCCCCGTGTTCGATGTCGAGATTCAATCCATTCAGCACTCTGCGGCCGTCGTATTCAACCACAAGATCACGGACAGAAATGATGGGCATCAGCTTTTCACCGTGAAATAGAAGATGGCAGTGAAGACCGCATCTGCGACGATGACGAGGAACGTTGACTTCACCACTGCACTCGTAGTGGAGCGCCCCACTGAATCGGGACCTCCTCGGACGCGGAACCCTTCTAAACATCCAACGTGAGCAATGATGGTTGCGAACACCACGCTTTTTATCAATCCGGTAATCACGTCGTGCAACTTGATGGAATTGAATACATAGTGGATGTACAACAGTGGCGCCAGACGAGTGCTCAGGAACATGAACAGGCCGCCGGCCAAAATGCCGAAGAGATTCGAGATGATGCTGAGGCAGGGCACTGAAATCAAAGCTGCCAGATACTTTGGCGCGAGCACAAACTCCACCGGTTCCAGCGCCATTACGCGGAGGGAATCGAGTTCCTCGGTGACCTTCATGGTCCCGATTTCAGCCGCGAATGCCGAGCCGGACCGTCCGCTTACAGCAATCGCCGTCAGCAGTGGGCCGAGTTCGCGCGTAAAGCCAACCGCGACCAAGTCAACGACGTAGTGCAGAGCTCCAAAGCGGCGCAGTTCGGAGGCCCCCTGCATGGCTAGAATGAATCCCGTGCAGATTGCCATCAGGGAAACCATGGGCATGGCATCGACGCCGATTTCCAGCACCTGCCTCACGGTAGCCTGCCAGCGGTAACGGTTCCCTACAAACGGCAGCGCTCGTCCTATGGCTCTGAGAGTAGCCCACCACTGAATATTCAGACTCCCGACATAATCGAGATGTTCGATCGTTTTTTTGCCCACGTTTTCGAGAACATTGGCCATCAAGACACCTTTTCTCGGCTGCCGGCGAGGTCGAACAGCGATAGCACGCCGGTAACCTCGAACAACCGGAACACGGAGCCAACGGCGCCCTGTAAGCAAAATGCAACGTGGCGATGGCGGGCGATTCTAAGAGCTTCGATCAAGGTCGCCACCCCAGACGTCTCAATGGAGGAAACGCCGGCCAAGTCCACGGTGACTGTCTGAGGCAACGGCTTTTTCGACAGGAGGGCCTGTAGGGAATCGCGAAGGTCGGGTGAGGAATAGACATTGATTTGGCCGCTCGGGCGGATGACGAAGTCCTTTCCCACTTGATCGATCGAGATTTCGAGGTTGCTGTCTGCGGTCATTACAACTGGTGTCACGGCATCCTCAGTCTGCTAGAACTGCCACCAGCGAAGGGGCCGGTTTCCCGGTTAGCACAGCTTCGATGTTGTCGAGGGCAACCATTCCCATGAGCGTTCGACTCTCCACTGTTGCGCTCCCAATGTGAGGGAGCAAAAAAGTATTTTTTAGCCCGGCGTAACCGGGATTCAGTTTCGGTTCACCCTCGAAGACATCCAGCCCCGCCGCTGCGACTCGGCCGCTCTTGAGCGCAGCAATGAGATCGTCATCGACGATGAATCCTCCGCGGGCAGTGTTAATCACGATTGCCCCGGGAGGCAGAAGGGCGATGGTCTTGGCATTCAGGAAGTGATGCGTCTTTTCCGTCTCGGGAGCGTGTAGGCTCAGAAACTGACTCACGCCGAGAAGTTCCAATGGATCGGCATGGAATACTGCATCTCCGGCCTTTTCCTCTGGCAGCTGATGAAGGTTTGAGTAGTGGATATTCATGCCAAAGGCGCGGGCACGCTTCGCGACGGCCTGGCCAATTCGCCCCATGCCCAGGATGCCAAGTATTTTGCCGGTCAATTGCTAGCCCAAGAGCGCGCCGCTGCGCGGCACCGTCCACTCGCCGCTTCGGACCAGCTCTTGTGCCTCAAACGCACGACGCGAGGCACCCAATAAAAGCAGCATAGCGATGTCTGCAGTTGCGTCCGTCACGGCGGTCGGCGTGTATCCGATGGCAATGTGTCTTTGCGTCGCAGCCGGTAGGTCAATATGATCGACACCGACCGAATAGGTAGAGATCACCTTTACCGAAGGCGAGACACGCTTAAAGAAATCGGCGTCGAGTCTATCGAACGGAGTGATGAATAGGGCATCGGCTCCTTCGGCAGCGGCAAGGAGTTCATCGGGCTGAAATGGTGTTCCGTCGGCTTTCCTCCGCACCTCAAATTCATTATCGATTCGAGTCTCGACTGGCTTAACGAAGCGGGTCGTCACTACTAATATTGGCTTCTTCACGAACCTTCTCCTTCATCGAACTAGATCGGAGTTACCTTATGCTGCGAAGTTCGGAACAACGATCAGCTTCCTGTTCACAAACTCTTCGATGCCAAGGCTGGAAAGTTCCTTTCCGTACCCAGAGCGCTTAATGCCTCCGAAAGGCAGCTCCGGAGCGCTGATATAGGGATAGTTGATGAAGACCATGCCGGACTCGACGCGACTCGCCACTCGCTTGCCTCTTTCGATATCCGACGTATACACAGATCCGCCCAGGCCGAATGGAGAATCGTTCGCAATCGCAATGGCCTCTTCCTCGCCCTTTGCTGGAAACACCATCGCGACCGGACCAAAAAACTCCTGCCTGTAAGCTGGGTTGTCCGGGGTCACGTTCGTCAGAATTGTCGGCTCCAGAAATGCGCCGACTTCGCCGACTCGGCGACCACCATGGACGATCTGTGCTCCACTACTCGTCGCCTCCTGAATCTGCCGAAGGATGAGCTGAAGAGCTGCATCGGAAGCGAGTGGCCACAAGGTCACACTTTCGTCGAGGGGATTGCCTCAACTTTAGCTGCGCGGCCGCAGCGATGAAGCGGGGAAGAAACTTGTCCAGCATCGACTCGACCACGATGAATCGCTTGGACGCGATGCAGGTCTGCCCGCTGTTTCCGAACCGGCCGAGCAAAGCCATGCCCACAGTGTGGTTAAGATCGGCGTCGTCTAAAACGATGAACGCGTCGCTGCCGCCGAGTTCCATCGTGGACTTCTTCAGGTTCCTGCCTGCTCGCGACGCGAGTGCCTCACCCGCGCGCTCGGACCCCGTAAGAGCGACACCCTTCACCCGTGGGTCATCGATCAAAGATCCCGATTGGTCGTTGTTCAAGAACATATTGGTGTACACCCCTGCAGGCACGCCGGCCTCCCTAAGGACCCGCTCAAAGGCCAACGCACATTGGGGAACGCCAGGCGCGTGTTTGAGGAGGACCACATTGCCAGACATCAGATGCGGGCCGACAAATCGAGCCAACTGATAATAGGGATGGTTCCAAGGCTGAATGCTAAGAAGGACACCTAAGGGTGAATATTCGAGTCGGGCATCACCCATAGCAGAGTTGATTATCTTTGGCGCAAGGAAGGATTCCGCGTTATCCGCGAAGTGCTGCATGATCGAAGCGCTGAGTTCCACTTCGCCTCGGCTCTCAGCGATCCTCTTACCCATTTCCAATGTGGCGAGACGAGCCAGCTCCTCCTTCTTGTCGAGAAGTAGATGGGCAGACCTTCCAATAATCTTCGAGCGCTCGCTGAATGGCCGTGACGCCCACGGTCGAAATGCCTGGTTCGCGATGGTCAATGCATCCCACATCTCCTCATCGGTATTTTCAGTAAAGGTCCGCAATACTTCTCCGGTTGCCGGATTAACGCTGACGTACGACATCTTCAGTTCCTTCGTCTTCTAAAGCTACTCTCGACCACTAGGCCGCGGATTGCTCTGCGGTGGTTGTCCATCGCGGGTGTGTTTCGACTGAAGTTAGTGCAAGACTCGTGCCATTCCTAAGACCTGACGTGTTGTGTCGAACAAGTGGATTCCTCGGAATTGTGCATCAGCCTGCAGTCGAAACCGTGACATGTCAATAACGCGTCAATTTCCTCGGTCGCAAGAAATCGCCCTTCATCAAGGATGACTTGATACTTTCTGCATTTGTCTCGACGGCTCGTCGCACGGAAGTTTTGAGCTTCCACTGGAAACTACAGCAGTACGACTCCCCGGCGCCTGTTGTAGCTGTCGATAGTTTTGAACGTGCTAGTTCACAAAGCCTAGAGCACAGCCCTCAGGATGCGCACGCCTTTGGCAGGCCGATTGCACACCAGCACAACGGCAGACATTTCAGATCTCGCAATGAAAGGGAGTTATCCGATGGGAGAAAAGAAAAAGGAAACCGCCGAGCCTTCGACTGGGAAAGCGACCAGCGTGGTTGACTATATCGTGCAGCGACTTGCTGAAGAGGGCATTACGGACTGTTTCGGCGTACCGGGAGACTACGCGTTTCCGGTCTGTGATGCTGTCGATCGCAACCCAAACATCAGATGGGTCGGCTGCTCAAATGAATTGAATGCGTCCTATGCCGCCGATGGCTATGCACGCGTTCGGGGTGCGGCAATGCTGTCTACGACCTATGCGGTGGGCGAGTTATCGGCGATCAACGGAGTGATGGGCGCAAAAGCCGAGCGCTCACTCGTCTACCACGTCGTAGGCATGCCTTCCTATCAGAACCAGCGCGTGCACAAGAACCTCCACCACACCTTTGGAGACGGAGTTTTTGGGAACTTCATCAACATTTCTGCTCAAGCGGCCTGTGTCCACGCCGTGATCGACCCCGATAACTGCATGATTGAAATGGAACGGGTGATCTCGGAGGCGCGTCGCAACAATCAACCTGCCTACATTGTCGTTCCAGGGGACTATGCGTTGGCACCGGTTACGCCGACCGAGGTGCGGCCTGTGACGCTCAAGTCGAACCCAGCGTCCCTCCAAAAAGCCGTCGCCGCCATAGCCGAACGAGTAAAAGGTGCGAAATCCATTGTCGCCTTTCCGGCATTCACGCTGGCGCGTCTCCGCTTACAAAAAGAAGCCCGACAGGCGATCGAGGCCCTGGGCTGCCCGTTCGCTACCACGACGATGGAAAAGTGCATCATCGACGAAAGCCACCCGCAATTTGCCGGGTTGTATGCGGGAGCGGTGTCCGCAGAGAAGACGCGGCAGATTGTCGAGGACGCGGAATTGGTGCTCGACCTAGGCGGGATCAGCCTCAACGACGAAACCACCGCAGGCTTCTCTGGACGACTTGATTCCGCGCGTTTCGTTTCGATCGGGCTGAATGATGTTCGCATCGGACAACAGGTATTCGGAAATGTTCGACTCGCCGACGTGCTTGCCGCGCTCGCAAAATTTAAATCGCCCGCGCATCCCTACAGAAGAACACCAGAACGAGCTCAACGCGTAGATGCGAAACCAGCCGACAAGATCACGATGGATCCACTCTATTCTCGCTACGCGGCGTTTATCCGACCGGGCGATAACGTCGTCCTGGAAAGCGGGAGTTCGAGCTTAGGGCTCCCGGCAATGACGCTCGCCGATGATGTGCGGGTGCACATACAAATGTTATGGGGGTCGATTGGATGGGCCACCGGAGCCGCCTTCGGGATAGCGCTCGCAGATCCCAAGCGGAGAACGATCCTCATCACTGGTGAAGGTTCTCACCAATTAACCGCCAACGAGATAGGAAATATGGGGCGCTACAGCGCCAATCCGATCATCCTTGTTCTCAACAACGACGGCTATATGGTGGAGCGGGCCTTGGAACCATACCCAGACTGGTCCTACAACGATCTCGCGAAATGGCGCTATGCAGATTTGCCGCACGCGTTGGGATGCGCTGACTGGACAACAGCACGCGTTGAGACGATTGGCGAGCTCGAAGGCGCGCTCGAAGCAGCCCGCGAGAGTAAATCGGGCACATACATCGAGGTCATCGGGGGGCGAATGGATATGCCCAAGGCTCTCGCCTTCGCGCATACCCGCATTAAGGAATTGTACGGATCTGATGCCGCTTAAGCTCCGGCCTTTGATCGCACCCCTAGATTAACGCCTCTCCCCCGCTGGGCCGGCAAGAGCAGCCGCCGGCCCAGTGAATTTGCATTAAGGATACAGACGTGACGATCAATCGAATAAACGCAAAGCAGATTTCCGTAGCCGCCCTCGTCCTTGCGGCCTTGTTCTTTTCGCAGCGGACGCACGCCCAGTCCCTGACGATGGACGGCGAGTCGGGAATTTTTCTCCAACCCCTGGCGGAAGTCGTTCCGTCACCCGAACACAAATTTGGAGGGCCGACGGTCAGCTTCCACGCCGTGGACGCTGGCCCTGTCGCGGCTGACTACATCAACGTGGGAGTCGAAGAAGGATTCGGGAATTGGTTGGAGTTTGGATTTACCCGCGCTCAGCACACAAATGGGGCAGACCCCACAGTGAGTCCATTTTTCAACTTCACGGGAATGAATATCTTCAACTTCAAAGCAAAACTCCTGCCCTCGAACTACGTCGGCCACAAACATTTGCCCACCATCTCTCTGGGAGGAGTGCTGCGCACCAACGATCCCTACGTTGTGCAAGCTGTCAAGCACCAGAATGCGACGAACGGTGATGTCTACCTCGTTGGTACAAAACTCATCATGTTCGGAAAGAAGTTCGGTTTCGTGGCGAATGCAGGAGTTCGCGGGACCAATGCACAAAAATACGGCTATGGTGGTAACACCGTGGATTGGGAAGCCCGAGCGTTCGGCGGACTCGCTTTCCCCATCCCTATCAAGAACCTTGTGGTGATCACGCCTGCTTTTGAAGTCGACCAAGAACCTAAACGAATCAAGTTCATCCCGACCGCATCGTTGCCCACAGACCTCATCTACGCAATAAGGCTTTCTCGTCTGCCCGACTCCAAATGGAGCTTCGACATTGGAACAGGGCATCTGGGAGCAAATATCGCGCCAGGGATCAACATTAAGGCAAACAATGCCGTCGCGATTGCGGCCAACTATAGGTTCTAAGAACAGATGAAGACCGTCGAACTTCCTTCGTATCTTGAAGCCTGGCTCGCGAGTCTCGACGAGATCAATGAGGATTAAATGCTGAAAGAATCTCCGACGTTTTCGTCAATTCGTACACCCTCTTCGTATCCGGCATCGCACAAGCATTACCTTCAGGGCAATCGAAGGGATCTTCGCGTTCCTTACCGGGAAATCGCTCTTTCCCCCACGCGTCATAGTAATCGGATAGAGGAAAATCCTCCCTTGCCGGTCTACGACACCTCCGGCCCGTACACCGACTCCGATGTACGCACTAACCTGTCCTGTGGACTGCCCCACCTTCGTACTGACTGGATCAATCAACGAGAAGATACTGAGCTTCTTGCCAAACCAAGTTCCGAGTATGCACGCCGGCGTGAAACGGGTCTGCTGACATACCATCTGCGCTTTCCTGCTCCGCTTATTTCTCGGCGCGCGCGAAGCGGACAAAACATAAGCCAGATGCATTATGCGCGCAATGGAATCGTCACACCGGAGATGGAGTTTGTCGCCCTACGAGAATCGATGCTGCTGGACCGCCTGTTGGATGATCCTCGCTACGCGGCGCTTTTACGGCAGCATAGGGGAGAGCCCTTCGGCGCGGGGCTTCCTCAACAAGTAACGCCCGAGTTTGTGCGGGCGGAGGTGGCCTCAGGGCGCGCAATCATCCCTGCGAACGTGAACCACCCTGAACTGGAACCGATGATCATCGGGCGCAACTTCAAAGTGAAAATCAACGCCAACATCGGCAACTCCGCGGTTACATCTTCCCCTGCGGAAGAAGTGGACAAAATGATCTGGGCCACGTATTGGGGCGCAGACACGATTATGGATCTTTCCACCGGCAACAACATTCACGAACTCCGTGAATGGATCATTCGCAACTGTCCCGTGCCGGTGGGCACAGTACCGATCTATCAGGCGCTCGAAAAAGTTGGCGGCCTCGCAGAAGAGCTCACTTGGGAGTTGATGCGGGATACTCTCATCGAACAGGCCGAGCAGGGCGTCGATTATTTCACCCTGCACGCGGGTGTTCGCCTTCCGTGGATTCCCCTTACCGCGCAGCGTCTCACAGGGATCGTGTCGCGCGGGGGCTCAATAATGGCGAAGTGGTGCCTCGCACACCACCAGGAGAATTTCCTGTACACGAAGTTCGATGAAATTTGCGAAATCATGAAGGCTTATGACGTTTCGTTCAGTTTGGGCGATGGTCTTCGCCCAGGATCAGTTTATGACGCCAACGATGAAGCCCAGTTCGCCGAATTGCGCACGCTCGGAGAGTTGACAGAACGTGCTTGGACCCACGACGTACAAGTGATGATTGAAGGCCCCGGTCACGTACCGATGCAGGGCATCCAGGAAAATATGGACGAAGAGTTTCGCCACTGTTTTGAGGCTCCTTTTTACACCCTGGGCCCGCTCGTCACCGACATCGCCCCCGGCTACGACCACATTACGAGCGCGATCGGCGCTGCCCAGATTGGATGGTACGGTACAGCGATGCTCTGCTATGTCACTCCCAAGGAACACCTCGGTCTTCCAAATAAAGAGGATGTTCGTACGGGCATCATCAGTTACAAAATTGCAGCGCATGCGGCCGATTTGGCAAAGGGTTGGCCTGGGGCACAGCTCAGGGACAACGCGTTGTCGAAGGCGCGCTTCGAATTTCGTTGGGACGATCAATTTAATTTAAGCCTCGATCCCGAACGAGCGCGCGGGTATCACGACGAAACCTTACCTCACGAAGGAGCAAAGACCGCACACTTCTGCTCCATGTGTGGACCAAAATTCTGTTCGATGAAAATCACGGAAGAGATTCGTGCCACTTACGGGTCAGACGAGCAGAAAGGAATGGCAGAAAAGGCTCGCGAATTTGTCGCTAGTGGCGGTGAGGTTTATCGGTGACGCAACCCGACATCGCGATCGTTGGCGGCGGCTTGGTAGGCCGGCTTCTGGCATGGCGCGCTTCAAAGGCTGGTGCGCGTGTCGCCCTCTACGATGCGGGCAGCAGTCGGGGCGAAGACTCGGCGGCCTGGGCGGCGGCTGGAATGATTACTCCTTCAGCAGAGGCCGTTGATGCCGATCCGGAAATCGTAGCGATGGGGCGGCGCAGCCTTAGCCTGTGGCCCCAATGGCTCGCCGAGTTGCCAGAGCCGGTTTTCTATCGTGATGACGGAACCCTATTGCTCTGGCATCGCGAGGATGCAGGAGAGGCGCGTCGTTTCGAGAGTCTGCTCGCCACGCGCGACGCGCAGGCGGATCTGGTTCACGTGGATGCGGCTCGGCTCAGTGAACTGGAGCCGGCGCTCGATTCAAGGTTTCAGCAGTCCCTGTACCTTCCCGACGAGGCGCAGATTGACAATCGGGCCTTGCTGAAGACTCTTGCCCTCGCGCTCGAAGGAGCAGGCGTCCAGTGTCACTGGCAAACATTTATAGCGGCGGATGAGCTGCCAGCCGCGGGCATCGTTGTAGACTGCCGCGGCATGGGCGCACGCCGAGATTTATCGCAACTGCGCGGAGTTCGCGGCGAAATTGTACGTCTCGATGCTCCAGACCTCGAATTGCACCACATGCTGCGCCTGCTGCATCGGCGGTTTTCCGTCTATGTGGTACCTCGTGGTGAGGGTAAGTTGGTCGTCGGGGCCACCAGCATCGAGAGTGACGATCGCTCTCCAATGTCAGTGCGTGGCGCATTGGAGTTGCTCACCTCTGCATACTCCATGCTGCCGACCCTAGCCGAGGCGCGCATCCTGGAGTTCGCTACGCAGGTGCGACCAGCCCTTCCCGACAACCGGCCTGCGTTTTTCTATCATCTCGGACGGCACGTACTGAGAATCAACGGACTGTATCGTCACGGTTTTCTGCTGTCGCCTGCAATCGTGGAGGAGGCATTGCCATTGCTATCCGGGCAATGGGAAGAATCGTACGCCGGGCGATGGTCCTGCCTACGTGTGTGTGCCCACGAGGTCGAGGAGGAGCAAGCATGTCCGTCCTTGTGAACGGCCGAATGTGCGACCTACCAGAGCCGCCAACCCTGGCGGCATTGCTAGTGGCACTCGCTCCACCACTTCCATTCGCCGTAGCCTGCAACGGAAAATTTGTTCAACGCGGCACATATGAGGATTGCCGCATCGACCGAGGTGACAGGATCGACATCGTTCATCCGACGGCGGGAGGCTGAGTTGGGAGGACAAGAGATGCAAGATCAGCTGACTTTGTACGGGCAGAGCTTTACAAGCCGCCTGTTGCTCGGAACTGCGCGCTACGATTCACCGTCCTTGTTATCCGGTGCGATCTGTGCCGCCAATCCCGCGATGCTTACAGTCTCTCTGCGGCGGCAGCTCTCGGGCTCGAAGGATTCTGGTCAAGCATTTTGGAATCTGTTGCGGCAGACCGAGCGAACGATTCTCCCCAATACGGCAGGTTGCCTCAGCGCGGGTGAGGCCGTAAAGACGGCGTGTATGGCCCGCGAGCTGTTTCAGACCAATCTCGTAAAACTCGAAGTCATCGGAGACGAAGTCAGCCTGCAGCCAGACCCGTTCGGCGTGGTTGAGGCCGCGAACAAGCTCGTGAAACTTGGCTTCCAGGTCCTACCGTATTGCACAGAAGACTGGGTTCTATGTAGCCGTCTGATGGATGCCGGCTGTCAGGTGCTCATGCCCTGGGCAGCTCCCATCGGAACCGGTCAGGGACCACGCAATCCTCGCGGTTTACGCGAATTGCGCGAACGTGCTCCCAAGATTCCGCTGATTGTCGATGCGGGCATAGGCCTTCCTTCTCAAGCCTGCCAGGTGATGGAGTGGGGATTCGACGGCGTATTGCTAAACACGGCGGTATCGCGAGCTCTTGATCCCGTTCGAATGGCCCGCGCCTTTGCCCAAGCCGTCAAGGGAGGTCGCAGTGCATTCCTGGCGGGACCAATGATTGTGCAAGAGGCCGCTGTCCCGAGCACTCCTGAAATCGGTCGTCCCTTTGCATTGGGCTCATCACGATTGGAAGGCCAGCGCCTGGCTTAATGCCTGGGTAGCTCTCCAAATTTACGTTGCTCGAACCGACACAAAATACTGCCTGAGTGAAATTCGTCCTCTCTAAATTCATGCCCTCGATGCGTTAGCCCCCGATTGAGTCTGGCCTCATGGATATATCGGCACGATGGATCCGCGCACTATTGACGGTTTGGCTTGTGCGCGAATCAGTTGGCTTATCTTGCAAGTCGTCGGTGACACCATATGACGCGTCACTGTCACCCGGCACCAAGTGACGGCTGCGGTCATTGTTTAACTCTCCCTGCCTCCGCAAATCTGCGCCGATTGAATGATCTGATACGCCAGAGGCGACTCTCAGCTTTGGCACTGTCTTTGCTCTACCGTATTCGAGTTTTCTGGCGATGACACCGGGAACGTTCGCTTGCATAACTAACGTAGGCCAGCAATTGACTCTGCGGCGCAAGAGTAAAACTTGGAGGGAGTGATGAAGAAAATTAAGACTCTAGACTCTATTCAAAGATTTGGGAGCTGCCTAACCTTCATAAGGGCAGACGTCCTTCGGGAACAAAAGCGCGCGATTTCCTGGGCAGGCTTGTGTTTATGCTGGCGGCAAACCCGGCCAGCCATATGGATTCTGTCAGCCACGATGAGCATTTTGTGTTGCGGAGTCGTGCGGGTCGGTGCACAAGATTCTTCAAAGCTAACTGAGACGGTGCAGCCATCGGCAACCGCAGCTAAGCCGGAGCAGGAGTCTTCCGACATTGCGAAGGCCGCGCAAAACCCTATCGCTCACATGATCTCGGTGCCCATCGAGAATGACTTTTATCCACAGACAGGCATTAACAAGGAAAACGAATACGTCCTTGAGATAAAGCCTGTGGTTCCAATCCCGTTGTCGAAGGACTGGAACTTGATTACGCGAACGATCATACCGGTAATTCAAACACCCGACCTCACGTCTGAAATAAAGGGGACGAGCGGCTTAGGAGATATACAAGAATCTTTGTTCTTCTCACCAACAAAGGCGGGTCTAGGTGGGATTATTTGGGGAGCGGGACCAGCCATTTCAGTCCCTACCGCTACGGAGCACATTTATGGGACGGGAAAAACCAGCATCGGTCCTACCGTTGTTGTACTCAAGAGCCAAGGGCACTGGTTGTTTGGATCGCTTGTGCAAAATCTATGGTCGGTCGAGGCCGGCCCCAGGGATCGGCCCGATGTAAACCAGATGCTGCTGCAGCCTTTCGTGAACTACAACTTGCCGCACAGATGGTATCTCACTTCGTCGCCTATCATAACCGCAAACTGGAAACTGGATGATGGACGGTGGCTCGTCCCCGTAGGTGGAGGAGTCGGGAAAATTGTGCGTTTCGGGAAAGTACCTGTGAATATCTACGGACAAGTTTTTGGAAATGCGGAATACCCGAACGGGACGAGCAAGTGGTCGGCAAGGTTCCAAATGCAGTTTCTATTTCCAAGGAGGTGATGGAATCGAGAACAGCTTCGAGGCCGCGAGCTGATCGTCAATTCAAAAGAATGTGCGCTCGGGGCTCAGATCCACCACACCGTAGACGAGGAACCGAGATGTTCGGAGCAACAAAGGTTGGAAAGCAGCGCCCCTCACCCTATGCCACCACGACCGATTTCTGTCAAATCTTCGAGGCGGACATGAACCGATTGTATCGCTTGTCCTTCCTGCTGACAGGAGATGAGCTTACCGCTGAGCAATGTTTTCTCGGTGGCCTGCAGATTGCTAAAGGAGGGAACCCAGTCTTCAAGGATTGGGCGAAGGCTTGGGCACGGCGAATGATCATTCTGGATGCAATTCGAGTGCTCCACACGCGATTGACAGTCGACACCCCAGAGTCTTTTGCCCGAGGTGCCAGCGGTTGCGCGACGGATCAAACTGAAATCGCCGAGATTGTGAAGCTTCCGGTGTTCGAGCGATTCGCATTTGTAATGTCAGTCCTCGAAGGCTACTCGGATCACGAGTGCTCTCTTCATATCGGCTGCACGCGCGCGGCGGTTGCTGCAGCGCGAGTTCGTGCTCTCGAACGAATCGGAAGGGCAGCGGAACTTCGCGACGAGCTTGTAAGCATCGCCTCAGCTCGGATCAAGAGTTCAGACACGAGGAATGACTTCTCATATGAGACTATCAACGACATCTGCCACAATTCTGGTTGTCGCTGACGATCCACGGGCTCGTCGAACATTGTGGACAACTTTGTCTTCCGAAGGCTGCTCGGTGGTCGAGGCAAAGTCTGGCGGAGAAGCCTTGGTAAGACTCGGGAATGACCGTCCTGATCTAATTCTCGTCGACCTCATGGCGGAGCCGCCGGACCTAATGTGTCGCGAAATCCGAGGTCTGACCGACGTGCCGATGATTGTGTTCCTGTTACCAAGGAGCGAGCAAAATAAAGCGGTAATCTTGGATGCTGGGGCGGACGACTGTATGGTATCTCCTTTTTCGGTAACAGAGCTCCTGGCAGGTGTCCGAGCCCTCTTACGTCGTGTGGTGCAAACGGAAAACCCGGAGACCTTTGAATCAGGAGGGCTCAAGATTGATTTTGAGCGAAGGATTGTGTCTGTTCGGGGCGCGAGGGTGTGCCTGACACCGAAGGAGTTTGAGTTATTACGGTTCCTCGTAGCAAACAAGGGGAAGCCTCTCCGGCATCGCAGCCTCCTCCAAGCCATTTGGAGACCGAGTTGTTGCGAAGAAAGGCAATACCTTCGCGTCTTTATACGTCAACTCCGAAAGAAAATCGAGCCCGATCCCAGCCGCCCCCTTTTTATTTGCACGGATCCGTGGGTGGGGTACAGGTTCGAACCACCTTTGGCGCACTGATTGAAAGGCATCAGTGACGTTCTGAGGCTGCGCCTGTACTGATCTGAATTTCCTCTGCTACAATTCATTGACGGGGCAGGGACAGCTGCTCTGGGTTGGTGTTTGCCTGCAGCACACTTTTGGACGGCCATTTAGCTTGGTGTCCATGGTGTCCATTAACCTCGGAATTTGGTTCTACGGGGTTGAAACAGGCGACGCAGGCGAATCGATTGAACCTGAGGAAAGCCACTAAAGACGCGGGTTTCCGATAAAGGTAAGAAAACAAAGTGGGGACGTAGTTCAGTTGGTTAGAACGCTCCTTTCTCGCCGCCACAATGATGTAAGCGATTTAAAAATCAGCAACTTAATACAACCAACATCTGTTCGCCCTGTCACGGTGTCTGCCATTTCCCAGCATTTCCGAAAACTTGTTGTCCGTTTTCTTGAAGTTCCTGACTGTCTTCCTCCTCCGAGATCGGGTGCGTCACGTATGGCGAGCAGTTTTCGTCAAGAACTGATCGCCGAACTTTTAGATGAGGAGAGCTAATGGGAATGCCGGAACTCGAAATTTATTCCATGATTGGCGCGGAAGGTTTCGCAAGGTTAGTCGCCGCCTTTTATCGACAAGTCCCTCAAGACCACCTTCTAGGGCCAATCTACCCGGCGAGTGATCTTCCAGGGGCCGAGCAGCGGTCAAGGTTTAGGAATGCGGTGGCCAACGCCTCGACCACCAGTTCATCGCGTGAATCGAAATGTTTGTAAAACCCACCCACAGTGGCACCGGGCTCCTTCCTGACTTCGCGATAGCCATTTGAGCACGCGCGGGGGGTGGTTTCACGAACGGCCACCAGCGTGGTCTTTGTAATTCACCACGATAAATGTTGCCAGTACTTACTGCGATCAATCAGCAGATTCTCGCCAGGTTATTTCGTTGATTGACGGGTCTTTGATAAGGTCTGCAAGTTCGTTGACCCGCCGACCCCCCCTTTACCCCGTAACCCGGATAGCTGTCAGGTTTTTGGAGTATTGCGTATCAGGCCCAAAATTCGTACCAATTAAGCAGACGACTACTACGGTTCAGAGAGATCGCTTGGTCCGTATCTTTGTAGTAGACGACAATGCGACGGCGAGAGCGGCCCTGAAATCCGCACTGCAGGGACGCGCCGATTGGGTTGTAGTTGGGGAAGCAGTTGACGGCCATCATGCGTTGGCGACATTTCATCTTCATACGCCACACCTGACGCTGATGGATTTTATAATGCCGAAAATGAACGGGCTGGAAACAGCCCGTCATCTGACTGCTCGACACCCTGACATTCTCATTGTAATGGTGACCACGGATCCTTCTAAGCACCTGGAGAAAGAGGCGCGAGGTGCCGGTATTAGGGGTCTTTGTCCAAAGAATGACGTGCGCTGTTTGTTGAATGCCGTCGAAGCAGTGTTAGGCGGTGGAACGTATTTCAGTGAAGAAGCCGTCGCCTAACGGTCGCCATGTCGATTTTTTCCGCACGATTTATTCCTGACCCCCAAACCCTTTTTCTTACAATTTGCTTGTCCGAATGTCCTCTGGCGAAGGTGACGAGGTCACTGTGAGAAGGTCTCGCGAGTTTGGTCTAACCTATTTGAGACTGTATTCAAATGTCTGACGTGGCTGCCGGCAAGGGCTCGGCCTTGCTCTGAAGCTCTGGCGGTAGAGTTTTGGGCAGCGGGATGGTCGCGAAGATGCGGGTGCCTGCGCCATCGGACTCGATATGCATGGTCCCTTCGAATTGACGGAGGCGTTCCCGCATTCCGCTTATTCCGACACCTGAGCGTCCCGATTGAATCTCGGCCAGACGTGCAGGAGACATGCCCTTGCCCTGGTCCTTGATCCCTAAGCTAATTTGATTCGATTCACGGACAATCCGAATCGAAGCAGTCTTACTCTCGGAGTGCCGGTGAACGTTCGTCAAACATTCCTGCACCAGCCGGAAGATCACAAGTTCCAATTCGCTAGGCAGCCTTCCAAACTGCTCCGACATGTCAAAGGGGACTTCTAGTCGGCTACGTTCCCGAAGCCCTTGCAGATACAAACTGATCGCGGAATATAGTCCACTCTCATCCAACAGCGGCGGATGCAATAGATAAGAAGTCGTGCGTATTTCGCGATGCAACTGTTGAACGGTTTTTTGGATTTCCTCAATCTTCGAGGCAACCTCGGATGATTTGTACCCCGCCTCTTGTATGAATAGTTCAAGGTTTATGTCAAGTACAGTCAACGTCTGACCAACGCTGTCGTGCAATTCGCGCGCGATATGCCGGCGTTCTTGATCCTGGTTTCGCAGCAATCGCCAGGAAAGCTGGCGCACATGGTTGGACTGCTCCTCCAATTCTCGCGTGCGAGCACGTACTTCTGCATCTAGCGTTTGGGCCAGTTTGCGGAAATTGTCCTCTGCCTCTTTGCGAGCAGTTACGTCGCTGGCTGCACCGAACCACTCCAGGATCTCCCCGTTTGTATTCAGTAAGGCAACCGCTCGCGAGTTGGTCCAGCCCAGCGTGCCGTCGGTTCGTCGGACACGATGTTCAAGTTCGAACGTGCTTTTTGTCCGCACGGCCTCACGAATCGTCCACAACACAATCGGTTGGTCTTCGGGATCAATATATTCGTTCAGCCAATCCTTCCTTGGCTTTCCCGTATCCGTAATGAACCCTCTGCCATCAAGCTCACGCATCTCGCTCCAGTCGGGACTCATGCGATAAACCACGTCAGAGCTGGCATTCACGAGTGCGCGGAACCGTTCTTCGCTGGTACGCAGCAAGTCCTCCGCTTGCTGCCGTTCGGAAATATCGGCCGTAACAGAAAGATCCACTACGGTTTCATCTGGATTTCGCATGGGTGCGGCGTGGGTTTCCATGTGCCGCCGTTTACCATCTAGCCCAACGATGTCGAACTGTAGTGAACCTCGCCCGCCCCGGCAGACGCTCTCGTTGAACGCTTTGAACCGGTCCCGATCCTCCGGCGCAATCAGGTCATACACATTCTTGCCAACCACTTCCTCTGCAGAATGAGCGCCAACCATCGCCAAGCCGGGTGTATTCATGTGCAACAAAGTGCCATCTGCCGAGACCAGTTTGACGCACTCAGGAGTGGTTTCGACAATGGCGCGAAAACGCTCTTCGCTTTCGCGCAATGCCTTCTCGGTTCGCTTTTGCTGCGTGATGTCACTGTTGGTTTCGAGAATGCGTAGCGCGGTTCCATCGGCTTTCCGATCAAGCGCCCACCGGCTAATGACTATGACTTTCGCGCCATCCTTTCTTATGTGAACTAATTCGCCGTTCCAGCGCTCATCGCGGTGCAGTTGTTTGTTGATGATTCCTAGATCCGCAGGAAATTGGGTCTGCAGGAGTTCGTGGGCTACTCGGCCCAACGCTTCCTCACGAGTAAAGCCGTAGAGCTCCGTCGCCGCCTTGTTCCAATAAGTAACGTGATCGCCGGCGTCGCGAACGAAGATCGCATCACTGCTCAGGTCCAGTAGGCGAGCTTGCTCCGACAGTGCTCGCTCCGCCTGCTTACGTTCAGTGATATCGCGGGCTACCTTTGACGCTCCGATGACTCTGCCAGCCGCGTCCCGGACGGGAGAAATTGTGAGTGAAACATCCACGGTAGCGCCGTCCTTGCGTTTGCGCACCGTCTCGAAATGATCGACTCGCTCGCCTCTTGCCAAGCGCCGGAGAATGTCTTCTTCTTCTGAACGTCGTTCCCACGGGACGATGAGAGTAATGTGCTGACCGACGGCTTCCTCTGCCTTATATCCGAACAGTTGCTCGGCGCTCTGATTCCAACTGGTTATTGTTCCATCGAGCTTCTTGCTTATGATGGCATCATCTGAAGAATCGACAATGGCAGCCAACAGTGAGGTTGTCCGCTCTGCTTGTTTTCGCTCGGTGATGTCATGGAACGTTAGAACGATCAGAAAATTCCCGACTCCCTCCAATCGGCGTGCGTCAACCACGAGCGTCCTTCGACCGATAGGGAATTCGCGGTCGATCTCTACGGCTTGAAATGCGCTAAGACCAGAAAGAGCTCTTTCCACCGATTCCCACACGTCGGAGGTTTCCCATTCGTTATTTCCAAGCTTGCGGATCGAAATGCCCTGCGTCTCATCCCGCGACACCCCAAATGTGGTATAGAAGGCCCGATTCGCCGTTTGTACCTGTAACTTGGCGTCGATAACGACGACGGGGTCGACTAGTGTGTTGAGGATCGCCTTCGTGTATTCTCGTTCGTAGATGGCTTGCTCGATGCTTGCGCGAAAGGCCGTGACATTCGTGAATGTAAGCACCGCGCCCAGAATCTGGCGATCGCTTCCGGCATAGGGGGCTATTCGAAGAAGAAAGCGCCTCTCGCCATCGCGGGTTTCGACCCGGTGCGGGGCTCCATCAGCGATCACCCGCGTGCAGATTCTACTGAGATCCTGCACGCCCCCAAGAGTATTGCCAAGAGAACTACCGAGATCCGAAGCCTTGAGGCCAAACACCGCCCTGGCGGCCCGGTTGATGCGGTCAACTGTGCACTCCCGGCTGATTACAATTATCGGAACATCGACAGCATCAAGCACACCGACTTCATTGGCGGTCGTCGCCAAAGTCGGAGCGTCGCCTGATATGGTTCCGGCTAGAGAGAACTCGTCATCCTGGGCCATGGATTATCTCTAGTTTTTAGCCAGCAGTACGATACAGCATTTGACTCCGTTGCAGGACATCATCGGCCACAAGGGGGAGAGTCTGACGCAACGCCAAAAGCAACGCTTGAGAGCGTGGCATTTGGAACAAACCGGGATAACGCGACAGCAGCCGGTCCTCTAGGACCCGGGACTCGTCTGGGCCCACGGCATCTCGAAGTGCTTCGGATACGGCTCGCTCAAGCCGCGAGTAATCTTCGACGGGAATAAGATGCGAATGATTTTCACTGAGTCTCGGCAGCATACGAGCGTGCACATCTCCGTTGAAGTTATCCATCAAGAACGAGCAGAAGATCGCAATATCTTGCTCATGCGCGAGTTTATCAAATAAATCTTCGAGGTTCATGCTGGCGGCAACATCCCCTCGCTCCCAAAGAAGGTTAACCATCTCACCCCACCAACGCACTTTCGGGTAACGACCGTCTCCGCGAGCTTGTGAAATAACGTTTGCAGCTAAGCCCAGGAAAACGGGCGAATCTGGCATTCCGTCACGCATGAAGGTGGGCAGCAGATTGTCCGCGTCAACAATCGTCAATTGTCCCCGCTTTTCAGCGGCTTTCACATCCACGCCCTCACTTTCCAGACGGGGACGAAAAGCATCCCAATGGGCGATAGTCGGAACTAGAATTACCCCCTCGCCGTTGGCAATCGCCGCAGCCGCAAAGCGACAGACAGCCCGATTGAGAAACTGCTGGTCCTGATAAAGCTGGACGATGTGATCGCGCGGTGCAGCGCCGGTCAAAAGACCGCACCAGGGCTCGCCTTGGGCCGCTGCGTTTTCGGTCTCACCGAATCTGCTATCGTTTTCCATTGCCAACCCTCCGGGTCTCCAAAGCAAATCTCAAGGGTGTGACGAAGCCGTTCGCCTCAACGCTGCGGATTGTTTGTGACCAACCCCTGCATCGTTCTCAGCAAAAATGACTATATTGCAACAGGGACTTTGTCACGCAAAATAATTCGTTTCGCCTGAGCCGCGCTCCGAGAAATACCGTGTTTAGTGTATTGACTCGGAATCAATGGGTTCGATTTGGCAAAGTCTGAGGTCGTACCGTTTGGCATCAACACGATCACTTCGCTCGCACACGACGACATCAAGGCTGCATGAACACACAAACCAACTCCGAAAGGACAGAAATCTAATGAAAACGGTCCTATTGAATAACAGCGTCGAGATGCCGATCCTCGGCTTCGGAGTCTTCCAGATGAAGGACGCCGATGAATGCGAAAATGCTGTTGTTGAAGCCATTCATACTGGTTACCGGCTGATCGACACGGCCGCGTCCTACGACAATGAGGAAGCCGTGGGCAAAGCCATCAAGCGGAGCGGCGTAGCCCGCGAAGAATTATTCATTACCACAAAGCTGTGGTTGAAAGACGCCGGCGAAGGCAGGACCAAGACGGCGTTCCAGACATCCCTTCGAAAATTGCAGCTTGATTAGCCAGTTGGTACAGATCCTCACGTCGACGACAAAGGATCTGGCTTTGATTAGCCCGCGCGCGCCGCTTTCAAATCCTCATGCTCAAAAGCTGATGCCATGCGATCGATCTCGTTTTTAGCCAAGCCATGGCGCGCGGCTTCGTCGCGCCATTTGGAGACGGCCGTACCGACCTCCTTTGCGATGGCGCGGGCCTTCTTGCCGTCCAGCGCGAAATAATTTGCCACCTCTAAGGCGAGCGCGAGCGATGCGGTGTTGTCATTCTCGTTGATCGCGGTGCTGAGGATGCGCGGCTTGATATCGGTCGGCACGGGGTTCAGATCGTAGGCCGGCGAAAGACGCCAGCCCTCCTGCCCTGCATAGAGAAAGCCGTGATTGCGCAGATGGTCGTCGGTGTTGGAAATTAGGATGTTGAACACCAGCCGCCGCCATAGTGCCTCCATATCTTCTTTCGGCGCCGCGCCGTGTCTTCGCAGCGCGTCGACGATTTCCAGATAACTTCTGGTTTCGTTGTCCTTCGCGCCGAGCATGCTCATGGCAGAGAGAAAGGGAAGCCTGAGCGTGCCTTCGCGGTCGAAGCGGCGAAGCAACATGACCGGTTTCTTGGCGATGATCGCGATGCGGTTTTCGGGCACCGCGATGCCGGCCTTGGCCGCGAGCGCGAGCGCGACCGCCTCCCACACGACGGTGTTGATTTCATCGTCCTTGCGCGGAAACTTCGCAATCGCCAGATCACCGTCCTTTTCTATAACCGAGGCCTTGGGGCGGGCGCCGCCGAGCGATGATCCCGGCGCGAACAGCAGGCGCATATCCTCTTCGGTGTCCTTGTCCTCCATGACGTGTTCGGCGGCGGAGAGCAGCTCGGGCAACTCGATGAGGGGTGGAATGCGCTTGCCGCCCTCTTCGCGCAGGAACGGTCCGCCTTCGCGTTCGGCGAAACGCAGCGCGCCCTGACGGGCTTCATCGTCGACCAGCAGCAGATAGTCGATCTCCTGCAGCGTGCGCGGCGCGGTGCCGGCGCGCTCCGCGCGCCTGCGTTCCATACGCCGCATGAGCGCCCGCCCCCACCGGTCCGGCGCCGAGTCCCCGATCGCGCCGAACATCGGCGTGTCGGCCGGCGTGTGGAACGGGCCGGGACCGAGTTGCAGCGCCGGCTCCAATGAAAAACGCGCGGGGTGCTGCAGCCACGCCGGGTCGTACTCGAAAGTCGCGCTCTCCTTGTTCTTGCGGACACGCGCCCACAGGCGCCCCATCAGATGCGGGGCGCCGTCGAGATCGACATAGACGAGGGTTTCGCGGTCCATCATTTACCTTTCGTGGGCTTGTTCTTTCGCGCCCGGCGGATACGTTGCGGCAGGTTCTCCTCTTCGAGCTGCAGGCCAACCGGATCGTTTTTCGGGTCGACCAGTTCGGATATCCGCTCCGCCATGCCCATCACAAACAGCACCGTGGCATAGCTGCCGATGGATACATTGGGATCGCCGCGCTCTACCCTGATGAGCGTCGGCTTGCTGATAGAGGCGCGTTGCGCCGCAATGGCCATGGGGATGCGCCGGCGCCGCCGGGCATCCTTAAGATCATGGCCAAGCTTGCGCAGCGCGCGCAGAACCGGTATAGGCAGGGTCAGCAAGGGCGTCCTCCTCGATTGTGTAAGGTAAACTATAGTTGACCTTAATGCGGATACAGTAAACTATAAGACACCTTACGTCAAGATTGTATTTGGTGTTGATTGTCAATTTCAACACTATGCAAACTCTGAGTGGTGCCCCCCAAAAATAACTCTCGGAAGCCGTCTCATGGAACTAAGGCTCGAAGCTAAGCTTTCGCAACGTGACCTCGCCGACCGTGTCGCCAAGCGCCTTAAAGAGGATGACTCGATCTTTGAGAGATAGGTAAAATCAAAGCCGCCGCGGGCGTGGCCTCGCTTACGCGATCACTCGCCGTGGAGTGGTCGAAGAAGGGAGTTACGGTGAATGCCATCGCACCGGGCGTGGTTCGCACTACGCTAAATGCAGATCTGCTTGACGGCACTCCGCGGGGCCATGAGTTGTTGATGCGGACGCCGATGGGCCGCTTCGGCGAAACCGGAGAGCTTGTGGGAGCTGCAGTCTACCTTTGCTCCGATGCCGCATGGTTCATTACCGGGCAGACCCTTGTTGTCGATGGAGGATTTCTGGCTAGTGGCGTCAACCAATAGCCCCGGCTCGAAACATGAGACCACAAAATGATGAGACAGCGCGGAACACAATGCTTAATAGCAGGGGGATTACATGAGTTACACACGACGCGCAGTGCTGGCGGGCTTAGGACTGGCAGGACTCGAGGGCGCGATGTCGCCAATGATCGAGAAAGCCTCAGCTTCTTGGTTAACCCGGTCAGTGGTCGTGGGCCCCTGCCCGTTCCGGCTGGCAGTGATCAATGACGAGATCACACAGGACTTCGAAAAGGCATGTCAAATGGTATCTGTTGATTTCGGGCTGAATTGGATCGAGCTGCGCTCGATGTGGGACAAGAACGTGACTGAACTCGACGCAAAACAAGTTGAAGAGGCAAAAAAAATCCTCGAAGAGCACAAGCTCCGGGTGACGGATATCGCCAGCCCTCTATTCAAAACAGATTGGCCCGGGGCACCGCGGTCGCGGCAGAGCGAAAAGCGTGATCAGTTTCACTCCGACTTCGATGCCAGCGCTCAGGATAAGCTGCTTGAGCGGTGTATCTCGCTTTGCAAATCTTTCAATACGGACAGAGTTCGCTGTTTCGATTACTGGAGGCTTGACGATCCGAAGCCCTACCGCGCGGCAATCAATGCCAAACTGCAGCAGGCTGCGGAGCGTTGCGCTAAAGACAATCTCGTGCTCTTGCTCGAGAATGAGATGTCCTGCAACACGGCAACGGGTGAAGAGTCGGCCGCCGTGTTGAAGATGATTCCAAACAAAAACTTTATGCTGAACTGGGATCCCGGCAATGCCGCCGCCATAGGGAGCGCGCCTTATCCAACGGGTTATGAATTGCTGCCCAAAGACCGCATCGGCCATTGCCACTGCAAAGACGTGGTCAGCAAGCCCGATCACAAATACGATTGGGCTCCGGTGGGTGCTGGCATCGTCGATTGGGTTGGGCAGGTTCAGGCTTTGCAGCGTGATGGCTTCTACTACGGACTTAGTCTTGAGACCCACTGGCGCGGCGCGGGCACGCCCGAAGCGTCCACGCGCGTCAGCATGGATGGACTGAAGAAGACGCTGACGAAGGCTGGAATTTCCTGCTGATCAGAAACTATTTCTTAGAAGTTGTTAGCAATAGTCGTTTGTGGCTGGTCGTTGGCGAAGTTGGCTGGCGACTTCAGGGGACGGATGCCAGCAATACGAGTTTTGCTACAAGGAGAATCTATGGTTACGCGCCGCGCATTTCTCGACGCACTTGCCCTGGGAGCAGCGGGTCTTGCGGTAGGAACTACGGCAAAAAGCTACGGTCAGATTCTTGGTTCGAATGACCGGCTAAACTTTGCCGTGATTGGTTTGAATGGCCGCGCCTATGCTCATCTCGCATCGCTGAAAGCGAACAGAAGTGCCGCCCGAATCTCGCACGTCTGCGATGTGGATAGCGTTATTCTCAAAAGGTTCGCGGACCGGACTCAACAGGAAATGGGCGAGGCTCCGGTGGGTGAGAAAGACTTTCGCAAAATACTGGAAGACAAAAACGTTGACGCCATCACAATCGCCACCCCCGAGCATTGGCATACACCAATGGCCATCGCCGGATTGCAGGCTGGCAAGCACGTCTACGTGGAGAAGCCCTGCAGCCACAATCCTGCTGAGGGCGAAATGCTGGTGCAGGCGCAGCAGAAGTATCGCAAGCTCGTGCAGATGGGGACACAGCAGCGCTCTTCACCACACACCATCGAGATCGTCGAAAAGATTCACGAGGGAATTATTGGTAAGCCATGCTTCGCGAAAGCCTGGTACATCAATACGAGGAAGTCGATTAGCACAGGCAAAGAAGTTCCGACGCCGCCGCATCTCGATTGGGATCTGTGGCAAGGGCCTGCTCCGCGCCGTCCGTATAAGGACAATGTGCATCCCTATAACTGGCATTGGTTCAAAATCTATGGGACCGGGGAAACGCTCAATAATGGCACGCACGAGGTCGATGTCTGCCGCTGGGCGCTGGGTGTCGACTATCCGCAGCGGGTTACGTCGTCAGGCGGCAGATATCATTTCAAAGACGACTGGCAGTTTTATGACACGCTGGTGACCAGCTTCGAGTATGAAGACAAAATGATTTCGTGGGAAGGGAAGAGCTGCCAGGGAATGAAGTATTACGGCCGTGATCGTGGTTCGACCATCATGGGAACGAATGGGACAGTGCTTGTGGATCGCGGTGGCTACGAAATCTATGACCTCAAAGGAAACAAGACAAGCGAGTTCAAGGACGGAAATACCGGTTCAACCGCGGACCTCATCGGCGGCGATTCCATGACCGATGCTCACTTCGCGAACTTCATCGCAGGAATCCATAAAGGCGAAAAACTCAACGCCCCAATCGCTGTCGGCAACATCGCCGTTGCGATGCTGCAGCTTTCTAACCTCGCGTGGGAGGTTCGCCGCGAACTGAAGCTCGACACGAAAGACGGACGGATCCAAGGCGACCCGGAAGCGATGAAGATGTGGGGGCGCGAGTACGAGAAGGGCTGGGCGCCACATGTCTAGCGACTGGCTGCTTGTGAAAAACGTTCTCTCCACATACTCGGACTACGGTGCATATAACCCCTATGCTAACGATCCGCCAGTGATCGTCGATTCAGGTGGCTATTTCTATGGTCGCCTCACCTCGAATGTCTATCACCCGCAAATTGGTGTTGGGGTTCGCTATCACGATTGGCTGATGAACACCGTGTGCGAACAACAATGATTAAATCAACCAGGTTTTTAAGAAGAGAGATATGATGACTCGCCCGAAACTCACGGTACTAATTTCTATTCTCACAATAGCGACGGCATCCTCTGCACACGCACAGAAACTCCTCACGACGGCGGAGGCAAAAGACCACATCGGTCAATCGGCCACTGTTTGCGGAGATGTTGTCAGCACCCGCTATGCGACGAGAAGTCGTGGAAATCCCACTTTTATCAATCTCGACAAGCCGTATCCGAACCAAGTATTCACCCTCCTGATTTGGGGAAATGATCGTCCGAAATTCGGCAATCCCGAGGAAATGTATGGGAAGAAGCACATCTGCGCAACTGGAAAGGTAACCGACTTCAAGGGAGTTCCCGAAATCGTCGCCTCCGATCCTGCACAAGTGACCGTCAAATAAACTCGAAGGACGCCATCATGTCCAATCCAATGAACCCCATTCATCGGAGAATCTTAGCGAAGGTTTTCATTCTTGCCCTCGTGTGCGTGGTCTTTGCAATATTTCCTCAGTTCGTCTATTCAGCATCGCAAGGGACAGTTGGGAAACGTATTTCTGGTTGTGACTATTTTGTGGTCAACGCAACTGGTGGTTATGCCGTATTGGAATGGTACGGTGGCCACGACCCGGACAGTGATGATGTTCTAATCGGCAACTTCGAAAGCTACGGAATGCATGAAATCTTGGACGACACAGCCGCTTGAGATTCTGATCGATAAATGTGGCGACTATCTTTTCCAGAATCATGGATTGGGCTTTCAAAATCTAGGACGGGGTTCTTTGGCCGATGCGGAACGATTTCTCGTCTTCCACTGATATCGACACATACCGCAGGGAGTTGCGCTCCGACTTCGCGCGCCCATGAAGCCTCTTTCCCAATGTTCTCAGATCAATTCGACGATCCGCCATCGGCCAAAGAACCCCGTTTAGCTCCTTTGTAAGGCACACGGACGGCGACGATTCTGCGAGACGAATGGGACAATGAGTGAGATGAGGTTGCAACAACAATCACGTGAGTCACCGCCAACCTTCTAGCTTTCATTGACTTGCCGATTTCGCAGACGTAGGATTTTCCTCCAGTGACCGGCCAAACCATCTCGCACTACCGCATCATCGAAAAACTCGGCGGTGGCGGAATGGGCGTCGTCTACAAGGCTGAGGACACGGAGCTTGGTCGTTTTGTTGCGTTGAAATTCCTGCCCGAAGACCTAGCCCAAGACCCTCAGGCACTCGAACGATTCCGCCGCGAGGCCCGTGCAGCTTCAGCTTTGAATCACCCCAACATCTGCACGATCTACGAAATCGGTAGGCAGGGCGAGCAGTCCTTCATTGCGATGGAGTATCTCGAAGGACTGACGCTGAAACATCGGATCGGCGGCAAGCCGATGGAAATCGAGGAGGTATTGTCGCTGGGGATTGAGATCGCCGAAGCGCTCGATGCGGCTCACTCTGCTGGGATCATCCACCGAGACATCAAGCCCGCCAACATCTTCGTCACGAAAAGAGGGCACGCCAAGATTCTCGATTTTGGGTTGGCGAAGATCACACTCGTCCCAAACAAGTTGGGCGAGGCTGGGGTGACAGCCGCTACGACCGTGACAGTGAAAGAAAACCTGACCAGTCCCGGCACAGCAGTGGGCACCGTTGCTTACATGTCGCCCGAACAAGTCCGGGCGAAAGAATTGGATTCGCGCACAGACCTATTCTCATTCGGTGCGGTTCTCTATGAGATGGCGACAGGGATGCTGCCTTTCCGAGGAGAAAGCACGGGTGTCATGTTCAAAGCCATTCTGGACGCGGCTCCCACGGCAGCGGTACGGCTGAATCCCGACGTGCCAGCCGATTTGGAACGGATCATCAACAAGTGTCTGGACAAAGATCGCAACCTGCGCTATCAGCACGCTTCGGACATTCGCACTGACTTGCAAAGGCTGAAGCGAGACTCTGAGAGCCGTTCTGCGGCAAGCTCAGGCACGCTGGCTGCACCGCAGGGCAAGGTCTGGAAGATTGCGGCATCCGTCTCGTTGATCGCCTTGTTCGTGGCGGGCGGGCTTTACTATCGCTCCCATCAACAAAGCAAGCGTCTGACCGACAAAGACACCATCGTTCTTGCCGATTTCGCCAACAGCACGGGTGATGCGGTGTTTGACGACACGCTCAACACGGCTCTCAGAGTTGCTCTCAGCCAATCGCCATTTCTGAACGTGCTCTCTGACAACAAAGTGGCAACGACGTTGCGACAGATGACCCGTCCCACGAGCACGAAACTCACACCCGATGTAGCCCGCGAGCTTTGCCAGCGTGTTGGCAGCAAAGCCTATATCGCGGGAACGGTTGGCATTTTGGGCAGCGAATATGTGCTGGGGTTGAAGGCGGTGAATTGCCACGATGGAAATGTGTTGGTGGAAGAGCAAGTCACAGCGGCTACCAAAGAGAAAACACTTGATGCTCTCGGCGAAGCGGCGTCGAAGTTGCGGAGCGAATTGGGCGAGTCGCTAGCCTCGGTGCAGAAGTTCGATGTTCCCCTTGCAGAAGCGACGACATCGTCGCTAGACGCCCTAAAAGCGTACAGTCTCGGAGGAATACAGTCGGATGCCTCTGCCGCATTGCCACACCATCAACGTGCCATTGAACTCGATCCGAATTTTGCGTTGGGGTATCAAGGAGTGGGTGACGCTTACTACTCGATGGGTCAGCTGGGACGTGCCAGCGAGTTTTACACCAAGGCATTCCAGTTGCGCGAACACGTCAGCGAATGGGAAAGGCTTCAGATTACCGTTAGCTATTATTCCAACGTCACGGGGGAAGTCGATAAAGCGGCACAGGCTTGTCATGAGGGAATGCAAGCCTATCCCCGGGATGGGAGAGCATATTGGCAACTGGGCAACGCCTACTCATCGCTGGGGCAGTGGGAAAAAGCGACGGAGGCATACAGCGATAGCCTCCGTATTGCCCCGGATCAAGACATATATGGGGTGCTTCTTCAGGGCTTTCTCGCCTTGCAGCAGTTCGATAAAGCGCGGCAAGGAATCCGAGAGGTCGAGGCGGAGAAGTTGGAGGATAGCATCGCCCGCAGCGCCATGTACGGTTTAGCCTTTCTCGGCTCTGACTCTCAGGCGATGGCGGAACAGCAGCAGTGGTACACGTCCAAGCCGGACGAAAACCTTGGACTGTCGCTTGCTTCTGATACTGAAGCCTATGCGGGTCGCTTGCATAAGGCACGGGAACTGACAAATCAGGCAGTCGATTCTGCGATTCGTGCCGACAGCAGGGAAACGGGCGCAATATGGCGGGGAATTGCCGCCCAACGGGAAGCCGCTTTCGGTAATGTCGGCGATGCGAAACCCACTTCGACGGCGGAGGAAGAGGCGGGAGACGTTTGCGCGACTGCTCTAGTCAGGCCTAGCAGAAGGGTTAGGCTGACGGTTGACCTCAGAAGGGGCGAGATACCGAGGAACATATACCACTCCTCGCGGACGGACGCAGCTTAGGGTGCACCTTCTAATGAAAGGGTTGTCTCTGCCGCCGCTTCCTTTGCAAGTGCACGCCCAACCGATGGGTGATGATATAAGTACGTTGGCCCAAAGCCCCAATGATCAACGGCTCGGTCTCACTGTTAAGGACACCACGATACACAAGTCCCTGCACAGTGTGCCTTTTTCCGAGCGTCTCATTTTTAGGGTTCAGTCCAACCGCGTATCCGGCACTGTCCCCGAGCGGAGTGGCGGGCATTCCTAAACTGTTCTGATAGGGCCAGGATACTGAGATACCACGGAATCGATGGTCAACAGCGTGACACCCAAGACAGTCGCCTGTGCCACTAAAACTCTGTCGAAAGGATCCTTATGAATCAGCGGCAAGCTCTCGGTGGCGACGACATGATCGCTGATAATCGTCAACTCGCTATACCCATTGTCCAATAGACCACGGCGTAGTAGCCGGGCATCCACCTTAAAATCCTCCCGGCCCAACCCTCGCTTAAGTGCAACTTCCCACAAACTAGCCGCACTGAAAAGAAGCTCGTTTTCGGGATTGTCGATCAAACGTCGAGCTTGTTTTGAGAGCCGCTGTGGTTCACCGGCAGCCCAGAGGAGAAGATGTGTGTCCAGCAGTAGTTTCATGCACCACCACCGAAGATTCGCTCGATCTCCTCCTGGCCCATTCGGTCGAAGTCGTCCGGCACCGAGATCTGCCCCGCCATGAAACCTAGCCGCCGTATCTGAGCGCCGGTTGGAGCGTTAAGGGCAGTCACCTTTACGACTGGTTTACCTGCCTTGGCAATAACGAAGGCCTCCCCTTTTGAAGCTTCTTCTATAAGTTTCGAGAGTTGAGTCTTCGCCTCGTGAATGTTCACTGTTTTCATGGCTGCCTTCATAGAACTTAGTCGATTTAGTTTGGTCTATCACGGTTCAACAGGATCCGCGACGTACTCGGGTCGACGACTGATGGGCCGTCATCCGGCGACGATTCGGTGGCCCCTCGGCGAGACCCTCTGTTTCCCGATGGCACATAGATATTTGACAGAAACAGGCACGTGAACACGCATGGGCGCATAGACATCTCCAAAGCGAGTCGGCGTTCTAGCAGCGGTGCCAAAGGGTGGCCAAGCTAGAAGAAGACAACTTTGCGAGGAGGTCGAAATATGGACGAGCGCGGCGCGCGAACAGGGGAAGGCGATTCAGGCCTGATACCCCTGGTCACTATGTTTTCCGGAGCCAGAGTCTCGTACGATATCCCCCACGGATTCCCCTGTGCCAAAGCGAAATGACCGACAGAAAATCGAATTAAATGTTGAGATCCTTGAGGGCCATCTTGGCTGCATGAAATCCACACATTCCATGAACGCCCCCACCTGGGGGCGTTGATGCTCCGCAGAGATAGAGTCCCGAACGCGAGGTGCGATACAACGACCGTGTAGGACGAAACAGTAACTGGCGGATATTCATTGCTCCCCCCAAGATATCGCCGCCGACTAGATTGGAATTCCAACTCTCCAGATCTTTGGGTGTAGAGACGGAACGGGACAGAATGCAATCGCGGAATTCGGGAGCGAAGCGTACGATTTGGCGCTCAATGGATTCAGTGTAGTCTTCGGTGCTGCCGTTAGGAACATGACAGTAGGCCCAAGCGGTATGTCGACCAGAGGGAGCTCGACTGGAGTCGAAGAGCGATGGCTGGCCGAGCAGAACGAACGGTTTATTGGGTGAAAGGGTCCTTTCAGCCTGAGCAATCTCTTCGAGAGAGCCTCCGATGTGTACGGTGGCGGTCCGCAGACATTCGCGAGCGGTCCACGGAATCGCTGCATTCAGCGCGTAGTCAATCTTGAAAGCACCGGGTCCATACCGAAATCGCTCCAGTTGCTTTCGATAATCAGTGGATAGATGGGAACCAGCGATGCGAAGGAGTTGGCGCGGGGTGATGTCTGCGAGGACGAGGTCGGACAAAGGTAGCTCGGTTACTTCACGACCGGTTTCAACTAGGCCTCCGAGATCCTCTAAATGTCGGACCAGGGCATCCGTGAGAGACTGCGCACCGCCACGCAGAATCGGCCAACCTCTCGTGTGTCCAGCGGCTATCATCGTCAGGCCAACAGCAGCTGAAGCGGTAGTTTCTAACGGGAGCATGGAATGGGTTGAGACGCCAGCAAAGAGGGATCGAGCCCGTTCTCCAGCAAAATGGGAGCCAGCCAACGACAGCGCCGGCAACAGGGCGGATAGGCCAAAACGCGCCAGCACGAACGGACTTCTGGGGATATGTAGGATGGGACCGAGAATCTCTTCGACCAAAGCAGCGAAGTTAGAAGCTACGGGTTCTATCAGTGATCGGTATGCTTTGCGGTCACATGCATCCAGTTGGTCGATTGTTCCTTCAATCGAGTGTTCAAGCACCACCGCGGTCCCGTCATCCAACGGGTGAGCGAATGCCGCGTGCGGTTGAATCCAAGGAATGGTGAAGGGAAGAGAACCATAGAAAGGGCTTGCAGCTCCCAGGGGGTATGTCGAAGAGCCCAGATCGTGAAGAAAACCAGGCTGTGTAATCTCAGCGGTTGAACAGCCACCACCAATCTGCCCATTGCGTTCTAGTACGGTCGTCCTTACGCCCGATGCTGCAAGGACAATTGCGGCCGAGAGTCCGTTCGGTCCTGAGCCGATTATTGTTGCCGTAGACATACCCCCCGCTTTCTATAATCCAACCGAAAACCGAGTGCAGATTGGAAAACCGAGTGCAGATTGGAGGTGCGTCTGATCCGAGAAGTGCAGTGATCTCTCTGTCAAACTTCAGATTTATTGACCAAAATTGGGGCGGTTCCCCGCCCTTCAGAAATGCGCTGGGTCCGCCGCACTCTTCGGGTCCAGCCCCTTCATCTCATTGAGTTCCTCGGCCGTGATCTGAGGCAAGTGCCGGATGAACAAA
>Ga0185299_10001194_pt1 | contig 54246 bp, 51 predicted proteins | sample PaiPotPPA55metaG_FD_128002 | JGI IMG/M metagenome (GOLD analysis project Ga0185299, IMG submission 128002) | Iron sulfur acid spring bacterial and archeal communities from Banff, Canada, to study Microbial Dark Matter (Phase II) - Paint Pots PPA... ... | reverse complement strand
AACAAGAGCCCCAAAATAACCAGCGCAGTCAGATAGAAGTGGCTTGGACTAAAGCAGAAGATTACGGGGAAAGTGAACAGCAACGCCGCCCACAGCGCCACGCGACGCTCATGCGAGTCTCCATGTGGTACTGCTCGAATGCACTGATCCAGCCAAACCAGAATCGGTAGCAGAAGGATCGTCATGTCGTGCAAATGGAAATGGTAGCTCACGGCCGTTCCTGCGAGCATTGCAATCAGCAGGCTGTTGCCTTTGCGGGCTTTGGAGCCTCCGATGAACGTTGCTACAAGGCAAATTGCGGAAAGCACAAGAATCATCGCCTGAATCCAAGCCATTGGCACTCGGTTGTTGAGCAGTCCAAAAACTAGTCCCCGCAGATTCGGCATGATTGCGGGCGGCGTTCCCAGGCGGGATTGGTCAACACTCGAGCTCAGGCCAACGCTCATCGAGAACAACAGCCGGAAATATGATTTCGCTGCGTCCAAACCAATTAGTGCAACAGAACTTGCGACCAGCCCAGCCGCAGACAGGGAAAACCCGGCGGCAAATCGCCATCGCCTCCACAGAAAGAACAGCAGAGCGATAGGCAGCACAATCTGGAACTTGAAAAGGCCGAGGCTGACCAAAACTCCGGCAACGAATTCGCGGCCGCCTTCGAGCGCCAGGAATGCGCCGGTCAAACAAGACAACAGCAGGATCGAATCCTGCCCCTGCATGAGGGCCAATGCCGTCGGCAGAAAAGTAAAGGCCATGACTGTGCTCTGCCACTGATATACGCCGTCGAGCGATGTTGTCCACCGACGCATCAGGCGAACGGATAGCGCGAGTAGCGCAAGATTGAACGCGACCATCGCAAAATAAGCGGCTTTGAACGGCATGTAGGAAAACGGAACAAACAAGAGCGCTTCGTACGACAAGTGATCAAAAGGCAGGGCCAGATCACGCGCCACGACCAGTTGGTTCTGAAAAAAGAGCTGAGCGCCGTAATCGTAAATTCGGTGCGCATTTCGGGTGCGCATCATGTATCCGGCGGTGTATTGCGAGCGAAAATCGGTCCGGCCCTGTTGCACAGCCAGAATCGCAAACACCCATCCGGAGATCTGAAATCCGAGCAACACTGCGGGAATAGCCAGAGAGAGACTCTTCACGTAGTGAGGAGGCTCCCACGCTTGAACAGGCGCGACTCTGGCCTGAATCGAGGGTGGCTGCTGTTCCTGATCCATAGTCATAAGTACGCCACGGCTGCGTCGGCTGATCTACATTCATTCTTCGCACTCTTGACCAGCATAAACAAGAAAAAAAACACGGGCAGGGAAACCAGATAGAAATAGTCGGCCCAAAGGATCAGACACGCAGGTGCAAAAAAAACCAGAATACAAGCGGCTGACAGAAGCCCGCTGTGTTTGACCCGGGCAAGCCCTGTCGACCGATTGAGGGCGACCGCCAAGGGCAAAAGAAGAATAGTGAGGTCGTAAATAAACAGGTAATAGCTCACCAACACCGCGGTCGTCAGTGCGATCGGGATCATCCACTGTGCCGGGCAAGCCTTGGGCACTGCGATCGCGACCCACATCATGATTCCAACGGCAAGAAGAATCGTAACAATGGTCCGTTGGGTCGAGGGCGCACTGAACAATCCGTTGACCAACCCATGAACGCTCGCCATCATTGTGATAGGCAGTGGGTAGCGCAAGAGTGCCTGCGCGCCGCCATTCCGGCCCTGGCCAATGTTGAGAAGTGATTCAGCATAAAACCTGATCTGCTCCGGCGATGCAACCCAAATCGAAATCATGGCAAGCGCAGCTGCAACCGAGAAAAAGCCGGAAAAGAAACGAAATCGCCTCCAGCACAGCAATAGCAGGGCCAGCGGAATCAGCAAATGAAACTTGAACAGACCTAGGCCAGCGAGCGCGCCGGCCATGAAGTCTCGCTCCTTTTCCAGGGCCAGCATAGAAGCCGAAAGCAACGTGAGCAGCAGGATTGAATCTTGCCCCAGCATCAGTGCCGAAGCAATCGGAACGAATGATGCAAAAATCGCGATCGGCAGCCACTTGCGGCTTGCCCGCAAATTGTTGGTCCACTGACGAAGAATGCGAACCGAGGCACCCAGTAGAGCGAGACTCAGAACTAAGAATGCAACGTAAGCCGATGAATACGACAGAAAACTGAAAGGAACAAACACCAGCGCGTCGAAGGGCGGCCGGATGAACGGCATGAGTACCGATTCGCGAGACACCAGTTGGTCCTGAAAGAGCTTCTGCGTGTTGTAGTCGTACAATTCGCGAGAATGACCGGTTCGCACCATGTACCCGGCTGTGTACAACTGGCGAAAGCTGGTGTGCCCGTGTAGGGACTGCGGAAGAAAGAAAGTCCACGCGAGCAGTTGTACTCCCAGCAAGAGTGGGGCAATTCCCCAGAAAAAATCTAGCACTCCCCAGGACCAGCGAGCGGGTTTCTCTGTTTCCATCTTGACAGGATCATTCATTGCTCGGCAGCTTTTCTCCCAATTAGCGCTAACCTTACGGGCACTCCCTCGCTCTTCGCACCATAAACTGAAAGCTGGATGCCGAAGGCGAGTTCAAAATCTTGCAGACTCGATAGTTCCGCGCAATGTAATCGTCGATCGGGGCATTCGCGATTGAGCGGAGAGGAGTTCCAGGCCACGAGGTCGCGAATTTTTGCACAAACGAAGACTCGAACACCACGATACTCACGTTTTGCGATTGAAGCGAGGCAATGATTTCCTGAGCCTGCTCCGGGGTATTCATTCCCGGCTGAAAGTAATCCAGAGACGCAGGACTCCGAGTTCCAGTCAGGTAATAGTAAAGAGGAAGATAGGGGTAGACCAGGATCTTTTCTCCGGGCACGGTATGGTTCTGGACGTAGGCGATAACAGTATCCTGCTCGCCAGTCACGATGACACCGCGGCGGGTTACAACTCGATTGTGCGCGCCCGTCGCGGTTGTAAGAATCGCCAGGCTCATGAGTCCGAACGAAGCGCTGATCAGCAGTGTCAGATAAGGGCGAAGGGCCCGCAGTGTCGTACTGCGGAACTCCCGAGCGTCCAGAATCCAAACCAGGGGAACATACCAGAAGGGCGCGAGGTACATGATGTGAATAACATCCGTGCGCACGATCAAGACGGAAATCAGCAGGCCCGATAAAACGCCGCAAACCACAACGTAGTACTCACACTTGTCGAAAGGCATGCGTACGCGTTGGCCTTCTACCAGCCAGTAACCAAGGAGTCCGACTGCAATCAGGGGTAACACGGGGACAAGGAACCCTGGGCTCACCGCTAAAGCCTTAATCGCCCTGGCCCAAAACGGTCCGCTGTGGAATATTACATCTCGCGCGTCGTCGGACCAATTTTGATATCCGTAAGGCACGCGGTTCGCGCTTGTATAGTGACGCAGAGGCCAGAGCCAATCTTCGATCGCGATGCCCAAGCTGTGTTGAGCTTCGAAGTACGCGAAGATCAAAAGCAGGGGCCAAAGAAATCCTCCTGAAAAACTTGCAAGCTCGGCTTTCTGCAACACAGTCTTCTTCCCGAGAATCCACAACGCCAAAAGGCTCAAGGCCAATCCGAAGCAGAGGCCTGCGCCTTTGGATTGTTCGAACATTGTTGTAAGCGAACAGAAAGATCCGGCAGCAAAGGCCCATGTCGGCTTCCGCGATTCCACCAATCGAACAACACAATACAGCGCAAGACAAGCGAGCAGTGTGCTGTACCAGTTGTGCAGGACGAGGAATCTGTAGGGTACCCCGGAAACGATTGCAAGGGCTGCGGCAAAAAGCGCAAAACCGCGCGAGCACACGCGGCGGGCCAGCAAATAAGTTACAACCGAACAGGCAGCGCCAGCCGTCGCGAGGCTCATCCGGGCTACCACGAACGAATTGCCGAAAACCTTGAACAGGGCTGCCAACAGATAAAAAGATCCGGGGGTATAGAAGGAGAAGAAATCCCGGTAAGGAATTTGCCCGTCCAGTATTCGTTGCCCGCCCTGCAGAAGGATGCCTTCGTCGGGCTCAAGCGACGAGTATCGAACAAAAGCGCAAAGATACCCGAGTGACAATAGGAAAACCAGAAGAGGAGTGACACGGTCAACAAAACCTGCAAAGTTCGAAGTGGCCCGATCCTCGACCGCCCCTGGCATGTCGGCAGTGTGTGTGGATTTCATTCAAGCTCGCGTCAGTTGGGGATGATGGGTCTCTCGCGATAAATCGTGGCTCACATATTTGTTGGTCAGAACTGCTGAGAGGGTAAACAACAATAGAACCGGGCACATTAGGTACATTCCGTGGAAGGCAACCAAAATGAAATACACCGGCGGCAGCCACAACACCACTAGCGTGGAGAGCATTGCAGCGCGCAAACCGCGATAGCTTCGAGAGGGACGACTCGCTAATGCGATGAACATGGCCAGCACCAGCGGACTGAAATCATGCGTAAACATATGGGAACTACTGAGCAAGGAGCCCGCTACAGCGGCGGCGAACATCAGACTGTCCCCTGAACTCCCGCGTGAGGTGTTCCAGCGTCCCGCAATGCAATAGAGGACAGTGATTGACAAGGCCAGGACGCTGATAGTTAAGCCCACGTGGCTGATTCGTTTGCCGGCCATGGCATACACGAAGCCGTGGATCGTGGGCATGTCAACCGCGGAGCCATACGACAGATTCTGCGGGGTAGTACCGATGGCCACCAGAAACCTGGTATAGGAAACCAGCCCCTGCCATCCGGTTGTCAACAGAGAGAGTATTCCCAGGATCAAGGAAGTCAGACAGAATCCGCCAAGAAACCGCCGTTGCTTTCGAAAAAGAAAGATTAGTGCAAAGGGAAGTACAAACTGAAACTTGAAAAGGCCGAGTCCCAGACAGGCTCCCGCCGCAAACTCACGATCTTGTCGCAGCAAAACAAAAGCGGCCGCATACAGGGCCAACAGTATCACCGAAGACTGACCTTGGAATAGAGCGACTCCTAGCGGCGCAAACAGAAGCCAGAGGGCCACATACGCTAGGTCCTCCAGCGGCACCGGTAATTGCGGTCGCATAAAAAGAATCAGGAGCAGCCAAACCGTGGCATTCAAGAAACCCCAAAGCATGTAAGCGGTGCGGAAGGGAAGTGCCGCCAGAGGAGATAGCAAAAGCGCTTCGAATGGCGGATGTTCGAAAAATAGTGGGTTTGGATGCTGAAAGAGCGAGTCTCGTACCTGTTTTTGTAGATCGAGGTTGTACAGCCGACTCCCGAATCCCTCGTGCACAATTCGTGCGCCCACATAGGTCAGCGAAAAATCAGTCTTCTCCGCGTTCGGCCCGTGAGCACACCAAAGCACGGCGCCGTACAGGAGAACGGCGGCACCTAGCAATCCGAGCGTCATCTCGTTGAGGCCGATGCTGACAGCCGCCACGCGGGGCTGATCCTCAGTGGACATTGGGCGCTAACCTATGAGGATTGTAATTGGGTTCGAGCGAGCGACAAGGACAATGGGGGAGACGGTAACCAGCAAGGGGAACATCAATGGATACACGCGATGTAAGATGTTCTCGGTTGGAGTCGTAATAGATCAAGGACAATCTGATGAATGCCTGCCTGAGCGGAGCCAACAGTCCACACTAGCGAAGTGAGCGGAAACCTAGCCTGTTTTTCATTGGAGTGACCGCATGAAGAGGTCAGTACTGTTATTGCTTCTCGCACTAATGCAATGCGGATGTGCTCGAGTGCAGACCACTAGTCAACCCGCCGGCCCTGTCCCACTGTTCGTAGCGTTCGTGTGCGTTGTGATCGTGGGAATCGTCGCCAACGCCTGCTTAGTGGGCATCGTGCGCACAGCTCATCGAGGGGGCTCAATCGGCGCGTCAGAATGGAAGGACGCGCTGGAGTTCTCCCCCTTGACATTGGGCGGGTTCTCCTGGCGGAATCTTGCTCTCTGGAGCTTGCTGTCGCTGTTTCTAGAACTCCTGATGATCCGCTGGATTTCTTCGGAAATCAGTATATTTGCCTATTTCAAGAATTTCGTCCTGATTGCGTGTTTCTTAGGATTCGGTCTTGGCTGCTACCTTTCACGTCGCAAGATCAATCTTCTGCTTGTGCTCATCCCGATAACGGTCTTGACGACCGTCGTCCGAACACCCTGGGACGGATTGCGGGAGATGACCAGTCTGCTTCCCACCTTCGTAGGAGCCAGCGCTGGGACGCAGGTCTGGGGTATTCCTTCGGGCGTCAGCTTTCCGCTGTTAACCGCGGCCACAGCTGTCATTGTTCCGATCTTTGGTTTGATCGCTTTCTGCTTTGTTCCTGTAGGACAACTGGTCGGCTGGTACCTCGAGAATTCACGCAATGGAATTCTGGCTTATTCAGTAAATGTGGTCGCTGGCCTGACGGGCATTGCCGTTTACACTGCCTTGTCTTTTCTATCACAGCCGCCCGCCGTCTGGTTTCTGTTTGCGGGGGCACTGCTCTTCCTGCTGCTGTGGAGAGTTCCGAGGTTACGCTGGGCCTCGGCGGTGGCATTCGCGTTCTGCATTGCGATGCTCAGTCTAAAGCCCCCCAACCATGCGAAGGTATATTGGTCCCCTTACCAAAAACTCACTTTGATCCCGCTTGAGAAAGGAGGCCAAACCGTTGCCTACATCTTGAATACCAATGATAGCTGGTATCAGCAGATTCTCGATCTTTCGCCGCAATTTGTTCAATCTCATCCGCAATTCTTCCAATCCGCGCCGGTCGAATGGAATGCGTATAACGTTCCTTACCATTTTTTTCCGCAGCCCTCTTCTGTTCTAATTTTGGGCTCGGGGATGGGAAACGATGTTGCTGCAGCGTTGCGGAATGGTGCCGCAGACGTTACGGGAGTCGAAATTGATCCTCTGATATTGAAGCTGGGGCGAGAACTTCACTTCGAAAAGCCTTATAGCTCCCCGCGAGTGCATCTGATCACAGACGACGCACGAAGTTATATCCAAAACAGCAATGATCGTTTTGACCTAATCGTCTTCTCGTTGCTTGACTCCCATACGACAAGCTCTAACTTCACGAACATACGCATCGATAATTATGTCTACACTTCCGAGGCGCTGCAGGCGGCCAAGCATATGCTGAAGCCGGACGGGGTTTTTGTTGTTAAATTCCAGGTGAGCACGCCGTGGATCGCGGGACGCCTGTACGCTCTTCTTAGTCAGGTCTTCGGACATGCGCCCCTTCAATTGGAGGCGGAATCATCGGGGTACACAACGGGCGGGCGGTTCTTCGTTACGGGCTCGGAGCTGCGCCTGGCCGAGGCCCTCAGCGATCCCGGGCTGGCCAAATATGTGGAGCAACACCGTGACATGCGAATGGAGACGGCCACGCTAACCACGGACGACTGGCCCTACTTCTACCAGCGCTCTCCTGGACTCCCCCTACCGGTGGTGGTGATCTCCTCCGTTCTCGTTCTTCTCTGCCTGGCGTTGGTTCGAGACACCGGTACGCCAATACGTTCCCTCCGCTGGCACTTCTTCTTTTTAGGAGCTGGTTTCTTATTGCTCGAAGCACAGATAGTCAGCAAGATGGCATTGCTCTTCGGGACAACATGGCTGGTCAACTCGATTGTGATTAGCGGTTTGCTCTTGCTGATTCTAATGGCGAACTTAGTCGTCATCATCAAACCCACCTTTCCGTTATTTGCAGCTTACGGCGGACTTTTCGTTACCCTTTTGGCTGGTCTTCTCGTTCCGCTCGACAAATTGTTTTTTTCTTCTCTGTGGGCCCGCGTCCTGTCGGCTGGCGTTGTTCTCTGCCTTCCTGTATTTTTTGCGGGAATAGTTTTCATAAAGAGTTTTGCGAGAGAAGCATTTTCTGGCGAGGCGCTGGGCTCGAATTTACTCGGTGCAATGGTCGGAGGAATGCTTGAGTCGGTTTCGATGTGGACCGGCATTCGCTCGCTGTTGATGTTTGCGGCAGCGCTGTATCTCGCGTCGTGGATTGCCCTGGCCTATAGGAAGGGAGCACGGCAAGGGTCCGCGGAGTCGCCTCCACTGGTCAACATTGCAGGCTAAATGCAAACTGGCTAGGGGCGGTTTTTTGCTCCGACCAGCAGGATTCCTGCCCGGTCTACGGGTGGTCTGCAAAACTGCTGGGATTATCATATATTCGAAGCCATCGTCGAACGGGCGGATCGTCTGGGTACTCGCACCGTCAAGGACCAAACGCATGAAACGCGCGCTCATCACCGGTATCACCGGACAAGATGGCTCATATCTTGCCGAGCTGTTGCTTTCCAAAGGGTACGAGGTCCACGGGATCATCCGCCGCGCCAGCACTTTCAATACCTCGCGCATCGACCATATTTATCAGGATCCCAATCATCCGGGCACGAAACTGTTTCTCCATCACGGCGATTTGTCCAGCACGGAATGGATTCTGAATCTGATTTACAGTCTCTCGCCGGACGAACTTTACCATCTCGGGGCGCAGAGCCACGTGAAGGTCAGCTTTGACATTCCTGAATACACCGGTGACGTCACCGGCCTGGGCACAATGCGGCTGTTGGAAGCGATTCGCCGTAGCGGCGCGAAGACCCGATTTTACCAAGCATCGAGTTCGGAGATGTTTGGCTCGGCTCCTCCGCCGCAAAGCGAGACCACGATCTTTCAACCGCGAAGCCCCTACGCTGCGGCGAAGCTTTACGCGCATTGGATGACGCGGATTTACCGCGAGGGATATCATCTCTACGCTGCCAGCGGAATTCTGTTCAATCACGAAAGCCCGCGGCGCGGCGAAACCTTCGTAACGCGTAAGATTACGCGAGGTGTTGCCGCGATTCTCGCCGGCCGCGAGGATGCAATCTATCTAGGCAACCTGGACGCCCGGCGCGACTGGGGCTACGCGCCCGAATATGTGGAAGCCATGTGGAAGATCCTTCAGCAGGATGCCCCTGATGATTACGTCATTGGCACGGGCGAGACGCATTCGGTCCGTGAATTTGTCGAAGCAGCGTTCGCCTACGCAGGCCTCGACTGGCGGAAGCATGTCAAGATGTCCGAACGATACCTCCGGCCCTTGGAAGTCGATGTCCTTATCGCGGATCCGACGAAAGCACGAACCAAACTTGGATGGCAACCGCAGATTGGATTCCGCGATTTGGTAGCCATCATGGTGGATGCGGACCTTGAAGCGGCAGGTCTCACGCCGCGTGGGGAAGGTAAGGCGATTCTGGAAAAGAAAATCGGCCACTGGAACCGCTGGCACAATTCGGTAACGCGCATGGTGCAGGCCGTCAACGGAAAAGCTTCGCAGCAATAAAGGATCTGATGAGCTTTTGGATGAACCGGCGCGTGGTAGTGAGCGGAGGCAACGGTTTCCTCGGATCGTTCGTTGTCGAGAACTTGCGTTCGGCGGGCTGCCGGGAGATCACGGTTCCGCGCAGCCGCGAGTACGATCTGCGCGAAAAAGCCGAAGCCCTGCGGTTATTTAAGAATGCGCGTCCGGATGTCTTCATTCACCTGGCAGCGGTTGTGGGTGGCATCGGCGCCAACCGAGACAATCCCGGGCGTTTCTTTTATGACAACGCCATCATGGGGCTCAACGCCATCGAGGCTGCCCGCGTCGCGGGAATTGAGAAATTCGTTTGTGCGGGGACCGTCTGTTCGTATCCCAAGTTCACGCCGGTGCCTTTCCGAGAAGACAAATTCTGGGACGGCTATCCGGAAGAAACCAATGCGCCCTACGGTCTTGCCAAGAAAATGCTGCTGGTGCAGTTACAGGCTTACCGGCAGCAGTACGGAATGAATGGCATCTACCTTACGCCCGTAAATCTTTATGGTCCGCGGGATAACTTTGACCTGGAAACTTCCCACGTCATTCCCGCGCTGATTCGCAAATGCTGGGAAGCGAAGCAGGCACGCGCCGCCGAGATTCTTGCCTGGGGAACGGGAAGTGCCACGCGCGAATTTCTCTACGCCGAAGATGCCGCGGAAGCTATCGTCTTGGCAGCGGAGAAATATGCGAAATCCGACTTGGTGAATCTCGGTTCCGGGGAAGAAACCAGCATCCGCGATTTGCTCGAACAGATTCGTTCAATGGTTGGCTACGAGGGCAAGGTGCGCTGGGATGCCACGAAACCCGACGGCCAGCCGCGACGTTGCCTGGATACTTCGCGTGCCCTCGCGGAGTTTGGCTGGCGTGCAAAAACATCTTTGCACGATGGGTTACGAGAGACAATCCAGTGGTTCGAAAGCAACGTAAAACTCGCGATGCGTGCGTGAGAATCGCTTCACGGAGTGAATTCGAGACCGCGCCGTTCGAGGACGGAATTGAGGCCGAACATAGCCACTACTATTGAGCGAGGCCCCGCCAAATCGTCGCTGGGAAGCGGGGAAAGAGCTCCGGACATGGCCGCCCCTGTCGCGCCGCGCTGGAAGAATTATGTGAATGCGTTCCTCGCGGGAGAGTTGTCCACTCTCACCAGGTATTACGACCGCTTGATTCAGTGGCTGCCTCGCGAGGATGACAGCGGCATGCTGCTGGCCGCGATGGACGCTCCCATCAAGCAGTCAGTCGGGCGGGACGATCCTTTTCCTGATCTCTCTGGCGAAACCGAAGAACGCACAGCGATCCTGGTCAACGGCACATTCAACCACGATTTCGACATCCAGGGACTGCTCGTGCAATTGAAGCCGACGCTGTCGCGCACATCGCGTGTCATTGCGGTTCTCTATAATCCCTACTTGCGTTGGTTGTACAATCTCGCGAACCGATTGGGAATTAGAAAAGGCGAACTTCCGACCACATTTGTAACTCAGATCGATCTCCAGAACATCGTCAAGGTGGCCGGTTATGAGATTGTTCGCCAGAGGCTGGCCGTGTACTGGCCTTGGCGAATGTTGGGGCTCGGTAACGCCATCAATCGAGTATTGCCGCTTGTACCGCTGATCCGCTGGCTGAGCCTAACGTCAATCGTTGTCTTGCGACCCTTGACGGCACCGTCCCGACCGGGAATCTCTTGTGTCATTCCCGCCCGGAACGAGCGCGGAAACATAGAAAATGCACTGAAGCGCTTCCCAGAACTGGGATGTGAGACAGAGATTATTTTTGTTGAAGGCCATTCGAACGACGGAACTTGGGAGGAGATCCAGCGAGTTAGTGCACTCTATGGCGACCGGTATCGAATTCGAGCGTTACAGCAAACCGGCAAGGGCAAAGCGGATGCCGTAAGACTCGGATTTGGCCATGCCACCCAGCCTCTTCTAATTATTCTGGACGCCGATCTGACCATGCCTCCCGAAATGCTAGGGCGCTTCTACGAAGCCTATTGCCAAGGCCACGGCGATTTCATCAATGGGTCGCGCCTTGTCTATCCGATGGAAGGCGAAGCGATGCGATTCCTGAACCGGCTGGGGAATATTTTCTTTGCGAAAATGCTGAGCGCGATTCTCGACCAGCGGATCGGTGATTCACTTTGCGGAACGAAACTGCTGACTCGCTCCGACTACCGGCGTATGGGAGCGTGGCGCAGGGATTTCGGTGACTTCGATCCATTCGGCGATTTTGAGCTGTTATTTCCCGCTTCCGTGCTGGGACTGGGAATCGTCGATATCCCAGTCCGCTACCTGGCCCGCACTTACGGCGAAACCAGTATCCAGCGTTTTCGCCACGGCCTGCTGCTTCTGAAGATGACCTGGGTCGGACTCATTCGCATCAAGATGGGAGCAACCAGGAGATTCCAGAGAATAGAGGTCTAGTCGCAATCGGTACGCACAATGGCCATCGATACAGAAGCGCTTGAATTTTTCAGTACTCACCGCCGCATCTGGGAGCAGAAACCTGTCCTACGCCGCATCTACAACGAGGAATTCTTTGCTCGGCTCCTCTCATTCCGCAGGAAGGATGGCATTTCTGTCGAAGTAGGCGCCGGGCCTGGATTTCTCAAGCAAGCGCTGCCTGGCGTGCTCTCCACCGATCTGGTATGGTGCCCCTGGCTCGAGGTCGTGGCCGATGCCCAGAGCCTTCCATTCGCGGACTCTAGCGTGGCCAACACTTTCGGTATTGATATGTTGCACCACCTTGCCGTACCCATGGCCTTCTTGCTTGAGGCCCAGCGGGTTTTGGTTCCCGGAGGACGTCTGATTCTTGTCGAGCCTTGGGTCACTCCCTTTTCCTATTTCATCTACCGCTTTTTTCACCAGGAAGAGTGTGACCTCTCTGTCCTTCCGTGGGAGTTGATGACCGAAGCCCAGCCACCAGTAGAAAAGAAAGCGTTTGACGGCAATCAGGCCATCCCCTACTTGCTGTTCGGACCGCGCCATCGTTCGCAGACACTTGGCTTGCTGCCAGGACTTACTCCCCTGGCGATAGAACCGTTTTGCTTGTTTGCGTATCTGCTCAGTATGGGGTTCAAGCCGCGAAGCTTTCTGCCGGAATTCTTGTATCCCGCGGTCTCCAAAATCGAGAAAGCGACGTCGCCGCTTTGGCGTCCAGTCGCAGCGCTGCGAGTTTTCCTTGTTCTCGAAAAGTTCCCAAGGGCCTTATGAGGGATTGATACAGTAGACCGGAGCACTTCAGTCTGGATTCTTAAGAAAAAAGAGGTTTGTAAGACGGAGCTGCCATGACGGGGAAGCGCTCAACAAATTCGACTCTGATTGTTACGGCCATGATCACGTTCGGGCGTCTGTGGAATGAAGGGATGCAATGAGCTCGGGCAACCAATTGCGGGATGTCCTACGCAGGATCGCTGTTCCTGACGGCACTCGCACTCGTGCAATTCCTCACTATGTAAGTTCTATCGGCCTGGGCGTCTTGGCGATTCTCGTCGGCCTGGAAATCTCCGGGTGGATTGGCTTTGCATTAACCGATATGCACAATCACACAGACTTCCCCTTTTACTATTGGGGTGCGGAGATGGTTCGCTCAGGCAATGTAACGAATCTTTATTTGCCACAGCCGGTGGACTACTATTACACCCGCCCCGCATTTGAAACGCTGCTCTTCCTTCCGTTCACCTTTCTTCCATTCTGGTCGGCGTATGTGCTTTGGACGATCTTCAACCTCGGATGCCTGATCGCCAGCCATCGGTTGATGGCCGCTTGGAATCTACGGCGCGTTTCTCCCGCAGGTTCTCTGGGTGTCATGCTCGCGTTTTTCCCCGTCTCGTTCGCAATCATGAACGGGGAGGACTCCATGCTCCTGCTTCTGTTGCTCGCTTGCTGGAGTTTTTACGAGCTGCGTTCGGGTCGGCAATTTCTGAGCGGTCTGATCATTGGCTTCTCCATCGCACGCTTCCAATTTCTTCTTCCGTTCTTGCTGCTCCTGGCGGCATGGAAACTTTTTCGGCTGCTGGGGGGAGCAATCGTGTCCGCTGCCGGCATGATGCTACTCTCCATTTTCGTGACCGGATGGCGCGGGCAAATCACCTACTACCATCTGCTGCGCGACCTTGCGACCCGCGATTATCCCGCCACAATGGCGAACCTTCGGGTTGTGCTGATTCACATGCATCTCCAGTTCTTGCTCGTGCCACTCTCGCTTGCCATCGTCGGATTTGCTCTCTGGAAAGGGCGACGCATGCAGGATGTGGAGAAGTTCTTAATTGCTATCGTCGCCGTGTGCATCGTTGACTATCACATGTTTGTGTATGACCTCTGCATTATTTCCTTGCCGCTGGTGATTTTCGCAGCCTGGCTTCTCGAAGAGGAACGGTATGCGGAGTTACTGGTCCCGCTGGGAATTGTTGCCGCTCCTCTGATGATTCTGCTTTTCGGTGGCACCCAATGGCTATGGATCGTCGGAATGGGTACTCCGCTTTTGTTGTGGCACATGCTCCACTCATGGAGGCCGGTCCAATCTCACTACTCCTGACCAAGTTGAAGCCCGGGCCAGTTACAACCGAGTGGCTATTGCTCTTCGCCTTTCTCGGCCTGGTATCTCCCACCGTGATTAACTACTCTCCCTACTCATTGCAGTGGGACGAATCGTATTACCTGAGTCGCATTATCTGCACCAATCATGCTGTTTACGACATTAGCTTGTCGCGCCTGAATGAATGCTTGACCATCACTCGCAAGGGACCAATCATGGACTTGGTGAACTTGCCCTGGGGCAGAGTTGGAGGCACCGAACGGGGCATTGGGCTTGCCTTCATTGGGCTCGCGGTCTTTATCTGGATCTTAGTGCTGGCTACCTATGTGACGTGCCTGCACAGCGGCATCCCGCCGGGCTCTCTGCTCCTAGCCGCGGCCACGATCTGCTTAACGCCATTCCTTCGGACCAATGGCGGGGCCATGATGGTTGACATGCTGCTCGGCTGGTGTGTTGCATTGGGCCTGATGTTGATACCACTAGAGTATCGCCGCCCCTCGAACGGTGTGTGGCCCAGCGTGCTCCGGGGATTTTTCTGGGGCTTCGTCGTCGACGTTGGGATGCTTTCCAAGGTGACGTTCGCATTCTTCCTCTGCGCCATTGGCATAGCGCTTCTGGGGATTCGAGAGCGCCATTCCGGCGAAATGCCACTGCGCTATGCCTTTGCCGGCTGCATTGCGGGGTCCATGCCAGCCATCGTTATATGGCGCTATTACGGAATGAATCTTCTCGGTTTCGCGATGATGGCAGCGTGGGGAGAAACAGCCCGCTTCTGGAGTGTGCCTGGCATGACCGCCGGGGATTATCTGAGGAGATACTTCAGCCAGCTTGGTCTAGCAATAATCCCGCTTCTTGTCCTGCTCGTTCTCTTCGTTCGTGGATTCTTGATAGAAAAGGGTATGCGCCTGGCCCGTCTGCTTCCAATCGGCATCATCTTGATTTACCTGGGCATCGCCGCGAAGAGCCAAAATCGCGATCCGCGCTTTACCATTCCCGTCATGATTGCCATGCCCCTTGGTCTCGCTTGGACGGGCATTAGGAAAGAGTCGTCGAAAAGTGTAGGCGCGGTTCCGATTCTGGCCGCCCTCCTTCTGGGTACACTATTCGCCTGGCCAATGACCAGGAGGCCACAGGTCGCTCCTATTAAGCGTGCCGGGGAATTGCTGTGGACATTGAGCCAAGAGCAACCGACCTCAAGGCGGCCGGTCAACATCGTGATTGCCACCGACGGGCCTGAATTCAATTTCGACACGTTCGAACTGGCCGAGAAAATAGGGCAGGATACTTTGCCGCCGTTAGAACTCGATGCCCTGGTGTATTACTCACTGAATAAGCGAACCGCCGCTGAAGGACTCAAGCGCATCGACGCGGCCGACTACGTTCTTTTCTTGAAACCGGGTTTCCCGCCAGGTCCGGATTGGTCAAGAGTTTACGCTCAAGACTATCGAGCCCATTGTGAAAAGGTGGGAATCCTCCTGGATGCCAAAATCTCGCCTGACCTTGACGTCTTCAAAATATCTGGAAGCGGAGTTCAATGATCCTCGAGTGCGGGTTCCCATGGTTCTTCCCAGATTACTCTGGTGCTGCAATCTTCCTCGAAAGGTGGATACAATTGGCCACAGGCGATGCGTTATCCGGCTATGAGCCTCGCGCGCCGCGAGAGACTCCGTGGTTGTAAGAAGTTGATAAAGCGGGGGCGCAGCAGATTGGGCAGCGCTGGAGGCCGATCTGGCACTGCGTCTGCAACTACAGATCCGCAGTAGTGCCTGCGAGTTTGGGCCCAGGTCATGAGCACCCCAGTAAAGACGCCAGTTTCGGAGAGCGTAGCTACAAGAGCTGTGGCGGACGGCGCACGCGTCGGCCCCGAAGTCTCTGTCGTGATCCCATGTCTCAACGAAGTGCAATCGATAGCCGCGTGTGTGGATAAGGCTTTGCAGGCTTTTCATAACGCCGGTATCCGCGGCGAGGTGGTGGTCGCCGACAATGGATCAACCGACGGATCGCAGAACGTCGCAATTGCGCATGGGGCAAGGGTCATCCAGGCTGACATTAAGGGATACGGCAGTGCCCTTCGCTGTGGGATCTCTAAGGCACGCGGTGCATTCATTATTATCGGTGATGCCGACGGCAGCCACGACTTCTCGGAGATTCCTCGCTTTGTTGAGAAGTGGCGCGCCGGACACGACTTCGTGATCGGCAACCGCTTCATGGGCGAGATCAAAGAAGGCGCCATGTCCTGGCACCACCGCCATCTCGGTACCCCAGTCCTCTCCGGCATTTTGAATCTTTTTTTCGGAGCGGGCGTTGGCGACATCAATTGCGGCATGCGCGGCTTCACCCGGGATCTTGCCGTTCGGCTTGATCTCCGTACCAACGGGATGGAGTTTGCTTCCGAACAGTTGATCAAGGCGGCCAGAGCCGGCGCGCGAATCGCGGAAGTTCCCATCACCATGTGGCCCGACCAGCGTGACCGGCCGCCCCATTTGCGCACGTTTCGCGACGGCTGGCGGCATCTGCGCTTCATCATGCTCTCCGCGCCAAACTGGCTCTTTCTATTGCCGGGAGGCTTGCTGATGGCCATCGGCGTCGGCTTAGTGCTCTGGCTTTTGCCCGGCCCTGCTTTTGCCGGAAAAGTCGAACTCAACACCAACACCATGTCCCTGGCAATGATGCTGGTGCTTTTGGGGATGCACATCGTCTCCATCGGGCTTTTTGTAAAAGTATTCTGCTACACGGAAAAACTCTCACGCACCGAACTCAGCCTGGCTCGATGGCTGAAGCGAGTGAAGCTTGAGCATGGATTGCTCTTGGGCGCGACCCTCGTTGTCGCGGGGCTCACGGGAGACGCAATTGTGTTTTGGGAGTGGGTAGCCCAGGGCTTCGGTCATTTCTCGGCCGTGCGGGCGGTGTTCTTCTGTTCACTATCACTGTTCCTTGGGGTAGAGATTCTTTTCTCTTCGGTGTTCTTGAGTATGTTGGGGATTAGTAGAGACACCTATATTGGGGAGTGATAAATGCACTCTGAAATTGGCGTAGGCATACTCGGAGCAGGCTATTGGGGACAAAACCTCATCCGCAATTTCTGGGAGAGCGAGGGGGGCCGGCTAGTCTCAGTATGCGATACGGATTCGGTTACGCTTTCGAAGGCGCTCCGCCGGTATCCAACGATAGAAGTGACCCAGGATTATTCCGCTGTGCTACGCCACTTGGGAGTAGAAGCGGTCGTAATCGCCACGCCAGCCTCGACCCACTACGAGTTTGCGCGTCGCGCGCTCGAAGCCGGCAAGCATGTACTGGTTGAGAAGCCATTGGCGATGAGCACAAACGAAGCTGCCGCATTGATCGAGTTGGCCGCGGCAAAGCAGAAGACCCTGATGGTGGACCACACCTTCCTCTACACTGCGGCCGTAAGACGGATGAAGCAGCTAGTGGATTCCGGAGAAATCGGTGATCTTCTCTACTTCGATTCGGTTCGCATCAATCTGGGCTTGGTCCAGAGTGACACCAACGTTCTATGGGATCTTGGCCCGCACGATTTTTCGATTCTGGATCACCTCTGCCCGCTGCCGCAAAAATCAGTCTCCGCCATTGCGGGGAAGCATTTTGGCTATCCCTTTGAAGATATTGTTTATGTCACCGTCCGATATGATTCCAGCTTCATCGCTCATTTTCACTTGAACTGGCTTTCGCCTGTGAAGGTGCGTCTTACGCTGGTAGGCGGGAGCAAGAAGATGATCGTTTACGATGACATGGAATCTAACGAAAAGGTCAAAGTCTATGATAAGGGAGTAAATGTTAACCCATCGCCGGAATCGCGCAACCGCCTGCTTACCTCGTATCGGCAAGGCAACATCTTCGCGCCAAATCTGGATACCACCGAGGCTCTGCGCCTGGTTTCGCGGGAGTTTCTCAGTTCGATTGCCGAGAATCGTCCGCCGATGACGGACGGCGCCGCGGGCTATCGGGTCGTCAGGCTGCTGGAAGCAGCTCAACGGTCGATCGAAAACGATGGTCGTGAAATGACACTTGGCGACGCCCCCTTCTTCGGTATTGCAAATTCTCGTGCGCAGATTAAGTGAAGAGCAGGCGATCTTATGAGCGAAAACAATGCGGCCGTGACAACCCAGATTTTGGAGAAGACGCCGCGCAGGAGAACCAGTGATGCTCTAGTAGCGCTCGTGGTATACAACGAAGGCCTTCGGGTTGAAGCTGTACTCCAGAAGCTGATGCAGGTGTCAACCTGTTGTGACGTCGTCGTGATTGACGACGGTTCCACCGACGAAACTGCGGAACTGATATCGCTTCACGATTTTTCGATTATTCGCCATTCGCATAACCTAGGGGTGGGACTGTCTATTAAGGATGCAATCCGTTTTGGCATCGACAGGGAATATTCTGTGATCGCGACCATGGCGGGCAACGGCAAAATGGATCCACTTCAAATTCCAAAGCTGCTCGAGCCACTAAAAAGCGGGATCAGCGACTACGTTCAGGGCTCGCGGTATCTTGAGGGTGGGAGGCACGAGAATCTTCCCCTTTTTCGGAACGCCATGATTCATGTAATGACGTGGATGGTGCGATTACTGACCGGCTTTCGGGGCACCGATGTGACTTGTGGATTCCGAGCGTACTCCTTGGCTTTGTTTTCAAATCCGGAAATAGATATATGGCAGTCTTGGCTGGATCGCTACGAGCTTGAGTATTACATTCATTACAAAGTGATCACGCTCAACTATCGCGTTCAAGAAGTGCCCGTCAGCATGGTCTATCCAACAGACGGCCGTCCCTACTCCAAGATCCGACCATTTTCCGGTTGGTGGAGCATGGTGCGTCCACTGGTGCTGTTAAGCCTTAATATCCGGCGGTAGCGCGCTAGATAAGTTCATTGTCCAGTTTATGGATGAGTGCTTGGGCTGAGAAAGTGATAGGAACAGAATCTATGAAACGTATACTTGTAACAGGCGCAGGGGGGACACCTGCGACCAACTTCGTGCGGTCCTTGCGGGAATCCCCGGAGCCTTTTCACCTAATTGGTGCAGATTGCAATCCGTATTGCCTGCAGCGGGCAGAGACGGACGAGAAAATTCTAATCCCCGAAGCCGCGGATCCAGATTTTATTCCGCTGCTGCGAAGTGTCATCGCCGAAACCGGCGCTGAACTGATTCACAGTCAACCCGATGTCGAAATTCTCCCAATTTCCAGCAACAGACAGTCACTGGGTGCTAGGACCTACTTACCGAAACACACCACGATAGAGATCCTGCAGGATAAGTACCAGTCCTTTCTGAAGTGGCAAGAGGCAGGCCTGAAGGTTCCAGATACGATGCTGATCCAGAACGAAGTGGATCTCAAGATCGCATTCGAGCGTTTCGGCAAACCGATATGGTTACGCGCCATCGTGAGCCCGGGCGCTGGCAGGGGAAGTTTTCGCGCCGAGAGCCTCACCATCGCTCGTTCGTGGCTGGACTTCTGGCAGGGATGGGGACAATTTACTGCGGCTGAGTGCCTGGAACCGCATTCCATCACATGGATGTCCTTATGGCACCGTGGAGAGCTTATCGTCGCTCAGGGACGCAAAAGGCTTTACTGGGAATTCGCAAACCGTGCTCCGTCGGGTGTAACGGGAATCACCGGCACAGGTGTAACCGTGAGCGATCCCGAAGTAGATTCGATCGCGTTGGCTGCAATTCGAGCCATCGACTCATCGCCCCACGGCATTTTTTCAGTAGATCTCACGTACGACAAGCGCGGAGTTCCTAACCCAACTGAGATCAATATCGGTCGCTTCTTCACGACTCACCTGTTCTTTACGAGGGCGGGTTTGAATATGCCGTACTTCTTCACTAAGCTGGCGTTCGGGGAACCCCTGCCGCCCATACCAGTCAAGGTCAATCCGCTTCCGCCAGGCCTCGCCTGGATTCGCGGAATGGATTTTTTGCCGGTCTTAACTGACATCGCGCACGTCGAAGCCTCGGCGCTAGAATTGAAGGAACGAAAGGAGCGCCTTGATTCATAAGCTCGGTATTAAGCGTTTGCTTATTACCGGCGCCAGCGGATTCATCGGACGGCGGTTGGTTGAGCACTTGCTCTCCGCGGACTTAGAACTAGTCCTGCTTGGGCGGAGCATCCCAGAGAGTTTATCGCTGCGAACTCCGGACAACGTAAAATTCCTGCACTGTGACTTCTCAGACCCATCGAGTCTGGATCGCCACCGGTCTACGCTCGAATTTGTGGACGCAGTTGCACACCTGGGGGGTGCTGTGCCCCACTCATCAGCCCCGGAACAAGACGATCCAGTACGGAATATTCGCGTGAATGCAGAGGCAACGGCAGTTCTGCTAGGTCACTTATCACCAAAACTAAAATGTTTTTGCTACACCAGTACAATGGACGTTTACGGTGCACCTGTTGTTCTGCCGCTTGGCGAAAACCACCCCACGTTGCCAACCAGCCAATATGCCGTTACCAAGTTAGCCGTCGAGGGGTTGTTACGTGTGCACGCAACGCGGATGGGCGTTTCGGTGGGCATTTTGCGCGTTTCTCACGTCTACGGGCCGGGTGATACAAGTTCGAAGGCGATCCCGAAATTCATTCGGGAAGTGCGGAGCGGGCGAGCCCCCGTTATTTACGGTAATGGTTCCGACACGCGAGACTACGTTTACGTAGACGACGTGGTCCAAGCGATCTTGCTGTCGCTCGGAAAGTCAATCAACGGCACAGTGAACGTCGCGACAGGGCATGCGACGAGTATGAACGACCTTGTGACCACGATTTTGCGACTGATGAACTCCGCGCTAACTCCGGCGCGAAAACCACGCGACCGCACCCCGACACAAATCTTTGCCAGTATTGACCGTGCCCGAGATCTGTTGGGTTACAGGCCGGTGGTGCAGTTGGAAGATGGACTGCGTCGAACGATCGAATGGTTTCGAGGCGAGGAAGAAAGGGCCAAAGGCTACTGTTGAGCGCAAAAACTCTCTTCTTTGACCTTGACGGTCCGATTCTAGATGTCTCCGAACGATACTTCCGTGTTCATCGAGATATCTTAAATGCTCTGGGAGGCGCTCGCCACTCGGCAAAGAAAGAGTCCTATTGGCGAATGAGGAGGGAGCGGCGACCGCTCTCGGAAATACTGGCGAATAGTGGAATCGAGGAGGCAGCGTATTCCAGACTCTGGCTTGCAAAGATCGAGTCGCCGGAATATTTGCCACTCGACCGCGTAATTCCAACAGCGAAACAGCAGCTCGACAAATTAAGCGATTCCTTCCAGCTTGTTCTGGTTACGTTGCGGCGCAACCGCCAGGGGTTGGATGAGCAGCTCTCTGCACTGCAATTGCTACCGTTCTTTTCGCATGTCCTTTCGCGGGCATCCTTGAGTGTTAACGGTTGGGAAGTGAAACGGGATCTGATTTTGTCCAGCGGACTCTTGAGTCTCCCTTCCTGGATCATAGGAGACACGGAGGTCGACATTCTGGCGGGAAAGGCGCTGGGCTTGACCACGGTTGCTGTGCTGAGTGGTATCCGCGACTCCAAGACATTGAGGGAGTTCAACCCAGATTTCGTCGTGGAAGATATTGGAGAGGTAAGCGTGTCCAGGTTCAAGAAGTAGTACTCGGTCTCCCCCAGCCTCTGCCAGCCAGAAGCGGAGGCCGGAACTCTCCACGCCAGAACCGCCTGGCACCCCGTTCGCCGAAAGGTTTCCAGAACCGCCGACTGAGTTGATGCGGGAGAAGACCAGAAACGATCCGGCTGGTTGACCTGTGCGATAATCTGCAGGGCCGCTAGCCTAGCAACGAACGCTCCTCCTTCCCCGAACGGTTCAGAGGAAATAACACCTATCCTTTCTGCCGGTCTCATGCCCATGCCAGTCAGCGCTATCCCTGCCTCTGCGTACGCCGGAGTCTTTCCTTTCGTAGCGCTGACTCCGTGAACGACGGGAATCCCCGCGAGCCAAAGAGTGGTCGCAGCGACGGCCAAAACCCCGACCCCGATAAATCGGTGCAACACCGGCGAATTTTCAAAATGTAGCATAGAAAAAGCCGCAAGCCACAGAACGCAGGCAAAGCCCGCGATGTAGCGATACTCGGCGTGAACCAAGGCGTACATAATTAGCGTCAGGACGGCAGGAAAAATCAGCTCCCAAGGAGATCGGCGGCTGAAAAACTGAATGCCACGTTGCGAGATCAGCAGCAGCGTTACAAAAACCACCAGAAGATTCAGATGCAATGTGAGCAGCAAGTAAACGTACACCAGCAGGCTCAGGCTCGACGCCTGCGATTGCGCTCTTGCATCGAAATGCCCCTTTATCCCGTCCTGCCAATAAGATATGTCGTACCAAAACGGATAGGTGCCCACGGCGTGTTCCGTAAATGAGTAGGCTGCCGGAAGGTCGGATATCCTTATGGCGGGATGGCGCAGGTACCGGGACACAGGAGATGGTTCGTCTATCCCCTCGACGTAACCGATACCCAGACATGTCAGCCGGCCTCCGTCGCCCGGGTACCATGGATCAATTCCGTTGATGCAGCCAGCATAAGTGAGTCGTCCGCTATCGCCAAAGGTAGGACGTCTTCTTGCGTACGAGATGGCACCGATGAAGGGGCTTGTGATTGCCAAGAAAATCAGTGTCGCCACCGCGGTATTGCGCATCGAGCTGCGGGAGAGGCCTCCGGCAAAGACTGCAACTCCTAGAAGTACAAGTCCCAATGGAAACATCACGGCTTTGGCCAGATAAGCAAATCCCAGCACCACGCCAAGCGCCACAAACGTACGTCGCGTTGCCAGACCGCCTCGGATTTTCAGCATCAACGCGGACGCAAGATATACGAAGGCGCCAACGCACATGTCCGGTGTAACAAAACGCATTCCAATCAGGTTGAGGAACGATGAAACGAAAAGGCTGTACCCCAGAACCCACCACGCCCACTCGGGAATCCCGATTTCGCCTTGCGCTGACAAATCCCCCTTTCGCCCCTTCTGCTTCGCGATAAACGTCGCCAGAAAGAATTCGAAGCAGCCCAGCGCAGCGACATAGATCAGAAAATTCACTAGATGTACCAGTGGATACTCCCAATACGCGGGAGGCTTGAGTACCCTTAGAAAACAACCTAGAATCCAGGAATAGAGCGGACTCCAATAAGCGTTGATGGCATTGTGCCAATCACCGCGCCAGTAAGCATCTCCAACATCGAGATAGGAGACGCCATCTGGATTCATGGTGAAGCGCGTCGTCCAAGCCTGGGCCCCGCCGAGTGCCAGCGCCACAACGCCACAAAAGCTGCGCAATAGCCGGTGATTCTCAGGCGAAGGTGCAGTGGTTTCGGACCGCGGTTGAATCTCAGACGATGCGCTCAATTACTGGGGCCTCCACGGAGTCAACTTCGGTGGTTGTTCATCGGCTTCGAGCAACCAGATATGACGGTCTTTAAAGTAATCCACCAGCTTGGCATTTTCTGCAGCGTCCATTTCTCGTGCCCACACGACCTTCGATGCGTCAATGTCGGCGTCGTTGTAAACCCATTCATCAAACACCTCATGGTGACCGGTATAGCGCACAATGACCAGTTGCTTTCCTGGCAACTGGTCCAGTTTCGCCACCAGCGCGGCGCGTCCGAAGCTCTGCGGACCCACCTGATGCCACGCCGGTGCCTCCGATTTTGCCAGTTCCCATGCGCGCCCTGCCGCCACTCCTCTAACAACAAATGAAAGCACGCAGACGATCACCACCGCCCGATTCAGCTCCGAGCCCATGCGCCGTCCATTCGGCTCCCAGGCTTGCAGTCGCCGCATCGCCATCAGCGTCAGCGCCAACAGCACGCAAGTGATCGGCGCAGCGTAGTGCGGCTCAAAATACGATTCGGCAAGCAGACCGGCGAAGAAGACGCCGACTGCGACGATCAGAAAACGCGTATCCGCGTGAATATGTCTCCATGTGAAACCAAACGGCAGAACCCAGGCCATCATGAGGAAGGGAAGCGACAAAGCCGGGCCGAGAAAGAAAGCCCAGATGCGCGCGGTCTTCAGCGACCCAAACAGCACGAGCCCCATGCGCGAATGCGCCAGCTCAAAATTGCGGACATCATCTTCCGCATACATCCGCTCGAATTCCAGATGCCGATACGCAGGCACCGGCCGCGGGTGCTGCCACAGCAAATACGGAGAAACCGCGTAGGTTTCCCGCTCGATTTGATAAGGCATGCGCAGCGGATTGCCGGTCACGCGAAAAAAGTAGTAGCCCATGCCGATGCCGGCAACGATCAAAACCGCGCACAGCGGCGCGATAACTTTGCGGACCAGAATTCGCCTCGCCGGAGCCTGCCGGCTGAAAATCCATGCGAAAAGAGCCACTGCAATCGGTAGACTGAAAACCACTCCTTCATAAGGCCGGCTATTGGCCAGAACTGCGAGCCCCGCGGCCATGAGCACGGCATCGCGCGGCCGCTGCGAAGAACGGATTCGCGGCAGCGCTCCCAGGACCAGAGCCCCTCCAATTGCTCCCGCCGCGCCTCCCCAGTAACTATTGGCCCAGTAGCTGAACGTCGCGAACCGGAGAACTGCGAGTATCCCGCCGAGTAGTGCCCACTCCTCCGGCAGCCAGCCCTGCAGCATCCAGGTGATGGCGGCGCACATCATCCCCATACTGAGCCACACGCCCCAAAACGGATGCCGCAGCACCACCTGTCCCACCGCTAACAGCATCCCCTGCGCAGGTTGCGCGAAGCACTGATACGTTGGCTGCTGAATGATGCTGAAGCTCTCAAAATGCTCCCACATCGGATGCGCCGGATTCGTAAGCCGCCCATGCGCAAAAGTGTCCGCTGCCAGCAGATACCCAAACTCATCATGGATAATCGGCTCCGGAATAGGTTCAATCGGCAGCAGCGCCGCACGCAGGAAGAGCGCCGCAATCCCCACGACCAAAACCGAAAGCGCCCGCCGCCGAGGTAGTGCGGCGAACCTGCGCCCCACGCTCGCAAACCAGCCCGACCCAAGCGAAGGCCGAATAAAGGCGACAAGCGCCAGCACCATGATCAGGCCGATTTCGATCCTTAGCATCGCATGATTGATCACTGATCACCTGTTCGTCCTGCTCGAATCCTGCGTCTCCTCTGTCCCTTTCGATCCAAACACTAAAAGCGAGCTTCCGAACGGCAATGACAGACTGAAGCAAGCCCTATTTTCCAGAAGTGAAAACCAGTAGAGAGGCGCGTTGACCCAGCGAGGGGGAACTCGCGCAGGCGTCGGGTCGCTCCCAAGCATGCGCTCAACCATGCGGCTCGCCATTTTGACAGGGTATAGCCAATGGAAGAAGTATCGAAAGCTCTCGATCCGAAGCCCTGCCCCGCGCGCCATCTGCCGAAAACTGGCCTTAGTGTACCGTGTCACGTGGTTATTGATGATGTCATGATTGGTCCAGAGGGAATTAAATGCGGGCACGGTAATTAGCAGCTTGCCATCGGCAGCCAGGAGGTCCAAGGCGTATCGTAAAGCAGAAACGGGATCGATCAGGTGCTCAAGAACATCCAGCATCAGGATGAGCGAGAACTCCCCACTCAAGTTAAGGTTTCGGTCGAAGTTGCCAACGTGAATGCGGGAACGGTGTGTTCGATCGTTGCTCACCAGATTCGGAGACAGTTCCACCCCTTCGACATTGCCAAACTGCAACAACTCATCGAAGAACAAGCCGTTCCCACAGCCGACATCGAGAATCTTCTGCCATCCGGCCGCTGGTTGTTTGGCGCGGAGCGTGTCTAAGATCAGTCGTTCTCTCGCACGCCACCACCAGTGCCGTTTGTAGAGATCTTGATAGGCTTGGGCATAGTCTTCACGCAATCCGGAGCTCCTGGCGCCTCAGTTCAGGCGAAGTGACTCTCATTTCTGCTTGCGTGTGCATCACACGCCTCTCGGATGGTCTCTTCTCGCGAGAAAGGGTGAAGTGCGTCCGACGGTTCTGTCGATCACGTAGAGCGGCCGTGCCTTAATCTCCTCATATACTCGCCCTACGTATTCTCCGACAATCCCCAAGAAGAACAAGACGACTCCGAATAAAAACGTGAGCAAGAAAACCAAAGCGGTGAATCCTTGGGGAACCAGATGCAGAACAAACTTTGCGTATACCGAGTAGACGGCGTACACAGCCGCCAGTCCAACCGCCAGTACACCCATCAGGGCCGCGGCGCGAAGCGGAACCACCGAGAACGCAAAAATGCCATCTGAGGCCAGCTTAAGCAGCTTGAGTAAGCTGTATTTGCTTTTACCGGAGTGGCGTTCACCCCGGTCGAGGGGCACGGCAATCTGACGGAAACCAACCCAGGCCCGCAAACCGCGCAGGTAACGATGCTGCTCCGGCATGCGCCGAATTTCTTGGACAACGCGGCGCGACATAAGCCCGAAATCGCCGGCGTCAAGCGGCAGGCGTGTTTCGGAGAGGATTCCCTGCAGGCGATAAAAAAGCTTGTAGCACAGCCGCAACCACCAGCTCTCCCTACGAGCGGCCCTGGTTGCGTAGACGACGTCATATCCCTGATGAAAATGGTCTACCAGGGTTGAAATCGACTCCGGGGGATCTTGAAGATCTGCGTCCATTAGTACGACCGCGTCTCCCGCCGCGTAATCGAGCGCAGCGCTGAGCGCTGCCTGATGCCCAAAATTACGCGAAAGGGAAATGACGGCAATGCGGGGATCGGCCAGGGCGGCCTGCTCGAGAATCTGCATGCTTTGGTCGGAACTCCCATCATCGACGAACAAAATTTCATGCGGCCCGCCAGGAATCAGATCCAGGGCAGCGTGCGTCCTGAGCAGCAACTCGGGCAGTGCGCTCGCTTCGTTAAAAACCGGTACCGCAACCGAGAGACAAAACTGCGAGCTCATAGCGTCCACTGAAACCTCAGGCAAGTGTTCCATCGGATAGATCCAAAGGCGTGGAACCGGGCCACTTTACCACTGGACGTTGAAGGCGCACCGCCAAAAATAGGAATAGACCGAGGACCGGCAGCGCAACCAACGGATCGTGAGCAAAGATACACAGTGTCGTGGAAAGCCACAGCATGGGTATAGTCCATAGTTCGGTAGTGCCGCGCTCACCCAGGATCATCGCCATTGGGACAAGCAAGATACTTAAGTCGTGCGTCATAACGTGATATCCGACCAACACCGCGGCCGAGATGGCAATGGAAAACTGCCAGTCTACCGAACTCTTGCGTGCACTCCACCCGGCTAAAGCCATGACCGCTAGAGACAAGATCAGCACGAGACTCGTGCTGATCCCGGGCCGCAGATGCAAAAGCGAAACGAGGCCACGGAGATTTGGCATTCGAGCCACTGGCATCAGGACAGCAAATTTCGTGGCGGCTTCCCGAACATAGCCGACGTACGAGAGAAGATTTTCCGTTCCTGCGATAAAGCCAGATACTGCGATTGCGGCGAGTGCGGAAAGGCAAGTGCCACAGACAAACCGCCACCTGCGCCAGAGGAAAAACAAGCACCCAATGGGTACCACAAGTTGAAACTTGTAAGCCGCGAGACCAACCATGAAACCGGCAAGCAGGTCGTTTCCTGACTCCAGACTAATTAGGGCCGTCGAGAGAAAAAGCAAAGTTATGAGCGAGTCCTGGCCCTGCATCAGCGCAACCGTCACGGGTATGAACCCAATGAAAAACAGGAAGGGAAGCCAGCGCCAGGCCTCGTCAAGACGCCAGAGCCTCCCTCTCAAAATTCGATAGCTCACCAGGAGACATATAACGTTCAGTCCCAACCAGCAGAGGAAAGCACCCCGGTATGTCAGGAATGAAAATGGTACAAACAGCAGAGCCTCGTAGGGTGGATGGACGTATGGCATTCCCGTGGGAGTCTGGGAAACGAATGCATCCTGAAGTTTATGCTGTACTTCGTAATCGTAGATTTGGTGACCTCGTCCGGATCTGAGAAGGAGTCCGGTCGAATAGCAATTGCGAAAATCGGCATTGCCTCGCAACGCCACGGGGAGATACACAATCCAGATCAGGAGTTGCAAGCCCAGAACCAGCGGCAATAATCCGAGAATGACTTCCAGACTGCGTGGCCGTTGTGTTCCGGAAGGCCTGTGCTCTTCCACAATTTTCCTCGCGGTTAACGTTTCTAGTGAATCACTTACTTCAGATCGCCCTGCGTTCTTCTGTCCAAAGACCATCTCTCGTGAGAGCCTGCAAAGCAACGAAAAATAGTAAACCGCCGTCATGGCGTTTGCCTTGCTCTTTCCAGCGGTGCGAGTGCCAAACTTGAAGGGAATTTCCGCCACTGAGCGGATGTGTCCCTTGGCTAGAATCTCCAGCAGAAGCTTGAAGCCTTTGGGTTGAAAACTCGCTCCCTTGATGCACTCACGCCGCAAGACAAAGAAGCCCGACATTGGATCTCGTACTCTCAGCCCGGATCCTTGCACTGGCTTGCTCGCGAGGACACTCAAACGGGAGATCGTGCGACGACGCTGACTCCATGCTTCCATGCTGTCCGCATGCAGATATCGGCTTGCGATTGCTATGTCAGAGCCCTGGCATACTCTGGTCACTAATTTGGGCAACAGCTCCGGCGGATGCTGGAGGTCTGCGTCCATAACCCCGAGAACGTCGGCGTCGGTATGTCTCCAGCCGTAAGTGATGGCTCCGGCCAGGCCTCTCTGTGCGTGCCTTTCCAGTAGGCGGACTGCGGCATGAGTTTCGCTGTAGCGCCGCACAATCTCGGCTGTGCCATCCGTGCTATCGTCATCTACCACCAGGATTTCCCACTCCAGCGGTAATCGCGATAGCGCTTCCCGGGCCCGATCGAGCACGGCCCCGATGTTCTCAGCCTCGTTCAAGGTGGGAACAACCAGAGCAAACTTCTTGTATTTGGCAGCGCTAATAGTGCCCTCCCGTGTTATTGATGATGTTGTGCTGGGATTCCGACTCCAGATCGGGGCACCCAGATGTACAACCCGCCGTCAGTAAACCGCGAGGTTTCGGCCGCGGCATAGTCAATCGGGCGATCTCTTGGTACCTCCGCAAAATCGCATCGCTCACCGCCCAGGTGGTATAAAAATCAGCCATCCTGCTGGCATTGAAACGTTCGAGATCAAAGTCCAACAATATTACTCCGTAGCCGCCGTTATCGATGCGAGAGACTTCGTGATCGGACGATGTCCCCTTCCGAATCAGGGCAGTGTAGCCCCACCAGTTGGTTGTCGGCGTATCCAGGCCAGAGCAGATGAGATCGCGTGCGTAGTAGCGCAGCGCAGAGATTCGCGGTGCGAAAGTTTGCCGAAGATAGCTTTGCATGGCGGCGGCATCAGAAGCGAAATCAGCCGGACCGACACGCGGCACCACGAACGCGAAGCTCAAGAACGACACCAAGGCGAGCGTGGCCGCCAGGGGAGCGGTCTAGTCCAGTCCCGGCAGAATGCCATCCGACGTGGCTACTCTGGCAGTGAACACGCAAGTGAGGATTACGAGGGTTTCAAGGCAATGATTAGTGTCGGCGCCGGACAGACGAGAACAGACGCAAGAGACAAGAAAACAAGAAATAGGAACCTTACCGAGACTCCTACTTGATTGGCAGGAATCTCGGGTAGCAGCATGTGCTTGTCGAACGGCAGCTCATTCTCAAGCAGTGAAATGTTGCAGGAAGGCCTGGTACGAGAATATCAGCTGAGTAACACAAACAGGGCGGCGAGTACCAGTTTCTGTTTGCCCTGAGTTGCGAGAACCCCGCGACTTCAGATTCTATTTGCATGTTTTTCAACCTACCGGTTCAAAGAGTTGTCGCAAGAGTTTGGTCGGCTCGGATTGTTTCACAACATCGCTTCTTTCTAACTCTCCTGACATTCGAATCATAGCTCCATCTGAAAAAGCTCCCGTCATCCAGATGGGCGATAACTTTGGCACCGCAAGGTCGGGTTCCACTAGCCAGATTTGTCGATCCTTGAAATAACGAATGAGCTCAGAGTTTTGATCTGCACCCATATCGCGTGCCCAGACCACTTTAGATCGGTCAATATCAGCCCCGTTGAACACCCATTCGTTTACCGGCACATGGTTCGGGCTATAACGCACAATGATTAAGTGCAGTCCAGGTTGCGCTGACAGGCGCGCGATGAGTCTCGCGCGATAACTGTTCACTGTGATCGGAGAGTACCAGGTCGCGATCTGCGGTGTGAGTTCGTTTCGAGCCCCTTGTGATAGTGCGCACAGGGTCAGCGTCGCCACAGCAATCATTGGCATCGCTCGAACCAGCGTGATCCCAGAGGGTTTCCCCCAGGGACACCATCGGCGGAGGTTCTGCATCGCGATCATTAAGAGTGCGTAGATGGCGCAAGTGATGGGAGCAATGTAGTGCGGACTGAAGTAGACGGGCAGCAGTGCGCCCACCGATACCGACCCACACAAGAGCAGCAGGAATCGCACGCGGGGCCCAATACTCCTAGACGAAAAGCCGATGAAAGGGAATGCGAATAAGGGAATTGCGAGCACAGGGCCAACAAAGAACAGCCAGAAACGACAGTTCTTAAGCAGGAACAGGAAGAGAGGATGCGATCGGCCAAACTCATATTGGCGGAGCGACCAGCCCAAATAATAGGTCTGCATGACAGGGTGGTGATACTCGGGGATGACCTTCATCGTCTGCCAGGGGAAGTATGGGGCGGGATTATAAGTCGCGACGTTGACTTGGAACGGAGTACGAAACGGACTGCCCGTGACTCGCCAGAAGTAGTAGCCCATAGCCACGGCTGACAGTAACAGCAGCGCGCCCAAAGGAAGAATGATCCTTGCCAGGGAAGTCTGCGACCGCGGTGCGTTGCCGCTACGCTTCCAGTCGCGTCGCATCCGAAAGAGGAGCGCAGCAATCACCGGAACGGCAAAAAAAAGTCCTTCATAGGGACGGCTGTTGGCCACAATAGCGAAGCCAAGACCCATCAGCAACGCATCTCGCACGCGCCGGTGGCGTTTAATCCTGGGCAGAGCTCCCAGAACCAGCGCTCCGCCAAGCGCGGCGACTGACCCTCCCCAATAGCTATTCATCCAGTAACTGAAAGTTCCCAGGCGAATCACCGCCAGCGTTCCGCCCAGCAGCGCCCACGGCGGAGGCAGCCAGCCTTGCAGCCCCCAGCAAATCGCGCCGCACATCAGCCCTGTGCTTAGCCACACTCCCCAATAAGGGTTGCGGAATACGACTTGGCCAAAAGCAAGAAAGAGCCCCTGCGCCGGATAGTACATGGAGGCGTATGTGGGCTTCTGAATCTCATGGAAAGTTTCGAAGTGAATCCACATTGGGTGCGCGGGGTTGGTCAACCGTCCGTGCGCAAAGGTGTCGCCAGCAAGCAAATAGCTGAATTCATCGTGAATCGCTGGCTCCGGGATCGGGAGGATCGACAGCAGCAAGAGCCGGATAGCGAGCGCCGTCACCCCGACCAGAACGACGGAAAGCGCGCGCCTCCGCGATAGTCGGGCAAAGTTACGCTCCAGAGGCCGGAGCCAGCGCGCTCCCAGTCGCGGACAAATAAACGCTGCAATGAGAGCGACTAGGACCAGGCCGCATTCGATGAGCAGTAGCATTTATCTGGAAGACTAATCCCACCCTAAATCTACCCGAACTGGCCCCTAAGCCGTTACGAAGAAGTGAACGGCCTACCTGTTTAGTTTCGCTTAGCGGAAGACGATTTTTCGATCAGTAGGAGATAATGGTGGTACTCAATCGCATGAACGTTCCATATTTTGATCTGAAGGCCCAATACGCGGAGCTCCGCAGCGAAGTCTGCGCCGCAATTGATCGCGTGTGCCAGAACGCCTCATTCATTTTGGGAGAAGAAGTAAATAGGTTTGAGGAATCGTTTGCCACTTATTGCGAAACTAAGCACTGCGTGGCCCTGAATTCCGGCACCAGCGCGCTGCATCTTGCGTTGCTGTCGGCGGGCGTTGGCCCCGGCGATGAAGTGATTACCACGGCCAATACCTTCGTCGCGACCGCGGAGGCGATTTGTTACACCGGAGCAGCTCCGGTATTTACGGATATTGAACCCGCCACGGGCAACCTTGATCCGGCTTTGATCGAGCGCGCGATAACACACCGCACGAAGGCGATCATTCCAGTTCATCTATATGGCCGACCTGCGGCTTTGGATGGGATTCTGGACATTGCCAAACGCAATAGGTTGGCCGTGATCGAGGACGCCTGTCAGGCTCATGGGGCGCGGTATTGCGGCGGACGAGTTGGCGGCTTCGGGTACGCTGCGGCTTTTAGTTTTTATCCGGGCAAGAACCTGGGCGCATACGGCGAGGGCGGAGCGCTCACCACCAACGATGATGCGGTTGCGCAGTTTGCCCGTGAGATGCGCAGCCACGGAGAATCGAAGCGCTACTATCACGACCGCATTGGCTACAACTATCGTATGGATGGCTTCCAGGGCGCAGTGCTTAACGTCAAAATAAAATATCTGGATCGCTGGACCGCTAAGCGGCAGGAATTCGCCAGGCTCTATCGGGAACGTCTTTCTGGAAGCAATATTCGGATTCCGGACGACCGATCGGAATGCGAAAGCGTGTATCACTTGTTTACGCCGTGGGTACAGAATCGTAACGCTGTCAGGGAGGAGTTAGCGCGAAGAGGTGTGCAGACCGCGGTGCATTACCCGGTGCCGGTTCATCTACAAAAAGCGTACTCGTATCTGGGATACAAGTCCGGCAGCCTTACCCATACTGAAAAGGCCTGCGCAGAAGTGATCAGCATGCCACTGTTTCCGGAAATGAACCGCGAACAGGTGTTATACGCTGCGGAGATGTTAGCCGCGGTGGTTGACTCAGGATTGTCTGGCACCGCCCCCTAGTGTACCAACTTGTCCGCGCGGTCGCGGAGCCACTGGCCAGCGTCGGCCATCGGATCGCTGGCCCAGTCCCAATCCCACTCGTACTCTTTGTTCCAGGCTTCCGGCGAGTACCATACTTGCTGCAAACGATGCCAATAAAGTGCCCGCGTTGCGGGATCGGAAGCGGCCGGGCCGAGGGCCGGCGCGTCAATCTTGAACTCGGGCGGCGGCTCTGGCGGCAACGGATGTGAATAGGGATGTTTCCATTGCACATCCATTTGCGCACTCTCCCAGTATGCCGCTGCGATTCTTTGCTCCAACCCGGGCTTCTGGTTGGGAGTTGCGGCCGCCGCGGAAAAGAATGCTGACGGCATATCGGCGCGCAGATGGTACTTGGGCCGGTAGGAGACAAGCACAAGTAGCACCAGGGCGATGACCGGGTAAATCAGTTTGTCCAGGTGGCTGCGATAAAACATGCTTCCTCCTCAGTGGCCAGAGGGAGCTGCTGGCGATTGTCTTTCCAGCAGGATGCAGACTTTATCTTTGTACAACGTTTTCCAACCCGGATCGTGCTCAAGAACGTACACCAATTGGCCTCCCGCGTGAAGGGGGTTGGAGCTGTCGCTGGGCGGGAAGAGCACGTACTGGATCTTGTACTTATCGAGCAGGGCATTCGGCCGGTGGTCCAGATTGTCAACTCCTAGGAAATCCAAGTAGTCTTTCAATACGCCGGCGTATTCGAAGATATCCACGCGGCTGTCCACAAAATCTTTCATCTCAGGATCGTTCCATCCCAGGTATCCCCCCCACAGATAGAAATTCAGCACGTTTCCTTGTGGAGGATGCGCTTTCAAGTACGGCAGCACGGTTGCCGGATAGGATTCTGCAACCGACTGGCGCACTTTCGCCTCGCGTGGCCAGAAGTAAACCATCGCACCCAGTATGAGCAGGATCACTGCCGTGTTGACCTTGGGAGTGTCTTCGAGAGGACGATATCGGGGAAAGAAATCCAGCGCGCTTGCCACCACCGGCGCAGCCGCAAGCCCCAGCAGAAACAGAAACCGAATGTAGGTCAATCCGCTATAGATTCCGAAGAGCAGTACCAAAACCTCGCCTAGATTCCAGCGCCGATTCCGTACCAGAGCGCTGATCAGCAAGCCCAGGATGAGTATGAGGACCATCTTGCCGCGCAAGTCGTGGAAGTCCACTGAAACCCATTCCGCGACATGCGAGATGTTGAGTTTTTGCTTGAAAGCCAGATCGAACGGGTAATAGACCAGCCGCCATCCAAAGGGATTAATAAACAACGCGGCGATTGAAGCAGCGGCAGTAAAAATCAGCTTGCGGAGCTGCGCCGGCGTCCAGCGTACAGATTCAACCCGTCCCCACGATCCGCCAACCAGCCCAGAGGCAGCGATCAGAAAAAACAAAATCAATCCCAATGACCAGGATCCATGAGTGTTGGCCCATAAGCAGAACAGTATCGGGATTGCCCACAGTGGCGCAGTTCCGCGTTGGCGGAAACGTTGCAGGATGATCAAGAGAATGACCAGGTACACGTAGCCGAAAAGAATGGTCCGCGGCCCAAACGATACCGTGGCAAGAAAGGTCGAGTAACAACAGGCGGCAAAGGATGCCTTGAAGTTCCGGCTTTCCTGGTAGCTGAGGTAAAGCAACAGGAGAAATATGGCGTCCAAGACGAAGAAGGTAAGAGACTTCACTCCAGCTAAGCCAAACGCCCGGTATGCAAGATAGAAGGGAACTTCGCTCAGCCACTCATGATTAATCCACGGATGCCCCGATACGGTGAACGAGAACATGTCAAACCGAGGAAATTGGTGGTGCTGGAACAGGTACTGCGCGTTCCGCATGTGCCACCAGATATCGGGATCATTCATGTCCGGCTTGTACATCGAAAAAATGTACTGAATCCCCAGCATCACCAGGGTTAGGACGGTCAGGAAAGAGGTTCCGGCCCGGAGCCAGCCGCGGGCTCCTGAGCCAAAATCCATGGGATCCCCGACGATTTCGTGCTGTGCCAAAGCCGTATTGGCCGTGGACTCAAGAGCATTCGTCGGTGCAGAAAGGGTCATTTTAGGAGTTCGGCACCCTAGCCGTGCAATCGCGCTTCCATCTGGTGAGCATGACTTACCGCTCCCAAATCGGCAAGTGTCAAGCCCGAAACATTCAAATGACGGAGATTTGCGGACCGAACCGATTTCGATTTCAGGCAAACTGGCAGCTCATAGACAGGTCCGTAGAGATACACTTCAGCGAGACACGTATGCAAAAGTTTACACTCCTCGATAAAGCCTAAAAACGCGAGTCGCGGGTTCCAAACGGTTTTTTCCGATGTTTTCTGCGTTTTTTTGGGTCCGACTCTTGCCATACAGTATGTTCTGTATTATTCTCGCACTCTGCCCCTGGAAGCTTGGCTTGGGCGTGAGAAGTCATCTTCGTGCGGGTTCGTGGCTGTAAACAACAGGTTACTGTCGTAGGATGCCGTGTAGCCTCCTCCGCAAAAGCACAGTAAGTGTATCGGTTGCGCAGTCCCAGTGCGGGAAGGGGTAGTATTTTGGCAAGTCCAGTTAATTCGGAGAATACTAGGCGCGTTCTGCTGGTGGATCCCGACGAAGCCTTTGGCAACGTCCTTCAGGAAGTTCTAGCCGATGAGGGCTATAACATCCGCCAGGTTCCGACTTCGCAGGCCGCCCTCACCGAAATCCGCCGAGGTGATGACGACTCCGAGACCGATGTCCTCCTGCTGAACCTCGACTGCGGAACCGAGAATGGGCAGTCCCCCGGCTACCTTTTAAGCGCCGTTTCTGATCTTCCTTCCCCTCTTCCCATTATCAGTTTCGGATGGGTCAAGCACTCGCGTTCCGCCCTCGAACTCTTTCAAGACGGCGCGGTTGATTTTCTGAATCAACCTCTTGATATTCAGGAACTGAGGTTTGCCATTAACCGCGCCTGTCGCCGGGCCCAAATGACCCGCGAGTTGGCCGCTGCGCAAAAGATCTTGACCAGCAGCAACCACGTCGAAGGATTGCTCGGAAACAGCAAGCCCATGGCCCGCGTCAGCGACGTCATCCGCAAGGTTGCGGGCGTGCACACTACCGTGCTGATTACCGGCGAAAGCGGTACCGGCAAAGAAGTAGTGGCGAACGCCATCCATCGCATGAGCTCGCGCGCCAACAAGCCCTTTGTGGCGTTTTCGGTTTGTTCCTTCCCTGACACTCTGATTGATGACGAGCTTTTCGGCCACGAGCGGGGAGCCTTTACCGGCGCTAGCCAAAGCCGTCGCGGACGCTTTGAAGAAGCAATCAGCGGAACTATTTTCATTGACGAGATCGGCGATCTTGCCTTGCCTCTGCAAGCCAAGCTGCTACGAGCTTTACAAGAGCGCGTAGTTGAACGCTTGGGGTCAAACGTGCCGCGCCCTGTAGATGTACGCGTGATTTGTGCAACCAATCGCAATCTGGAACAGATGGTGCGCGAAGGCAGGTTCCGCGAAGATCTTTACTTCCGGATTTCAGTAGTCAAAGTCCAAATGCCGACTCTGCGCGACCGCGCCGAAGACATTCCGCTGCTGGCTGAATACTTCCTGCGCATGTTCGCCAAAGCCCACAAAAAAGGACAGCGCTCGATGACTCCCGGATACCTGGGCGCACTGGCCCGCCATTCCTGGCCCGGCAACGTCCGTGAGCTGCAGAACGTAATCGAGCGGAGCATAGTGCTGGCAAATGGCCACGAGCGCCTGGGCGTGGACGACCTTCCGCCCGAGATGCAGGGCCTGAGCCTGTCGGATGAGTTGCCGCGAGGCTCCTTCGTTGAAGCGGTGCGTGGATTCAAGCGCGAGCTGGTACGCTCCGCCTTGGCGATGCATAATGGAAACAAGCTGAAAGCCGCGCGGGAACTGGGAATCAGCCGCTGCTACCTGCATCGGTTGTTGAATCAGTTGAGTGTGGTCGAGGGCAGGGAAGCAGCCGAAGTTGGAGAAGAGGAAGCCGAATTGCAAGAAGCGGATGTAGAAATCCTGCGCGAGGAACCGGAGCCTGCGATGACTCCCGTCGGGCTTTTGCGGTCGTCAGCCAGGATTGCTTGAGAGCCGGGTGAACTTATGAACCTGCGCATGTCGAAGACAAGTCGAAACAGTCGAGGGCAAAGCTTGGTAGAAACCGCGCTGATGCTCCCGATTATGCTGATCGTGGTTCTGAACGCGCTCAACATTGGGTATTTTCTGTTCGTCGTCGTGCACCTCGCTGGCGCAACCAGAATCGGTGCTGAATATTCGATGATAGGCCCGGGCTCGCCTGGTACGACAAACTACCCAGCGGCAAACACCGGTACCCTTCCAGTGACTACTTTGGTTTACCAGGACTTAACGGGGGCGGTGTGGAACGCCACCAATACAACCATCCAGGTGTGCAGCCCGTCAGTGATAGTCTCGGGCACCGGAACCAGCGGGACCTCGGGGAATGTGCGCTCAAATTGCGTGCGGTGCACATCATCAGCAACGTGCAGCAGTGCAACCGGGACAACCGGTGCGACGGCCACTGATGTCCCAGATCCGGATCCGGAAAATGCGACGTTTGTGCTGAACCGGGTCGACGTAAGCTACTCATTCCCCCCGCTCATACCAGGATCTCCGTTCAATCTAGTTCTGATGGGAAATCTATTTAACTCGGGGACCGGTCAATACACTTTTCATCGATTCATCGAAATGCGAGCTATGTAAACCTATGACCACCGCGGGCAACAACTCGTTAAGATCCGCACGACGGCGTCAGGGTGGTCAGGCGATGGTCGAGTTTGCGCTCACGCTTATCTTCTTGATGATTTTGATCGTTTCGATTTTTGAGACCTTAGCCTTCGTCTATACCTACAGCGTTATGGCCGACGCTGCGAAAGAAGGCGTGCGATATGCCATTGTCCACGGCGTAAACAGCGGTAGTCCGAGCGGCCCGACGACCGCAGTCACAGCCTCAAGTCCGCCTTGCAACTCCTCAAATGCGAGTGCGGCAGCGAGTGTGACAAACGTGGTGACCCAAGTTAAGAGTTTTGCTGCGTTCTCGTTCCACGACACCTCCAATATGAACGTTTACGTTTGTTATCTCGACGGCAACCGTAACCTAAACAGCCTCGTCGAGGTAACCGTGAATTATCCGTTTCGGCCGCTGTTTGGACTCGGCTGGCCCTCGCCTACGGTAAATGCAAATTCGGCAGGACGGATTGTTTTCTGAGAGTTAGAGCGGAGATCGGACCATGATAATCAGAGCCGGGAGTTTCAAGAAATTGCGCCAGTCGCGAGAGAGCGGACAAGCGATGCTCTTTCTCTTGCTGGCCTTGGGGCTGTTCTTGCTGGCGGGAGTTGGACTTGCCGTGGATATGGCTGATCTGTGGATGCATAGGCAAGCTTCCCAGAATGCTGCTGACGCTGCTTGTACCGCAGCCGCCATGGATATGGTGAATTTCGCAAACGGCGCGACCAACACGAGCGGATTTACCCCTGGCACGGCATTCAACTGTTCCAGCACGTCCGGCGCTGCCCCATGTAAATATGCCGGTTTCAACGGCTATTCAGCTACGGGGCTGACAGCTAATACTCCTTCAACCGAGGTCGCCATCAGCTTTCCATCGTCGGTTCCAGGTGTTCAAACCTGCTCCAGTACAACCCCTCCGCCCTCGGTGTGCACAGAGACCGGGTTTCCTTCCACCGCGTTTGTCCGTGCAACCGTGACCGATCGCACCCGGACGTTTCTTGTCGGGATGCTGTCGGGCGGCACGACAATGGATGTTGGTGCAGCGGCCTCGTGTGGAGCAATTCTGTCGTCTGCGCCAATACCAATTCTTGTCCTCAACCCCACGTTGCCGGGCACTTTTAACTTGGGCGGTACTGGCAACGTACCCAAGATTACGATCTACGGCGGACCGCAGCGGAGCATTCAAGTAAATTCGAGCAATTCTGCGGCTGTCGCCGCCAATGGCAATCCAATAGTGAACCTTTCTCAAGGTGGACCAAATCTAAACGGGAGCGACATGGGTGTGACTGGCGGGCCGAATTCGCCACCGTTTGTGTATCAGGGATCCCCGCCCGGACAGTACCTTGATCCTGTCTCACCAATTTCCGATCCGTTCGCCTTGCTGCCGGTACCGAGCAAGCCAGCTGCGGCTCCGGCTGTAACCACCGTTGCTGCAGGTTCGGGCGGGTGTCCCGGTACCAGTGGGTCCTGTTATGTTTACTCCCCCGGGTACTACGGCAGCGGCATATGTGTGGGGAAAGGTGGATGCAGCAACAAGACATTCACAACCGCGTTGTTTATTCCGGGACTTTACTACTTGGATGGGAACTTCAGTGCTGACTCTCTTTCCTGTCTTCGTCCCAGCAACCAAGTCGGAGACGGCAGCGGAGGGACGTTTTTTTATTTCAATACCGGCACTTTGAACGTCAATTCGAACTCGGGCGGCGGCTGTCCAGGCTCGATCAGTACCACGGCGAGTAACGGCACTGGCCAGTTGCAGTTCGGTGTGAAGTGCACGACAAGCTCGCAGATCCCGTCAAACCTGCCAGCGACTATTACCGGAAACCTACTCATGGCGCCCTGCACGGGCCCTTACGGCGATCCGTTGCTGGCGAACGATCCTATTGGGGAACAGCACGGGATCCTCTTTTTCGGTAATCGTTCGGCGGCGGCGGTTTCACCTTCTTTTGGCGGCGGCGGCGTTGCGGCGGCCATGGGCTCCCTGTACTTTCATTACTGTAATTCGGCCAATGGAGCAGGTTTGGGGAGCAGTTGTCCGTCAACGGCGTACACGGACCAGCTCACACTGCAAGGTGGTTCTGGGTCGACCTCATACATCGTTGGAAATATCGTCACCGATCAGCTGGGCATGGGTGGAACACCCCAAATCGTCATGGATCTCAACCCCAACGCACTATATTACGTATTGAAAGCCTCACTTCTCCAATGATCATTCCCCCAAATTCGTTTCCAGCCGAAGCGGGCCGCTTGGCGGCCCGCTTCACGCCTTATTCCGATTCCCGGGTGTAGTGACCGATGCCTTTTCTTTCCCTCGGCCTAAACGACGAACCACAGAATGAATCTCTGCGCGACGATTCCATGCTCGCGGTTGGCATTCCTGAAAATCGGAAGAAACCGGGAGCGGCTGATATAAGCGACACCCAAGCGTCAAGTCTGCCGCCCGAGATCGAAGAGTTGCGGCAGAAGCTTTCCGACAAGAGCGCTGTAAAGCCAGTTGCTGTCCCGCTCACGGCGTCGGTAGATGCGCTGTCTTCGTCGGAGCGGTACGGCGTTCCGACCTTCTCCACCTTCAAGTTCGGATATCTCCCTACGCGCGGTCTGCTCTACTCGAGTATCTTTCATGAGTTGGCATTATTTGGATTGTTCCTGTTGTTCACCTACGGGCTTCCATCTCTACAGTCGACGAAGCTGATACCGCAACCCAACTCCCAGGACCATCGAATCTATCTGCCGGAAATTGGCGGAGGCACGGAAGGACAAAAGAGTCCCGGCGCGGGACAGAGTGCACCGCAACAGCCATCGGCGGCGCCGGCGCGCGCGAGCAAAGGATTTGCTTACCCCGGCCCGCAGGCGATTTTGTCCGACCCCCCGAATCCGACCAATGCTTTCCAAACCATTCAGCGTCCGCTGCTGGTGCACCCTGAGCCGATCAGGAAGTTGATTCCTCTGCCCAACATTGTGCAGATGGCCGAGACCCGGTTGCCTCGCGACCTGATCGCTCCGAAAGCGGCGATGCCGCAGCATCATCCCGTGCCACAGGCGATTCGCGTGAAACAGGATTCGACCACCCATCGCGAAGCGCAGTGGAAGGTTCCAGTAAACGACGCGCCAAAATTGGTCGCAAAAACAGACATGCCCAAGCTGCCCGCTGCGGAGCAACCGCTGCCCGACGCACCCAAGATTCAACCTAAGAAGCAAGAAGACGAAGAGAAGCAGGTCGACAAGCCATCGCCCAAGCCAATCAAAGTAACCACCGAAAAGCGTGCCGAGAAATCGGACAAGCAGATCGCGCCGCCGTCTCCAGCGCAAGTGGCGCGAATGGAAATGCATGGCAAAGCGCTTGAGCCTCTGGTGTCGCTTAGTCCCATGCCGCTGCCGCCGGGCAGCAATGCAAAGGTTCCAAATGGCGAGGCCCGCGGAAAGTTTGCTATCGCCCCCGGAGGAACGCTGAATCCGAATTCGCTCACGCCAGGAAAATCAAATGGTACGCCTTCGACTTCTCCCGCAACCGGTCAAGCAGGATCGCAATCACCCAACGCCGCGACCGAAGTCGCATCGAACGCCGGAACCGGGGCGGGGCATAGTGCAGTCACGGGCGGCGGCTCAGGAAACGCCAAAGACGCTTCGGGCAGCGGATCCACGGGAGTGGGCGGAGGTTCGGGCAATACATCGGGAAGCGGAACCGGAGGCACGGGCAACGGTAAAGGTCGCGGCGCAACAGGAACCGGCAAAGGCGCAAGCGCCGCTCCAGGACGCGGCGCCGGAACTGGCTCCGGCGGCGGCAGCGGCTCGGGTACAGGATCCTTTCCCGGCATCACAATTCAGGGCGGAGAGGACAATCCCGCCGAAGCCCCAACCTTTACCATCGCGCAGCAGACTCCCTACAACATGACCGTAGTATCAACCGCGAGCAGCGGTGGCGGCCTGGAAGATTTTGGCGTTTTCGAAAAAGAGCGAGTATTCACAGTTTACATTCCAATGAAACGCACACCTGACGCCGAAGACCCCACTTGGACTTTGCAGTACGCCTTATTGAAAGACGACTCTGCGTCCGTTCAAGGGGACCAGCAGGTGGTAGCGCCGTCAGCTGTAATGCGCGAGTGGCCACAATTGCCCCCTGAACTGGAGAAGAAATACGCCCAGCGCCAGGTAGTCATCTACGCCGTAGTGGATAAAGACGGAAAAGTAGTCCACATATCAGTGAAGCAAACTCCCGACACTCGCGTGAGCGACCCTGTCGTGCAGGCGCTCAGCAAGTGGGTGTTTCGTCCAGCACAACTCAATAACCAGCCCGTGGCGGTGAAGGTGCTGCTGGGGATTCCGCTGTAGTCGGCCATCGTCCGGACACGACCTTGCCTGGGTTTTATCTCAAAACCTGAAACAGATTGCTGTACTCATCCGTCCACAAACGCCCGGTTGTATGCCCGGTTCCTTTTCCTCCAAGAGGACCCAGTACCGACCCCTTCGAAAGTAACGCCCAGTCGTTGTACATGGTCACCCGGCCGTCTCCACTGGAATGAATAAAGACATAGTTCAGACGCAGGTCCTGAGCAACTCCCAAAAGGACCGGCTCCAGATCGAGGTAGGTATTCGTGATGTGCGCCGCAATAATTCCATCTGGCCCAAGTTGACGCAGATAGAGTTGAAACGCCTCCTTGGTGAGCAAATGAACGGGAACGGCGTCACCGCTGAAGGCGTCGAGTACGAGCAAATTGAAATGCTCCGAAGGACCGTGACGCAATTCGCGTTCAATGGAGAGACGAGCGTCGCCGGCAACAACGTCAGGTTTCGCCGGAGAATTTGTCAGGTAAGTAAAGTAGTTTTCATTCGCCGCGATGCGGATTACATCCGGATTGATCTCGTAAAATCGAAGGTAGTCGCCCGATTGTGCGTATGCGGCGAGAGTTCCGACACCAAGGCCGATCACCCCAATTCGAAGGTTCCGGAGATTTGGCTCCCCATGCGAGGAATATGCGCGGAGGGCCGCTATTGCCTGTCCGACTCCGCTCGTTACGCCATAATAGCTCGTCGGCAAAGCGCTGTGCGGTTGAGAACGGAACTGAAACCCGTGAGGTATGCGGCCATGACTCAGACTGTAAGCCCGCCACTCCGGCTTGTCTTGATTTAATTCCCGAACCGTCAGGATCCCGTAAAAGTTGCGCACCACGGCCACCGCACCTTGACGTTGTGATCGAGCGCCAACGAAGAACACGCTCCCGAGGACGAACAACGCGACGGCCGCGAACCAGGGAGCAGCCTGGACTCTGGCACGATCAAATCCCGTCTTGCTTCCGCGAACTACGACGCACACGCCGAGCACGACAACCGCCACCAGGAGCATGTAGTCAACGCCAATCTGGCCTGTTGTCGCAAGTGCAACGCTTCCAGGTAAGAGCGTTGTGCCGACAGCAATGATCGGCAAGCCTAGTCTCGAGTGGTAAAGCCACGAGCTTTCGTCCCGCATGAGTGCCAGAAACATGAACAGCATTGTCATCCACAAGCCAATCGGGTACTCCCAAAAAAAGCGAAAGATATGGGGCGCGATCAATGAAACGAACACTCCCGCCAAGGCGCCGCCTGCGGAAATCATCAAATAAAACGAAGTTAGGTATTTCGGAACCGGCTTGGATCGCGCCAGTTCGCCGTGACAAACCATACAGACGACGAAGAGAATTAAGGAATAGCAGGCAATTTGTACTCCCAGTCTTGTGAGTGCGCCTCCGTTCAAGAGAAAGATTGCGATCAGAATGCTGACCACCAGTGCTGGGAGGAAAATGGGGCGGGAATACCAATCGGGCCGGTTGAAACAGATCACGAAAGAAAGCAAATAGATGCTCAGGGGCACGATCCACAGCATTGGAACGACGGCGATGTTCTGGCAAATCTCGTTGGTCGTTGCGAGAAACGAAAGTGATCCGCAGCCAGCGAGCCCCAGCCAAAACAGACGGGTTCCAATGCTGGGATGAACCGCAGAACTTTGTTCATGACCTTGTTCGTCCGAAATGTCAGGCGGATTGATGCCATTGCCTTGAAGGCGAAATGCACAGTATCCGCAGAACGCAACATAAACCAAAAAGCCGACCGACCACAGCCAAGCTTGGGTTCTCAAAGAAACCCACGGTTCAACAACGAACGGATAACTGAGCAGAGCCAGAAAAGAACCAAGATTCGACAAGCTATATAGCCGGTACAGGGAGACAGCAGGTCGGGTACGTGCCAGCCACTTCTGAAGGAGAGGTCCGGTTGTCGCCAGTGCCAGATATGGGAGGCCGGCGCTGATCGTTAATAGAAGAGCAAGGTGCCACGTAGGATTGTCCGGGCCAGTCGGCTTCCAACTGGCGTCTGGCATGAGCGGAGAATGCCACGCGAACGCCGAGATGCTCACAGCCGCCAGCGCGGCCAACAACACCACTAAATGTACTTTGCCCTGAGTTTGGGTAGAGAGAAGAGACGTGACTGCGTGCGAGTAAAGATATCCTCCCAGAAGCAATGTCTGGAAGAAAAACATGCAGGTCGTCCACATCGCTGGAGTGCCGCCAAACCACGGAAGGAAATACTTTCCCACGATCAGTTGTACTTGAAAGAGCAAAAAGGCGCTGATAAAAATTGCAATGCCATACGGCAGAAGGACGCGGGGGTGAAGCAGTTGTTTCATGCGTAAAATAGAACGGCGTTAGAATGAAGGACAATGATTATGGCACGATCTGCCTGTCCTGTAATGAGGGATTCGAACCCTCAATACTGGCTTTGCAGTTTTGTTACGGTTTTTGTTTTCATCCGCGATACTGTGCCGAATGGCAGTTGTGGCAGAGAGTGATCAGGTTCTTGAGTCGCCAATAGGAGCACACGATGGGACGAATCGCTCGAACCTGGGAACTTATCGGGAACAGTTTCGCTGTCCTGAAGGCGGACAAGGAATTGCTGTTGTTGCCTATCATCTCCGGCATTTTCTGCGTCCTGGTCTCCGTGGTGGTGCTTGGTGGGGGCGGCCTGCTCTTGGGTCCTCAGAATTTGCAGGCTACGCCTTCCGCGGTGAATCACTACGCAATTCCCCAAGCCGTTTGGGTATGTTTGTTCGCATTCTATTTGGTGAACTATTTCGTCATTACGTTTTTCAACGTGGCCCTGGTCAGCGCCGCTTCGAGCCGCCTTGCGGGAGGAAATGCAACGCTCAACGACGGACTGGAAGCGGCTTGGCAACGCAAGGGAAAAATTATTCAGTGGGCCTTTCTATCAGCCACCGTCGGCGTTCTCTTGAGGATGATTGCAGAACGAACAGGCTGGTTGGGACGTCTAGTTGGCGGCTTGATGGGCATGGCTTGGACGTTAGCCAGCTACTTCGTTGTACCGGTTTTGGTGGCAGAGGACGTGGGTCCGGCCGAGGCGCTGCGACGTTCGGCCGATCTGTTTCTCCAAACCTGGGGTGAGGAAGTGGCAGGTGGCTTTAGTTTCGGATTGATTTTCACATTGCTGGCATTGCCCGCCGTCGCGTTGCCATTTCTGGGCAGGAACCTGGGATCAACAGGAATGATGGCGGGGGCAGCTTTGGCCCTCCTTTACTGGCTCGCACTCTCAGTCGTGAGTTCCGCGGTACAGGGAATCTTTGTAGCTGCGCTTTATCGCTATGCCAAGACGAAGCAGGTCTCGCCTGGCTTTCGGCTGGAAAATTTCTCGACCGCATGGCAACCCAAGCACTAACCGAGGCGCCGCTCGATCTGATCCTCCAGTTCTCCCGCGGCCGTGGTACTGATTACGAGGTGCTGCTGGGGATTCCTATGCAAATCCCACTTTTCATTTGGTCCTAATCGAATCAGGCGGATCTTCGTACGTTCTCACCTGTAAAAATGGAACCAGGAACGCAATAAGAAGTAGTCATTGATCGGCTGGTTGTCTTCAAGAACTGGCGCACGAGGGTTTTCAGCAATGATCTTTTCGACTGGTAGTTCGCGCGAAAGGACCCGGTCGAATTGTTCCTGCATGGTTGTTTGCGGACCCCACTCCAGGAAATCAGCGGCCGCCGCCGGTTGCAGTCGCGCGGCCAGGACTGAGCTCGAAACGGCGGCCAGTGGTTCCATGCTTGCCAGGAAGTGAATTCCGTATCCATCGAAAGACAAGAACGCGTACATAGGGGAAAGATTGCTGCAGCGCTTTGGTGATGGAAGAGGTGGCTCATGTTTTGCAGAACCAATCGTCCCAGCTTTAGCTCCCAAGGAACTCGAAGAGCTGAAAAACCGATGAGCAACTCCGCCAGGGAATAGAGGCGCAAGGCAATTGACGCGGGGATTCCCCGACGGACGAAAACTCCAACTCGCCAGGAACCGAGGCCCAGCCCGGCCATGAACATCGATAGCACAATGGAAACCAACGCCGTGGTGACACCGAACACCGAATCTGGCCATGGAGAGCCGGAGCCAGACAACCTCGTAGACCAAGCTGCAGAAGCCTGAGACTACAAAAAAAAGAAATACCATCGTATTTTCTGCAAGGCAGTCTCCAATGCCTGGGAAAGCGATTTGGCACCGTCTATTCTGCCAAATTCAGGCGAGCGCAGACGAATGAAGTCGTCTCCGCCAAACTGGAACCAAGCCAGACAACCGCAGGTTCAGTTGCCATGTTCTGCCGAATTCCTCAGGGACGCCAGCGGCGCAGCTTTTGCGTCATCATCATGATCAGTCAGGACTGAAGCGCGGCTGGGAAAGAGATGGTCGGTAGACGTTTGTCCTGTCGTAGCTAGATAGGAATTGGCTCAGGCATCGGCTGAGGAACCGTGCCCGGCTCAGGTTCCGGGCATCGCGTAGGAATGAGATCTGGATCAGATCCCGGTTGCGGCTCTGGATCGGGCTTGGGCCCCGGATGCGGGCCGGGAATCGGTGGCGTGATCGATGTTGCTACTGAGAGAAACGCCAGTTTTAGTCCCGCTCCTTTAATATCAAAAGTCACGACGCCGCTCCATCAGCACGCGAGGGCAGCATAAGACAAATGAAAGTGCGAGGCATACCTGTGGGTTACTGACGGCCCTGTTGCCTTGTCCAGCCCCGCAAGATTTTTACAGTTTGCGAGTATTGACCTCGATCTGCTGTAAGACCTTCAAAATCTTGTCGCTCTTTCGCGCATACATCATCGGCATGTACACGATAACCCCGGTAACCACGAACAAGCACCAAATAGCAGTGAGAGCATAATGTTCCATCGATCGAAATCCTCCTCGCAGAACTAGAAGTTTGGTTTTCCCGGTCCCGCTTGCGGAGTATACACGAAGGCTGGCAGTCTCGCGGCTGCTACTTTACACCCGGTAGTGGGCTACTCTGAGTAGCCCACTACCTTACACCCCAGTTGGCGGGATTCGAACCTAGACACGAAGGTGTTTCATGGGGAATTGCTTTGGTTTCACGTGCCATGTTCCGCCGAATGACAATTGTGGCAAAGGGTGATCAGGTTCTCTTCTGTGTGCTCGCCCGAGCGACTTCGGAACTGCTGGTGATGAACTTCCAGATGCGACCTCGTGCCGCAGACCTGGCATCGCCAGCCGTCCCGCCGCAGGATGGCTCGATGCAGTTCTGGGTACTGCGTGCGGTCCAGCCTGGCTGGTCGAGTCTTAGGGAGATAGCTTATGATGGCCTGGTTACTTCGGCGATGAATCTCTCCTGCTGCTCGCGACCGAGAAACCCGAAGAATCGTCGCTGCGACAGCAGAAGCAGTTCGGGATCACCACCGTCAAGATTGGCGCCAGCGAGGAAGTCGGCGCAGATCATCTCCAGGCAGTAGCCGCGGGACTTGTCCGTTCCCAGCATCAGAGCCGCGGTTTCGATCGCCTGCTCGACCACCGGAATTTGGCTCTTGTACAGCTTGAAATACACGATCTCCGAGGGTTCCGTGTCTTTCCCGGTCAGCTCCTTCTCCACCTCGCGCCGGAACTCTTCTTTGGGCATTTCACGGGCCTTGGGAACCAGGTTGCACAATCGAACTCCTGACCATCTTTTCGTCTGGCTAATTTCGCCAGTTCCAGCCCTTTGGTCCAGCCCACGTGCTTCAGCTCGCGCTTGACGGGTGCCGGCAGGTGTTCGTGGATGGACATCAGGTAATAGGCCTTGCGTCTCGATTCCGGAAACCTTCGCTCCAGAAACTCATCGAAGGACTTCAGCTTCTCGAGGCGCCAGTACTGGCCGGCCCGGACTTCGCAGAGATACCTTCCCAATTCCACAAAGCGAGTGTCTTTCTCGGCTTCTTTGCGCTGCTCCCATGCCAAGATCTCATCGATCTTCGAGAGCACGAACAGCGCGCGCCGCGGATTCAGCTTAGGCAGCATGGGCGGGTTCCTAGTAATTAAGCTCGTCAAGCCAACCAAGGTTCTCTGCTCCTGGCCGCCGAATCAGCGAAGCCGCGGCTAGTTCTGGTTTCCCCAAGCACAATCCCACGTAGGGGCAGCTGCTGCAGGGGTTCTGCGGAAACCGGATGCCGCTGTGCGGCAGGAACTGCGCCGACTCGATCTGCTGGACCGTGGTAGCGACGAGTTGACCAAACTCCTGGCGCTGTTCATCGGTGATAGTGGTGCGGAAGTATTGGATCTCGACCAGGCGCTTGCGAACGAACACCACCTCCGCAACTTCTGAGACTCCTGTGATCCAGGAGTAGCAGACCAGTTGGGGATCGAGCGCCAGCAATCCATCGGGCTGTTCGGGATAGCGGCTGGAAGTGGTCTTCCATTCGAGTAGGCAGTCGGTTCCATCGAGCTGACCAATGGCATCGACATAAGCCACAAAGTCATTGCCCGCCGAGATCTGTCGCACGAACTTGATTTGCAGATTCTGTCGCGGCCGGCGAATGCGAATCCGGTCGTCTTGGCAGAAACGGTCGAGAAGCTGGACGCCTTGCTGCAGCATGCGATCCCAGCTATCGCGCTCCGAGTAGTGTAAGGCCTGGTTTTGATAGTTCACCCATTCCTTGTAGAGGGCGACTGGCGCGTCCTCGCGCCGGAAGTAGGCTGCTAGGGCTTGCTCGAAGGCCCGTCCGAAGAGCATGGCGGCGCGGGTGTCCTTCTCCTGCCAGCCGTCGAGATAGCGATGGCGATAGCGGCGTGGACAGCTCAGGTATTGGCTGATTTGAGTGTAACTGTAGGTCATGAGTCCACCTTCGAGCGGGCGAGTTGGGTTTCGATCCCTGCCGAGAGCTCCTCCCACTGACTTGCAGGCGCAAAGCCGTCGAGGTTGAGCAGGGAAGTGCCGTTGACCACGGAATGCGTGATCTTGACCACGCCGCGCAGCCCGACCAGACTTTTGTCCTCGATCTCGTCGCGCCCGAGCAATTCGAGGTCGTAGCCAAAATCGCGCAGGAACCAGTTCAGCTTCCACAGCGCCTTGGGTGTGCAATAGAGACGGCCGGTGATTGAAGTTCCAGCCAAGACCTTAGGTTCGAGCACGGCGAAGCGGAGGAGGTAGTGAGGCTTCTGTGCGTGCCACCGATACCGTTCTCCCTCGACGCGCACCAGCAACAGACCATCGGGCACGCCCTCCGCGCTTAATGCATTGGCCTGGTTGAGACCTGAAATGTAGCGTTTCATGCTGCACCTTCCTGCGAACACAGATAGCTATTCAATTGGCAGAGCAGGGCATTGCGGTCTTTCTCGGCCCAGTCGGCAAGATGGGCGACGAAGTTCTCGACCTGCTCGCGCGATGCCTCACGCAAGGTCTTGGTGCCGCAGAAGTCCACGGCGTATGACTTCACCAAAGTGGCGTCGAGCTGGTGTTGACGGATTATCTGGCATAGGCGATCGCGAACGCGGGTGCCATTTCCGTTCACCGGCTGAGGAGGGAGCTTCCTGGTTTCGCTTTTCGGTTCGCGTTTGGTTGGGGATGGACTGGGAAATGATCCGATCTCCTCAACCGAGCAAATGCCTATGCCATAAGCTTTTCTCAACGCGCGATTGACGGCTCGGGTTTCGGCGACGCGCATTTCGGCGCCATGCACCAGCGGGGAGACATTCGAGGGATCGGCGTCGCCATAGCCAACGAAACCCTTGCAACTCCTCGATTTGAAAACTATAGCTCGGAATACCCAGCGAGACTCTGCAGGGCTGCAAGACCTCAAGATGGGTCTGGAGTGGATTCCAGCGCAATTGCGGCGCATGGAAAGGCCTAGTAGACCCAGGTGCGTGACATACCATCGGTTTTGGAGATAGATTACCTCGCCATTTGTCACCGACAGCCCGTGGTTTAGCAGGAGTTCTTTTAGCTGACTGAGGACCGAAACGGGCAGGTCGCGGAATAGAGACTTTGCGAACCTAATCTCTCGTGAGAAACTCTTGGCGGCGGGTTTCATTTGGCCTCCTCGATTCAATGAATCTCGATAAGGATATTGTAGCTCAATAGAGATGACACGGTCAAGAAAGGAACGTGGGGAGAAGGTCGACATTGATCTTCTTGCGGTCGGCCGCAGAATTCGGCAGTTGCGAGGGTTTGATATGACACAGGTCGAATTCGCGCGCCGCATTGGTGTTGTGCAGAGTCACCTGTCGGCATTGGAACGCGGCGAAAAGGAACCTTGCGCTAAGGTGCTGCTCGGGATCAGCCGAGAATTCAGGAAAACCGTAGATTGGTTGCTGACGGGGGAAGCGCCCCGGCCAAACAAGAAGCGGCGCTAAATGCTCGCGACCCGGCGGTCCGAGATATTGAGCGCTTTGCGAACTGCACCCCAGGTGAACCCGCCGGACTGGCGCTCACCATGCCCTAGCGTTTTGCGCGCCGTGTTGGAGAGGTGAGAATTTCCTTCCTTGTTTGCACCGGTTGCCGTATACTCACGGCAGTTCTTCTTCATAGTTCCCGTTTGGATAATTCTTCCCTCGGTAAAGATCGCGCTTCTGGTAACGATCGCTCCTTTTCCAAGAAACTTCTTGCTCCGGCACGGGCCGTGGCTGAGCGCGGAAATTACACGCGTCAGCAAGGCCTTTGATTTGGCGCGGAGGAGATTACCGTGGCTGACGCTACGCATCAAGCAGAAGAGAACGAACCCGAACCAGAAAGCCGGATTGTCCGGACTTCCGGCGAACTCTTTGACGATGGGTCGGCGATTGAACTGGTGGCGGAAGGGCGCGGCCACAAGCCACAATTGCTCTTCTGGCACGAAAAAACTACAACTGTTGCGCCGGAAGTCACGCGTGACGGTAGGGTCTATCGCCCCGTCGAACTCGGCGACAGCGTCTGGAGTGCAACGCGGCTACCGGCCAAGGCCAGTGAGTCTTGCGTACCAGCGGAACTTTTTGCGGAGACCACTGAAATGTTTCAGCAACAAGCGGGTCTCCCACTCCCGAAGGCTCGCCTGCTAACCGCATGGAACGCTAGCACCTGGGTACCGCATTTGTTTCTCAGCCCGCCGCCCCTGTTGATCTCCGGCCCCGACATGGACCAGGCGGTCAGCCTGTTGTCCCTCCTTGCCTGTGTGGCTCGTAAGCCCCTCTTCCTGGCAGACGTTATGCGCAAAGCGCGACAGGCCATGATTGGTGGTCGGGCACGGCCGTTCACCTGTCGCTGCCGATCAATGGCACTTCTTCTTCTCTCGACGCGCGGAGGCTGGACGAGATCGCGGCGCACTATCAGCCGCCATGGCTGAACTATCGACTGGATCGAATTGCAGATGCAGGGACCTCAGGGGCGGTAACCCAAGATGCAGTTTCGGCCCGTTCAGCAGTAAGCCAGCTGCAAGCTTTGGTTCAAGGTCAGACAGAGCTCTGCGGAGAGTTGGCTGAGATCGTCCGAATTCAGGACGAGGAGAATTGGGCGAGGGACTTCCTGGATCCGTCCACCGCGATTCTTTCGGTGTTATGGCCACTTTTCCATTCATCCGGTGAGCCGATGACGGTCGGACAGTTAGCGAAGTTCGTTGATACGCTCCTCCGGTCCAGGGGGGGCACTCAGGAATATAGCGCCGGTGAAATTGGCACCCTCCTCACGACAATGTCGATCAGCCGCCGGCGCAGAAATAGCGGCGTCTATTTGACCCTGGATCCAGACTCGAACCGCCAGGTGCACAGGCTGGCCGCTGCTCGCGGGATCGGCAAAGCCGTTTCGGACTGCGCATACTGCCAGGAAGCGGGGATAGAGCCAGGGCCGGGCGCCGCGCTTGAGGGAAACGAGGATAGTTAGGCAAACGAAGGTTTGGGTGAAGGTAGTGTAGGTGGTGAAGGGTTTGCAAATCGGAAAACGGGAGGAACGCAGAATGTCGCTAACTAGACGCAAGCTAACCAAAGCAGAGATCGTTGATCACGTAGCCCGAGCAAGACAAATGCAAGCGTTCGGCATTGAGGTGGAAATTCCACAAGACTGGCTCCGGGTGGCGGCAGCGTACCAGCAGGTCAGCGCCGGAGTAGAAATTGAGCAGTTCGGCGGCCTGAACGAATCCACAGTTTTTGAACTGGCATCGGGGCGCCTTGGCTACGTCATTGCCGCCATGATCACGAATCAGACGGCGAAGCCGATCTACTGTGGCGATGTCCAGTTGCGCGTGCCGTGGGAGGATGAATTCTTCGAATGGCTGTCGCCGATCGAGGTCCCCGGTAAGTTTCGTAAGCAGCGAGACAGCAGCTATCAGGCATACCGATTTCCAGACAAGCTGGGACTGGAGTTGCCATATGACGATGTTGTAAATCATATCTTGATGGAGGGGCAGGCTTTACTGCCCGGGCGTCCAGTCCGCGGACTGTTATTGGCAACCGGCGGTATTATGCCGCCCGACTTGCAGCATGGCCAATGGCTGAGTGCCGCCCTCGTGATCGTGGGTACTGATCACCGCGAATACTCACAAGAGATCCAACTGTGGACGGAACGTCTGGAATCCCGACCCAAGCCCGTAATAATGAAGAAGCAGTCTGCGCGACGATTCGGAACACAGTGGCGTATTGAATGACGCGCGGAGGCCGGGGCCGGGAAATGCCTGGGTCCGATCTGCGCAGAAAATTCACGTAACGGAGGATTAGTCATCTACGAAGTGGTGGATAAAGAGATAAAGAAAGGAGAGTCAGCCACATCCGGACAGCAAACTCTAGACACTCGCCTGAGCGATCCCATAGTGCAGGCGCTCAGCAAATGGGTATTCCCCCCGTCGCAGTTCAACGGACAGCCCTGGCGGTGAAGGTGCTGCTGAGTTCTGCTGGCCGGAGTAAGGAAAATATTATAAAGTAAGGAAAAAGAGGTTAGGGATGCAGAAGCAGGCGCGAATCACCAGCAAAGGTCAGATCACGGTGCCCCGGGAGGTCCGGCGCCTCTTGGGACTGCGGACGGGGGACGGGTTGCTGTTCGAAAGCGATGGAAAGGGTGTTCGTGTCCGACCTGTCCATAGCAAGAGCGGATTTGCCAAATATCGCGGCATTGGCAATCCCGGGATTCGGTCCGGCGGAAAGAACATTGTCCGATGGCTGCGGGAGACGCGGGGAGAATGATCACAGCCGTGGACACGAACGTTGTCATTGCCCTGTGGGACAAAGACCCGTTGCTCAACTTGGCCGCACAGACATCTCTGGAGGCGGCCTTCAAACGCGGAAGCCTGGTAGTCGCGCCCCCGGTTTTCGCTGAACTGATCGCTGCCCCCGGTCGCAACGAGAGCTTCGTCACTTCCTTCCTCGAAGACACCGGAATCGCAATCGATTGGGAGTTGGGAGAATCGGTATGGCGATCTGCCGGTCGAGCGTTTCAATCCTACGCTGACCGTCGTCGCAAGCAGCGTGATTCGGGGGCGCGGCGCAGCCTGGCTGATTTCTTGATTGGCGCACATGCGGACTTCAACGGGTACCGGCTCTTGACCTTGGATGAGCGTTTATATCGAGTTGCTTTTCCAACCCTGACCATAGAAACCCTCTGACCTCGCCCGGAGTGCGACCGAAGCCGTTACGTGGTTAGCGGGATTCTCTAGAGCCTGCGGGACTTCGAGAGATTCCTGCGCGCCTGTGCACTCCGTTCCGCCAATCTGCTGAACAAAGCAGACCTGGCGCGCGATGTCGGGATTGCGCCTTCCACGGCGAACCATTGGCTGTCGATGCTGGAAGCTTCCGGTCAAATCGTATTGCTTGAGCCCTGGTTCTCGAATCGAACCAAGTCCATCGTCAAGAGCCCAAAACTCTATCTCGCTGACACTGGCTTGCTTTGTGCTCTGCTGAATATTCGGTCCAAGGAAGCTCTTCGGCAATCCCCGGCGGTAGGCGCAGTCTGGGAGACATTTGTTTTCGCCCAGCTTCGAGACCGCGAACGCTGCGGAGGGCACACAGGCAGCCTCTTCTTCTGGCGCGACCGAACTCGTGAAGTGGACTTTGTGGTGGACACCGGCGGACGCCTAGAACTATTTGAAGCGAAGTGGACGGAACTGCCAGATACCGGCGATACAGTAAATCTCGATTTCGTGCGCAAGGTGGTGGGAAAATCAGGGGTAGCCGCTGGTGCGGTCGTCTGCCGCGCCCCAAACGGTTTTCCGCTTCCCGGGGGATTTCGGGCGCTGCCAGTGACGGAACTCAGATGAATTTAACGAGTCGAAAAAATGCACGACGGGATAAGCAGGGCGATGGCACGCTCTCGGCCATTGAACGCGGTCTGAAAGAACCCGGTGCGACCGTGCCGTGGCGCTCTTCTCCGAGTGCATGCTGAAGTGTGCTCAAAAAAGTGTTGACACCGCCTCGCATTGTCAGAGAGGCGATGTTTCGCCAATTGACAGATGTGCGAGCTGAGTGTCCAGTATAGACAGCATCGCCTGCATGTTCCGCAAGGTTCATTTTGCCGCGCGAGGTACAGACCCGGTAGCCAATAGTCATAGTAGTTCTACAGCGATCATGAAGAGATTTTCACCAGAGTTCTTGCTTGCGGGAT
>Ga0185299_10001191_pt1 | contig 54297 bp, 47 predicted proteins | sample PaiPotPPA55metaG_FD_128002 | JGI IMG/M metagenome (GOLD analysis project Ga0185299, IMG submission 128002) | Iron sulfur acid spring bacterial and archeal communities from Banff, Canada, to study Microbial Dark Matter (Phase II) - Paint Pots PPA... ... | reverse complement strand
GAGGCCATTCGCGAGCTCGGCGTTGGCATCAATACGCTTCCCCATGCGATCAGAGAGTTGGCAGAGCTCGGGCTGCTGGAGCGTCTGGATGCGGTCGCCATCCGCACATACGAGCTGTTCTATACCAACCGCTTCGGTCAGGAGATTTGGCGCGAGCCGCGCGGGACGGATGCCGGCTACGAGTACCCGCAATTTTCCGTTCACCGGGGTCGCTTACAGGGCGTCATCTACGACGCAGTGCGATCGCGGCTGGGCGAGTCGCGGATACACACCGGCCATCGCCTGGGTGCTTTCACCCAGAACGACGCCGGTGTCACTGCCTATTTCTTTGACCGCCATGGCTCGCACCGTGCAACCGCGCGCGGAGACGTGCTTGTCGGCGCCGATGGGATTCACTCCGCAGTTCGTGAGGCGCTGTACCCCAACGAAGGTCCTGCGCGCTGGAATGGATCGATGCTGTGGCGCGGCGCAATCGACTGGCCGCAATTCCTGACCGGTCGCTCGATGGTGATCGCCGGAGGAATGGCGGCGAAGCTCGTGATCTATCCTATCGCGGAAGGGAGCCGCCCGAACCATCGACTCACCAACTGGGCGGTGATGGTCAAGATTGCCGAACCCGGAATCCCGCCGCGCAAGGAAGACTGGTCGCGGCTGGGACGCCTGGAGGAACTGATGCCGCATGTTCAGCGCTTTCGCATCCCCTACGTGGATGCAAAAGCGTTGATCGAGGCAAGCCCCGAATTCTGGGAGTACCCGCTGTGTGACCGCGATCCGCTGCCGCGGTGGTCGCATGGTCGGATCACGTTGTTGGGCGATGCCGCGCACCCGATGTATCCGGTGGGCTCCAACGGCGCATCCCAGGCCATTCTGGACGCGCGCTGCCTGGCGGATCGCCTCGTTGGCGCCGATCACCCCTGGCATGCACTGTGGATCTATGAGCAGGAACGCCTGCCCATGACTGCCCAGGTGGTCCGGATGAACCGCAAGGGTGGGCCGGAGGGCGTCATTGACGCGGTTGAAGAGCGCGCACCGGACGGCTTCAGCAATGTTGAGGACGTCCTGCCGTTCGAGCAGCGCAAGGCGATCGTGCGGGGATATGCATCAACCGCAGGTTTTGCCCGCGAGCAGGTCAATAAGGCAGCCTGAACGCAGCTACTGTCCCGGTGGCGGCAGGAATATCACCTCGTGCTTCGCAGAGAGCGCGACCACCTCCGGCGGGGACTGCTCCTTCATGCTGTGGATCGCCCAGAACAGGTCGTAGAGCTTGCGCGTCGGCGTCACCCAGAAGAAGCACTTCACAGTCTGGTCGGTCTTGTTGAAGATACCGTGGGAAAAATTCATGGGCAGCCGGATCAGATCGCCCGATGTCGCCACGTATTCATGCCCGTCCAGCAACAGGTCGAACCGCCCCTCGAGCATGTAAATGAACTCGTCCTGGGTCGGGTGGATGTGGGGCGGCACTAAGGTGCCGGGGGGAAACGTCGCATGCCACGCGAACGAGCTCTCGCATACCTGCTTGGGCACATAGGTCTGTCCAAGAATATTCCAGCTGATCCCGTCAATGCCGGTGCCGGCCTTGGTGATGCCGGCGGTCAGAGGCTGCATCGAGGCGCTCCCATCATCTGGCTGTATGCATCATGTTCCACCATAGAAGCGAGCAGCCTTTTTGGTCTCAGCGCGGGTAAATTCGGGGCCGGCATTCCCGCTTTTCCCGGCACTAGCGATCGTGCGCGGCTCGCTTGGTTCCGGTTCCTGCGCCGAGCGCGCAGCTACTTTCTCCCACCATTCCGCCGAGTACTTCGGAGCCATTGCGACACCCCCTACGCAACATCACAGCGGCGAACCTGTACATCACCTCCATGGCAAGACTGTGCCCGTTGCTATTGGAACTTCCCTGTGGTCGGGGAACGACGAGCTCCGCTCGGACGTACATCGTTGGCAACCAGTCCGGACATCCGGATTGCACCGAGCAGGACTGCCAGCGGCGCGAGCCAGGCGAGACGCGCGCCGTAGCGGTCGTGAGGGTTGGCGAGCGCACCGCAGACAAATGCGTTGACGAGCAGCGCCGCAGCAATCGTGCACGCGAGCAGACTTAGCCGATCAAAGGCTGACCATTTCAAGCCCACCGCCATCAACAATGGCAGCAGTGTCATTGCGCCTAGCGCAATCGGAACGTCGACACCATTGAGGGCTCGAAAATGAATCTCCCCGTGCTGTTGGCGTGCCGCCCGCATGGACGCAGCGGCCGAAGGCGTGTAGCGATCGATGATTCCATAGGTGTGCCACAGCGTGTTCACTACGCCTTCGCCGGTAGCGACTTTTGTGAGCTGCATCATGGTCGCGGCAAGGCCCGTCTTTATCTGCAGCAGTGGGTAATCCCGCAGGCTGCCCAGCACGATCGCGCGCATTTCCCCGCCCAAGCCGTCAAACCGACCGAGCTGGTTGAACACGCCGTCGTTCCAGAGAAACTCGTCGGCGGTGGCGGGAAGCTGATCCCGAAAGCTGCAAAGCCTGAATCGGGAATCAGGGCAGTGATCCCGGAGATAACGGCTTACGATTCCATCCTCCAGCATCCGCCCGAACATGATTCCGAAACCACCAGGCGTGAGCTCAAACCGCCCGGATACGATGCGATTGGCGCTGAGCGTCATCATGACGGCCGCGCCGACGCACAGGACAGCGCAGCCTGCGCGCGGCACCGAAACCAGACGGCGCGGCAAAAGTGCCAGAAAGCAACCCAGGATGGTCACAAGCGCAAGCGTGGCGCTGTGGGTCGCCGCGGCGAAGGCGGTGAATCCGATCAGTGCCCAGCGCTGACCCGAGCCGATGCTCCGGCCAAACACGATCAAATACAGCGCGAGCACCGCAAGGCCGGCAAAGATGTCCGTGAGCAGGATGCCGGCCAGCCACGGCAAAGTCGTCGTGAATGTCAGCGTCGCTACAACTGCGGCCAGCAGAGCAGGCCGAGAAGTAAAGCCGAGCTCTCGCAGCAACAGCGCCAGGATCCAGATTGTGGCCGCCGCCTGCAAGACAAGCACCGGCCAGAACTCGAAACGTGCAGCAGGCGCAAGGAGAAGGCCGTAAGCGGCCGGGCGGCTGGGCACCAGATAGCCCTCGAACCAGCGCGCGAGATAGCCGCCAGTGTCATATTCGAGCAGGGGAAAGCCGTTCCAGACGGCCGGCAAGAGCAGAAGCCCTGCGCTCGCCAAGCCGGCAATACACCAGCCGACGCGACTTTCCGCCCGGGCGGAGATGTCCGCGTCCAAGACACCCGCATTGAAGGTCACGTTTTGCGTCCCCCGGCTCTGTTGCCGCCGCGATCTATTGGTATATCCGCCCTGGGGCACCAACGGGCCAAAAGCGATGAAAATGCGACAAGATGCTGCGCCTTTGCTATCCAGGCGGGCTCGAGGCGATCGTGACACCTAGCGGGACAGCTGCCCATCCGCTGGTTGCGCTCACCGGCGCGACAGGGTTTATCGGACAGCATCTGCTGCGTGAGTTGCCGCAGCATGGGTTCAGGTTGCGGGTTCTTTTGCGGCGACCCAGCGACGTGCCGATCGAGTCGGCAAGCGCAGTGATCGGCGATCTCGCCCGGCCGCAGAACATGGCAGCTGCCCTTGCTGGAGTGGATGCCATTATTCACTCCGCGGGGATCGCCCATGCCATGACCGGAATGCCGGAAGATGATTACCGTCTCCTCAACACGGAAGCGACCATCCAGCTTGCGCGGGCCGCCCAGCGCGCCGGTGTGAAGCGATTCGTCTTCCTCTCCTCCGTGCGCGCGCAGTCAGGGCCAACCGCCGAATACGTCCTCACAGAGGAGATCACGCCGCAACCGACCGATGCCTACGGCCGCTCCAAGCTTGCTGCCGAGCAGGGCTTGACGGAGCTCGACCTCGACTGGGTTGCATTGCGGCTGCCGCTGGTGTTCGGGCGCGGCGTGAAGGGCAACATGGACGCATTGGTGCGGCTCGCGCGCTCGTCCTATCCGCTGCCGTTTTCTGCTCTGCGCGGAAAGAGATCCCTGCTCTCGACACAGAACCTGCTCGACGCGATAGCGGCAGTGCTGAGAATGGCCTTGCCGCTGCGGCGGCCATTCATCGTTGCCGACCCCGAGCCGTTGTCCATAGCGGATATGGTTACGGCGCTGCGTCGCGGGTTGGGCCGCAGGCCTGGCCTTGTCCCCGTGCCCTCAAGACTGCTTGCGCTGGGATTGGCGGCGCTCGGGCGCGGAGAGATTTACCAGCGCCTCGCAGGATCGTTGGTTGCGGACCCCTCCGCGTTGATGAAGCTCGGCTGGACCCCGCAGCTCATGACGAGGGATGCGCTTGCTGCGCTTGCACGCGCGGCTGCCGAGACGTCGTAGGTTCGGCGCAGAACGCCGTATCCGGCTCAGGCCGAAGCCGGTGCGCCGGGCTGACGTAAGGGATGGGCGCGGGCGAACGCGTCGTTCTGCATGCAGGTGTCGGCAATGCGGCGCACGGTGGGAAACCGCGCCAGGTCATGCTTGAAGAGATTGGCGCCGGTCGCCTGGCTCACCAGACAGATATCCGCAATGCTGATGGCGTCGCCCTGACAATAGCGCCGGGTCTCCTTGCTACCGGCGAGATTGCTTTCGAGTGCCTCCAGGGCGGCACCGATCCAGTGATGGATCCACTTCAAGCGCCTCGGCTCGTCCACGCCGAGCTCATGCTCGAGGTATTCGCGCACGCGCGGCACCAGCAGCGGGTGGGAATCGCAGGCAACGATCTGCGCAAGCGCGCGCACCCGTGCCCGCGCGCACGGCGTCGACGGAAGGAGCGGCGGGTGCGGGTGTGTCTCGTCGAGATATTCCATGATCGCGAGGGATTGGAACAGGGGTGGTCCATCCCCGTCCACCAGCGCCGGAATGAGCATTTGTGGATTGACCCCCCGGAACGCAGCCTCGCGCTGCTTGCCCTTCATCAAATCAATGTCGACGACCTCGTCCGGCACAAGACCCTTGAGGTTGAGCGCAATGCGAACCCGGAACGTTGCGAGCGAGCGCCAGAACGAATAAAGCCTCACGCGGCTCTCTCCTCAGGTAAAATTGTGAGTGGGGCTGTTCTTACCATAAAATGCGGTGATGCGCCCACAGGCCCTGGCGGCGTGCATATTGGTTGGGGAGGATGGAAATGACCTCGCTCGATGATACCCGCACCGAAGAGCCCGGGGGCAAGACGCACCAGCATCGCAGCGAGATCCGCGATGGCATGCGCATCGAGTGGGATGCACCCATCACAATGGACGACGGCCTGGTGCTGCGGGCCGACATTTTCCGGCCCATCAAGGATGGGCGCTACCCCGTGATCCTGAGCTATGGTCCCTACGGCAAGGGGCTGGCCTTCCAGGATGGCTATCCCAGCGCATGGCAGCGCATGGCCGAGCGGCACCCCCACGTCACCGCCGGATCGAGCAATCTTTATCAGAGCTGGGAAGTGGTGGATCCGGAGAAATGGGTTGCCCACGATTATGCCTGCATGCGCGTGGATTCCCGCGGGTGCGGCTGCTCGCCGGGGTTTATCGATCACTTCTCCCCGCGCGAGACCAGGGATTTTTACGACTGCATCGAATGGGCGGGTGTGCAGCCCTGGTCGAACGGCAAGGTCGGGCTCAATGGCATTTCCTACTACGCCATCAACCAGTGGCACGTGGCGACGTTGCAGCCGCCGCACCTTGCCGCGATGTGCATCTGGGAAGGAGCGGCCGACTACTACCGCGACATGACTCGCCACGGCGGCATTCTCTGCACCTTCTGGGAGAACTGGTACGACATGCAGGTCAAGACGGTGCAGCACGGCGGGGGCGAACGCGGCCGGCGTTCACGCGTCCATGGGGAACTCGTTTGCGGACCCGAAACCCTGTCCGAAACAGAGCTTGCGAAGAACCGCGCCGCGCTCGGCGACGACATCCGTGCTCACCCCCTCGATGACGCATATCATCGCTCGCGTTCGCCCATTTGGGCGAAGGTGAAGACCCCGTTCCTGTCCGCCGCCAATTGGGGGGGACAACCCTTGCATCCCCGCGGCAACTTCGAAGGGTTCGTGCGGGCTGCCGCGAAGCAGAAGTGGCTTGAAGTGCACGGCATCGAGCACTGGACGCATTTCTACACGGACTACGGGCGCACGCTGCAGCTGCGGTTTTTCGATCATTTCCTGCATGGAAAGAACAACGGCTTCGAGAAGCAGCCGCGCGTCCTGTTGCAGGTGCGGCATATCGATGGATTCGCCGAACGGGCCGAGAATGAATGGCCGCTCACGCGCACCAAATGGACCAGGCTCTATCTTGACCCCACAAACGGCGCCCTTGCACAGCAACGGATCTCAGCCAAAGCGGATCGCAGCTTCGAGGCGCTGGGCGATGGCCTCACCTTCCTCACCGCTCCATTTGAGCACGAGACGGAAATAACGGGACCTTCGGCGCTCAAGCTGCTCGTGTCATCCTCGACCCCTGACGCCGACCTTTTCGCGGTATTGCGCGTGTTCACAGGTGACCTCAAGGAGGTCGTGTTCCAGGGGGCCATCGATCCGCACACCCCGGTTGGCCAGGGCTGGCTGCGCGCCTCCCACCGCAAGCTCGACAAGAAGGTTTCGCTGCCCTATCGGCCCTATCACACGCACGACAAGGCGCAGCCGCTCAGGAAGGGCGAGGTAGTCGAGCTCGACATCGAGATCTGGCCGACCTCCGTAGTAGTCCCCGCCGGCTACCGCGTGGGTCTCACTGTTCGGGGCAAGGACTATGTCTATCCCGGCCCGAGCGGAGGCAAGCTGTCGAACTTCAAGAACGAGCTCACGGGCTGCGGACCGTTCCTGCATGACGATTCGCTGGATCGTCCCCATGAGATCTTCGGCGGGGTTACGACCCTGCATTTCCGCCGCGACAAACAGCCGTACCTGCTGCTGCCTATTATTCCGCGGAAAAAATAGGCTGCCGGTCCTGAGGCAGTGGGCTGGCATGCGCCGAATGACGCGGGAATGGCGCATGGGGTGGCGGTCGAGGCCATTTTGCGCCATTGTGCAGGGAAGTGACAAGAACAGTTGGTTACGGGAGGAACACCAATAATGAGACTGGACCGTAGACGCGTATTGAAAGGGCTGGCCGGAACCGGCGCGGGTCTGGCCGCCATGAAGGCTCCTCGCGTGCAGGCGCAAGCGGCGCCGCTCAAGATTGGCCTGCTTACGGTCAAGACCGGCCCCCTTGCCCAAGGCGGTATTCAGATGGAGCAAGGGGGCGTCATCTTTTTGAAGGAGAAGAACTACACGCTGGCGGGGCGCAAGGCCGAATTGATCTCCGCCGATACCGGGGGCAATCCCGCGGGCGCCAAGACCAAGGCACAAGAGCTGGTCGAGCGCGATCATGTCGACGTTATCCTTGGACCGCTTGCGGCGTTCGAGCTCCTTGCCATCACCGACTACATCGCCCAGGCCAAGACGCCGTTGCTGAGCCTCGCAGCGGCCGAGGATCTGACCCAGCGCCGCCCAAATCCCTATTTCCTGCGGGCTTCGGCAACTTCGTCCCAGGCGATGCACCCCATGGCGGACTACGCCGCCAAGGAACTGAAGTTGAAACGCATCGTCACCATCTCCGAGGACTTTGCCTTCGGATACGAGCAGATGGGCGGCTTCCAGCAGACCTTCGAGGACAATGGCGGCAAAATCGTCAAGAAGCTCTGGCCGCCGATCGTTACCCCCGACTACACTCCCTATCTCGCGCAGATCAGCGATTGCGACGGCGTGTGCCAGGGTTTTGCCGGATCGAACCCGCTGCGATTTATGAAGCAGTACGCCAATTTCGGGCTCAAGCTTCCTGTCGTCGGCGGGGAAACCGCCGGCGATGACGCCTTGCTTCGAAGTTTCGGCGACGAGGCCGTCGGGCTCTACTCCTGCTGCCCTTACACGCTCGATCTCGACACCGAGAGCAACAAACGCTTCATCGCGGCAATGCAGCGGGATTACGGTGTTGATCCCGGCTTCTATGCCGCCGGCCTCTATGTCAACTGCGCCGTGGTCGAAGCCGGCCTGCAGAAAACAGGCGGAAAGTCCGACGACAAAGCGGCGTTGATGGCGGCGCTGAAGTCGGTATCGCTCACCGACACGCCGCGGGGGCCGATCAGGTTCGATCATTTAGGCAACGTCATCGGTGACTTCTACGTCCGCCGCTGCGAGAAATCGGCTGGCAAGCTCATCAATAAAACGGTGAAAACCTACAAGGATGTGAGTCAGTTCTGGACCTATGATGAGAAGAAATTTCTGACCCAGCCGGTCTACTCGCGCGATTTCCCACCGTTGAAGAGCTGAGCTGAATGGAGGAGCCCCGCGGCCGCAATGGCCGCGGCCCATCCGCGGAGCGAGCAGAAGACGCCGGTCATGACTTTTTGGCTGTTGCTGGCGGTCAACAGCATCACGTTCGGCGGCTTGTTGTTTCTGTTGTCGGCGGGCTTCTCCCTGATCTTCGGGCTGATGCGGATTCCCAATCTCACGCACGGCTCGCTGTTCATGCTCGGCGCCTATCTGGGCGCCACGTTCGCCATCGGTTACCGCGGCCTTACGGTCAATTTCTGGGTCGCGGCGATCATGAGCGCCTTGCTGGTCGCGGTTTTCGGCGCACTCATCGAGCGCCTGCTCTTGCGCCGGCTTCCGGGCGAGCAATTGGCGCAGGTTCTGGTCACGCTCGGCATCTCGTTCATGATCGCCGATCTCTGCCTCATGGTCTGGGGAGGCGACCCGCTTTCGGTTGCCACACCACCTGAATTCGAGGGTTTCGCTCGCCTCGGTGCGCTCGCGTTCCCGACTTATCGGCTGGTGATCATCCTGATCGCCGTCGGCGTTGCGATCGCGCTCTGGCTGATGCTCGATCGCACCCGACTCGGCGCGATGATCCGCGCCGGAGTCGATGACCCCGAGATGGCGCGGGTGGTGGGCATCCGGGTTTCACGACTTTTCACCATCGTATTTGCGCTCGGTGCCGGCCTTGCGGGCTTCGCCGGCATGATCGGTACTCCGATCCTTTCGGTGTATCCGGGTCTCGATCAGGACATGTTGCCGCTGGCCCTCGTTGTCGTGATCCTAGGCGGGACCGGAAGCCTGCTCGGCTCGTTGATCGGCAGCATGATCATCGGGTTCATTTATAATTTCGGCCAGGCTCTGCTGCCGGAGCTCGCGTATTTCGTCCTCTTTCTGCCCATGCTGCTGGTTTTGGTATTGCGCCCGCAAGGCCTCTTCGGCCGGCAGGTGCCATGACCGCTCGCCAGGTTGCAATCGGCTTGGCGTTTGCTGCGCTCGCAACCATCCCGTACGAGGTTGCGGGGATCTATTATGTCAATGTTGCGAGCCAAATCCTGCTCTATGCCATATTTGCCCTCGGCTTGAGCGTGCTCGTCGGCTATGCCGGACTCGTGTCGCTTGGGCATGCCGGGTTGTTTGGTCTGGCCTGCTATGGTGTCGCTTACCTGCTCGCCGCGGGCCATGGTCACACAGTGGCGATCATCGGTACGCTGGTGATTGCGATGGCGGGCACTGCCGTGTTCGCCGCGCTCTCGCTCCGCGCCACGGGTATCGGTTTCATCATGATAACGCTGGCGCTGGGGGAAATTCTTTGGGGCCTGGCCTATCGTTGGATCAGCATCACCAATGGCGATAACGGCATCAGCGTTGCCATGCGACCGTCGCCCCTCGGTCTCTCGTTGGCCTCGGCGGAGGCATTCTACTACGCGACGTTGCTCATCTTTGTTCTCGCCGTCGCGGCCGTATCCGCGTTTGTCCGCTCTCCGCTCGGCGCTGCGCTCGCGGGCACGCGCGACCAGCCGCGGCGGATGAATGCGCTGGGCTATCACGTCTGGATGATCCGCTTCTGGGCGTGCATGTTCTCGGGATTGCTCACCGCCGTCGCCGGCATCCTGTTCGTCTACTACAATCAGTTCATCAGTCCGCAGACACTGGCCCTGACCTCCTCGGCCGAGGTGTTGCTGATGGTGATCTCGGGCGGGGCAAGCACCCTGCTGGGGCCGATCGTCGGAGCAGCGCTTGTCATCATAGTCAAGAACGTCGTGAGCGGCTACATCGAACGTTGGAACTTCATGCTGGGCGCCATATTTGTCGCCATCGTCATCCTGATGCCGGAAGGCCTGGTACCCGGCACGGCGCGGCTGTGGCGGATGGGATCGCGGGCGCTGCGAGGCCGGAACAACCCCGTTGCGGCCGCCAACAGCCCGGACTCGAAGCGATGAGCGTGCTCGCTGTTCGGCGTCTCTGCAAAGCGTTCGGCGGTCTTAGGGTTGCCTCCGATATCGATCTTCGCGTCGAGCCGGGAGAGCGGCGCCTGATCATTGGACCAAATGGTGCCGGCAAGACTACGCTGTTCAACCTCATCATGGGGGAGCTCACCCCGGACAGCGGCTCGATCTACCTCTTCGATCGCGACATCACCCGCGTGCCGAGCCGCCGGCGCGCCCATCTCGGCATGACGCGCACCTACCAGATCATCACCCTGTTCGCACGGGATAGCATCGAACGCAATGTCAGCCTGGCATTGCTTGGGGTTTCGCCCTTGCGCTGGAGCCCTTTGATCGCGCTCCATCGCCAGCACCACATCATTCACGACGCGCATGCGGCACTGGCACGAGTCGGTCTCGACCATATCGCCGCCCGGCCGCTCTCGCAGACCTCCTATGGCGAGCAACGCCGAGTGGAGATCGCGATGGCACTCGCGCAGGACCCGAAGGTTCTTCTGCTCGACGAGCCGTTCGCCGGGCTCTCCATCGACGAGAGGCACGAGGTTCATGATCTGCTCATGGACATCCCGCGCGACGTGACGATCGTAATGATCGAGCACAACATGGATGTCGCTCTTGATTTTGCCGAGCGCATCACCGTGCTGCATTACGGCAAGGTCATCGTCGAGGGCACGCGCGCAGAGGTGGTTGCCGATCCGCGCACCAGGGAGGTCTACCTTGGCGATTGACGCGCTCGCCATCGATGAGGTCGATGCCTACTACGGCGACAGCCACGTCCTGCACGGCATCTCGTTCTCGCTGCAGCCCGGGCGGCTGCTCGGGCTTCTCGGACGCAACGGCGCGGGCAAGACCACCTGCATGTCGGCGATCATCGGCCTGCTCAAGCCGCGGCGCGGGACCATCAGTCTCTATGGCGAGGCCATCGGCGGCTTTGCCCCCGACGAGATCGCCCGCAAAGGCATCGGTCTCGTGCCGCAGGGACGGCGCATGTTCCGCAGCCTGAGCGTGGACGAGAATCTGAGGGTAGCGGCGCAATCGCCGCGCAATGGCGGGAGCGCCGGCTGGTCGCGCGACCGCGTCTTCGAGCTGTTTCCTCGGCTGATGGAGCGCCGTTCCCAATTTGCGGGCTCGCTGTCAGGAGGCGAGCAGCAGATGCTCGCGATCGCTCGCGCGCTCATGGGCAATCCACGCGTGCTGCTGATGGACGAGCCCTCCGAAGGGCTGGCGCCGCAGCTGGTCGCCGAAGTCGGACGCACCATTGCGCAGCTCAAGGCGGAGGGTCAGTCCATCGTGCTGGTCGAGCAGAACATCAAGCTCACGCTCGCCCTTGCTGACGACATCGTCATCATCAATACCGGGCGCGTGGTGTTTCGGGGAGCGGCCGGCCAGATCAGCCTCGACGATCCCATGATCGCCCAGCACCTCGGCGTATTTTGAAAGCAGGACAGTGGAAATGCCTGAGCTGTGGAACAGATACGGACCGACGGCCGCGCGCAAGCATCAGAAGCCCGGCCGCACAGCAAGGCCGCGCAGCACCACCATCGACATCCATTCCCACGTCGCGATCCCGCCCGCTGCCGCGTTGGTGAAGCCGCATCTCGATTCCGCAAGCATGCCGCTCACGCATTTCGCCGATGCGAGTACCAAGGCGCTCAATCAGAAGCAGGACGAGGATATCCGGTCGCGCATTACCACCCATGACGAGCGGCTCGCCGATATGGACGACATGGGTATCGACATGCAGCTCATCCTGCCGGCACCGAATCAATGCACCTACACCGTACCGGTCGAGATCGGGGTCAAGGCGGCGCGCATGATCAACGAGGGCCTGGCGGAATACGTTTCGAAGCGACCCGACCGCTTTGTCGCGCTCGGCACCGTTCCGCTGAACGACGCCACCGAGGCGGCAAAGGAGCTGGAGCGCGCCATGGCCACGCTCGGAATGAAAGGCGCGGAGATTCTGACCAACGTCGCCGGGCGGGAGCTCTCGGATCCGAAGTTTTCCGCTTTCTGGAAGAAGGCGGAGGAGCTCGGCGCGCTCGTCGTCATCCATCCGAATGGATTCACCGAGGGCAGGCGATTGAGCCGTTTCTATTTCAACAACGTCATCGGCAACCCGCTCGACACCGCGATTGCGCTGCATTATCTGATTTTCGATGGCGTGCTCGAACGCCATCCCAATCTCAAGATTCTGGCAGTGCACGGCGGCGGATATCTGCCGGCCTACAGCGGGCGGATCGATCACGCCTGGGGAGCGCGATCGGACGCCCGCGCCGATCTCCCGCACCCGCCGACCAGTTATCTCAGGAAGATCTATGTGGATACCGTGGTCTTCACCCCACATCAGCTCGCCGAGCTGGTACGCTTGGTCGGTGCCGACCACGTGCTGATGGGGACCGACTACCCCTTCGATATGGCGGAGTTCGATCCGATTGGCCATCTCGCTTCGCTCGACGGGGTTGATGCTTTAGTCTTTGCCGCGATCGCCGGGGGCAACGCGCGGCGCCTGCTTGGGCTGTAAGGGTACCCCCGGCAGGCTGGGCGGCGCGTCCCGCCGCCAAGGTCGCGGAGAGTGCAAGCAGGATCGGAAGCAGCTGCTCCTGCCAGATCCAAATTCTCGAAGGATCAGTTGCAGCGAGAAAGTGCAGACACTCGTTAGCCCGTTTGCACCAATCGGATAAGACATTTTCCGGCGCGTCCTCGTTCTGCTGGATCGCGATTCCTTCGTGACGCAGTCGCAACGGATCCGGAATGCTGGCGAAGTCAAATGATTGCCTCTCACTTTGCAGCTCCGTAACGCAACCAAGAGCGCTCCAGCCGTCCAGTGAAGGTGCAAGGGAAAAATCCATCGAGCGGTCTCCGCCGTCAAATATTCGACCTGCTCACTAGCAGCTGCCGGGCCCCGTTGGCTGTGACAGCGATCACCAAAATGCTCATGCAAGCAGCACGCGCAGCCTATTCAGGGAGTGTTTGTAGGGTTAGCAAGCATTAATATGATCGATTTGTACGCGTCTGCTTGTCTTTTGACGCTGCGGAGCCCGGGGGTGCTCGAGCATACGATAGGAGAGCAATTCGACAAATCCGTGATGCGAATCACAGGAAAGCCGTTCGATTCGTGCGATGGCACCGCGACTGTCCGGACAACGAAGGATAGCGCGATGCTCTTCAATCACAACGCCGCGAACGCATATGCGACAAATCGCAAGCCGCAGGTGCGCCCGTATCGATCCGCCCCAAGGCGATTGGATAAGTCCCTGGTTCATAAATCATATGATGAAAACGTGCTGGTTTCTCACATCGAGGCGGCGATGCCCCGCGCGGCCGCCGAACGCTGCTGCGAAGATGCAGCGTCGGAGCGGACAGATCATTTCCGCGCTGTCCTTTGCATCGACCGGGACCATCCTCTGTTTTTCGATCGTGACTGCGGGCACGTGCATGCCATCTGCCTGATGGAGGCCGTGCAGCAGACCACGATAGCCATTGCCCATCTGTTCTACAGAGTGCCGCTCGACGTGGAATCCGTGCTTACCGAGTGCTCGGCTCAGTTCCGCAGCGTGGCCACAATCGACGATCCGCTGATCGCCGAGCACACCGTGAGCGGGCATGTCTATCGCCGAGGCCGGCTGGTCCGCATGCAGACGTCGGTCGTGATGCGCCAAGGTAATCTCGAAAGAGTGCGCATCACCGGGACCATAGTGCTGCTGAGAAAGGACCAGCTGAGATACCTGGAAGAGCGCGCCAGCGCGGGTGATCCAGGTAAACCCGAGCTCGGGCAACGGGCGGGATGCTAGCCATGAACGGTCCGTGCCCCATGAGAGCTAATGGACGTGTAGCTGCGGCTGCGCCGCATGCCGACCTCAACAGCTATCCCTTCTTCGCCTTCAGAATTTGGTACGGCATGACCGTTTCGGCCTGGCTTGCGCTGCTCGCTCGCAATCGCTTTGCTGTTTCGCCGACGCGGATTGCCTTCGGCTTGTTTGGATTCGTCAGCTCGTTCGTCAACTCGAGCTTGAACATCGTTCAGAGGCTCATTTTCGCGCGACGGGTGCGAGAATGCGCGCTCGATGCGCCGCCGATCTTCATAATCGGTCACTGGCGCACCGGAACAACCCTCCTGCACGAGCTGCTCACGCTGGACGACCGCTTCACCGCGCCCAGCACGCTTGAATGCTTCGCACCGGCGCAATCCCTCGCATTCGGCTGGTTGCTGCGTTGGTTCACCTTGTTCCTTCCCGCCAGCCGGCCCATGGACAACATGCTGGTCGGTTGGGATCACCCGCAGGAGGACGAGTTCGCGCTGATGAATCTGGGTTTGGGCTCGCCTTACGAAGCGATGATTTTTCCCAACCGCCGTGAGCTTTGCCACCCCTACCTGAACATGACCGCCCTCGGCCCGCAGCAGGTCGCAGCGTGGAAGGCCGGATTCCTCAGCTTCCTGCAGCAGGTGAACCTGCGAAGCAGCAGGGAGCAGAAGAACCGCGGCAGGGCGCGGCGCATTGTGCTGAAATCTCCGACCCACACGGCGCGGCTCCGCATCCTGCGGGAGATGTTTCCCGACGCGAAGTTCATTCACATCGTGCGGGATCCCTGCGAGGTGTTTTCGTCCACGGTGCGGCTTTGGCGCGCTCTGTTCGACACGCAAGGCTGCCAAAAACCCGCATTGGAAGACGGCGCGGACGGCGCCTGCGACATCGAGGAATACGTCTTCGAAAACATGAATCTGCTTTACCGCGATTTTTTCGCGGAGGTTGCGAGCATACCCGCGGAGAATTTCTGCCAGCTGCGGTACGAGGACCTCGTCCGGGAGCCCGCGGCCGGAATCAGCCGAATCTACCGGCAGCTCGGTCTTGGCCCATTCGAGCAGCTTCGGCCGAAGCTCGAAGCTCACCTGCGCGAGCTCGGCAGCTACAAGACCAATCGGCATCGCATTTCCGATCAGCAGCGCTGCGAGGTGAGCCGGCGCTGGGGCTGGTACATGGACCGGTTCGGATATCGAGCGCCCGTCCCCACGCAAACGGCCACGCCGCAGGAGAAGCGGTGCAGCGCGCGCGAGCTAATCCCCGCGTAGATTCCGCATTTTTGTGACCCCTGTCACTGGCGAGCTTGCGACTTGAGGATACAAACCGCACGCAACGTACCTCAATAATACGGATCGCAGCCAGGGAATTGGAAACGTGCACATGGATTGGGTGACAAAGACGGCGGTGTTCGGAGCGAAGGTGCTCGCACTGGCGGGCGCCATGGTGGTTACGGCTTGGAGCAGCGAGCCGATCGAGCCGACGTATCAGGGATGGGTCGAGGCAAACTTCGTATTCATCGGGCCGGATGAGACAGGGCGGGTGGAGAAGCTGTCGGTGCGGGAAGGCGATGCGGTGGCGGAAGGGGCGCCCCTGTTCACGGTAGATGCCGATCTCCAGAAGGCGGCGGTCGTGCAGAACGAGGCGACGCTCGCCAATGCCCGCGAGACCTTCAACCGGGCGCGGCAACTCCTGAAGACCGGCACCGGCACCAAGAAAGAGTTCGACGCAGCCCAGGCAGCGCTCACCGAGGCCGAGGCGCGGCTTAACTCGTTGCAGACCAGGCTTGCGCGGCGCGCCGTATTCAGCCCGTCGAGCGGCACGATTCAGCAGGTGTATTTCCGTCCGGGTGAAGTGGTCGCGGCAGGCCGTCCGGTAGTGTCGCTCCTGCCTCCCGGCAACATCAAGCTGCGGTTCTTTGTGCCGCAGGCGATGCTGCCGGAGATCGCTCTCGGCGATGCGGTCACGGTCAAATGTGACGGCTGCGCGCCGCAGATCCATGCGCGCATCAGCTTCATCTCAGAGACGGCGGAATACACGCCGCCCGTCATTTACAGCCTCGAGGAGCGCGCCAAGCTCGTCTTCCTCGTCGAGGCACGGCCGGAGCATCCCGAGAGCGTGCGGGTCGGCCAACCGATACGCGTCACGATCGCGAAGCAGGAAGCCGCGCGATGATGCCCGCAACAGACATTGCCATCGAGGTCGAGAACCTCACCAAGTCATTCGGCGGCCGACAGGTGGTGCGGAGCCTGTCTATGCAGGTGAGGCGCGGGACGATTTACGGCTTCCTCGGCCCGAACGGCTCCGGCAAGACCACGACCATCCGCATGCTATGCGGGCTGCTGACGCCGGACGCGGGGCGCGGCACCTGCCTCGGTTTCGACATCCGTACGCAGGCGGACAGCATCAAGCGGCGCGTTGGCTACATGACGCAGCGATTCAGCCTTTATCACGATCTTTCCGTGCGCGAGAACCTCGAATTCGTCGCACGCATGTACGGCGTCCCAAACGCGGTTGATGCCGTGCAAGCCATGATCGCGCGCCTGGGATTGGCAGCACGGAGCGAGCAGCTGGCGGGTTCGCTTTCAGGCGGCTGGAAGCAGCGCCTCTCGCTCGGCGCGTGCACGCTGCCGAACCCGGAACTGCTGTTGCTGGATGAGCCGACCGCCGGCGTCGATCCGACCTCGCGGCGCGAGTTCTGGGGGGAAATCCATGCATTCGCTGAAGACGGGCTCACCGTGCTGGTATCGACACATTACATGGACGAGGCGGAGCGCTGTCATGAGATAGCTTATCTCGCCGACGGCGAGTTGCTGGCCCACGGCACCGTCGATGAGGTGCTCAGCCGCGCAGCGCTCACGACCTTCGTCGTGAGCGGGCCGAAACTAGCCGCGCTTGCCGACAAGCTGGCAGCGAGCCCAGGCGTGGACAGCGTCGCGCCATTCGGCGCGAGCCTGCATGTCTGCGGTCGTGACGGCCGCGCGCTGGAAACAGCCCTCGCGCCGTACCGTAACGATCCATGCCTCTCCTGGATGCGCTCAACCCCTTCGCTCGAGGACGTGTTCATCGAGCTCAGGACCGGCGCTCGCGGGAGACTGCAATGAGCGCACCGGATTGCCGACGCGCCGCGATGTGGCATCGTGTCTGGGCGATGATCGTCAAGGAGATCGTGCAGCTGCGGCGAGATCGCGTGACGCTCGCCACCATGATTGCCGTGCCCGTGTTTCAGTTGACGCTCTACGGTTACGCCATCAACACGACCCCAAAGCATCTCCCTACCGCGGTCCTGGTCCAGGAAACGAGTGACGTCGACCGCTCCATTCTCGCAGCATTGCAGAATACCGAGTATTTTAACGTGACGCGTCAGGTCTATGACGTCGAGATGCTCGATCGGCTGCTGGCATCGGGCGAGGTCTTGTTTGCGATCGAGATCCCGACCGGTTTCGAGCGGGCGCTCCGCCGCGGCGATCATCCGGCGTTGCTCGCGATCTCCGATGGGACCGACCCGGTTGCAATCGCGTCTGCGGTCGCCTCGCTGGATGGGGTGGTGCGGGCGGCTCTGAAGAATGAGCATGCCGTTCCCGAAGCATCGCTTGACAGCTTCGAGATCCGCCAGCACCGCCGTTACAATCCCGCGGGCGTATCGCAGCTCAACATCGTGCCGGGCCTGCTCGGCACCATTCTGACCATCAGCATGCTCGTGTTTTCCGGATTGTCGCTCACGCGCGAAAGCGAGCGCGGCACCATGGAAAGCCTGCTGGCGATGCCGATCTCGCCGCTCGAGATCATGGCGGGCAAGATCGCCCCTTTTGTCGCTGTCGGCTTCGTGCAGGGGGTACTGGTCCTCGCAGCGAGCGTGGTTTTGTTCGGCGTTCCCATCCTCGGCAGTCTGGCGCTCCTCGGCGCGCTCACCGTCCTTTTCATCACGACCAACTTGTCCATTGGGTTCACCTTCTCCACGCTCGGGCAGACCCAGCTGCAATCGATGCAGATGGTGATGGTGTTCTTCCTGCCCAATATCCTGCTCTCCGGCTTCGTGTTCCCGTTCGCCGGCATGCCGACCTGGGCGCAGTGGGTCAGCGAAGGCCTGCCCTTGACCCATTATCTGCGCATCGTGCGCGCGATCATGCTGAAAGGATCGGGCCTGCCCGATCTTCAGGGGGATGTGCTCTGGCTCGCCGCGCTGACATTTGTTGTGATCGCCATCGCGGTCGCCAGCTTCCGCCGTACTCTGGACTGAGGCCATGCCCGCTGCGTTTCATTCGAGACAGCGTTGTGCAGAGCTTGCGCTGCCCGCGGCTCGCGCAACCGGCGGTGTCGCCTTCGACGGCCGGGGCGGTTTCCAGGATTGGCTGGAAGATGTTTTATGCAGAAGGCTGATCGACCGCACGCGCCAGCCCTCGGGCGTGCTGGGCCTTGCACAGCGCCTGCTGTCGTTCACCGAGCTCAACGATTTCGTCGCGACGATCAAGCCTGACACGCGGCAGCGGCAGCTTGCGGCGCTTGCCCACTTATTGGACGTGCGTTTCGAGTTCGAGGGGCTCGATTACCTCCAATCGGTGGGCAACCGCCCGGTCATCCTGTTCGGCAATCATCCGACCGGGGGCGGCAATGTCTTTGCGATGTCGCTCCTGCTCGCCAATCATTTCTCCGAGTATCGGCTCCTCGGGAACCGGCATATGAAATTCATCCCGTCGCTGTCGGAGACGATGATCCCAGTGGATCCGTTTTTCAGCGGTGCCGCCGTGAACATGGAGGCGTTGCTCAATTTGCGCCGGGACTTCGGCGTCAAATACAACGCATTGGGTGTCTTCCCCGCTGGCATTTCGTCACGACTGAGCTTCTCGCGCGCCGTGATCACGGATCGTGACTGGTCTGATGCGTTCATGCGGATTGCGCGCCACCACAACGCCTTGCTCGTTCCGGTGTGGTTCTCCGGCAGGAACCGGCTGCGCTATTACCTTGCGGCTCGCATTCGCAAGGAGCTCGGGTTCCTGGCGCTGCCCGCGGAGTTCCTGAGGCTGCGAGGCAAGACCATCCAAGTCGTCGTCGGCAAGCCGATAGCTCCCGATGTGCTGCGGCACATTCCCCGGCGGCATGCGCAAATGAGCTTTCTGCGCGCGAGCACCTATGAGCTTTCGCGCGAGCACGGGACGCCATCGGTGGCGGAGCCATGCGCCGCGCCAAAGATCGCGCAAACCCTCAAGCACCCGCGCCCGGCCAGTGCTTTTTCGCTCGGAGAAAAAATCGAGGCAAAATTCGTCGATGCGAAATTTGCCGAGCCAGCTGCGGCTTGGGCATTCGACCAAAGCGCGGACGGGCACACGTCCGCGGCGCTGGATCAGGCAAGCTATCACCTCATTCTCACGCACCAAGACTGGCCGCAGCCCCTGGCCTGCTTGCAAGCGCTGCACTGGGGACAATTCACCGAGGGCGATCTTGGTCAGATCTCGCCGATTCGAAACAGCTTTCAGCTTCCCTCCGATGTCTTGGCTGCAGGGCATCATTGGCTTGAGATTGTGCGCTTTCGCAAAACCGAGAGCTTCGGTCGATTCGGCGCAGCGCGACACACCTGGACCGCACTGGGCAAGCTGGCAGCCGGTTTGAGAGGAAAAACCGAGCTTGTCGCGCTGCTGACGGCGCGAGATGCGAACCGGCCGTTTGCGAGCCTGCAGCTGGAGCTGCTGCAAAAGTGCTTTGGCGATGCACTGCTGAATCGCGCGCGCCCCGAAACCGAGATCTTGGGAGCTCTGCGCCATCACGAGTGGCGGCCGAACCGGGATGTGGCAGGGATCGATCGGCTCTCACGTACCGACCGCGTCCAGCTGATCGATCCGATGCTCTGGCATTGTGCTCGCATCGGTATTCGGTTTGGTGCATGCGGTCTGCGGGTCGGTCCTTCGCCGTGGCCGTGCATTCTGGGCAGGCTCGGTGGAGACGCCTTGAATAACCTGATCGCTCATGGCGGCGAAAGCTGCTCACGAGCGCAAGCGCCGGCGCGAGCGATGTTTTAATGCGAGAGCCGATCGATGCATGAGGAGAAAGAAGAGGCTTGGATCACCGGCATCGGGATCGTTTCCACGCTGGGAGATGGTTGCGAGGCAAACTGGCAAGCACTTGCCGCCGGCCACCCTGCGGTCGACGCAATGACGTTCTCACCATACATCGTGCATCCGATCGCTGCCGTCGATTTTGCAAAGCAAATCCCGAAGACCGATCAGAGAATGATGGACGCCTGGCAGCGCATCGGGACCTACGCCGCCGGATTGGCGCTCGACAGCGCCGGCATCAAGGGAGATGCGCGCGTGCTCGCCCACACGGATCTCCTCGTGGTAGCAAGCGGCGGCGAGCGCGACACCGCCCTCGACAGCAGCCTTCTGAAGGCGCGCCGAACCGCAGCGAACCGCGATCGCCTGCTGAACGAAAAGCTGATGAGCGACCTTCGCCCGACGCTCTTTCTCTCACAGCTGCCCAACATGCTCGCCGGAAACATCTCGGTCGTGCATAAGGTGACGGGCTCTTCTCGCACTTTCCTGGGGGAAGAGGCTGGGCTCGAGGCATTGCGCACGGCGCGGGCGCGGGTCATTGCGCGTCAGAGCGATGTCGTGCTGATCGGGGGCGCACAGAACGGCGAGCGCAAGGACGTGCTGTTGTTGTGCGAAGCGGGCGGCCTGGCATTAAAGGACGAGTTTGCTCCGGTGTTCGAGCGACAGGCCGGCCGCGGAGGCATTGCACCCGGCTCCTTCGGTGCATTCCTTGTCATCGAGAGCCGGTCTCATGCCAAGGCGCGTGGTGCCCAGCCGTTTGCGCGGCTCGCTTCGGTTGCCTGCCAGCGGACGAGGCGGGATCCGGGCGGGGTCACCCGATCCTTCGATCAGTTATGGCAGGAGATGAAAGCCCGAGCATCGGAGCGCGGACTGGCCGTGATATCAGGGGCCAGCGGCGCGGAGCCGGTCACATCGGAGGAGCGCATCTTTCTGAAAAATCTGGGCGAAGCCCCGGTGCGCGCGGTCGGCACCTATACCGGCTACGGCTTCGAGGCGCAGTTTTCACTCAATGTTGCGGTCGCGGCGCTCGCCGCCTCGCACGGTGCGTTGTTTCCCGCAGCCGACGACTCGGGGATCGAGCGAGAAGCAGACGGCCCGATCGAGCGCGTGCTCGTGACCGGCGCCGGGCACTGGCGTGGCGAAGGATTGGCCATGGTCGAAAGAATTCATCCGCCGGGAAGGGGGATGCAGTGATCCGGAACGATGCCCACGGCCGCCCGGTCGTGGTGGTGAGCGGAATTGGCGCGGTTACCTCGCTCGGTATCGGCAAAGCCGACAACTGGGCCAGGCTCAGCAAAGGCGAATCCGGCATTCGAAAAATCTCACGGTTCGATACCGGCGGGCTCCGGACAACCATCGCTGGAGCGGTCGATGCCGCTACCGAAGAGCCGTTCTGCTGTTCTGATCAGTCGCAACGGCTTGCGGAGCTGGCGGCGCTTGAGGCTGTGACCGAGGCTGCCATCGGCAGCAAGGCGGATTTTCCCGGCCCTCTCTTCTTGGGTCTCCCCCCGGTGGAGATCGAGTGGCCCCACAGAGAGGCGCTGGCAGATGCCTGCAATGGCGATGAGATTTCCTACGACGAGCTGCTTGCAGCGGCGGCGACCGGCCGGTTCCAGGCGATGTACGAACGCTGCCGCATCGGCTCGATTGGCGATTATCTCGCCGAGCGCTTCGGCACAAAGGGTATCCCGGTTTCAGTAACGACGGCTTGTGCATCGGGCGCAACCGCCATCCAGCTCGGTGTCGAGGCCATCCGGCGAGGCGAGGCGCAAGCCGCGCTGTGCGTAGGAGCCGATGGGTCGGTAAGCCCGGAGACCGTCATTCGGTTTTCGCTGTTGTCCGCCCTTTCCACACGCAATGATCCCGCGGAAAGTGCAGCGCGGCCGTTTTCACAGGACCGCGACGGTTTTGTCATGGGCGAGGCCGCCGGCGCTCTCGTCATCGAGAGCCTCGAATCCGCCCAGGCGCGCGGCGCCCGAATCCTTGGGGTGATCAAGGGATGCGGGGATACGGCAGACCCGTTTCACCGCACCAGACCGAGCCCTGACGGCAAGGCGATGATCGCCTGCATGTCAAAAGCGATTGCAGACGCCGGCATCGATGCTGCGCAGATCGGATACGTCAATGCACACGGCACCGGAACGCCCGAGAACGACAGGATGGAATACGTCGCCATGTCGGCCACCTTCGCCGATCAAGCGAAGCAGATTCCAGTTTCCTCCACCAAATCGATGATCGGCCATACGCTATCGGCCGCGGGCACGATCGAGGCCGCATTCAGCTTGATGATGTTGGAGCAGCAGCGGCTGCTGCCGACTATCAACTACCGCAAACCCGATCCCGCTATCCCGTTGGACGTGGTCCCCAATAGCGCCCGTGACGCCGGGCTGTCCTGCGTCATGTCCAATTCGTTCGGATTCGGCGGTCAGAACGTTTCGCTGATCTTCGGCACGGCGCCGTAACCGTTGGTTGGGCGATCAAATAACGCCCTGGCGCGCCAGCCTCGCGAGCACCTCATCGGCCAGCACCTGCGGCGGCTTCGTCCCCGCGAGCACCAGCTCTGCACGCTCCGGAGGCTCATAGGGGCTGCCGATACCGGTGAGGTTGGGGAGCTTGCCCGCGCGCGCGAGCTTGTACAGGCCCTTGGGGTCGCGCGCCTCGCACACCTCAAGGGGAGTATCGACGTGGATCTCAATGAATTCGCCCTCGCCGAACAGGCCGCGCGCCATGCGCCGCTCGCCGCGGAAGGGCGAGATGAAGCTCACGATGACGATCAGGCCTGCTTCCACCATCAGCTTCGCCACTTCGGCGACGCGGCGGATGTTCTCGACCCGGTCCTCGTCGGTGAATCCAAGGTCGCGGTTGAGACCATGGCGGATGTTGTCGCCGTCGAGCAGGATAGTGTGGTGCCCAGCCCGATGCAGTGCCTGCTCGACCAGGTCCGCGATGGTCGATTTTCCTGCAGCCGACAGGCCGGTCAGCCACAGCACGCATGGTTTCTGGGCTTTCAGCGCAGCACGGGCACCCTTGTCGATCTTGAGAGCCTGCCAGTGGATGTTGGCGGAGCGACGCAAGGCAAACGCGATCATGCCGCAAGCCACCGTCGCGTTACGCATGCGGTCGATCAGGATGAAGCTGCCGGTCTTGCGGTTCTCGGCATACGGGTCGAACGCGATGGCACGATCGAGGGCAATGTTGCAGAACGCGATCTCGTTGCACTCGAGGTGCGTGGCGGCAACGTGCTCGAGACTGGTGACGCTGAGCTTGTGCTTGAGCGCCGTGACCTGTGCGCCCACGACTGCGGTCCCGGCTTGCAGCAGATAGGATCGCCCCGGCAGCATTGGTTGCTCGCCCATCCAGATGAGGTAGGCGGCAAACTGTTCCGCCACGGCCGGACGCGCGTCAGCGACTGCGAGCATATCCCCGCGGCTCACGTCGACGTCCTGCGCCAGCGTAAGCGTGACGGTCTGCCTCGCTACCCCTTCGGTGAGATCGCCCTCGAACGTCATGATGCGATGCACGTCGACCAGTTTTCCCCCCGGCAACAGCGCCAAGCGATCGCCCGCGCGCACCCTCCCCGCCTCGATGGTGCCGCTGTACCCGCTGCGCTGAGAGCTCGACCGATTGAGCCACTGCACCGGCATGCGGAACGGTCTGCTCGCGGCGTCGGAGGAAATTTCCACGTTCTCGAGATGCTCGATCAACATCGGGCCATCGTACCAGGGCATCGCGCTGCTGCGCCGGGTGGCATTGTCGCCGCGCGATGCGCTGGCGGGAATGCAGGTGACGTTCGCAAGCCCGAGCTCCGCGGCAAACGCGAGATATTCGCCCCGGATCCGTTCGTAGGCGGCGCGATCCCAGCCGATCGTGTCCATCTTGTTGACGACGAGGACGACATCGCGAATGCCGAGCAGGGCGAGGATATGGCTTTGGTGGCGGGGCTGCGGAAGCAGCCCCTTGCCGGCATCAATCACCAGCACTGCAATGTCCGCCATCCCTGTGTCGGTTGCCATGCTCCAGGCATATGGCTCGGTCCCAGGCGTATCGGCGGCGATAAACGCCCGCCTGCGCGTGGCGAAGTAGCTGTAGGCGACATTGCTGCCGCCCTGCTCGCGTTCCGCCGCAAGCTCGTCGACCAGCAAGGCCGCATCGAGGTCATCGCCTTTCGTGCCGGACGGCGCGCGATAGGCAACCACCGGAGCGTGCCGATCGTCGAGCCTGAGCTTGCAATGGCGGAGCAGACGTCCGATCAGGGTGGACTTGCCGCCGCCAGCCGATCCGCAGGTGACAAAGCGCAGCAGCTTCTTTTTCAGGAGCACCACCATGCTGTTTCTCGTCGTCTCGACGCCGCGACCCGAACGACCTTCAGAGCTCGCAACTCAGCGCCAGAAGTTCTGGCCATGGATCGGAAGCTATCAGGCCAACGGGATGTGCCGCCATGTCTACCCGCGGGTCGGGCGCGGTGCGATCGCGGTGCTCGATGTGGAGAGCAACGACGTCCTGCATCGCATCTTGAATGAATGGGCGGATATCATCCCGGCCCATTTCGATACCTACCCGCTGGTCGACCTCGAAGCGACCAGCCGGATGCTCGCCTCCCAGGTTGCGGCTCAATCCGAGACCAAGCGGTGACGAGGCCACTTTGATCCGACCGGCAGGCCGGTTTCGCAGAACTGGTCCGTGCCGGGGAATTGTCGCGGGAAAATGGCCAAATATCCCGACGTTCGCTATCAGGGACCATGATGCTCTTATCCCGGTCGTCGGCTATCTGCTGGTGCTCGGGTCTGCGCTCCTGCTTTTAGAACGGTCGCGGTGGAGCCTGGAAGGCCTGGCTGCTGCTTTGGTCACTCTGTTGCTGGCGGCCCTGCGCAACGCCTGGGATATGACCCTGTGGATCGTGATCCGGGTTCCGGTAACTCAGGTTGAGGAAATGCAGCGCGTCGCAGGGGCCTCTCAGCACAATGAATGAAAGGTAAACCAGAGCCCGCTGGTTTCCAGTGGACGGATACGCCGATTCATATCGCCCAACAGGGTTTGGCGGACGGGCACAGATCTATTGCGATCGAGCGCCTGGGGGCCGCAGATGCCCTCACGCGCTCGGATCGTCAGCATTGGGATAGAACAGCTGCTCTGCGTTGACCTTGTAAGCAGCGATGGCGGCCTGTCCCTCGGGGGAAATAAGCCAGTCGATGAATTTCTGGCCCAGCTCCTTCTTGACGCTCGGGTGTTTTTGCGGATTCACCAGCATGACGCCGTACTGATTGAACAGCCGCTTGTCGCCTTCAACCGCGATGACGAGATCGCGCTTGTTCTTGAACGAGAGCCAGGTGCCGCGATCCGAGAGCACATAGGCATCTGACGCCGCTGCCGCATTGAGCGCTGCGCCCATGCCTTGCCCGATCTCCTTGTACCAGGACCCCCGCTCGGCGGCGATGTCGACCCCGGCAAGCTTCCACAACCTGAGCTCGGCGATATGCGTGCCGGATCTGTCGCCGCGCGAGATGAACGGGAGGCGCTTTTGCTTGAGCGCGACGAGCGCCGCGACGATGTCCCGCGAGCCTCTTATGCCGGCCGGATCGCTTTGCGGACCGACAAGAATGAAATCGTTGTACATCACGGGATAGCGCTTGACGCCGAAGCCTTCGGCCAGAAATTTTTCCTCGGCCGCTTTCGCGTGCACGAAAACCACATCGGCATCGCCGCGCCGTCCAGTGTCGAGAGCCTGGCCTGTGCCTTGCGCCACCACCTTCACATCAATGCCGGTCTTCGCCTTGAACAGCGGCAGGATGTAACCAAACAACCCCGAATCTTCCGTCGAGGTGGTCGATGCCACCACGATCGTGCGCTCCTGGCCGAAGGCGAAGGTGGCGAAACCGACGCTTGCCGCAATCGCAATCAGGGCTCGACGGCTAAGCATGCAGTTCCTCCCGAATTTTCCCTATCACCGCCACGACGGAGCAACGGCGGTCCATCGCCTCACTGGAGCGAACCGGGCCTCTCATCGAGACCGCACCTCCCCAAGTGGGCCATCCCTCGTGGCGGAATCTCAGGCATGGAAGCTCCTCACGCAACAAAGACCGTTCCGTTCAGATCGCCGCTTCGGACCTCGTATCGAAGAAGTGCAGTCGGTCGGATCGTAGCGCCAACCGGACCTTGTCGCCCCGCTGGGCACGGACGGTCGGCTCCACTGCGGCCACCATGGTCTGGGCGCCTACCTGCAAGTCAAGCAGGATCTCGGATCCCAGCTTTTCCACCACCTCAACCACAGCCTCGAAGCAGAGGCCGGGCGGGTCGCTGCCGTTGGCGACCCGCAAATCTTCCGGACGGATGCCCATCGTAACATCGGAGCCCGCATAAGGCATAAGGCGCGGGGCGAGCTCGGCGGGCACGTCGATGCCGAAGCCGGGATTGCCTGCTCGCAAGGTTCCATTTGCGCCGGTCAAGTGGACAGCCGCAAAATTCATCGCCGGCGAGCCGATGAAGCCGGCGACAAAGCGGTTGACGGGAGCGTTATAAAGCTCGAGCGGCTCGCCCACCTGCTGCACCAGTCCGTCTCTCATCACCACCACGCGGTCGCCCAGCGTCATTGCCTCCACCTGGTCGTGGGTCACGTAAATCGCAGTGGTGCTCAGCCGATTGTGAATCTTCTTCAGCTCGACCCGCATCTGCACGCGAAGCTTCGCGTCGAGGTTGGAAAGCGGCTCGTCGAACAGAAACACCTGCGGGTGACGGACGATCGCGCGTCCGAGTGCCACCCGCTGGCGCTGACCGCCGGAAAGCTGGCGCGGCTTGCGATTGAGATGGCCTTGGATGCCCAGAATGTCGGCCGCCTCGCGCACGCGCTTGCCGATCTCGGCCCGATCGAACTTTCGCATCTTCAGGCCGAAAGCCATGTTGTCGTAGACGCTCATGTGCGGATAGAGCGCGTAGTTCTGAAATACCATGGCGATGTCGCGATCCATGGGCGCCAGGTCGTTAACCACCTTGTTGCCGATCATAATCTGACCTGAGGTGATCGATTCAAGCCCCGCCACCATGCGCAAGGTCGTGGTCTTGCCGCAGCCCGAAGGCCCGACCAGCACCAGGAACTCCCTGTCGCGGATCTCGAGGTTCACGTCCTTCACGGCGTGCACATCGTCATACATCTTGTTCAAGTTCCGGATGAGGACCTGAGCCATCGCATCATCCCTTCACGGAACCCGTGAGACCGGCAACGTAATGCTCGACGAAGAAGGAGTAGATCAACGCGACCGGGATCGAGCCGAGCAACGCGCCCGCCATGAGCGGCCCCCAGAAGAACACGTCACCCCGGATCAGTTCCGAGGTGACGCCGACCGGCACGGTCTTCTCCGCCGGCGATGATAGGAAGACCAAGGCGTAGATGAACTCGTTCCACGACAGGGTGAACGCAAAGATTCCGGCCGAAAGAATCCCCGGCACCGCGATCGGAAAGATGATGTAGACCATCGCCTTCCAGCGCGTTGCGCCGTCGATGCGCGCGCATTCCTCGAGCTCCTTCGGGATCGCCTTGAAGTAGCCCATGAGCAGCCAGGTGCAGAATGGGATCAGGAAGGTCGGGTAGGTGAGAATGAGCGCCCAAGGCGTGTCGCCGAGATGGAAGTTGCGGATGATGTCGGCGAGCGGGATGAACAGGAGCGTCTGCGGCACGAGATAGGTGATGAAAATGCCGGTACCGAGGCTGCCGGCGAAGGGGAACTTGAGGCGGGACAGCGCGTAGCCGGCGAGCAGGCCGCAGAACAGCGATATCACTGTGGCAACGACCGAAATGAACAGCGTGTTCAGCATCCAGGTGCTAAACAGCGTCTCGGTGAGCAGATACTTAATGTGCTCGAGGGTCGGATGCAGCGTCCAGAACGGCGTGTAGTTGGGTGCCATCCAGGGGCGGTAGAGCTCGTTGTCCGGACGGACCGTGGTCACCATCATCCAATAGAACGGGAACAGCAGCGCGAGCACAAACACCCCGAGGGGGATGTAGAAAAACATCCAGCGACGCCACTTCGCTCCTTCGATCATTGCCAAGCGCCTGTTTCTTCGTAGGGGCGAGTCGGGTCCCCAAAAAAAGCTAGCGTTTTTGGGTGCCCGAATTGCCTCGCTGCTACAGCGTCTCCACCCGACGTATGTAGAGCAGCTGAACGATGACCACGATCAGCAAAATCGGAAACATGGCAAGGGAGATCGCCGCTCCCTCGCTCAGGAGACCGGTACCGACGCCGATCTGATAAGCGTAGGTCGCAAACAGATGTGTCGCATTCGCGGGCCCGCCGCCGGTCAGCACATAGACGAGCTGGAAATCCGCAAAGGTCTGGATGATCGAGAACAAGACCACGACCATGGTTACCGGCAGAAGCAGGGGCCAGGTCACGTGCCGGAAGCGCTGCCACGCTCTCGCCCCGTCTATGGCCGCGGCCTCATGCAGCTCGGGATTGATGGTCTGCAGCCCGGCCAGCAGGCTGATCGCGTAGAACGGCACGCCGCGCCAGATATTCACGATCATCACCGAGATCATCGCCAGGCCGGGATCGCTCAACCAGTTGATGCGCCCGTGGATCAACCCGATGCGATAAAGCGTCCAGTTGAGCACGCTGAAGGTCGGGTCGAACATCCACTTCCAGGCGAAGGTGGAAAGCACGGTCGGGATGATGAAGGGCAGCAGAACGAAAGCCCGGGTCACTGCCTTGCCCCTGAAATGCCGGTTCAGCAGCAACGCAAGCCATAGTCCGAGCGCCAGCTTGAAGACGGTGGTCACGCCCGTATAGACAAAGGTATTCCAGACAGCCCTCTGGAAAATGGTGTCGCTCGCCAGCGCTGCGAAATTGCGCAGCCCGACGAAGCTGCCGGGTATTCCGACCTTGGCGTCGGTCACGGAAAGCTCTACGCCCTTCACGAACGGATAGGCGATGAACAACAGGAGCAACACCAGGGTCGGCACCAGCAGGACGAGCGCGAGCCAGCGTTCGTCCTCGAGCAAGCGTGTGATCGGACCCCGCCGCGCTGTCGGGACGTAAGGTTCGGTAAGGGCATAGCTGGTAACGGCCATTTGTTCCCCTGTGGCAGAGCCGCGGAGCGCGTTTGCTTGCCGCGGCAGCAATAGAGACGGGGGTCAGGTCACGTGACTACCCGCATCAGGTGCCGTGGATTCTCCTGAACTCCCCATCGGCCCATTTCACCGCATCCTCGGCCGGCATGCCCTGCGCGGCCTTGGCATACATATCGGTGATCAGGTACTTGCTCAGCCCTTCGGCCGCATTGCGGTCGGCGGGGCCCGCATATCCGGGGAAGCGGCCCGCACGCGCCGCTGCCCGGAACGGCAACATCACTGGGTCCTTGTTCCAGAGCGGGTCGCCCTCCCATATTGTCGTCGCGCCGACAGAGTAGCCCTGCTGCGAGTTGAACCACTTCTGATAGTTGTCCTTGGAGGTGACCCAACGGAGGAAATCCTTTGCCGCTTTCTGGTTCTTCGAATACCCCATGACCATGTTGGTCATGGGCAGATGATAGCCGAACTGGCCGGAGGGACCCTTGGGCAGGGGTGAGTGCGCCATGTCCTGGAACATCGGCTTGCCTTTCTCGTCGAGATAGGTATCGGGCTTGCCCTTGGCCAAGAGATAGATGGAGGCCCCGTTGAGGGTGGCGCTGATCGTCCCGGAGAGGAAGGCGCGGTTGTTGTTGGTGTCGTCCCAGGCCAGTCCGCCTTCGTCGTGCGCTTCCTTCCAGAAGGCGGTCATGAAATTCACGGAGTCGACCGCCTGCTTCGAATTGAGCGCCACCGTCTTGCCGTCCGCCTCGACTTCCTTGCCGCCCCAGGACCAGAGATACGGGTAGGTGAAGGTCGGAGCATCTCCGAAGGTATGGCCCAGGGTCTGCCCGATTGGACGACCGGCGGCTTTGAGCTTCTTGCCGACCGCACGGTATTCCTCCCAGGTCGCGGGAAACGCGCTCGCGCCCGCTTCCGCGAGCCATGACTTGCGATAGACGATCATGGCGCCGAGCACGCACCAGGGCACGCCGAGCCACTTCTTGCCGTCGTTGGCGACGGCCTTCGACTCGTCATAGAAGCCGCCCTGCGCCTTGCCGATCTCCTCGACCACCTCATCCACGTTGGCAACGCTTTGGGCGTAGAGCTGCGGCCAATTGTTTAACCCGAGAATAATGTCGGGGCCCGAACCTGACTGGATCGCCGACGTGGTGCGAGCCTGCAGATCGTTGCCGTTGATGGTCTCGATATTGAGCTTGAGCCCGAGTGCCTTCTCCGCCTCGGGCGCGATTTCCTTTTTCAGAAGCTCGTCGGAGGCCGGAACAAAGTCGTTCCAGCGCAGCCAGTGGACCGTCGTGGCCTGGGCATATGCGGGCGCACGCGAGGCCGCGATAATCCCGGCAATGCCGCCGCCTTTCGCTGCGATCGCGCCGGCGCCGGAGAGTTGCAACAGCTTTCGTCGATGTATCCGAACCATGTCTATCCTCCCTTCCGGATGAGACCGTATTTTGTTTATGGCGTAGCGGACGTCTATCACATTCTACATCAGAAAGACACCTTTGCCGCTGGTCTGGGTGTCGAACACCCGGTAGGCTTCCTCCGCCTGCGCCAGCTGCCAGCGATCCGTGAACAGGCGGTCGACTGCGACCTTGCGATCGACGATGAACCGCGCGCACTCCGCCTGGACGACCGTGGAGAAGGTCCAGGATCCGATGACGGTAAGCTGCTTGCGCAGCATGTCGGGGCTGACATCGAGCGTGACGCTGCCCGCCTCACCGACGAAGCACGCCACCCCCCATGCCCGCGTGCCGCGGACCGCCGTTAGCCGGCCTTCTGCTGCCCCGGAGGTATCGAGCGCCATGTCGGCGCCCAGGCCATGGGTCAGCTCCCTGATACCGGCGGCCGGATCCTCCGGCTCTCGGCCGATGACGGCCTCCGCACCGAAATCCTTGGCCCGCGCGAGCCGCTGCTCGCTTACATCAAGCGCGATGACGCGAGCACCCATCGCCGCAGCGAGTTGCGTGGCGGAAAGGCCGACCGGCCCCTGGCCGACAATGGCGATCGTCTGCCCTCCCCTGAGCTGCATCCGCCGGAGCGCCTGATAGGCCGTGCCGGTCCCGCACGAGATCGCGGCGCCGGTTGCGAAGCTCAGCTCCTCCGGCATGGGTACCAGGGTTTGCGCCGGAACCTTCATATATGGCGCATGCGCGCCGTTGCCGGTCACGCCGTAGACTATGCTGCCCTCCACGCACATCTGCGACCAGCCGGTAAGGCAATGAGGACAGGCGCCGTAGCCGCTGTAGTGATGCACCATGACCCGCGCACCGACGCGAGCAGCGCGCTCCGACACATGGGCCCCGACCGCAGCCACGATGCCGCATGGCTCATGTCCCGCGATGACAGGCCCGCTGAGCTTTCCCAGTCCCAATGCAGCCGGTCCGCCGGCCCCGCGATAGAACTTGAGATCGCTGCCGCACATGCCGGAAGCCCTGATCTCGACAATCACGTCCCGCACTCCGGGAACCGGATCGGGAAATTCCGCGAGCTGCAATTTGCGCTCGCCCAGGAACGTTACGCCGCGCATTATCGTGGATCGCTCAGAGTTACCTGGGACCAGGCAACATCGGGCATCAGCTCTGATTGCAGATGATCGCGCGGCCAGCAATGCTCAGATGTGCTTCGCATCAAGAAAGCATAGCATGCTTCCGCCGCGGAGGCCGCCTTTAACCGGGCATTTCCTTCTTCGGGAAGGCCCGATAAGGTTGGCTCATGTCCGCATTATTGCAGCGCGCGCCCGCGCCAGCTCGGACCGTGCCCGGCGGGATCACGATGCTCGCCGACGAGAAGCTCTATGCGCTGCAACACCCCTATGCGCTCGACGGCCGGGTGAGCTCCTATCCGGCGAGCGCGCGTGGATATTCGGTGGCCAACAGCTATCTGCTCCGGGAGAGCGACGCCGCCATGCTCATCGATACCGGGTTCGGGAAGGACGAGCAGGCGATCCGCAGCGAGATCGAGTCGCTGATCGCGCCCGGCCTGCCGCTCTCGCTCTTTCCGTTGCGGCTCAACGAGTTCATGTCGATCAACAACGTGGAAACGTTCGCCGGCCACTTCAACGTCGAGCAATGCTACACCAGCAACATCGATGCGGCGCTGTGGTTTGATTTCGGCGCCCAGGCGAATGGCCGCAGCATCCTGCATTCCATGCCGGTCACTGCAGTGACGCGATCGGACACCATCCAGCTTGGGACGAGTGGCCGTGCCATTGACGTCATGCAGGCGCCGCTGCGCCTCATTGCCACGCGCTGGCTCTATGACCGCACGACTCGCACCCTGTTCAGCTCCGACATGTTCACCCATGTCTGGCGCGCGCGTGCGGAGGGAGCGTGGATCGTCACGGATGATGACGACACCACGTCCGCGCGCGAGCTCCGATCCTTTCTGCTGAACACGCGCTACTGGTGGCTCGAAGGCGCGCCGACCGCGGCTATCCGGCGCGGCATCGCCGAGGTCTTCGAGCAGCGCGATGTGGAAACGATCGCGCCGGGGTATGGGTGCATCCTGCACGGCCGCAAGGTCGTCGCGCGTCACGTGCAGATGCTGGACGAGGTTCTTAAAGGGCTCGACAACAGCGTGGCGGTGTCGCGCTACGTCGGCCGTGACGAGGAGCGCTGAGCAGTGGCCGGCAGAATGCCCCGCGAGATCGCGCCCGGAGTCTTCTGGATCGGCGACTGCCTGGCGCAGCGCCACCAGGGCAAGATCTATCACGGCTACAACGCCGCGTTCCTGATCGCCGGCGACACCGCGTCGATGCTGGTAGAAACCGGTCACCCCAAGGACTTTCCGGTGATAGAGCGGCACCTCGCCGAGCTGTTCGCCCGCGGGGTGGCGCCGCTGAAATATCTTTTCGTTACTCATCAGGAGACGCCCCATTGCGGCGGGCTGGGTCGAATCCTCCAACGCTTTCCCGAGGCTATTCTTTGCGGCGACGTGAGCGACTACCATCTGGCGTTCCCGCATTACGAGCATCGCATGCGCTGGATGAACGAGGGCGACGCCATTGACCTCGGCGGCCGCAGCCTGATGGCGGTCGAGCCGGTGATCCGCGACCTGCGCACGACCTGGTGGGGCTTCGACACGGGCGAGCGCGTGTTGTTCCCGGGCGACGGGTTCGCCTACAGCCACTACCACCAGGATGGCCACTGCGGCCTGGTGGCGGAGGAGGCGGTCTCGCTCGACCTGCCCGACGTATCGGCGGTCTTCGCGGACCTGGCCCTGTTCTGGACCAAGTTCGCCAACATGGACGCCTATTGCGATCGGCTGGATCACCTGCTCGAGCGCCTGGCCGTGAAGACCATCGCGCCCACCCACGGGCTGCCGATTACGGACGTGAAGCTCACCGTCCCCAAGGTCAAGGAAGGGCTCAAATACGCCGCCCGGGTGCCGGAGACCGGAACAAACGAGAAGATGCCGCTGACGCAGACGCAAGGTGGGTGAAATCGCCTGACGTGCCGTTACGCTGCGCTCGGTCTTCGAGGGATTTTGCCCACACGGTCGGCCGTGAGGCTCGCGCCCGCGTGGGCAAGGCGCGACGTGTGCTTCCGACAGCAGTTACCGCTCGAATAGAATCGTAGATGCTGCAAGGAGGCAGAAACCAAACAACTCCGGTGCCACCTAACCCGGACAACTCATGTGCCACCGACATTGCAACTTTTGATATACACAACTTTTGGTACACACAACTTTTGGTATCTTGACGTTGTAACGAAAGTCTGCTATAGTCGCTAATCTCACAAAGCTGTGAGAGAAGCCCGGCCCGGACTACCGCGCCGGGCTTTTTGTTTGGCCATTCTTGTTTGGCCAATCGTCCGTCTGCCGTCGTCCGCTTCGCAAAACGAGGACAATGCATGCAGTTCCAAAAAGGCCAAAGCGGTACCCCGGCGGGCCGGCCGCGAGGATCGCGAAACCAGGCATCCATTCGACTGCAGGAGATGCTCGAGCAAAGCGCGGAGGCGCTCTTCTACAAGGCCGTCGGGCTGGCCATGGCCGGGCAATATCGCAACCCTTCGGCAGTGCCTGGAGCCGCTCCTGCCGACGCACAGGAACGAGGCCTTGTTTTGCGAGATGCCGCCGCTTGCAAGGGCCGCCGACGCCGTCGCTGCCATCGCGGCATCGCATCCGCTCCGCTGGCCGGCGACGTTCCGTCATGAATCACTGGTCATTTCCCTGTTCTTCCCTGTTCCGGATCTTGCCATTTCGGCAGATGTCATTGTTTATACTCACTTTTTTGCAGATTTTGGCTGTCGCCCCGCCCCCTTTACAGGGATTTACAGGCAGGGGAAGCCAATGGCCCGTGGAATCTGGCGGTCATTCCGCCCGTACGTTGGCGTCGTGGATCACCTTGCGCCATTTCGGCTCATCCGACCTGATGCGGGCAGCAAGCTCCTGCGGCGTGCCTGCGATGGATTCGAAATATTGCCGGTCGAGGAAATCCTTCTTGATGTCCGGATCGGCGAAGGTCTTGCGCACTTCGTCGTTGATCTTGTTAACGATGTCGGCAGGCATGCCCGGCGGGCCGAACAGGCCGAACCACGAGACCGCCTCGTATCCCGGCAGCCCGCTCTCTGCTACCGTCGGGACGTCAGGCAGGAGCCGCATGCGCTTTCGCGCACCCACCGCGAGCAAGTTGACCTTTCCGGCCTTCCACTGCGGCACCGCGCTGCCCACGCTGATGAACATCATCTGAATGTGTCCGGCCATCACGTCGGTCAGCGCCGGCGTTGCGCCCTTGTAATGCACGGCCTGAAATTTTGCGCCCGAAAGCGCCTGGAACAGCTCCATGTTGAGATGGCCGCTCGAGCCCACCCCGAACGTGCCGTAATTGATCTCGCCCGGCTTCCGCTTGGCGAGCGCGATGAGCTCCTGCACGCTATGCACGGGCACCGCAGGGTTAACGATCAGCGCGTGATTGATGGTGACCAGTCCTGTGATCGGGGTGAAGCCTTTGATCGGATCATAGGCCAGCTTGGGATAGAGACTCGGATTGACGACGAACGTCGTTTCCGGCCCGATCAGCAGCGTATACCCGTCAGGCGCGGCATTGGTGACGTATTCCGCCGCGATCTGATTGTTTGCGCCCGGCTTGTTCTCGACCACGGCCTGCTGACCCCACGCCTGGGTAAAGCGCTGGGCGAGCGTGCGGCCGAGCAGGTCGGTAACGCCGCCCGGCGAGGCGGGCACAACGATTGTCACGGGCTTCCCCGGATAGCTCCCTTGCGCGATTGCACCCGCCGGCAGGATACAAGTCATGAGCAGCGCAGTGATCCACATCCGCATTCGCCTGCTCCTTTTTTCCGCACGAAACTATCGCCCGATGATACGCGAGCTCGTCGAGCGTGCAAACTTAGGCAGACTTCCGCCCAAGCCCGACTCTGCGCCAACACGGTGCGCGCCTGGCGAGTACGGCCCGACGCACCACGATGCCTTGGGCCGTCGGCTGCGGTAGTCGTTATTGGTGGCGCCTAATTGAACCAGAACGTCGAAAGATAACGACGGGCGCCTTTGTAATCCAAAATAGCGAGGGGCTCGTAATCTTTTTCTTCCGAATCTCGCAGCAGCAGATTCGTCAAATTGTCGAGAATGAGCCACTCTTCATCTTGATGGACCGCGACGACCATATGGTCCTCGCTGTGTCGTTGATTGAATACGATCGCGAGCCTGATGTGATCTGGGGGGATTCCGGCCAATCGAGCTGCCGCATACTTGGCAATGGAGTAAGACTTGCAATCGCCATTTCTCATCTTGATAGCTTCAAGTGGACCGGTCCAGTCCCCAGGGGAGGGCTTGATCAAAAGATTGATCGATCTGTTCAGGTGGCCGAGCAGAGCTTTACCCTGATTCTCACGTGCCTCCTCGACGATTTTCATAAGCGTGGATACCGATGCACAAGAGGTATTGCTGTGCTCAATGCAAGCCTCAAAGTAACTTCTATCGAGCAACATCTGGTCTCTTAGGAATTCCCATATTCCGAAGAGAGGAGCCTCTTTGTCGAGCTCGACCGTGTGATTTGCGAATGGGTCACTCGGGCGGTCGGCCGCGGAGGTTGGTACCCCCAAACATGCGAAAATTGTGATCGCCGTTACGAATACCGCTGTATGCATAGTCAGCACATCGTCACATCGCAGAAGCGCTAGTGTCATGAAGCGCACGGTCTACAGTAATGGCAAGGCGCACAATTAGCCCTATCTCTGTTCTGGGCATCCAGATACTTACTTGGCCTGTGTGCTGTCGTTTTTCTTGGTTCGGATTGCTGCGACTAGATCGTTTTTGCTTTTACGGGGAAGACGGACTCGCCTCAGCTCGCCTCGCGAAAATTGCGCAACACCAAGCAGGCGCCGCCACCGCGTTGGATGGCTGCGCACAGCCTGTTGGCTCGCGTAGGGATTGCGCCGATTTGGACAGCGCCTGGACGGGGTCGAAGGGATCGAGCAGGCCACGCTCTGCCGCGGTGCGGGGCATGAACTGGGCAACGCCCTGGGCACTGTCACCGCTTCGGGTGCGCGGGCCCCACAGCATCGGCCTGGAATCGGCTTTCCTGCCAGGATGCATTTGGCGTGCAGGCGAGAGGGCGGGGGCGGCCTCCGATAGCCCCAGAGCTCGAAAAGGCCATCCGTGCGAGGCTCTGACCAAGGCAGAGTGATCCGCCGATATTCAGCGGATCAACGGCCGCCGGCCGCCGGCCCTACGGGAAATGTTGGGTGGGTTCGGGGCTCCCCCGTTCAAAAGCTCAAGGCCAATAAGTCAACCGCTCCCAATCCGATTACTAGCATCACCAGGGCGACGATATCGTACTCAAGCCAATTACGCCTAAACATGGTCCATCCTCTATTCAAACGCCACGTTGTTTCTTGTTGAGTGCACCAGTAGTCCGGGGACAACGCGCCTCAAGATGCGCATCACCACGCCGGTTCGAGCGCCTTCGCCGGCAAAAATGAAGCAACTGCCGCGACATGCGTGCCGGGTCTTGCGCGAATTACGTCCGCATTTGTTGGGTCGGCAATTGAGGCCGCCAACAGGATCACGGCCAATGCAAAACCGAACGCGCCAATGGCAAAGCAGGAATTTTTGCACATGTGAGCCTCCACTTCCGGTCCTGGGGGGAAGCAACAGCGGGCCCCCTCAGCAGGGAGCCTACACCGGTCATGTCCAGAAAAAGTGATGCACATCACAAAAATGCGGTTTCTAGACCGATAGACGGCACGTCCCATCTCTACAGGGTTGGGGCGTGCCGCTCGGGCGTGCAAATGCTGATTCCTTGCCGTAGCGGCGAAGTCGAGGCGCATCCGTTTGGAACGGAAAAGGTCGTCCTTGCCAGCCCCTGAAGGCGAGCTCACTGCGAAAAAGGCGAAGCTTCGATCGGTCAGGGGACCGCACTGGGTCAGCGGCGATAAGGGAAGCCCAGGGGTGACCCGCACTGGAATCCCCGCTGCAAAAGTGCCTTCCTGGAACAGGCTTCCTCTCGCCTCTCCCGAAAGCCCAAAAAGCGCATTTTTGTGATGCCCATCACAAATTGCGGGGCTGAGCGCGCTAACTTTATGCAGGTCGGAGGGCTGAGGAGAGACAGAGGAGGGCCAGATGCTACGCTATTTCTCGAGGCTTTTGAGCTGCGTCGCCGTTCACCCACTGAGCCTGGCCGTCGCGGCTCTCGTTGCGACGACAGCGCCCGGGCTTGCCGGACCGGTCGCACTGGTGGAAAACGTCGTTGGGTATACCGGACCTCAGGTCATGGACTATCTCCACGACGGCCAAGTCGTTCGGCTTGGACGCTATGACACCATCGTGCTGAGCTACCTGAACTCATGCGTCCGGGAGACAATCACTGGCGGAATCGTAACCGTAGGCATCAACCACAGTGAGGTCCAAGGAGGTAACGTTACGCGTAGCAAAGCAGATTGCGCTGACAGGATGTCCGCGCTGACCCGTGACGGCGAACTTGAGTTTGCTGGACGAGTTTTTCGCGGGCTCACGCCGCAGCAATCTGGCCTTTGAGTCTACAAATGAAGGAATTCAACCGGCGTTCGGGGACGTCTCGGCAACTCACGCATCGTGCGATCATCGGAGATGGGCGCTGCTTCGGACGTCAGGGACAAACATTTTTGAATCTGGAGCGGATGCAAAACCCGGAAGGCTACGACTGACCATAAGCCCCTCAAACGTGGTCTGTTGAAAGTCTTGCGATGTGATCAGTATTTCGGTAGCGCGCAGAGCGCAATGCTCACTCGGTAGTGACGAACTCCGGCGCGCGATTGAGGACCGGGACGCTGTCTGGCGTCTCGATAATCCCTTCCAGCGTGCGGAAATCATCGTCTGGAAGTGCATTGCGAATTTCTGCCGGACGGATCGGCTCGATACCCAAAACCATGGCTAATGTTGCGGAGCACCAAGGCGAGACCGTGTCACGGGGCCGGGCGGCCAAGGGCAAATTGGCCGACCGGGCCCTCGACGTGGAATTCGAGCCCGGTCATCTGCGCGAACAGGTCGATGTTGACGCTGCCGATTGCACAGCCGCCGAGCCCCATGTCATTCGCCATGAGGTAAAGCGTTTGCGTCAGCACGCCCGCGTCCTTGAGAACGAGGGCATAGGCGATCGAGCTGTACTTCCATGCTACCCGGCCGAAGCGCGCAGCAATCATAATAAGGATCTGCGGCGCGCCGGCCGCGTCCATGGCAAATTCGGCTCCCTTCAACAGAGCTTCGAGCTCGCGCGCGCCCACCCCGATTGCAGTGAGCGCATGTCCCCCCGCGTCGTAATGATAGAACCCGCGCGCCAGGCCTTCGCATTTATCCACGGCGAGATAAAGCTCGAGCTCGTAGCTCGCGCCGCCTGAGGGATAGGGCCGCACCGCGTAGGCGATCATGGGACCATCCCCGCCGGCATCGAGCCTGCCGCGCCATCGCGACCGGACACGCGCGGCACAGTCGAGAAACCGCGCAAGCTCGCCGAGCGTAATGGGTCGCCGGTCGTCAAAGCTGCGGGTCGAATGACGTTGACGCAGCAGGTTTGCGGCCGGCGAGATTGCCGGCGCATCCGGCTTCGAGAGCCGGCGCAAGTCGATTGTCTTTCCGGGCCAGCGCGGCCGCACCGCCGGGAGCGGAGCGATCACGCCGGCATAGGGATAGACTCCCCCGAGCGGGTTGGCGTGCCGGCCTTCGCTGCTGCGCGCATGAAACAGCAGATCGTGAAAGTCCCAGAGGACGAGATTGTCGTCGCCTTCCTCGGGCCGCAGGCCGCTGTCGCGGGCAGAACCGAGCTTGAAAAGAATGCGGCAATCGCACAGCAGCGCGAGCAGCGCGATTCCGGGAAAATGAGCCTGCCGCCGCAGCCGGCCAATGCGTTGGGGCGATGCCAGCGTGGCCAGAATGCTCGCCGTCATCGGGTTGCCTATCCTGAACAGCGCGCCCGCGAGCGGTGATTCCAGCACCATGTCATTGCCGCGCCGGCGCAGATACGCAAACCGCGACAGGACAAGAATATCGGCGTTACTGAGTTGCGGCGTTCGCGGCCAATAGTCAGGCCGCTGTGGTTCAATGAGCACCTCGTCCTCTTGCGGTCCCATGCCGAGGCGGTACTCCAGAAGACCATGCCCGGCCAGCCGCCGGACCAACGCATGTATCTCCTTATCGATACCGCGGGCATCGGAGGACAACGGGTCGAGCGGCAGACCCCTGCGCAGGTCCTGGGCGCGCACCGCGGCGTCGGCGCTGAGCTTGCCCAAGCCAACCGCATGGCCGCCGAAGCAAGCGACGATTTCTCCGCGCGCGCGCGTTTCGAGAGCGACATGGCCGGCGAGCCGGGCGCTTAACATTGCCGGCGCAGCCTGTCCGCCTCGTGGTCTTCCGGGAGCGCGCACGCCGGGATGACTTTCAGGTCTGCGGATGAAGCGGATTGAGCTCACTTTCAGCGATCGGCCGGTCGCGCCATCCAAGCTTGACCGGGACATCGTAAAGCCGACCGGGCGCGAAGCGCCGATAGAAATGGCGCAATCCCGGAACGATCACTCTGACCACCGGGACCTCGATGTCGGGTCGGGTCTGATCGAGCACGAGGAAATCGAGTCCCTGGCGCTTTGCAAGGTTCACGCAGGCGCCCACCTGCTCGCCTGGGCCAAGGCCGCCGAACTTCGGCCCGAAGTCCGGTCGAACGCGGGCAGCGCTGCTCGGCGTCAAATAAGGATTGTCCTGCAGTCGAAACGGAGGGACGTCGTCGTGAGCCCCTGCTCGCGGCGATGGCCTCTCGTTGCGTGCGCCCATGAGGCCGATAGCGAGAAATTGGTTCAGCTCGGTCATGGCGCGCAACAGCGCAATGCGCGCATCGAAATGCGCGCCGGAACCGAAGTCGATGAATTCCTCTCCGTTTTCAGTCCAGTGCGCGACGGTCACGAAGCTCGGAATCCCAAGATCTGTAGTGACGTCGAGCACCCAGACGCGACGCCCGCTTTCGGCCAGCTGACTTTTCAGATCGCGAATATAGGGATCTTGCAACGGGCCAAGGTCCAGTTCCGCCCGCTGCAGACGATTGTACCACCAGATTGCATATGCATCCCGCTCGACCAGCTCGAGAAAGCCCTGCACGATGGCTTCCTCGAGCGTATTGCCGGCGGCGCAGCCGTTGGAATCCGCATGGACGCGATACTCACTGCGGCCACTGTAGAAAAAGTATAACAGGCTGGTCGGGAGATATTTGAAACGTTCGTCGCGCAGCGACCACACCGGCGACCATTCGATCCTGGTCGATCGGTCGAATGGGGCCGGGATCGGCATGTCCTGATGGGAGCCTGACACTTGATGGGGCCGGTACTGCGCCTCGCTGAACAGCAGGACCTCATTTGGCAGCATGGCATCGCCTGCCGGGAAATCTGCAAACCGCCGCGTCACTCTGATCTCGTCACCCTGAAAGATCCCGGAGTAACGCTCGATCGCCTCCATCAACGCGCTCGCTTCCCCCTGCTCTGCCGTACTGCCCTTGCCGAAGCTGCCGCCGCTCAGTCCCGCCCGCAACTCGTCGACGCTCTCCGGGCGCGCAGAGAAATTGTGGGTGGCAAGATAGTTGGTGTTCATCGGCAGGTCGGCCTGGATCCGCTCGAGCCGCGACACCACGCCCGTGAGCGCGCTCACGTGCTTGCGAAAACGTGCAACCGTGGTCCCCGGCGAAACAGAGCGGTAACCGCCGCTGGTCATGAGCAGCTTGCCGCCCGCGCCAAGCGCAATAGGCGCCGGTGCGCGACCGGGGTCGCGCAGCGCCTTGCGCCCGCACGCCGGACATTGCGGACGCGCCGCCACGTAGTGCTTTGCAATCGTCGAGCCCAACAGGTCGAGGCTGATGATGTGATCGCGCAGGTCGGTGCGGAACTCGGTCGCGATCGCTTTTGCGATCTCGACGGCTGCAAGCTCTATTCCGCTTTGTCCAAGCATATCCCGGGCGAGAGGCGACGCGGCGACGCGGCGCGCCCGCTTGCGGTCGAGAAGCGCCTTGATCTCGCGGTTGCGTTCCATCCGTTCGGCAAGACAGAGCCAACACGCGCTCTTGCCGGGGCGCAACAGCGGGCCCACCAAGGGAAAAATGCCGGAAGGTTGAACGAGCAGCCAGGGAGCGCCATCGGACAGACGCTGCCGATTGAGCTCGGCGAGCCGTCCTTCGAGATAATCGTTGACCAGCGTAACCGTGAGGTCGGCAGAACGCTGCACGACGCGAACGCCGAGCTTTCTCAGCGCCGTTTCAAGTTCCGCTGCACCCTGCACGTCGATTGACTGAATGCGTACACGGCATCGTTTCAGATTGGTCTCGGCTGTCTCAGGCGGCAGGCCGAGGCTCGCCCAATAACCGGCCGCCGTATCTGCCAGCGCGTACGGTTTCGCGACGATGAACCGGCGATCCGCGAGGCGCTTGAGCGCTTCCTCGATCTTCTCCGACGGGAAATCCCGCTCAAGCTCGCGAACGATCTGCCGAAAGCTCTTGCCGCCCTTTCCTATCGCGGCGGCGAGCACACAATAGAGCTCGCCATGAAGGAAAAACTTTCGATCCTCGGAATAGAGACATACCGCATCGGGCGGCAGCACATGGACGCTGAAATTGGGTGCGAACCGCGGAACCCCGTCGCTCTGATGCTGCGCGATGCGGCGGCGGCGATCGCCTGTCATAAGCTGAGCACGCGCGCCACTGGTGCGGTGTCTCTGACGCCCCATTCACTCAAAGTCAGTCCGGGGCGGCGCAAGGCGTCCAAGCAAAGCCTCTGCTCGGACAACACGAAGCGCCGACCCGAGTGCTCGGCCCCGGGGATGACGAGACGCTAGACGATCAGCAGACGCGGCAAACTCCCCAGGTCCAACAGCAGCCGCACCCACCGCAGCCGCAACCGCCGCAACCGCCGCAGCCTCTGCAGCCTCTGCCACAGCCTCGGCAGCCTCGGCAGCCCCTGCCGCCGCAACCCCTGCAGCCGCCGCAGCCCCTGGCCATCTGCTGGCCCAGCCGGGGCGTGCCTGCCGTTTCCTTGTCGAACACGTAGAACGTCCCCAAGCTGACGTCCGCGATCTCTTCCTCGCCGAGAGTGATTTGGGGTGACGCCGTTGTGTCGCGTGACGGCATGTCCGCGGTCGGAACAGCGGTCGCGGCCGATGCGCCGCCCGCGAGCGACAAGGAAACTCCGACCACACCCACCATCGGTATGGCTTCCTTCCGACGTGCTCGATTCGAAGATTGCTTGCGCGCCATTGAAAGAGTCCTCCGCCTGGAGCTCGAAGAATGTGTCACCCCGCGGCATTATTCGTACGCTTTGCACCGCCGGCTTGCAAGATCGATTACGCATACTGACCATGTCGTGAAGGCTTAAACGAAGCTGAACAAATCGACAGATGCCAGCCTCCAATTGCCTTTGTCTCGCCATGGTGCAAGTCCCGCAAGACTGAGAACCAGTTTTGCGGAAAGGACATGCCCAAACTAAGGAGATGGGGCGGCGTCGAATCAGATACGGATCGGCGCGACAACAGTGCACGCTCGAGCGGACTAAACCGAGATGCTCAATTCACATGGCCGTTTTCTCTGGTACGAGCTGGTGACGACGGATACCAATGCCGCCAAATCCTTCTACGCCGATGTGGTGGGCTGGGACACGCAGGACGTGGCGATGCCCGGGACGGCCTACACCCTGTTTACTGCTGGAGGTGTCCCGGTAAGCGGGCTGATGCGCCTCCCGGACGATGCGAGCACATCAGGGTTTCGGCCGACCTGGCTGGGATATGTGGGAGTGAACGACGTGGACGCCGCTGCGGCGCGCATCAGAGAGCTCGGCGGCGCGGTGCACGTGCCGCCTCAGGAAGTGCCCGACATCAGTCGGTTTTCGATCGGCGTTGACCCGCAGATGGCAACGATTGCCGTGTTCAAGTGGTTGAACCCGAGCCATGAGCAGGATCCCGAGCTAGACGCACCCGGCCGGGTCGGATGGCACGAGCTTTTCGCCGCTGACGCGGAGAGGGCGTGGGCCTTCTATGGCGATCTCTTTGGCTGGCGGAAGGCCGACACCGATGTAGGCCCGATCGGCACCTATCAGTTGTTCTCGATCGGAGGGTTGACCATCGGGGGAATGCTCAACAAGCCTGCAAACGTGCCGATCCCGTTCTGGCTTTATTACTTCAACATTGGCGACGTTGATGTTGCGATCAAGCGGGTGAAGGCTGGCAATGGACAGATCCTGGCGGGCCCCATTGAAGTGCCCGGCGACCGCTGGATCGTTCAGTGTACCGACCCCCAGGGCGCCATCTTCGCGCTGGTGGGAAAACGTCGCCACAACGGTATCGGGTATTTCGAGCGGGGATGCCGTGCGGGATACTATGCGAAGCCCCGATGAAGCATCAGCAAGATCCGGGAGCAGCGGCTCCCGGTGTTGCTGTCATTGCTCAGTCTGGGCCACATGAGCGGGAGAGGGCGTGCGGGCGTGATTGTGGCTGCGATCGATATCGGGGGCACCTTTACTGATCTCATCGGCTTTGATGATGCCGCCCGGCGCTTCGTCCAGGCTAAGAGCCTCACCACGCCCGCGAACCTCGCGCAGGGGGTCATCGACTGCATCCACAAGAGCGGGCTTGCCGCCGCGGCAATCGACGAGCTGATCCACGGCTCGACCATCGCAATCAACACGCTGATCGAGCGCAACGGCGCCAAGACCGGCTTGATCGTGACCCGCGGCACCCGGGACGTCTACATCATCGGCCGGGGCAACCGCCCGGAAGCCTACAACCTCTTCTTCCATCGCCACCGGCCGCTGGTGCCGCGTCATCTCACGCGCGAGGTCGAGGAGCGCCTGATCAGCTCGGGCGCAGTGCATGTGCCGCTTGACCGCGCGGGCGTTGCTGCGGCGTGCCGCGTCTTCGCGGCCGAAGGCATCGAAGCGGTCGCGGTGTGCTTCCTGCATGCCTACGCCAATCCCGAGCACGAGCGCATCGCCGGCGAGATCGTGCGCGCGTTTCTGCCCGACGCATACGTCTCGCTCTCCCACGAGATCCTGCGCGAATATCGGGAGTTCGAGCGCATGTCGACGACCGTCGTCAACGCGTATATCGGGCCCAAGGTCGGCGGCTACGTGCAAGGGCTGGCGAGCCATCTTGGCAAGCTCGGATTTGGCGGCGCCCTCTCCATCATGCGTTCCAACGGCGGTGTGATGACCCCGGAAGTCGCCAAGGAGCGTCCCGCGGCCATGATGGAATCCGGGCCGGTGGGCGGCATCATCGCTTCGGCGCGGGTTGGGACGGCGCTGGGTACCCGCAATGTCATCTCCTTCGACATGGGAGGCACGACAGCCAAAGCGAGCCTCGTGCGCGAGGGCGAGCCCACCATGTCGCCGGGCTATCATGTCGGAGGCTATGCCAGCGGGCATCCCGTGATGCTGCCCATGATCGATGTGGTCGAAGTGGGTGCGGGTGGCGGCTCCATCGCCTGGATCGACGAGGTTGGCGCGCTCAAGGTGGGGCCGCAGAGCGCCGGTGCGGATCCCGGCCCCATCTGCTACCGAGCCGGCGGCAGCGCGCCGACCATTACCGATGCCAATGTGGTGCTGGGCCGGCTTGATCCCGACAATTTCCTCGGCGGCGAGATGAAGCTCGATGCCGGCGGCGCCCGCCGCGGAATTGCCGACAAGATCGCCGGCCCGTTGCGCATGGACACGATCGCCGCCGCGCAGGCCATTCTCGACATCGCCATCGCCAAGATGTCGCTCGCGGTGCGCGAAGTGTCGGTCGCGAAGGGCTATGATCCCCGCGATTTCGCGCTGGTCGCCTCGGGCGGCGCGGGACCGCTGCACGTCATCGCAATTGCGCGCGAGCTCAACATACCCGCGGTCATCGTGCCGCTGTTTCCCTCGCATTTCTCTGCGCTGGGCATGCTGCTCGCAGACGAGCGGCACGACTTCATCCGCACGTTCTATTGCGATCTGGCGGCGCTCGATTTCGCGGCGCTGCTGCAAATCCATCAGGAGATGGTCGAAGAGGCGAACGCGGCGCTGCGTCACGACACCGGAGCGGAACGCCGGATCCATCTCGATTTGCGCTATGTCGGGCAGGAGTTCACGCTCCAGGTTCCGGTGAGCCTGCAACAGATCGAAAGCGCCGATCGCAGTGGTATCAGGAGCGCTTTCGATGTGCTCTATGAGCAGCGCTACGCCCACCATTCTCCCGACGAGCCGGTCGAGATGGTGAACGTCCGGCTGCAGTCATTGGCAAGCGCCAGCAGCTCGCCTTCCCGCGCCTGTCCGAAATGGGAGCATCACCTCATTCACGACAGCGAGAGGTCTATTTCAGCGACACGCGCAAGCCCGTGTCCTGCCCCGTCTATCAGCGCGCGCATCTCGGCGCCGCAAGCCGCATCGGGGGCCCAGCCCTCATTCAGGAGCACGGAACGACAACCGTCCTGTTCGAGCGCGACCTCTGCACCGTCGCAGCTTCAGGCGAGCTGCTCATCACGGTAGGAGGCGCATGATGCCGCTCGATCCCGTCACCCTGGAAGTCATTCGCAACGCGCTTCCTGCCGTCGCCAACGAGATGGCGGTCGACCTGCAGCGCACGTCCTACAACATGATGATCTACGAGGTGCGCGACTTCTGCACGGCGCTGGTGAGCACGCAGGGCGAGCTGATCGCGCAGAATGTGGGAGGTGTATCGCATTTCGTCGCCGACCTCGGCGTGATTGTCGCCGACGGCATGAGGCGCTACGGCCGGGACGGCTTTGCGCCGGACGACGTCATCATCACCAATCACCAGGCGGTTGCCGGACAGCACCTCAACAACATCGTCATCTACACGCCGTACTTCTACAGAGGCGAGCTCCTGATGTTCGCCATGGTGAGGGCGCACTGGATCGACGTCGGGGGCATGAGCACGGGGTTCGGCGCCGGTCCGACCGTGGCCGATCCCTGGATCGAGGGCCTCCAGCTCGATCAGCTCAAGATCTACGAAGCGGGCAAGGTCAACGAGACGCTCTATCGCGTGCTCAAGGACAATATTCGTTTTCCCGAGTCGTCGCTGGGCGACATGAAATCGCAAATGGCGGCCTGCCGGCTGGCGGCGCGGCGCATGGACGAGCTGTTTGACAAATACGGCCGCGACACCGTCCTCGCCGCCATTGCGCAGATCTTCGATGAGACCGAGCGCAAGTGCCGCAACGTGGTCCGCAAGCTTGCCGACGGGGTGTACGAGGCAAGTGCCGCGCTCGACCACGACGGCGTGACCCGCGGCGAGAAGGTCCCCATCCACGCCAAGGTCACGATCGCCAGCGGCACCATGACCATCGACCTCTCCGGTTGCGCGCGCGAGCGCCGCGCCGCCATCAATTCGCGCACGCTTGCCGCCGCGCGGGTGGCCTACAAGGCCCTCACTGGCCCGCTCGATCCCGTGAACGAGGGCTCCTTCCGTGCGCTTGAAGTGATCATCCCCGAAGGCAGCGTGATGATGGCGCGCTTTCCCGCCCCGATGGCGACCTGGAGCACCATCGTGCCGATGGTGGTGGACACCATCGTGCGGGCGCTTGCGCCGGCCATGCGCGAGCAAGTGCCGGCAGGCCATCACGCGCTCCTCGGCGGAGCGGTCGTTTTCTTCGGCGTTCACCCTAGGACCGGGCGGCGATTCGTGGTGCAGAGCATCGAGGGCGGGGGCTGGGGCGGGCGGCCGTTCGAGGACGGCGAATCCGGCACCGTCTCGGTCTGCCAGGGCGATGTGCGTAACGGGTCCATCGAAGGCATCGAGCTCAAGTGTCCGGTGCTGGTGGAGAGCCGGGCACTGCGCCCCGATTCCGGAGGCGCAGGCGAATATCGCGGTGGGCTCGGCATTGACATGCGGGTGCGCAATCTCGTCGAGGGCAAATGGAATTTCGAGCTGGTGCGCCGCAGCCAGTGCCCGCCTTGGGGGCTGTGGGGCGGCAGGCCCGGCGATTACGGCGTGTATCTGCTGCGCACCCCGGATAACGAAGAGTTTCGGCCCATGGCGGGTGCCCATCACCCCGTTGAGGTGAACAGCGAGGTGATCGTGCGCACCGGCGGGGGCGGCGGCTGGGGCGACCCACTCGAGCGCGACCCCTCTGCCGTGCGTGGGGATGTGCAGGAGGAATTCATCTCATCCCGTTCCGCACGCGATGATTACGGGGTGGTGCTGCGCGAAAACCTAACTCTGGACGAGTCTGCTACGCAAAGCCTGCGACACAGGTTGCGGTCGACGCGCGGCATCTAGAGGTAGGGCCATGTGCATGAATGAGGTCGCGATCCGAGTTGCCGGCGTCACGCATCGTTTCGGCGAGGAAACAGACCCGCGCCACGTGCGCGCCCTGCGCGATACTTCGCTCGACATCCTGCGCGGCGAGCTCATCTGTCTGATCGGACCAAGCGGCTGCGGCAAATCCACGCTGCTCGGCATCATCGGGGGACTCATCCAGCCCACTGCAGGGCGCGTCGAGGTGCTCGGAAAATCAGTCAGAGGCCCGATGCCGCGCGACATCGCCTTCGTATTCCAGGAGCACGCGCTCTTTCCCTGGAATACGGTCGCCGAGAACGTAACCCTCGGCATGCTGTTCCAGGGCGTGTCCCGCGCCGAGCGCGACGCGCGGGCGTCGCGCGCGCTTGAAGCCGTCGGGCTCAAGGAGTTCACCCAGCATTATCCCGGACAGCTCTCCGGCGGGATGCGCCAGCGCGCAGCGCTCGCCCGCGCGCTCAGTCTTGAAACCGGCATTCTGCTGATGGACGAGCCCTTCGGCGCGCTCGACGAGCAAACCCGCATGATCCTCGGCGAGGATCTTTCAGTCCTCTTGTCGCGCGCGGAGAAGACCATCGTGTTCGTCACCCATAGCCTGGGCGAAGCCACGTTCCTGGCCGATCGTGTCGCGGTGTTTTCGGCCCGTCCCGGAACGATCAAGCAGCTGATCGCGGTTGAGGAGCCCCATCCCCGCAAGCCGGAATTCGTCACCTCGACGAAGTTCGCCGGCATCCGGAACATGCTCTACGGACTTCTGCACGACGAGATCCGAAAGGCCATGGCGCAGAGCGCCACGTCCGCGGCGGAGCCACACCCGTGAGTCGAAGCGGAAAGCAGCGCGAGGGATATCTCGCCAGCCGCGGCGTGCAGGCCACATTCCTGATCGTGCTCATTGTGCTGTGGTACCTCGCGAGCAGCCGCTGGCACGTAAGCCCGCTCCTTCTTCCCAACCCTATTGCGGTGCTCTCTCAGCTTTGGGAGATCCTCTCGACCGGGGAGTTCTTTGGTGACCTGCGGGTGACGCTGAGCGAGCTCGCCGCAGCCTTCGCCATCGCAGCGAGCTGCGGCACCGCAGCGGGATATCTCGTCAGCCGCTCGCACTACCGCGTAAAGGTGTTTGAGCCTCTGTTCGCCGGCATCTATGCCATACCCATCATTCTCTTCCTGCCCCTCTACGTGCTGTTGTTAGGTCTCGGCCCCGCCTCCAAGATTGCGCTTGGCGCAACAATCAGTTTCTTTCCCATTGCGTTGAGCACCATCGCCGGCTTTGGCCATGTCGATAAGGTGTTCGTGACTGCGGCACGCTCGATGGGCGCTTCGGATTATCAGCTGTTCCGGTACGTGCTGTTGCCGGCCGCCTTCCCGGTCATTCTCAGCGGCATGCGCATTGGCTTCACGGTTGCGCTCCTCTCCATCATCGGCAGCGAGACCATCGCCTCGCTCGCCGGGCTCGGCCACCGCATCGTCCATCTTGCCGAAGCGATGGAGATGGCGCGGATGTTTGCCTACATCGCGTTCGTGGTGGCGATCGCCGCCATCCTCAACGCCCTGGTCTCGATGCTCGAAGCACGCGCAAGGCGTGCGCCATGAGGCTTGCTTATCCGCAGCCCTGGCTCGCACGCATCGGCGTGATCGCCTTGCTCCTCGTCCTGTGGGAGATCGTGGCACGCTGGTGGGTCGACCCGATGTTTCTCGCGCCGCCCTCGCGTGTCCTCATGTCGCTCACTGCCGTGCTCGAGACCCGCGGCGTGCCGGCCGCGCTGCGTATCACCTTCTGGGAGCTCGGCATCGCATTCGTGCTCGCGGTCGCGATCGGGCTCGTCGTCGGGCTTGCGATCGGTCTCGCGCCGTTCGCGCGCAAGAGCATCATGCCGATCGTGCTCCTCCTCTACGGCACGCCGCAAATCACCATCCTGCCGCTCTTTGTTCTTTATTTCGGGATCGGGCCTGCCTCCAAGATCGCGTTCGGCGTGAGCCACGGCTTCTTTCCCATCATTCTCGCCGTCGTCGCCGGGGTGCAGAACATCAAGCCGGTCCTGCTGACCAGCGCGCGCTCCATGGGCGCAAGCCGCTGGCAGATTCTCCGCCACGTCGTCTTTCCCCACATGATGCCCAGCTTCTTTGCCGGCATGCGGCTCGCCATGACAGGCGTGCTCCTGGGGGTGCTCCTGGCCGAGCTCTACGTCTCAACCGCGGGCATCGGCTATTTCACTGCGCTGTTCACGCAGAATTTCGATCCCACCCGCCTCTTCGGCCTCATCGCCATGCTCGCCGCCATGGCCATTGCGCTGAACGAGCTCGTCCGCCGCGCCGAGACGCATTTCAGCCGCTGGCACGCGGAGTGATCGGGCATCAATTCGCCATCAGCACCGGCAGCTCGGCATTGCTCATGATGTAGCGGGTCGTGCCGCCGAAGATCATCTGCCGCAAGCGACTCTGCGTGTAGGCGCCCTTGATCACGAGGTCGCACCCCAGCGCCTTGGCGTGATTGAGAACCGCCTCACCCGTTAGGCGGCCGTCGAGGCCGACGGTCATCGGCTTTGCAGGCACGCCGTTCAATTGCAGATATCGGCACATTTGCGGCCCCGTCGGTCCGGGGACCGCTGCTCCCCCCTCCACGGTGAGCACTATGACCCGGCTGGCCTGCGTGAGAAGGGGCATGGCAAAGGCAGTCGCGCGCGCCTGCTCCGTGCTGCAATTCCAGGCGATCAGCACGTTCGTGCCGATCTGCGAGGGCGGCGAGGGCGGGGCGATCAACACCGGGCGGCCGGTCTCGAATAAAGCGGATTCGAGGGTCGTCATGCGCGGGCCCCTGGGGTCGCGTCCGGGTCTGCCCAGGACGATGACATCGAAGACCCGGCCGTGGCTGCCGACGAAGTAATCTCCCTGCGGGGCGTCCGGCAGCCAGCCGCTGGACAGGGTTCGTGCGTGACCTCCGCCGGGTACGCCATGCTCCCGCATGAAATCCTCGAACAAGGCACGGGCCCGGTTCTCGTTATCGGTGATCTCATGCTCCAGCACGGCGGGCACCGGCAGAGTGCCCATGTCGCCAATGGTGAAGGCGACCGGCACCCCGACCCGCAAGGCAAACCCTTCGACGTAACTCTCGAACTTCCGCGCGAGGACAAGCGCGGTCTCCAACGTCGAGCTCATCAGATCATGCTGCTCGGTCGGAACGAGAATGGTCTTGAAAGTCATGGCGCGCTCCCATCCGGCTGGTTCGGCCATTCTATTCCAATCGAGAGATCGACGTCAGTTGGATCTTTTGAGGGTTAGGGTGAGGAGCGGGGTTCAAGACGAAAGGTGGCCTGACCTCTCATTCAGCCAACCCGGATTACCACCTTGCCGAGATGCTGTGCTGATTGCAGATACCGATATGCCGCCGGCGCATCCTCGAACGGAAAGACCTTGTCGATGACGGGTCGCAAACCGCTGGACGCGACGGCGCGGTTCATGGCCTCGAACATCTGGAGCGAGCCGACCGATATGCCCTGAAGGTTTGCACGGCGGGAAAAGATCAGCATGGGGTTGATCTCAGCCGCGCCGGAAAGCACGCCGATCAGGGTTATCTTGCCGCCGATCCGGATTGCGCGGAGCGAGCGTGCCAATGTTCCGGGCCCGCCGACCTCCACCACATGGTCCACGCCGCCGTCGCTGAGCTCACTAATGGTTTTGTCCCATTCGGGATTGACCTTGTAGTTGATGCCGCGCGAGGCACCCAGCTCCCTTGCGCGGGCGAGCTTCTCCTCGCTTGAGGATGTGACGATCACCTGCGCGCCCATCAGCCGCGCGAATTGCAACGCGAAGATTGACACGCCGCCCGTTCCCTGGACGAGAACGATCTGGCCCGCAACGATGCGAGCGTGCTCCACCAGCGCGTGCCATGCCGTTACCGCGGCGCACGGCAATGTTGCGCCCTCCTCGAAGGACAGATGCGCCGGCAGCTTGACGACGCCGTCCTCTTCCAGGACGGCATACTCTCTCAGCATTCCGTCGATGCCGCCGCCCAATGCGCTCGAATGCGTGTCCGCGCTCGGAGGTCCGCCGATCCAGCGCTGAAAAAAACATCCCGCTACGCGGTCACCGACCTTTACACGGCTTACCCCCGCGCCGATTTCGACCACCTCCCCCGCGCCATCGGAGAGCGGTACCAGGTTCGGTTTCGTAGGCATTCGGTAGGTGCCCAGCGCGATGGCCAAGTCGCGAAAATTGAGCGAGCAGGCCACAACCCTGATCGACACCTGACGAGCACCTGGCCTGGGTTGGGGAAGATCGACCTTGATCAGGGCGTCGACGCCGGTGCCTTGCGGCAGCTGGTAGGCACGCATGTCGCTCCTCGAACGCGGCCGCGATTGGAACCTTCCGGGTCGCGCGATGCGCGTCGCGCCCGGTCCACCGCCTTGCTACCGAGAGGATAGGCTCAAATGCTCAATGCGAGCAGCTCAACCATACCGATTCCGATCACCAGCACCACAAGTGCGACGGGATCGTAGTCGAGCCAATGCAGCCTTTGTGCGCGCATGACATGCCTCCCCTGTACCCTATGGTTATTGGTCCCGCAGGGCAGGCAGATGGTTCAAAGCGCGCGGATTGATCCTCCGCCGGGCCCCGCCGCCCCTGTCGTCGGGGGCGCGCCGGCCAGGCTCGCTTGGCTGCGACGGCAGCGCATATGCCGGCGATTATTCGGCCTTGATGTTCGCGGCCTTCACGATTGGCCACCATTTCGCGACCTCCGCCTTGTGATGGGCGGCAAGCGCCTGGGGTGTCTGCTGGGCAATGGGTGGAATCTCCTGGCCTTGGTCGGCAAAACGCTGCTGTATGGCAGGATCCGCCAAGCTCGCCATGACCGCAGCATTGAGCTTGCCGATGATCGGCGCCGGCGTGCCTTTCGGTGCCCACAGCGCCTGCCAGAATGAGAAATGAAATCCCGGCAGCCCCGCTTCGTCCACCGTGGGGATTTCGGGAGCAGAAGGCAGCCGCGTTTCCGCCGTGACCGCATAGGCCTTGATGTTGCCGCCCCTTACCTGCGGCAGCGAGCTCGTCGGGGTGTCGATCATGCAGTCGATCTGCCCGGCAAGCAGGTCCTGCATTGCCGGACCGGCGCCGCGATAAGGGACCAGTGTCAAAGGCGTACCAATTTCCTTCTGAAAGAAGACGGCGAACACGTGCCCGGCCGTACCGACGCCCGGTATCCCCACCGTGGCTTTGCCGGCATTCGCTTTGAGCCAGGCGAGAAAGTCTCGCAAGACGTTTGCGGGCAAGCTCTTGCGCGCGACCATGAGAAACGGTTGGGACGACAGGAGCGCGACAGGCGCGAAATCAGCAACGAGATCGTATGGCAGCGAATAGACGGCGCCGTTCATGACGTGGGAGCTCAGATTCCCGACGCTGAGCGTGTAGCCGTCGGGCGCGGCGCGAGCGACGCGGGCGACGCCAATGCTCCCCCCTGCGCCGCTCACGTTCTCGATGATGACGGGCTGCTCGAGCGAGCCGCGCATGCGCTCGGCCATGATGCGCGCGATGGTGTCGGTTGGCCCGCCGGGCGGGAAGGGCACGACCATCGTCACTGGGCGCGAGGGGAAGGTCTGCGCTGCCGCGGACCCAAGCCCGGCTACGCTTGCAGCGATCGCAAGGGCGCAAAGCAGGATTTGCATCTCAACCCTCCCGATGTCACGAAGACCGCAGAGGGCGCGAACGGAATCGAGCATCCTCAATGACTGTATAGCGACCGAATAAGCGGTGTCCCCGAACCGGTCAATGGCGGCCAGCAATCGTGGTCCTTTCCGCGAACGTCGGGACGGGCTGATCCGCAGAAGGATGAGGCCGGGCACCGGCCGTGCTTGCCGAAAAACCAAGTCGCCGAAATCCTTGTCCTCAGTCAGCAGCAGCCGATTTTCGCGCTCGGCGCGATCCATCACTTCTGGGTCGGCTGCACGCGGTGACAAATGAGACATGTAAACCACGTCTTGGCCAGACTTGCGCAAGAGCGCAGCCAAATCCGCGTCAACACATTCATCGATCAGCCAGCGCACGTTGCGCTAGCCATAGACGAGCACTTCATCAGCCAGATAGTCTGGGCGAAGCCTTGTGCGGCGCGAATGTCCTCGACCGTTAATCGCGGATGGTCCGCCATGATCGCTTCGGGCGTCATCCCAGCACCCAGCTTGCGCAGAACGATCTCGACCGGCACACGGGTCCCTCGGATCACTGGCTTGCCGCCCATGATCTCGGGATTGATCTCGATCCGCTCGTGCGTTGTCATAGAGTCGTTCAGTACAGCGTGGCCTTGAGCCGCTCGGGGGCAGCGCGGTCGTGCTCCGGTCCGCCGATCGTGCCCTGGGTGAGATCGGCCAGGATGGTGCCGGTACTCGGCAGGCTGGCACGATCGACATGGCGCGATGCATCCCATAGCTTCGAGCGCAC
>Ga0185299_10001190_pt1 | contig 54315 bp, 31 predicted proteins | sample PaiPotPPA55metaG_FD_128002 | JGI IMG/M metagenome (GOLD analysis project Ga0185299, IMG submission 128002) | Iron sulfur acid spring bacterial and archeal communities from Banff, Canada, to study Microbial Dark Matter (Phase II) - Paint Pots PPA... ... | reverse complement strand
TCTGTCGAAAGATTTTCGGCCATTGCACCGTGATGGGGAACGTGGGCGTGGCCCGTCGCACGGTACGATCTATCGATGAATTTTTGGCAAAGTCTGCGCTGACGGTCTAAACGGAAATTAATGTGGTTTTAAGCTCGACGGTATCGCGGTGCAGTATGCTCTGCGCAAGCAGATACGGTGTACGCGGTCTGTTTTTCGGCGCGGAGCAGGTTCATACAGGTTATTAGGTTAGAGTCGTTTGCCATATCCGCGAACGGCCTGGAGGTTACCGTTCATACTGGCCGCCACTTCCTACAAATTCCCGGACCAAGCAATGTTCCGGATCGCGTTTTACGCGCGATTAACCGCCCGGTCATGGATCACCGGGGCGCAGAATTTGCCACCATCGTAAAAGAGGCTTTGGAGAACATGCGGGCCATTGTGCAAACGCGTGGCTCAATAGCTATGTTCCCGGCATCGGGATCCGGAGCTTGGGAAGCGGCTATCGTGAATACGCTCTCGCCAAATGACCGCGTATTGATGTATGAGACAGGGCATTTTTCACGGCTTTGGCGGCAGGTTGCGGAGCGCTTCGGCATTCGTGTCGATTATTTGCCCGGCACCTGGCGCACAGGTGCGGTTGTCGCGGAGATCGAAGCAGCTTTGTCTGAGGATAAAGAGCATCAGTACAAAGCGGTAATGGTGGTACACAACGAAACGTCCACCGGGACAACCAGCAAAATATCTGAAATCCGAAGCGCCATGACTCGTCTCGGTCACCCCGCGCTGCTTATGGTGGACGCGGTGTCATCGCTGGGCTCGATTGAGTATCGCCACGACGAGTGGGAAGTTGATGTGATGATCGCTTCGTCACAGAAAGGCTTGATGTTGCCGCCGGGGCTGGCGTTCAATGCCATTTCTGAAAAAGCGATGGCCGCCGGGAAAACGGCGAAGTTGCCGCGCTCCTATTGGGATTGGCGTGAGCTTTTGGAATTGAGTCGGAATGGCTTTTTCCCGTACACACCCTCGATCAATTTAATTTTCGGATTGAGAGAAGCTTTGCAAATGCTCTTGGAGGAGGGCCTGCCAAACGTTTTTCGGCGGCATCGGCGCCACGGCGAAGCCACTCGCGCCACGGTGCGCGCCTGGGGGCTGGAGTTGGTGTGCGAAGAGCCCGGCGAATATTCGAATACCGTAACGGCGGTGTTTGTCCCCGAAGGCCATAGCGCTGATGCGCTGAGGGCGACCATTCTTGAAAGATTTGACATGTCGCTGGGCGCAGGATTGTCCAAGCTGGCTGATAAGGTTTTCCGCATCGGACATTTAGGACACTTCAACGATTTAATGCTGGCTGGAACGTTGGTAGGAGTGGAGATGGGACTTCGCCTTAGCGGTGTTCCGCATACAGAAGGAGGAGTGATGGCAGCACTCGATTCGTTGGCGCCTAAATCCAGCCCAGTAGCTTCGCGAGCTGGGTAATGGCGAATGCCTATGCGCTGGCCGCGTTTGTAAGTGAGCAGGGCTAATTTGCGGCCAAAAATTTTCTCGGCCACCACAAACGTACTGATTTTGTTGTGCATTATGTATGCGCTGACGTATATCGACAGAAATAATGTCAGCACCGCGGCATTTGTTTTCAAACAGGATTTACATCTTACAAATACGCAGGTGGGACTGGTCTTCTCTGCATTTGCCTACCCCTATCTGATCTTCCAAATTGTGGGCGGGTGGGTCAGCGATCGTTTCGGCGCGCGCCTGACGCTGACGGTCTCCGCGCTAATTTGGGGAATGGCCACGCTGCTGACCGGAAAGTCCAACGGCTTGGCGGGGTTGTTGTGCGCACGGCTGCTGTTGGGATTCGGCGAAGGTGCAACCTTTCCGACGGCCACACGCGCGATGAGCGACTGGCTGCCAGCAAAAAAACGCGCATTCGGGCAAGGAATAACCCACTCCAGCGCCCGGCTTGGCAATGCTCTCACACCACCCCTCGTGGCATGGTTAATCGCCGTGGTAACGTGGCGAGGGTCTTTCATCATTTTGGGGATCATCAGTATCGCTTGGGCGATCGTGTGGGGATGGTATTTTCGAGATGACCCCGCGAGTCACCCCGCAGTCACCAGTCGCGAACTGGAAGAGCTCCCGGACTATGCTGCCAAAGAAAAAAGGGCGAACAAATCCGTGCCTTGGATGAGCCTGACCAGGCGGATGCTGCCGGTTACAGCGGTATATTTCTGCTACGCCTGGACGCTGTGGCTATACTTGGCCTGGATACCTTCTTTTTTTCTTCACAGTTACGGCCTGAAGCTGCAGGATTCGGCGCTTTTCTCCGCGGGAGTTTTTTTCGCTGGCGTTCTTGGGAATACTGTTGGAGGAATGCTTAGCGATCGAATACTTTCGAGCACAGGAAGCCACAACAAAGCTCGTCGAAATCTGGTAATCGTTGGTTTCCTTTGTTCGCTAACGTGCATGTTGCCATTATTGTTTTCGCATAATTTGAACGGTGCGGCGATCTGTCTAAGTCTGGCGTTTTTCTTTTCTGAGTTCACCATTGGACCTATGTGGGCTATTCCGATGGATATCGCGCCAAGATTTGCCGGATCCGCTAGCGGCCTTATGAACACCGGTACGGCTTTTGCAGCGATCATTTCTCCACTGGTGTTTGGATTCGTGATCGACAAAACAGGCAACTGGGAGCTCCCGTTTATCGGCAGCATCGGGCTGCTGTTCGCAGGCGCCATCCTGGCTTTCTGGATGAAGCCTGACGAGGCAATGGCGGGAGCGGAGCTGCTGGACTACGTCAGCCCGGAACGGACAGCGGTGTAATGGCTGGACGCGAGGCGAAAACTTTTTGTCAAAAATATTTTAATCGAGCGACGCGAGTCTAATCGTGCAACCACTCACTCCACTACCATTAAGCTCGCACGCAAAACCGATCGATGCATTCGATCAGGCCAGGGAATTGGAAAGCGAACTGAAGCGCACGCTAAAGGGTGAAGTGCGCTTCGATCAAGGGAGTCGCGCCTTGTATGCGACAGATGGATCAAATTACCGGCAGATTCCTATCGGGCTGGTGGTGCCACGCGACGATGAAGACGTCATCGCCACGGTAAAAGCCTGCAGACAATACGGCGCTCCCGTGTTGCCCCGCGGAGCGGGGACCAGCTTGGCCGGTCAGTGCTGCAACTTTGCCGTGGTGCTCGACTTTACGAAGTACATGAACAAAATTCTTGAGATTAATCCTGAGCAGGGGTTTGCTCGCGTGCAACCGGGTGTGGTGCTTGACACCTTGCGTGATCTCGCGGAGTTGCACGGGTTGACCTTTGCTCCAGACCCTTCAACACATAATCGCTGCACCATCGGCGGAATGATCGGCAACAATTCGTGCGGCACACACTCGTTGCTCGGTGGGAAAACTGTAGACAATGTCGATCAACTGAGAATTCTGCTCTATGACGGCGTCCAATTGACCGTGGGCGCGACCAACGAGGAGCAACTTGATGCCAAGGTCAAAGCTGGAGGCCGTGAAGCGGATATTTACAGCAGATTGCGAACGATACGCGACCGCTACAGCTCTCTCATACGCGCGCGCTTTCCGCAAATTCCTCGGCGGGTATCGGGCTACAATCTCGACGAATTGCTGCCTGAGCGTGGATTTCACGTTGCCCGCACGCTGGTAGGAACGGAAGGCACGTGCGCAATTGTTCTGGAGGCTAAACTCAAACTGATTCACAGCCCGCCACACAGGACACTCGTCGGGATTGGCTACGAAGATGCCTTCGTCGCTGCGGATCACGTCCCTGAAATTCTGGAATTCAGCCCTATCGGACTAGAAGGTTTTGAAGGAAGCATTGTGGATGGGTTGAAGAGTAAAGGCGCAGCCCATGTCGATCTGTTGCCTGCAGGGCGCGGAATTTTGTTGGTGGAGTTCGGCTCCGATGAGCCAGCTCGAACGGAAGATATTGCACGCAAATTAATCGAACATTTAAAGTCGGCGGATGCGAGTCCAACAGTTCGGTTGTACACCAAGAACGAAGCGCGACACGTCTGGCATTTGCGCGAAGCCGGCCCTCGCGCGGCGGCGTTTGCGCCTGGCGCGATGGCCGAATGGGAAGGATGGGATGACGCCGCAGTAGCGCCGGAAAAGCTGGGCGCGTACTTGCGAGATATTCGAAAGCTGATGGACGAATACAAATATCGTGGGTCATTTTACGGACATTTCGGGCATGGCTGCATCCACATGCGCGTCAGTTTCGACCTCCAGAGTGAAACAGGAATTCGAAACTATGGGGCGTTCATTGAACGCGCCGCCGATATTGTGGTTGGCTACGGCGGTTCGCTTTCCGGTGAACATGGCGATGGACAGTCGCGTGGGGCGTTGCTTCCCAAAATGTTTGGTCCGGAAATCATGCAGGCATTCGTGGAATTCAAATCCATTTGGGACCCCGGCAACAAACTGAATCCCCACAAAGTGGTGAATGCGTATCTTCCGACAGAGAATTTGCGGCTGGGGGTGGATTACAAACCGCTTGAGCCCAAAACGCATTTTGCGTTTGCGGCAGATGATGGGTCACTCGCGAAAGCAACACTGCGATGTATCGGCTTAGGCGCCTGCCGCAAACAAGACGGCGGGACGATGTGCCCGAGTTACATGGTGACACTGGAAGAAGAGCACAGCACACGCGGCCGCGCTCATTTGCTGTTCGAAATGTTGCAAGGAGAAGTTATTCGAGACGGATGGCAAGACGAACAGGTCAAGAAGGCATTGGACCTGTGCTTGTCTTGCAAAGCTTGCAAATCAGAGTGTCCAGCGAATGTGGATCTCGCCACTTATCGCGCGGAATTCTTGTCGCATTACCATGAACACAGACCGCGGCCGCTGCATGCCTACGCGTTTGGCATGATTGACCGGTGGGCGCGAATGGCGTCTCCGGTTGCTTGGACGATTAACGCGATCAATAGCAGCGCGATATTTCGGCCCTTAATAAATAGACTTCTCGGCCTGGCAGCGCAACGGCAGATTCCTAAATTCGCCGAGAACAGTTTTCACCACTGGTTACAAAATCACAAATCAGACAAGATGCAGCTGAAGGCCGGTCAGACCTCAGCGATAGTTCCGAAGCGAACTGAAGTCGTGTTGTGGATCGATACCTTCAATAATTACTTCCACCCCGAAACGAGCCGGGCAGCGCTGGAAATATTGGAGGACGCCGGGTTTCAAGTGATACCCACTCAGCAACATTTATGTTGCGGGCGGCCCCTTTACGATTTCGGAATGCTCGACGAAGCCAAAAAGTATTTGTCGCGAATCCTGCATGCGCTTGGTCAACAGATTGATGCAGGGCTGCCAATTGTGGTGCTGGAACCAAGCTGTGCGTCAGTCTTTCGCGACGAACTGGTGAATCTTTTTCCAAACGACGCGCGCGCTAAAAAACTACGCGCCCAGACTCTCCTGCTCAGCGAGTTTCTGGAGCATCACGCTCCGGGCTACATGCCCGATCAGTTCTCACGAAAGATCCTGGTTCACGGGCATTGCCATCACAAGGCGCTGATGAAAATGACGGACCAGACTTCTTTGCTGGTGAAAATGGGCGCGGATGTGCGCGCGCCGGACTCAGGCTGCTGCGGGATGGCAGGGGCATTTGGATTTGAAAAAGACAAATTCGAAATATCGCAATCTATCGGGGAAAGAGTTCTGCTTCCGGCGATACGTAAGGAGCTCGCCGACACGCTCATTGTGGCCGATGGTTTCAGTTGCCGGGAGCAAATCCAGCAAGCAACCGGACGAAAAGCGGTACACTTCGCTGAAGTGCTGCAAATGGCGATGCAGCGGAGAAAAACACCTTAAGGTCTGCTGTGCTTCACCAAATTACCTTCAGCGCAAACTGAATCTGACGAGAAGTTGTTTGCGTGGAAGTGATGAGCCCGGCGCTCGAGACGGAGGCGCCACTTTGATCGAAAACCGTCGAGTGATCCGTGGGCGAAGAGAAGTTAGCGCGGTTGAGAACGTTGAAAAATTCCGCTCGGAACTGCACGTTGAAATTTTCCGAGATGCGCCGAATGCGATTGTTCTTGAAGACAGAGACATCCAGCTTGGACACTCCCGGACCAATTAGCGTGTTGCGACCCAAATTTCCCCATTTGTTTAAACCCGGAAAAGCCAAACACTGTGTCTTGATGTAATGGTTGGGATTTCCCACGTTAGTGAGGGTGTCGCAGCCCGGTTCGGTCAAACGGTTCGGAAGCTGACTGGTCTCATCCAATTTTTGGCCCGCAGGATCACCGCCCAGTATTGGCGTGAAAGGCTGGCCGGAACTCGCTTTGTATAGACCGCCTAATTGCCAACCACTGGCAGCCCAAGTCATGACTCGCGAACCTCGGTCAACGCTCGGTAATTCCCAGGTAAAACTCACCACCAAAGTTTGCGCCACGTTAAAGTCGGAAGGCCCCCGGGTAGTACGCTGATCAAAGAAAAGCTGGTTAAACAAACCGTTGGGAAACGCATCGTCCGCTGCAGTCGCGGATAACGTGTCGATGCTTTTGCCCCATGTGTATGCGCCGTGCAATTCGATGCCATGGCCGACACGCTTGGCGACGTCGGCCTGCAAGGCGTGATAAAAGGAACTGGCTTGCCACAGGATGGAATTGATGCGGCCAAAATTCGGATTCAGCGTGGTGCTGGTCGCTGTCGCTGGAAACACATAGCCTGTCGGAGTGAGCGTAGGAAGAACCATATCGATGTTGTCGACGCGATATGGAAGATGAACTCCGCGAGAGCCAACGTAGCCGATAGTTAGGGAAACCGTTGACGTCAACTCCCGTGCGATTCCCAAATTCCACTGCATCACATAATTGCGTTTGGGATGGAATTCATAAAAACTGCCCAGACCAAAATTCGATTGATTGCCAAATGCTTGAAAAGCGCCGGTCGGGAACATGCCGGGCTGTAGTGTATTAGCGAAGACAGAATTGACGAACGGTTCAGCCAGTTGAAATGAAGATTCGAATTCGTAAGGCAGCGGCAGCACATCGAAAATGCCGAAACCGCCGCGCACCAGGCTCTTCCCAGCTCGCGGATTCCATGCAAATCCAATGCGCGGCTCGAAATTTCGCAACGTGGGGTTTGAGAAAAATGGCGCGCCCACCTGAGGTACAGCATCGGTCAAATGTCGCAGGTTCGAGATGCGGTTATGGGCCTCAGTGGGAACGGTAGCCATTTCATAGCGCAACCCAACATTCACGGTGAGATTTTTTTGCAGGCGAACGTCGTCCTGTATGTAGGCGCCAAACAAGGTCTGACGCAATCCGACATCGGGCACATCAGGATTGCTGGCTCCCTGGAATACCAGCGGGCGATTGGTCAGAAAATTCTCCAACGAATCGAAACGAAAACGCCCATTTACAGCGGGAAGTGATAGCTGGTTATCCTGCATGCGTTCAACAACCACGCCGAACTTTATGCTGTGAATACCACGGGTGAGATACAGATCGTCACCACCTTGAAAGGAATTCCAGGCCAGAGACTTCTCGGAGAGTAGTACTCCTCCTGCCGTGGGCCCACCCGCGAAATTGGTCAGGCCCGGCACTCCACGTATTTCACCCGCCAACCCTCCCGGGACAAATGCGAAAGAAGGGTCAAGCATATTCGAGTTCAAAATCTTGGTTAAGCCTCCAGTAATGCCAACGGAACGGCTGAAAGCGAAGCGAGCGGCATTGAGCATGGTGCCACTGAATAAGTGCTCCGCGCGAAGAGTTACGACTTGACGACGCGAAACAGTATTGGAAAGCAACTCATTGAAGTTGTCAGGCTGCACGGTTGCGGAGTTGTCGCGCATATAGGTGCCAGACAAAGTGTCTCTGTCGGTAATTTTCCGATCCACTCTGACAGTGAAATAGTTTTCATTGGTTATTTCCTGCCCCGCAAAAGAAAAAATCCCGGTATCGCCATTGCCCAGCAGAGGGCCGTTCGGCACCGGATAGAACGCATTGATGAAGCGAAGTACGTTCGGATCGACCTTGACGGTTCCGGTGGAAAGGTTTCCAGCGCGCGCAGCTGCCGAGGGGACGGTGTCCACGGTGGTCACACCAAGTGACTGGCGAAGCCCTTCGTAATCGCCGAAAATGAACATGCGATCCTTCTGGATCGGTCCACCGGCTGAGGCGCCGAACTGGTTACGCTTGAAAGGGGGTATTCTGCCGTCAAAAAAGTTTCGTGCATCCAGTACGCTATTGCGAAAGAATTCGTAGACATCCCCGTGAAACGATTTGGTTCCGGAACGAGTGACCGCGTTGATCACGCCACCTGAAGTTCGTCCATATTCCGCGGGATAGTTACTGCCCAGCACAGAGACTTGCTCAACGGCATCGATTCCCAGATTGTCACCAAGAACGCTGCCGGGAGCACCGTTGGAATAATCGTTAATGCTGATGCCGTCGAGTCGATAGCTATTTTGGTCGGGCCGAGCTCCAGAGATACTTATAGGCGCCCCAAAACCGCGCTCTGTATTTCCACCGCCGCTGGAGCTTCCGGTTTGCACGCCGGTGACGCCCGCTTGCAAAGTGGCAAGCTGGGTCCAATCGCGTCCGTTGAGCGGCGTATTTTCCACGACGGATTTGCCAACGTTTCCGGATGATGGATTTGCCGGCACACCCGGCACGGTAGCGCGTATTACGGTGTGGGAACTACCCGGGCGCAGACGAATATCAAGAACGCGCTCAGTGCCTACTGATATGGTGATGCCCGTCAAGACTTGGGTAACGAAACCGGGGGCGGAAATCGTCAATTCGTAGTTGCCAACGGGTAGTGCCGGAACGCTGTACGAGCCGGAAGTATCGGTAAATGCTGTCCTCACCTGCCCGGTGGTCACGTCTTTTATAGAGACTTGCATCCCCGGAATTGCGGAACCGGTGTCGCCTCTCGCGGTTCCGGTTATGTTGCCACCGGAGACTTGCGCTAGAGTGACCGGCGGCACCGCGCATAGCAAGACTGCAAGGAAGAATCGCAATGCTCGTGGAATGCCGCCGGCCGTTCTTGGTTTCGCATGCGCCCGCCAGGCTTTGGACCGTGACTTCATTTGAGCACTCCATGCGGAAGAGGTGCGTCAGCCCCAGGTCACAAATCATGCTCGTTGCAGCAAGGGACGAAGCTCCCGGATGTTCTTGATGCTTTCAATATCGAGCAAACGGTCGATCAGTTTCGTTGTTGTCACAGCACCGAGAACAGGCGTCATCAACCCCTGGGCCTTTGCAACAACCTCTTCGCGAGTCATGGGATTCTCCGGAGTACCACGTGCATTTTCCACACGCTCGGTGAGGTGAGCCCCGTCCGTCAGTTCGATCTCGACGACTCCTACCCGAGTCGGCAACAGACGTTCGAGTTCTTCGTCTCCAATCAACTCAACCTTGGCCTCTTCACGAAGAATCGCCGGATCCTGCATGCGCGCTTTGTCGTGCGCCGCATGGAATGAGACCGTCTTGTCGATCAGCATCACCGCAACCAGGTACTGAACATTAATGTCAGGCATTTCGCGGTTGTTGACGCGCTCGGCCTGGCTGGTGGCCGAACGAACTACGACGTGTCGGACGTCATTCGCCTCGAACGAACGTTGCTTTCTTAAGTTCACGATCGCGTCGAGAATCGACAGAATCGGACCGCCGGTAGTCCAAGCTTTGAGGCTCGTCAGCGAGACCTCATATCGCTTACCGAGGTCTTCGGCTAGCTTGGCCGGATCGGCCTTCGGTGCGTAGGATTTCACGAAATTTTGCGGGCCGGCCAGCACGTCGTTCATGCCGGTCCATCCCGAGCGCACCAGCAGCGCCGCCGTAACCCCGTTTCGAGCTCCCATTGCACCAAACAGAAAACCCTTTTCGATATGCTCGATATCGTCCCGCCACGTACCGATGCCCGCCCCGGCCTGTTGCGTCGCATAATCGAGCAACCAACGCATCTGCTGGACATTAAGACTCGCGACGCAGCCACTGGCGGCCGCCGCTCCCATCGTGCCCACTAAATTGTGCGTTTCAGATAGAACTCCTCCTTTTAAGGTTTTGTAAGACCTCATTCCAATGTCGTAACCGAGTGTCACCGCCCGCAGAAAGTGCGTCCCGCTGATTTCGAACTGCTCGCCGAGTGCTAGGGTTGCGGGCACGACTGCGCAGCCTGGGTGCGCCCCGCCTGAAGTGTAGTCGTCATCGCTTTCATCGGCATGGGCCAATTCCCCGTTCGCGAAAGCCGCATCCATCGGTCCACAGAGTGTCTTCGAGGCGACGACTGTAGCGACCTTCTGGCCGCCACCATAGGTGCGAGCGAATTGGATCGCATCCCGGCCTGGCGGCAATTCAGATCCTGAAACCATGGCTGCCACCGCGTCCAGAATGTGATGCTTCGCATCTTGGACAACCTTTTCCGGCAGCGCACTGTCTCGCGCTCCAGCCATGTACTCGCTGAGCTTGGCCATCACGGGGCTTACTTCTTGCGCGGCGCGCGCCCACGTGGCTAGCAGTGCCGTAGCAGGGAAAATCCAAGCTGCGCGTTGCAACAACCCGCGCCGAGTTAAGAAGCCGTCCTTACTCCCCGCAACTCGCACCGTATTCTGATCCTCATCCATCGTGGTTTTTCGCCCCTTTTGTTCCCTAGCCCGCGAACATATATTCCGGGCTATTGGGAAACGGCTACCGCAGCCCGTTCCGGATTAAACTCATGCTCCAACTTTGCAACTACAATCGTGGCGACTCCGTTTCCAATGACATTTGCGAGTGCGCGCGCCATCGATAGGAACGTATCGACGGCAAATACCAGTGCAAGTCCCTCTAGCGGAAGAATTCCCGATGCACCCACGGTCGTGGCCAAAACTATAAAAGCCGCTCCAGTAACACCGGCGGCTCCCTTGGACGTTACTAACATGATGGCCACCAGAGCCAAGAGGCGCGTGAAGCCCAGCTGTACGTGATAGACCTGGGCAATAAAAACAGTGCTGATTGGCAGCGACAAGGCCAAGCCACCCAGATTGAATGCATACCCCGTTGGTAAAACCAAATCCACCACGGAACGCGAGGCCCCAAAACACTCAAGCTTTTGCATGAGCTGAGGCAGAACGCTCTCGGACGAAGACGTGCCGATAACCAGAAGAATTTCGTCACGAATATATTTAATGAAGCGAATCAAGCTAAAACCAAAGAAATGAGCTATAAGTCCTAAAACAACGAAGACATAAAATGCTTCTGTCAAATAGGTGACCAGGACAAGCTTCGACAACGCAAACAACGCGCTAGTGCCAAATTTCCCGACCGTGAACGCCATCGCCCCAAAAGCTCCTATGGGTGCGACGCGCATTATGATTTTAATCATTCCAAAAAATACGTTCATCGCGCTGTCCAAGGCGCGCACAACTGGATGACCGCGACTCCCCATGGCGATTAGGACCATGCCGACTAACAAGGCGATCACCACTACCTGGAGCAAATCACCTTTTACAAAAGCCCCAAAAAAGTTGTCGGGAACGGTACCCATAACAAAGTCGAGAAATGAAAACTCCTTCCCCTTGTTAGCGTAGGCCGCGTAGTCTCCCGCAGCAGAGGCTGACGGCAGAGCGGTAACGCCAACCCCAGGTTTGAAAATCGTGACTGAGGCGAGACCGATAGCGAGAGCGAGCGTCGTCACCAATTCAAAATAGATCAGAGCCTTGAGACCGATGCGCCCTACCTTGCGCAGGTCGCCGATGTGCGCAACGCCCGTTGAGACGCAAAGAAATACGATGGGAGCAACGGCCATGCGAATAAGCTTGATGAACAGATCACCAAGCGGTTTCATTTTCAGCGCAAGGGTGGGATCGAGAATGCCCAGCACTATTGCAGCGGCGATAGCCACGAAGACCTGAAGAGTAATAGTATTTCGTCGCTGGGTTTTGCCGGCCGGAGTCTCGTGTGTTTCTGTTCCCAAGATTTTCCTCTCGATAGCGCAGCCTCTAACTAGCGGAAAGTGTCTTTAGTAGCTGGAACAGTTCTTTTTTTGATTCGAATCCAATTCCGGGAATATGCGGCATTGAAACGTAACTATCCTCAATAGGCGTGTCATCCGCGAATCCTCCGAACGGTTGAAAGATGCCAGGATAGGATTCGTTTCCTCCAAGTCCCAAGCCAGCGGCTATATGCAGCGATAATTGATGGCCGCCGTGTGGAATGCAACGACGCGCAGACCATCCGTACTCTTTCAACATGTCCAATATCCGCATATATTCGACCAGGCCGTAGCTGAGTGCGCAATCAAACTGCAGCACGTCGCGGTCGCTGCGCATGCCCGCATAGCGGATCAGATTGCGTGCATCCTGAACGGAAAAGAGATTCTCGCCGGTTGCCATGGGACCTTGGTATTGGCCGGCAAGCTTAGCTTGCAATTCATAATCGAGTGGATCGCCGGCTTCCTCGTACCAACGTAGCCCGTATGGTTCAAGAGCGTGCGCGTAAGCAATCGCCGTCTCGAGGTCGAAACGACCATTGGCGTCCACCGCCAACTGATCCCCCCGCTTTAGGATTTTCAGTACAGTTTCGATACGACTTAAGTCTTCGGCTAGCGAAGCTCCGCCGATCTTGATCTTCACTACGGAATAACCCAGGTCAAGATAGCCTTGCATCTCCTGTTGTAAGCCTTGCAGCCCCTTCTCCGGGTAATAGTAGCCGCCGGCCGCATACACGAAGATTTTTGCATCAACGGCGCCGCCCCTGAAACGATCAGCCAGTAGACGATAAAGCGGTACTCCAGCGATCTTCGCCACGGCATCCCATATCGCCATGTCGAATACCCCGACCGCTACTGACCTTTCTCCATGTCCTCCTGGTTTCTCATTCCGCATGAGGACGTTCCAAATCTTAAACGGATCGAAATTATCCCCAGTGTTGTCGAGAATACTGGCAGGCTCGGCAGCCTTCAGCCTGGGGATAAAGCGATCACGCAAGAGGCCGCTCGGCGCGTATCGACCGTTAGAATTGAAGCCATAACCGACCACAGGTTTGCCATCACGGATGGCGTCCGTGATTAGTGCTAAGACGCTCACGGTCATCTGACTGAAATCGATATATGAATTTCGGATGTTTGATTTTATGGGAACAACCATTTCGCGAATATCGACAATCTTCATTCGGCCACTTCGCTTTTGCGCAACGCATCGCGATTGAGAGTTAGCCCAAGACCGGGCGCATCAGGTATCGTCAATATTCCGTTTCTTGGTTCCGGAGGATTTATGAAAAGCATCTGGCCCACCTGAACCATGCCCAAATGCCACTCCACAATCCAACCGTTCATCAGCCCGGCAAAAGTATGCATATTAAAAAGAGGCCAGCCGCCGCCGTTGGCGATCGGCAAGTTGTAAATTTGCGCTAAATGACCGGCCTTGCGCGCTTCGGTATATCCGCCGCAAAAGCAGCAGTTGGGCTGCAAAATGTCTACCGCGTGATTTTCCACAAGTTCGCGAAGGCGCCAACGATGGCCCTCCATCTGTCCCGCGGCAATCGGTATTTTCGTATGTGCGCGCAGGTCCGCGAGGGCTCGCGCGTCGTTTTGGTGCAAAGGCTCTTCAAACCAGGTGATGTCGCAGTCTTCAATTGCACGGCAAAGAAGTTTGGCCTCCACGGGGTTGAACAAATAATTGGCATCGATCATGAGGTCAACGTCAGGACCCACGGCGTCGCGGACTTTGCGAACGCGAATGGCATCCTCGCGCCAACCTTTTTTGTCCACCGCGACGATGAGTTTCATCGCGGTGAAGCCTTTGGAGACTTGCAGCTTTGCAGCTTCGGCTAGCTGTTCGCGATCGTACTGAGGAAACCCGAAGGTCACATAAGCCGGTATCGTAGTCCTGGCGTTTCCCAACAGGCCTGCGACCGATCGGCCTGTGGCCTTGCCTTGAATGTCCCAGAGAGCAATGTCGAGGCACGATAAGGCACTGGAAATAACTCCCGTCATTGCTCGAGGGTTTAGCTTGGACAGAATTTTCTGATGGATGGCCTCGAGATCCCGCACATCCATACCGCGCACCACGGGTAATAGGTAGGATTTCAGCGCGACAACGACGGAACGAGCCAGGAAATGCCCAGTGACCGCAATACCTGAGAGACCGTCATCCGTTTCAACTTCACAAAATACAAATTCTTTCTGCTCTTCGCGCCCGTAACCGTCGACCTTTCCGTCAAGCAGCGGGATGGCAATCGTCGAAGAATGTACGCTGGCGCGTATTTCTCTGATCTTCACTCGTTCTCCTTACTGGTACGCAGGCCCGGTTCCGAAGCTTCGAGGCTTTGCCCTTTCACTCTTTCCAGCAATCTCGCTTTTCCAGCCAGAATGTGGTCCGTCATTGTGCGTTCAGATAAATCACCGTTGTGGTCGCGCAATGCTTCGACAATGCGCATATGTTCTTGGTTTGACAAAACTATTGCGCCACTTCCGACGAGGCCACGGCGGCGGAAAAGATGAAGCTCTTTGCCCAATGCGTAGTAGAGCTCTCGGACGCGACTGTTGCCTGACAGTTCCACCAGGCGGGCGTGGAACGCTACGTTCAACGGATAATACGAATCTATATCCTTGGCTTCCTGCATATCGGCCACCATGGAAAGAAGTTCGGCCACGTCTTGTAACGTGATGCGACTTGCGGCAAGCCGACCCGCCAGGCCGAAGATGTGAGCGCGCACATCATAGATCTCTGCCGCTTGCGCGACACTCATTTCCCGCACGAACACACCGCGATTGGTGACCACTCTGACTAAGTTGCTTTTTTCCAGACTTCGACAAGCTTCCCGTATCGGCCCGCGGCTAATGCTGAAAACCTGAGCGAGCGCGCTCTCATTAATGCGATCTCCCGCCTGTAACTCTCCCCTGATGATCATCCGTTCCAGTTCTTCGGCGACCAGCGAAGAGAGGGTTTCCGCGCGGCGATTCTTCAGGTGTACCAGCAAATCCTTGTTCTTCATCTTGCAACTCTCCCAGATTCCAGCATTGCCATGGAGGCTCTCGCACCTTGCGGCGGCAACACTGGCGTGGAAACTGGAGGCTTTCGTAGACGCGTTGCTTGCTCGAAACCGAAGGCAAGTTTTAGCAATTCCGGCTCGGCCCAGGCGCGACCGAGCAGCTCCATCCCTACCGGCACACCGATTGGCGCATCTGGCGTCGGCTTAGAAAAACCCGCAGGCACTTCGATGGCCGGGAAGCCCGCGAGAGCAGCGATAATACCGTTGCGGTCTTTCTGAAACGTCGCTCCAATGGGAAGAACCAAACATTTCTGATGCGGATATACCAGCGCATCCAGCTGATTTTTCGCCATTAGGTTGGCCACTTCAATCTTCACTTCGTCCATCCTCATTCGACGATCTTTATAGTCGGCGGAATTGGGACCGTCTTCATAACTCTCAGCAGTCGCGAAAAATTTTTCGAGCGTCGGCTTGTGGTATTGACCGGAGGCTATGATTTCAGCGAGCGTATGCACCGGTACGTGCGAACCTTGCTTCTGTAAGTAACCGTTCAGCGCCGCCTTGAACTCCGGCTCGTTCAGCCGAAATCTAGCGGTCAACGTGTTCGTGTCGAGGGCCGGGTCTTCGACGCGGACAATCATGGCACCCTGCTTTTCTAGTGCATCGATAGCTTTGGCCATCACGTCGTTCACTTCCTGATATTCTGGCCCGCTGCCAAATAAATTTGTGAGCACACCAAGGCGAGCTCCCTTTAATCCATTCTGGAGAAACGCCGTGTACGTTTTTGGAATATTGCCGACGCTTAGAGCGGTCACGGGATCATTCGAATCGTATCCGACCATGGCGTCCAGTAATGTCGCTGCGTCAGCGACGTTCCGGGTCATGGGGCCTATGGTGTCCTGCGTAAAAGACACTGGCACAATACCGTCCCGGCTGATTAAGCCGCGTGTCGGGCGAATCCCCACTAAATTATTTGCGGACGCAGGAGATCGAATGGAACCTCCGGTATCCGATCCGGTGCCCGCAACTGCGAAGTTGGCAGCGACTGCCGCGCCCGTCCCGCCGGAAGAGCCGCCTGGCGTTCTGGTGAGGTCATAGGGATTTTTCACCTGGCCGCCAAGCGAGCTTACCGAGATGCCGCCGCTGGCAAATTCCTGCAAGTTAGACTTGCCAAGAATCAGCGCACCGGCTTCGCGAAGCCGCGTGACAGCGAAAGCATCCTTTTCAGGCTGCGCACCTTTGAGTGTTACAGCGCCGGCGGTTGTAGGCATGTCCGCAGTGTCAAAATTATCTTTCAGAACGATCGGGATGCACCCCAGTGGCTTTAATTGGTGGGTGCGGCGAAACTCTCGATCGAAAGCGTCGGCCTGTTGCAGGCTGGCCGGGTTGATGTACAACATGGAATCGATCGCCGGGCCTTGCTGATCGTAAGCGTCAATACGATCCAGATATTGCTGGACCAGATCGTGGCACGTCAGGGTACCTGCCTGTATCGCTTGGTGAATGTCAGCGATGGAAGTTTCCATCAAATGAAAGGAGCGGTCAGGTGCGCGGTCAGCGAATGGCACTAACAATAGAGTTAGGACAATTACTGCTTTTTTTGGGCCCATGAATTCTCGATCTCTTCGGAAATATCAAATAAAACCCACGTCACACGCATCAAAACGCCTGCTGATTCAAACTTCAGTCCGACAAACAGTCCCGCACTAATGCAAAGAAAGGCGCGCGACACACCAGAGAAGTGTTCTCACAAGTCCGCAGAACGCAGAGTCAGCATAAGCTCCATGCCGCGCGTCACAATGATTTTTCTACCGCCCATAAACTAGCACGTGAAACGTTCCAGGAATCGCTTGTCGTCGCCCCTCGGGATTTTCTTTCGTTGGAGCTGGAGGAGCCGGACCAAAATCCGCGGTGCTCAGAAAAAGGTTATGCGTCTTCGGATCGATATTCATCGTCTTGGCGCCAAACTCGGTATCCAGCGTTTCAACTTCCGTGAGCTTGTCGGGCGAATCCTCGTGAAAAATATGGAGCTTGCCCTCGCGCGTTGCGACAAATAACAACCCTAACTCAGGATCGAAAACGTTGCCGTCTACGCCAGAGCTGATGGGCAATGACTGGATCACCTTGCCGCTGTCGGCATCCATCATGACCACGAATTGCGGTTTGCGGCCGCTGGAGAATATCCGCCGGTGTTCACGGTCGATTGCAATGGCCACCGGTGTTCCCGCTGGCGCCACCGGCCAACGGGATTTGATCGTAATAGCCCCGGTGTCGACGACCGCGATGTCGTTTTTCTCTTCATTGTTGTCGTACAGCAGGCCCTTACCATCGACCACGCCTTGTTCGACCGCACCGCCCATGTCGATGACTTTCACTACAGTTTCCTTAGCTGGATCTACAACTGTGGAGTTGGCGCTGTCGCCGTTAAAGGTAAAAATAAGCTTGGAGGCCGCATCGTATACAACAGAGTCCGTGTCCTTAGCGCTTTTGATTTGTTTCGTGACCTTCAAGGTCTTAAGATCGAACACCGTCACGCTAGCGGCGTCGCCATCCGTAATAAAACCCTTCCCGAGCTCCGGAAGGACGACCACACCGTGGCAACGCTTCAAGCCAGAAATGGTGCCCACTACCGAGTAGTTATCGGCGTCGAGCACTTTAACCTCGGTACCGTGCGACAGATAAACTCGCCGCGCGGCGGAATCCACGGTGACATAATCGAAATATTCGCCGCCACCCGGCGCCGCGCCCAAAGGAACTTTCTTAATGAGGTGATAACCCGAGCCTGGGGGACTTGCCATCGCCACCGTGCCGGTCAACGCAAAGAAAACCAGTGGCAAAGACACCAATAATTTCTTCATTCTAGCTCCTCGACTTAATGATTTTTTTAGTTCCGCTAATTCGATCCTGCGCCACCACTCTCAACTTCGTTAATGTTGTTTATGGTGCACGAGCATCTCGGAGCGCAACCTCAATACCAATTGCGTGCCTCGCATCACGAACGTCGAGCTACCAAATCACTTTCAAACCAAATTGAATCTGCCGCGACGAAGTCGTTGTGGAATTTATCACACCCGCTCCGGAGGCCGGCGATCCGTCTTGATTGAAGATCGCATTATGTTTGACTGGCGACTGGAAGTTGGGGTGGTTCAGGATGTTAAAGAACTCGGCCCGGAACTGAATGTTGAAGGTTTCCGAGATTCTGGGTATGTAATTGTTCTTGAACGCTGAGAAATCGACGTTGGCCAGCCCGGGTCCGATCACGGTGTTCCGCCCGGCGTTGCCGAATAGGTTCATACAGGTACCCGGGATCGGGACGCCGTTGCCATCGACAGCAGTTTGGCACGACCCGGCGAACGAAGCGGGCACTGTGGGAACGCTGAAGCAGCTCACCTTGATGTAGCCATTGACATTCCCGGTAACGGGATTCCCGCATCCGGACCCTGTCACGCGAGAAGCGAAACCAAATGGATCCGTGCTGTTTTGACCGAGCGGATCCCCCGCGATAAGGACCGTAAACGGCGAGCCGGTACTGACCACCACGACTCCACCGAATTCCCAGCCGCCAAGCGCGTGCTCTGTAACGGCTCCCCCAAACTTTGGAGCGGGCGGCTGCCAAAGGTAGTTCAGCACAAAGTTTTGGGCTATGTTGAAGTCACACAGACCATGCCTGCCTCCCCGATTGAAGAACATTAGGCTGGAGAGCGAATTGGCGTAGGGGTCCCCAATCAGTCCACCTGAACCGGAATCAAGACATTTGCTCCAGGTATAACTGCCCTGAACCTGAAACCCGTGGCTCATCCTTTTTGCGAGCCCCGCCTGAAGGCCATGATAAACGGAGCTGTTATCCCACCAGAGCGCGCGAATCCGGCCAACATTGGGGTTGAGCCGCGTGCCGCTGCCGACTGGGAAAGGCCAGAGATACCCTGCGGAAGTCAACGTAGGCAGGACCATGTTGCTGTCATCGGTACTGAAAGGTGAGTGGACAGCGTGTGACCCTACGTAAGCGATCGCCGCAGTCAGGTTTGAGGCGATTTCGTGCTGAATATTGAGGTTCCAGTTTAAGGCGTAATTCCGGTGTGGATGCTGTTCAACAAAGCGAACTCCGACAGTGGCCAGATCGACGGTTTGAGCGAGGCTCACCGCTCCCGTCGGGAACGAGCCCGGAGGCAACGAAGTGACGCCCTTTTGTAGCTGATACGGTAGGACACCGGTGCTTCCGTGGGTGTACTCCCACGAAAGTGGGAGGACATCAAAAATTCCAAAGCCGCCACGCACCGCAGTCTTGCCAGCGTGGAAGGGATCCCATGCGAAACCGATGCGTGGTTCGAAGTTGTGAAGCGTTTGGTTCGAGGCCCACAGGGTCTTAACTGGCGTCTCTGCCGGGCTGGTGAGGCTGGTCAAGACAGCGAACGTGTTATGGGCGTCGGTCGGCAGCGTCACCGGCTCGTAGCGTACGCCGAAGTTCAACGTAAGGTTCGAGCGCGCATGCCAATCGTCTTGAACATAGGCTCCGAACAGAGTCTGGCGCACATTAATTGGCCGAGTGGTCGCTGGATCGTCAATCAGTAGGCTGTGCGGCTGGTTCTGGAGGAACGTGGCCAGAGAATCGAACTTGAAGCTTCCGTTTGGCGGAACTCCTCCGGAGAACTCATCGTTCTGCATTCGCTCCACCGCAAACCCGACTTTCAAGGTGTGGGTGCCGCGAGTAACGAAGGCATCGTCATAAAACTGGTAGGAATTCCACGTGAGAATGTCTGATGAGACGGTGCCTAGAGCCCCGTCCATGGTGACGATACCTCCTCCGCTTATAACAATTTCCGGCGAAAACCGCCCCGGCAGCGCGCCGAGACTTGGATCCTTGGCGAGCGGATTCAGTGCAGCGAAAGGCGCGGTGACCATCGCAGCAACACGGCTATAACCAATCCGCGCCGTATTCGCCAATCCTGCACTGAAGAGGTGCGTCTCTTCCACGCTGCCCATTTGCCTGAACGTAAAATTTTGCGTGAGCGTGTCCACCAGTGCATCGGGCATAGTAAGGGGTGCCTTGTCATAGAAATAACTCACCGCAAGGCTATCCTTATCAGAGAAACGGTGGTCGCCCCTCACGGTGAAATAGTTCTCCGTCAAGCGCTCGACTCCGGAAATGACGAAATTTCCCGTGTCTCCGTTCCCGATAATACCCGGGACGTTGGGCAGCGGATAGAAACCCAGGTAGGGCACGACCTTGGGGTCAACCGTAATAGTGGAAGTAGTGCAGGTTCCGTCAGGCTGCGAACACAACGTGCCCGCTCGCGCCGCCGCAGAAGGCACGATATCGCTGAAAGTGTCGCTCTTTCGCTGCCGAATCCCTTCGTAATCCCCAAAGATGAAGGTCTTATTCTTTATAATCGGGCCGCCACCGGCAGCCCCAAATTGGTCGCGATGAAATGGCGGTATGGGTTGGACGGGGTCGTCGAAGTAGTTTTTCGCGTCTAAAATCTTATCGCGAATGAAATAGTAGGCATCCCCGTGGAACTCGTTGGTTCCTGACTTGGTGATTCCGTTGATCACCCCACCGGAGGCCCGGCCATATTCCGCCGTATAATTGCTGGTCAGAACAGAAAACTCCTGAACTGCGTCAACACCCAGATTCACGCCGAGCGAGCTGCCCGGCGACCCGTTCGAGTAGTCATTGATGCTGACCCCGTTAAGCCGGTAATTATTCTCGAATGGTTGGTGGCCGGAGATAGACAACAGAGTTCCGTAGCCTCTATTGCCTCGATTGCTGGCTCCCGCCTCGACGCGGACGCCAGTGACTCCCGGCTGGAGCGTGGCCAGTTGCGTCCAGTCGCGGCCGTTCAAAGGCAGCTCACGCTCCGTTGTGGAATCGACTTCGGCGCTCAATGCTGATGAAGCGAGTTGCACATCGGGCGCTATCGCGACGACTTCGACTTTTTCCGAGGCGTGGCCAATCTTCAAGGGAACGTTAAGACCTTGTACAGCTCCCACCGTTAATGTCAGCCCCGTTTGCACCGCAGTTGAAAATCCCGCAGCAGAAACTGTGATGTCATAGACTCCTGGCAATAAGTTCGGGGCACTGTAATAACCGTCCGAGTCAGTAGCGACATCACGCACAACCCCGGTAGCGGTATTTTTGATCGAAACGTTCGCATTGGGCACCCCCGCGCCGGATGCGTCCGCAACAGTGCCGTTTAGAGTGGCCCCAGCAACTTGCGCATAGATTGGACGGGACAGGAGCCCGGTAAATCCCAACATCGCCCACCCGAGAAACAGACCCCAAGCAATTGCCTTGAAATTCGCAAAAAGCATCGATTGCCTCCAAGGAGTTGTGGCGGACGCATACCCCATTGGGGCGGACAGTATATTGTCAGCTGTTAACAGTCAACAGAAATTTGCGAAAATGTGCATCGATCCATCCAAATTTCAGATATTCATGCCAACAAGGAGATTTTTTCAGGCCAGCACAACTCGTGGAAATCGTACTTCTGAGGTCGTCGATTTAAGCCTGTATTGCAACCTTTGCGAAACACCGATTTGTGCATCAAGTGGTTGTTTATGTGTTACTTGATCGCCGGGCACTGGGAATTCTCATGGCAACAGAATAACCGCCCAGCTCACAGTTTGAGGAGTCGCGCGGCGTTATCCCCCAAGATTAGCTTTCGCTGCGCGCTGGTCATATTTACTTCATCCAGAATACGCACTGGTTGGTCATAACCCATATCCAGGCAGTAGTCGCTTCCGACCATAATTCGCTCGGCACCCACCTCGCTGATTACGAACTCCATAACCGATTTCGAATGGACGATCGTGTCGAACGTGAAACGCTGCAAATATTTGCTCGGAGGTTGCGGCAAGCCCAACTTTTGGATTTCCGGCCGCACTCTCGCACCGTGGTCAATCCGGCCGATGAGCATCAACAGCACGCCGCCGCCATGCGGCAACGTGACCTGAAGTTTAGGGTGGCGGTCCAGGACACCACCGAAAATAAGGTGGCAGGCCGCGATGCCGGTGTCGAACGGAAAGCTCAAGATATTCGAAAGATTAAACGGGGCGGTCCGAGGTCCCCCAACGACCTGCAGCGGATGAAGAAAAACAGGTAGCTCCAGGGCCTCGATGCGGGCAAAGATCGGCTCGAACAATGGATCATCGAGATCGCGCTGATTGATGTTCGTGCCCATGTAAACGCCCCGCAGTCCGGGCAACTTGCTGGCGCGATTCAGTTCATCGATGGCACGATCCGGGAAGAGCATTGGAAGGGTCAGGAGTCCGAACAGCCGGGTAGGATATTGCATGTGAGCTGCACTGGCACCGTCGTTCCAGGCGCGCGCCAGCTTGTGAGAAACTTCTTCATCGCCCCAATGCGCCATTGGACCGGTGAGCGACATAGCCTGCACCGTGGTACCTTGTGCGTCCATGTCCGCGATACGCTTCTCCAGGTTCACGATACGGTAGGGCAAGGGGCCCTGGAAACGCACTTCCGTCTTGATATAAAACCCTTCTTCCGCCGCGCGATATTCAACGTTGAAACGCGGGCCCTCTGCCGCGAGGACGTCAAGATAAGATTGCGGAAAAAAATGTGCGTGAATATCGACGGTGCGGACACCGCTTACATCAGGCTTCATACCTATCTCCTAATCTTTTATAGACAACGATCGAATCACGGCTGCGGGGGGATCTAAAATTCGAACTCCCGGTAGGACATCAAGTTAAAAACAAAAGTCGCTGCGGGAACTAGCGGTTGAGCGCCGCGCCTCCTAGTGCAATCGCCGAATCTTTAAGCGATCAGCAAGTTCATCCAAAACCTTGCGAAGTTCCGGACCCAACGGCACGCCGTGGGCGACCCTCTCGCTGTAAAGGCGCCCTGAGCGCTCTCCGGGCAGACGCACCTCATCAAAGCCGGGTAGAGTTGGGGAGGACTTCATCATTTCCCAGACATCGTCAACTTTCCGCTTGAAAACCTGCACATCCGAAAACGCTGAGATATCCAGTGCCACAATCGCTTGTCCGGTGTTGCTCGGGGTTTTGGCATCCTTTGTGTAGTTCACGACGTCGCGGCCAAACGCCGCGCCGTTCAGTGTGCCAGCGAGCAAACCGAACATCAGCGCCAATCCGTACCCTTTGGGGCCCCCGACTGGAACGAGGAAGCCTTCACTTGCGCGCTTCGGATCGGTCAAAGGCTGACCTTGTCGGTCGATCATCCAGCCTTCGGGAATCGGCTCATTGCGTTGCGCCTTGAGCCTGATCTTGCCCAAAGCCGTGTTGGTCGTGGCCATATCAAGCACGATCGCGGGATGTCGCAAACCAGGGACAGCGATCGCAATCGGATTCGTGCTTAGCAGAACCTCCGTGCCTCCCCACGGGGGCAGAAGATTGGCATTCCCCACGCAGAAATATAATCCGATCATGTCCTGCTGAATCGCCATCCGAGCGTACAAGTGCGCCGGGCCAGCATGGTTACTGTGCTGAGTCCCTACCCAGCCAATGCCGGTAAGACGCGCTTTTTCGATCGCGAGCTCGGCCGCGCGCTTCATGACCAAGTGCCCCAGCCCCTTATCACCGTCTAGAAGTGCGGTACCAGGTCGGTCATTTATCACTCGAATCTTAGGACGCGCATTGATAGCGCCGTTTTCGATTTGCGACACGTACTGTTGCAACCGGAAGATGCCATGCGCATCCCCACCATATGCGTCGGATTCAGCCATCAGCTTGGCTACCTGAGCAGCGTCGTCGGCTGGAATTCCTACGGACACTAGTGCGCTCGAGATGAACGCTTCAAGCTTGGCGATTTCAACCGGTGGTGGGCCTAGCCCAGCTTGGATACTTTCGCTCATGGTCTCGACCCCTTAACTCAAAATCGTCAAGTCAGCCAGTTCAGAAGCTTGCTGGACTCGCGACCATGCTCACACTCGGCCACACTGACAAGCACAATGCATTCTCTCTTCGATGGCCACTTAACGTTCATTCATTTCTCAATCAAGTCTGGCTGTTAACGTACCTGAATCGCTTCAGACAAGCTCGCGAGTGAACATGCAAATCACCGCTTACGGTAGATAGTCAAACACCATCAGATGGGCCTCTTCGATTAGCAGGTCGGAAAGCATGGACGTTTGCCATCCGGCTTTCTTGTCTCTCGCAGTCACACCTTCTGCGATGTTCAGTTCCTTAAGTAAGTCAGCCAGAAGGTCCTGTGTCCCGTGGCGAGCAGTAAGAATGTAGTGTCGGGGAACAGCCGAGTAAAATCTCTTCAACTCTGGCACCCAAAGTCCCGTTTTAGCTATCGCGCCGGTAGGGACTTTTCCTAGAAGCTCGAAGTGATCGGGGTCGACTTCTTTAAAAACGGCAACAGTGCCGGTCGTTCCCACAAAGTAAATGCGCCCACTAGCCGCGTCATATTGAAGGTCATCTGCGCCGCCTACGCTATCCAGCACTTGAACCACTTTGCCGGTGTCAGTGTCCATAACGACCAGCTTTCCCGGCTCGTGCTGGTGCCCGCCTCCAACATTGCCCGTGTGCGCTACCGTTCGACTGCCCACGAACAAGCGGTGATGGGCCACATCCAAACCCGCGGTGTGCGGAACGGGGCCGCCAATGATCGGCCACTGGGTAACCACCGCGCGTTTTTCCAGATCTACAACAGCAACATGACTATTCCCGTCTACGATGTCGCCCATCGTGACATACAATCTTTTTCCTGCCGTGTCGATGGTTATACCTGCGGGGTCGCCGCCTGGCAATTTAATGCTGCTCACTAACTTTGCTTTCATTGTGTCGAGTATGTCGATGGAAGCATCTGTGGAGCCGTGTTCGCCGCTGCCGCCAAAATTTTCAAAGACTTCAACACCAGCATAAATTAAGTGCGTGCCCGGGTCATAAGCGGCGTTATCCGCTCCGCGGTTTGGGTCACCATATCCAGACAGTTTCACCGTCTTGACTACTTCATAAGTCGTTCCGCTTATGACGGCGACACTGCTATCAGTTAAGGTGAGCCAGATCTCGTTGCTGGCAGGCAGATAGAACGCCTTCTTAGGCATGGCAGAAAGCCCTTTGGTTTCGTGGATCACTTTGCCTGCGGCCAGGTCCACAGTAATGAGACTTTTTGCGGCCTCCCCGGAAATGAACAGGCGCTGGCCTTGGACATCCACTGTGAGATGGTCCATGTAGCCATCCCCTGGCAATGGAATGGTTTCAACTAGTCCCAAAATGCCTGCCATATGCATCATTGGCAGTTGCTGACTCGGCACGTTTTGTGCGGACGATCGCGAAATGAAGGAGGCTAAACACGTGACGAGAATTGCGAGAAACTTTTTCATTTTTTCTCCTAAACCTGAACTTCGAGTTTCAGCCCCGCAAGGAAGACAGGTGTTGCATCAGATCATCGGTCGTCTGCCGCAAGAACCTGCGGTCGAGCTGTGCGATCGCATTTAATACCCAAAAGAACGGCGAGACAGCACGGCCAAGTTAATCGCGGGCGCCTGCGCGTCTACCAAATTATTTTTAACCCAAACTGGACATCTCGTGGTTGTGTTGACAAGTTATCCAGAAATCCATTGTTTAGAGGCGCTCCCGTTGCGTCGAAAAGGGATGCGCCCGTGAGTGGTTCCGGAGGAACAAAATTCGAGTGATTCAGAATATTGAAAATCTCTGTTCGAAATTGAACGTTAAACGTTTCTGAAATGCGATGGATGGGGAAATTTTTTGTCGCGGAGAAATCTAAATTTACGAGCTTTGGGCCAATTATGGTGTTGCGTCCCGCATTACCCAGCAGATTCGCGCAATAGACCTGCCCGGTAGGTGGCGGGGCTACGGCTCCAGGAAACGAAGCGCACTGCGAAGCGTATGGCGATGAAGCCGAAACTGTCGGCAGTGTGTAACAACTCGCATTGATGTAGGAGGGGCTTGTACCGCCAATATAATTGTGGTTGACACGATCGCAGCCGGGAATGCGATTTGGAATTCCGAATTGGTCCGCACCGTTGTTTCCCAAACCCGCCGGGTCTCCATTGATGATTGCGGTCGTTGGTATCCCAGTATTTATTTTAAAAATGCCGCCCAGTTGCCATCCACCAAGCGCTGTCTTTGCAAATCCCTCGAGTGACTTGGAAACAGGCACCGCCCACAGCAAATTGATGGTGGCACTTTGGCCAACGTTAAAGTCAGAAAGGCCGCGAAGGGATTTTGGAGCGAACCAGTACAACGAGTTAAGACTATTTCCAAAGGTATCCCCTGCGATCGTCGAAGAATCGTCATCAATCGATTTTGACCAGGTATAGGCGACCTGAAATTGCAGTCCGTGAGCCATCCTCTTATCTATGTTTACATTCATACCGTCATAGAAGGAGTCGCTTCCCCAATATAAATATCGAATGGGTCCTACAGCGGGATTAATCTTCGCTGACGTGCCGGCCGCGTTATTTCCTGCTGTACAAGTTCCGTCTGCGTTTATCGGTGGTCCGCATGGGAAGAGATACCCTACCGGCGTGAGAGTCGGAATGGTCATATTGCCATCGTCCCCTCGAATCAACATGTGGACGCCGTGGGAGCCGATGTACCCGAGCGATACAGACATGTCCCGGGCGATCTGTCGCTGCACGTTCAGATTCCATTGCAGCACGTAATTTCGATGGGGATTCGATTCAACCGTTGAAGTGCTTAGCTTTCCGACTTGGGAGCCTGGCTTCGGGTTTGTTAATAGGTCCTGTCCGCCGGCAGAAAATTGCCCTTGCAAAGGGTTGGGACCCGAGGAAGGTTTGCTGACGCTGTCGAATATCATAAATGGTGCGGCCTGGGCTTGCAGAACCAGGAAGTAGCCGGGCAAAGGTAAAATGTCGTACATACCAAAGGCGGCGCGGACGGAGGTCTTGCCATCGTGAAACGGATCCCACGCGAAACCAATTCGAGGCTCAAAGTTACGAAGGGTCGGATTGTGATAATACGGGCCAACCCCGCCGCAAACAGAACCCGGGAGTTGTTTGCCGCCGGGTGCGAAGGCCGCGCTAAACTGGACCCCGCACTGCGGCGCCGGGTCGGTAATATTTAACAACCTCGTTATCTTGCCCTGCTCATCGTGAAGCACCGTGGTCATTTCATAGCGCAGGCCAAGATTCAGCGTCAAATTAGGACGGAACCGCCAGTCGTCCTGCGCATATCCTGCCACCAAGGTCTGTCGGAATTCGCGCGGTGTAATGGTGGAGGGTATACCCGCTTCGAAATATTTGGATTTGTTGGTGAGAAAGGCAGCGAGATTTGCGAAATTCCATCTTCCGCCCGGCTCGACTCTCGCAATGTAATTATATTGCATGCGCTCGACATCCGTACCGAACTTCAACGTATGAGTTCCGTGAGTCCAAAACGCATCGTCAGCAAACTGATAATTATTGAAGGCATGCTCGTAGTTGGAGGCCGCGCCCACGCCTCCCTGATTTCTGGTAAACCCGCTGATCGCAACAAGAGGTGCATTCTGTCCGGTTGTGCTGCCTAGTGAGGTCAGTGCAGCCGCGGGGTTAATCGCTCCGAACGGTATCAGGTTCAGTGCGTGACTCCGGCTATATCCGAGCCGGACAGCATTGACGACGCTGGGACCGAAGGTGTGGCTCTCTCCGAGCACAACGGTCTGCCGTCTGGTGTGAGACTTGAGCAATACATTGTTGAAGCTATCCGGCTGCGTGAAGTCTGTGTCATCGAACAGGTACGTGCTGAACAGCGTGTCTTTCGCCGAGAGCTTGTGATCCACGCGGGCCGTATAGAAATTTTCCGGCACGATTTGTAAACCGGAGTGGATGAATTGTCCTTTATCGCCTTTGGAAGTTCCGGGCGTGGCATGGGGAAACATTGCCTGCTCCGCGGCCGCTGCGGGGTTGACGGTTACATGACCGCCGACCAGATTTCCCTCTCGCGCGGCATCAGAGGGCACCGTGACTGACGTTGTAATTCCCTTCGCCTGACGGAACCCTTCATAGTCGAAAAAAAAGAACGTCTTGTCCTTAATTATCGGGCCGCCCACCGCAGCACCGAATTGATTCCGCCTGAACTCCGCCAATGGTGTATTCGCGCTCCTCGAAAAGTAATCTCTCGAATCCAGAGCGCTGTTTCGAATGAACTCGTAGACGTCCCCGTGAATAGAATTCGTACCCGACTTGGTGATGGCGTTTACAACTCCGCCGGTGGCCTTCCCGTATTCGGCGGAGAAGCCCCCTGTCAGAACCGAAAACTCCTGAATAGCGTCGACGCCCAATGCCGCGCCGATTACGTTCCCGGGTCCGCTGTTGGCGTAGTCGTTGACGCTGACACCGTCGAGCCGGTAGTTGTTGTTTGTTGTTCTCTGGCCGGAAATGGTAAGTTGCGCTCCAAACCCGCGATTGCCGCGCGCAGATTGCGCATAGTCGACTTGAGTTTCAATTAAGTTCACACCAGGGTTAAGAGTAGCTAGCGAGGTCCAGTCGCGGCCGTTCAAGGGCAAATCGGATATTGTCTGAGATTCTACTTGTGCGGTAAGAGTCGATGATGTGAGGTCGACCTGCTCGAGAGCTCCCGTCACTTCCACGGTTTGTGATGCTTCGCCCACCTTCATGGGGATATTGAGTTGCTGCTGGGCTCCTACGTCGAGTGTTACCGTCAAAATTGTCGTGTTAAAGCCTTTAGCCGTGACTCTAACCTCATAAGTCCCAGGTACCAGATTCGGAGCGGTATAATATCCGGCGGAGTCCGCTTGAAATTCCTGCTTGATGCCCGTAGCAGTGTTGGTGACGGAGATCTGCGCTCCCGGTATTACCCCTCCCGACAAATCCGTGATCGTGCCTGATAGAGTTGCTCCCGTTACTTGCGAGTGCATCGAAATGGCACCGGAGAGTATTAAGACGAAAGCGATCGACGTTGCGACCGTGCCATAAACGATTTTTCCTAGAGCCACAGAATCTCCCCGATGTTGACAGTCAACACTTTGCCTCGCGAGAATCGTGCCTGCTTTTATCTACCCTGCAAGCACTTATTTAGATTTTCGCCATTAAATATCCTGATCTATCTGAGGTCAAGCAAAGACGCCCGGGATAAACAACAATTAATGTGAGATTCACGTTTGCAGACACTGTATAAACGTGCTCAAACGTTGCTGCCCGGCGTCGGACGCTACGCGTGAGGCGAACGGAGCAGTGTGCTTGATGGTTGACATTCCAAGGCAATCGCCTACCTCAACAACGTGGTCGGAGACAAGCACGTGGCTACGCTCGAAAATGCTAAGGCGCGGGACTTAGTGGCAAGGACGAAACGGGAGACCTCGCCGGACGGGACGAAGCGGTTCGACAATCGCGACAATTTGACTTTTAGTGTGTCGGCGCGGAACGTTTTCAATAACGTTAATCTAGCCACTCCCATCGACAATTTAAGCTCGCCGCTCTTTGGCCAAGGCAACGGGCTTGCCGGCGGCCCGTACTCTTCTTCGATGGCCAGCAGGCGCATCGATTTGCGGGTGTCCTTCAATTTCTACGTCCGTTAAAATCCCGGCTTGAGGCCGGAATGAAAAAACGGAAGAAAGTTATGAACGAGAGAACCGAAGCGAAGCGCGCGTTCTGACCGCTGGTAGTTTCGTTGCTATATCGAGGGCCATCTACGAAATGGGTATCGCCTCGCTGATTCTGCCGCTCGTGTGTCTTGCAGCGGCGTTCCAACGTTGGAGGCGGACGCGGTGAACGCGGCGACAGTAACTGCCAAAACGGCTCGAGAGGCAGTGGATTTCCTGTTGAGAATCGTTGAGTACACAGACCTTTACGCCTTGCTGGGGACGCTCCGTTTTACCTCCGCTGCGCTTTGAGGTGGACGGAAGCATCGAGGAACAAACTTCTGGTGTGCGACTTTTGGGCGGGTCTGCATGCTAACAATCATTAATATTAATTTTAGTGAACTCGCGTTTTTCCGATACTCGACCTCTACAATCCGTCGCTCTTAACTCAACCTTTTGTTGCAACACAACACCTCCAGGAAGATCGCTTTACAAAAGAAGCGGCGTTTAACGGACCTCGGCCTGACCTCGTGAACAAGCCTACCTGAACTAGTTATTCTATTTGTCTCTGAACCTTTTCAGGCCTTCCGACCAGCTGTTTTCTCTGACACATGCGGTCTAAATGGGATTCGCCCCCCCGGGAACAGGCCAATCTGCATGTCAAAAGTTAGCGAATCGGAATTGAAAGGCGGTAGACTTCAACACCTATCGGGCGCTCTGCGCGTCGAGACAGCAAAATCTCTTTTTCTGATTTCCAGAGTTCCGGGGATGATGATTTTATTTCTTTGCGTAGTCTGTTTGATTGGTTGCACGGGGTTTGTATCGCCCAGTGAAGTTCCAGCGGCCCCCAGCGGTAAGTCTGTTCAGATTAGAACCGCTGTTTTACCCCCTGGGAATGTGAAAAACAGATACGCTGCGACTCTGGAGGTTATGGGTGGGATCCCACCTTATACCTGGAGCATGGGGAATGGACAATTTCCGCCTGGCGTTTCCCTGACTTCAGCGACCGGCACGATCTCGGGGACGCCTGAGCGGGCGGGAGCTTTCTCGTTTGTCATCAGCGTGCAAGATTCGAGGGGTTCTCATGCTGCGCATAGCATCGAGCTGAATATCGACGGACCCATCGCCCCCGCAATTTCTGGGATTTCACCCAACAATGGACCGGCTGACGGCGGGACCCTTGTAATAATTTCCGGAAGTAATTTTCAACCAACATCTACTGTTCGTTTCGGCAGCTCCCTAGCGAAGGCGATTCAACTCGTGTCGGCCAATCAAATTCGCGCTGTAACCCCGCTCGAAGCTGGCGGGAGCGTTTCCGTCATAGTCCAGGACTCAGCTAATCAAATTGCTACGGCAGCAAATGCCTTTACTTTTGTCCCCGCTCCAACACCGCCTCCCAGTAGCCCGCTGCAAATTTTAACAAATTTTCTGCCTGCCGGAATGGCGGCCAGTAGCTATGAGACGGCTCTAGCGGCCGCGGGTGGTGTACCGCCGTATTCTTGGAGCGTGGCGGGGGGCCAACTTCCCCAAGGGATCACTCTGAATTTGTCTACCGGGGCCATCTCGGGAACCCCGCCTCCTACTTCCTCTGGAACTTTCCCTTTTGTTACTAATGTTCACGATTCAAGAAATTCCAATGCCTCGGTCAACCTTTCGTTAGTCATTCACCCTCAACCCGCTCCGGTCATTTCCCAAGTTTCCCCCGATAAAGGATCTACTGACGGAGGCACCGTTATAGCGATCTCCGGGAACAATTTTCGGCCTGGCGCTTCCGTTTACTTTGGCAACCTGATAGCTACCTCAGTTAACGTTCTCGATTCAACTCAAATTCAAGCCATCACGCCGCTCGCGTCGGAAGGCACCATCGACGTCACAGTTCACGATCCCGACAGCCAAACGGCGACCGCTGCAAAGGCATATAGTTTTGTGGCTCCGCCGAACGCGAATTTCCCGACAGAAATGGCACAGATGGCTGATTCCTTCGTGGATAGTGTTGGTGTAAATGTTCACCTTCATTACGGCGACACTGCATATGGAAACTATGCTGCCGTCAAGAGCGCTCTCACAAATCTAGGTGTACGACACATCCGAGACGGTTTGGTCGATACCACATGGGCGGCTTATTACGATCGGCTTAACGAATTGGGTAGGCTAGGCATTAAATCCACTCTAATTACGTCCCCGAAAGAGAGTGAAGCGGTACTAATTAGCTACCCGAATCGCGTTCCCGACAGCTTCGAAGCATATGAAGCCCCTAATGAGTATGATATGAGTGGCGATCCGCACTGGACCACCACGCTAAATGCTTTCATGATGGTTCTTCATAACGCAGTACGGTCTAACACAAAGACCTCTGGTTTCCCAATAATTGGACCGTCACTTACGCAATCGGCGTCCTTCCCTGTTGCCGCGTCCTCTGCATTTTCATTTGACGATGCGAATCTGCACAATTACCCTGGCGGTCGCAATCCTGGCACGGCCGGCTGGGGGGCAAACGGTTACGGTAGTATTGATTCGAATATCGCCTTGGCTAAATCCGCGTGGCCAGGTAAGCCCATCTGGACAACTGAAACCGGTTATTTGAACGACATGTCGAAGCAAGATAGTGTGCCGGAAGTCATATCGGGAAAATATCTTCCCCGGGTTCTTTTAGAACAGTGGATGCACGGAATAAAAAGAACGTTTATTTACGAACTTGTCGATATTGGATCGACATTTGGCCAAAACGGATTCGGATTGCTGCGTGCTGATTTTTCCCCTAAACCTGCATACAATTCCATCAAGAGCACAATCGGGCTGCTTTCTGACCCTGGTCCAGTATTTTCGACGCATAGTTTGGGTGTTGCCTTGGATGGCGATCTTTTGAACGTTCATCATTTACTATTAGAAAAGCGAACCGGGACGTATTAATTAATTATTTGGGTTGAGGAGACGGGATACGATGTTAATAGTAAGAAAAACGTTGATGTTCCGGCGCATAGAATTACTCTCAAAATCGCACGTCCGATGAACACGACACTTCATCGCTTTGACGAGCAAGGTAATGCTCAATCGTTAGTTCTAGGCGTCGGACAGGCTCAAGCATTCGACGTGAGTGATTGCGTAACACTCGTCGAGCTTTCCCAGTAAGCACGGAAGTGACTTTGGATTACTCCGTTTAATGCGGTAGAATTTGCGCATAAACCGCTTCTACTTTGCGGGCTGTTTGCTGAATCGTAAAATCACGCTCGATTCGCTCCTTCGCTCGCATACCCATTTCGCGCGCAAGCGCCGGATTACTTAGCACCTGACAAATTGCATCGGCCATCGCCTGAACATCTCCCATTGGAACCAAGACTCCGGTTTTACCATCTTCCACAATCTCCGGCACGCCGCCGCCGTTCGTTGCAACAACTGCTTTACCTGCAGCCATTCCCTCAATAATCACTTGACCGAAGGGCTCTCCAGTTGTGGACGCGTGCACCACAAGATCCAAACCGGCTATCGCGTCCTTTATGTTGTTGCAAAAGCCCGTGAAAAGAACCGTGTCGTCCAATTTGAGCTTCGTCGACAACTGCCGAATTTGCTGCTCGTAGGCAGTTTCGTCAAATAATGCAGCACCGATGATCAGGAAGATCGCTTTTGGAAATCGTTCGCGCACCCGCGCCGCTGCTTCGAGAAATATGTGCTGGCCTTTCCACGGCGAAATCCGTCCAATAAGACCAATGCGAAATTGCTCCGAAGTTAATGGAAGCCGCACCCTTGACGCGACGACCTCCGTCCCGTCATGAACAACATGGACATGAGATTTTAGGTCGAGACCTGATGCTATTGAAGTAGCGCCTTTCTTTCCATTGAGTCGAAGCGTCTTTAGGGTGGCGGCAGAATTTGCTATTACATAATTTGGAATCCAGCGACACAATATCCTGAAAATTCGAACGGTTTTCGCCGGAAGATAATCTTTTTCGATTCGGTCACGTACGTGCCACACCACGGGACGACGCGCCAGTCGCCCCGCAATTCCTCCAATAATATCGGCCTTAAGTGAATTTGTGTGAATGATCGTGATTTTCTGACGAATGATAAATGAAGTAACGCGAAGGATATACGACATCGTTTTAAAGATACTGGATATTTGAAGTAGTGTCGCAATCCCAAGTGAATCTTTCTTAATGGTTGCAACGCGCCGGTCAAGCGGGAGAACGTAAGTTTCGATTTCTTCGCGCAGCAGGTCCGCAAGGGACCCTTCGGCACCCAACAACACAACGGCTTCCAGCTTTTTGGTATCGAGATTGCGAACCAAGTTGAGTAAGGCAATCTCCCCGCCACCCATCTCAGCCGTGTGATCGAAGAACAAAACGCGAGGTCTAGCAGAATTCGCAGGCAAAAAGTTAATCTCTTTCTTCTTCAAAATAGGTCAGGCTAATACAGACAGTAACATACTTAAATTGTTTTTATCCTCGGCAGCTTACCTAACCAAATAGGAACTATGCCACTAACAAAAATGTTCATGTAAGTCATCCAATGTTTGCGTTGGCTTTCATGAAACCTAATAGTTACGCTGCAACATTATTTCTATTCTTAAACAACAAGTGGATTGGATTGTCTATCGTTCCCCCGGGTCGCACAATCCAACCTGCATAGAAGTAAAGGTTGTACGGAATCGCGGGATTTAATCACCGCATTCTTTAACTAACTTATAAGTGTGTTTGAAAGACTGCAAAATATGAATAGAACGGCAAGTGTCAGTCCTTACGTGCCAAGCAATCCCGTTCGTCAGATGTTGGAGGGTACATTTCGACAAAAGCGTCTCTTCACTTCCGTGGCGTTACCGGTACTACTGGCCAGTGTCTTGATAACATTCTTAACTCATCGGCAATACGCCTCGGAAATGAAATTTATAGTCCAAAACAATCGGGGAAATGTAGTTGTTACGCCCGAACGGACTAATCCAACGAATATCATAAGTGAAGTTACCGAGGCGCAGGTTAACTCTGAATTGGAAGTTCTCCATAGCCATGATGTAATCGATCCGGTAGCTGATCAGCACTGGGAACGGATTCCTGAGAATGAGCGAAATGCACGCGCTGTGCGGAATCATGAAAAGCGACTTAGGGATTTCGAAACAAGATTCTCGACTGAAATCGTAAGGAAGACGAACGTAATAAGTGTAACCCTCTTAGGGAATACCCCGCAGGAGGCTAGAGATGATCTCGAGCTCTTGTGTACTGCTTACCTGGCAAAACATAGACGTTTGCAGCGCCCCTACGGCGCGTCGGAATTCTTCACGGGTGAAACCGAACGCATCAGAAAGTCTTGGGACTACGCGAGCCGACAACTTGTCGATTTTCAAAAGGCTCACCAGTTAATATCGTTGCCCGATCGCGAATCCTCGCTCGAAAAGCAAATCATTGATGCTGAGCATGATTTGTCAGACATTGATACCTCGTTGCGCGAGCTGGATGCAGGTTTATCTGCCAGTTCAAAGCAATTGGAGGACCTTCCAAAACGGCACACCACTGCAGAGAGGGAGATTCCGAACCAACAATCGATTCAAAGTCTCAATACTCTGTTAGTGGAGTTACAGAACAAACGTACGTCTCAGTTGACAAATTACAAGCCTAGTGACCGAACTGTGCGTGAACTTGATCAGCAAATCGCCACGACCATCGCCTCGTTGGCCGAGGCAACCGCAACTACAGCGAATGAGAGAACCACAGATATCGATCCGAGTTGGCAGCAAGTACACACGAACTTCGTAAAGAGTGGCATTACCCGGCATGAACTGGCTGCCCAAAAAACTAGCCTTATATCTCAGTTGGCTCAAAACAGGATGAAACTTGCTTCTCTGAAAGACTTAACGGTTCAGTTCAACAATTTGCAAGCGCATGAGGCGGAGCTTAGAGATAACTACGACTTATATGTCCAAAAGCGCGATCAAGCGCAGATCGAAGACGCTATGGATGAACAGAAACTGCTAAACGTAGCAATTGCTCAGCAACCAACATTGTCATTCACCGCGGAACGCCCTAAGCGACTCACCAATATGTTGTTGGGAGCTCTTAGTTCACTGCTTCTGGGAGTGTGCGTTGTTTATTTAGCCGAAACAGGCAGGCGCACGATTGCCACCCCTGGCGAGATCGATCAATTTTCAAGATATCCGGTTCTCGCTACTGTTCCTCAAATATCGTTGTCTAACGGCGTGGTCGGCGGCAAACCTCCGTTCAGTGGTCGACATATCATTTCGCCGATGGCAAGAAATACGCCAGCACTTCCGTTAAGCGAACCTAAAGAGGGAGCAATTGTATGACTTTACCAGATGCTATCGACCATCCTGTGAACGGAAATGGCGAGAGACAAGTCACAGACATGAAAACGGTTTGTGACAGGTTGCTACTTGCGATCGTCCACCAATCTCCAGCGGATCGCAAAGACGCAGGTTTCGCTATCGCTCTAACTTCGCCAACGCCGGGCGCCGGAGTGAGTCATATCACGAGAGTTCTCATTGACTCTTTGAGTAAAGGCCGGGGTGGCATCGCAATTTCTGTGGATTGCTGGCATCTTCAGCACAACCACTCATCGACGGATGCAGCAATTCGGGCCCGTCAAAAGCCGGTCAACGGAGTATGGCAGTTAGAAGAGTCAAAAGCATTTCAACAAAACTGGCATAGCATTCAGGAAAATGTCGCAGCCTCTCTCGATCAACTCCGACGAGAGTTTAGCTACGTTCTAATCGACTGTGCATCGCTCAAAGACAGCCCCGATGCGTTGCGGATCGCTCCACTCGTGGATGGAGTCGTCCTGGTAATTGAGGCGAATCGAACGCAAAGGCAACAAATTGTACATGCTGAGCGCTCAATCGAATTAGCCAGGGGAAGAATATTGGGACACGTTCTTAACAAGCGAAGTTACGTGATTCCCGATTGGTTGTCCCAAAGGATGGAAGCCGTTGGAATGTAGAAAGTGAGAGCAAAATGAAGAGGACTGCAATTCTAATTCTGATTCTCGCTACGTCTCTCCAGGCAGATGATAAGTTGCATCACCGGCCTCGTTACACCCTCCGAGCCGGAGATGTGCTTGACCTCGATTACCGCTACACTCCCGAGTTGAATCAGACAGTCAAGGTTTTACCTGACGGGTACGTAAATTTGAATGTTGTGGGCGACGTGAGAGTCAGTGGCCTTACCGTTCAAGAGGCCCACGATCTGATTGTCAGAAAAGCGCAAGCCCAACTCAACGATCCAGAACTAAACTTGATTTTGAAAGAATTTCAGCAACCCTATGTCGTCGTCGCTGGTGAAGTGGGCAAACCTGGCAAAATCGACCTGAGGGAAAACACCACTGCCATGCAGGCGATCCTTCTGTCCGGTGGTTTTCTGGCGTCTGCGCAATCAGGGCAAGTGCTTCTTTTTCGCCAAATTAACGGCGACACAGCTGAGATCCGTGTTTTGAAGTTTAGCAAGCTCCAAAAAACTGCAGATCTTGAACGGGATGTCACGCTGCAATCGGGAGACATGATACTCGTGCCTCGCGATAAAATAGAAAAATTGTCGAGATATATAAAGCTTTTGAATATAGGAACCTATTTCAATCCACTGCAATACGTACCCTAAACGATACAAGAGGGCTTTAAAAATGCTCGAGGGCGTTCGCACCGAGACGACTGGAGTGTTAAGCGCTACTCAAAACGCTGGTGTTGCGCCGTCAAAGCCAACAAGCCCGGTGACAATGGTTATGCAGTCCATTGGGGCAAAGTTTTTCATTATCGCCATAAATGCGGCGACGGGCATCATGTGTGCGCGTGCGCTGCAACCGGTAGGGCGGGGCGAACTTGCGGCAATGATTTTATGGCCTGTATTTTTGGCCAGCGCTCTCACTCTGGGAGTGCCTAGCGCCTTAACATTCCAGTTGAGAAGCAACCCAGAAAAGCGCGCCGACTTATTGGGTGCGGCGCTACTACTTGCCACGCTCACCGGGATATTTGGAGCAATCATCGGCCTTCTCTTCATGTATTCATGGATTCCACGCTACTCACCCAGGGTTATTTTATTTGCGCGTATTTTTCTGTTTAACACTCCAATATCCGCAATTTTCTTGATTGGTCGAGCTGCCCTTGAGAGCCGCGGGGACTTTAAGACCTCAAACAAACTTCTAATCGCCTCGCCGGCGCTTATACTGTGTTGCCTGACCATTTTATGGGCGACCAAAACACTCACTCCTTTTACCGCGGCATTATCGTATGTCCTTGCTGGAATTGCACCATTCCTGTGGATGATGGGTCACCTGCGGGAACTGTTCAGGCCCTCGCTTTGCTCTTTCGGGGAATCTACTCGACAACTTGTTAAATATGGCATCCGCGCTTACGGAATCGACTTGTGCGGAACTATGTCCCTCTATGTTGATCAAGCTCTCGTAGTGCGCATGTTGCAACCCGAGATCATGGGTACCTACGTCGTAGCGTTATCCCTTTCGCGCATGTTGAACGCTTTTCACGCCTCTGTCGTTATGGTGCTTTTCCCCATCGCGGTAGGTCGCCCCGCGCACGAGGTACATGAAATGACGAGCCGCGCTGCTCGTATGAGTACTTTGCTAACCACGATGATAGCGATTGGCGCAGCTTATTTTGGCCCTATCTTACTTTCGTTACTTTATGGAAGAGCGTACATCGGCGCGACCAAAGTACTGCGAATTTTAGTTCTCGAGGCCGTACTTTCTGGAGCAACTCTCGTTCTCTCGCAGGCATTTATGGCTCTCGAGCGTCCGGGCGTGGTCACGGCGCTTCAGGTAACCGGTTTGTTGCTGACTTTACCGCTTATGTTTGTGCTTGTGCCAAAACTCGGGATCGTTGGCGCTGGTTTAGCGTTACTAGTCTCTACCAGTTGTAGATTGCTGTTCGTTTTATCGAGTTTCCCGCTTCTACTGAAGATGCGGATGCCCAATATTATTCCGCATTTCGAGGACATCGAATTCATGGCGAAGGCAATTGCTGGTGTCTTCGGAGGTTTCAGGAAACGGTTAACGCCCATCGAGGGTACGGATTAATGCAGAGGCCTTATTTGAACATATTCGTTCCTCACTGTTCCGACCTTTTGACGGACCACTTGCCTCACGGGGACGGGCTGATTGCCCATGGTTCCATGACCAGTCTTGCTCGCCGCGGCCACCATCTGCATGTCGCCGCGAAAAATGTGAACCTTCGTGAACCTCTGCACCCCAACATTACCCTTCATCCTATTTCGCTCAGCACAACGGGAAGAATTTCTCCTCGGCTAGAATACATGTTTCGTATTCGCAATTTGTTGGGTCGACTACAGAAGAATTGCCGCTTCGATTTGATACACCAACTCAACCCCGTCTTCACGGGAATCAGTCTTTCGTTGGTTGGATCAGGGCTTCCTCTCGTGTTGGGGACCTATGTTGCCAGATGGCCGGATGAGCAGAATTCACCTTTCCTCGCAGCAAAATGCGTCGGGAGCGCAGCAGCAATTGCGCGCAGCATTATTTCGGACATTCAGCAGCGAAACGCAGATGCGATCATTCTCACAACCCCAGCCGCGTTTAATCGGCTGCCCAGGCCGGCTGCGTTGCGCGAACGAATACACATGCTGCCACATGGCCTGGACACAGATTTATTTTCACCAGCAGCCGGCTGGGATTCCGCTAGTCGATTAGCCACCGAGCAACAAAACCCGTCGATTCTCTTTTTGGCGAATGTCCTGGAACGAAAAGGAATTTTTACACTGGTAGAGGCTCTTGCGATGGTTGTGCGCGAGATTCCTTCAGCCATTCTACGAATCGCCGGTGACGGTCCGGAATTGGCGGAGGTGAAGCGGCGGGTGTCCAATTTAGATTGCGTCAGAAGCGTGGAATTTTTGGGCCGGCAGGAGCGGAATAATACTCCTGATTTGTATCGAAACAGTGCAGTTTACTGCTTGCCCTCTTTTGGCGAGCCGTATGGCACAACTGCGGTCGAAGCAATGAGTTGTGCAAGAGCTCTGGTCGTAACGGACATAGGTGGATTGCCACATATCGTGCACGCATGTGGCGGTAAGCGAGTCCCGGTCGGAGACGCAGTATCGCTCGGCAACGCGTTGATTGGCTTGCTACGAAACCCGGCGGAGCGCCGCTCCATGGGTCTCTACAACCGCCAGTTGGTAGAAACGACCATGAGCTGGGATGCCGTGGCCGAGCAACTCGAAGAAATTTATATGAAAACCCTCGAGCGGTTCCCGAACAACAGGGCGGCCGGATGGTATGGGCAAAAGTCCAAACCAACTTACTTGTTGCCGGAGACTCGTCTGCCTGAGAGCAACATTATTGTGAACGCATCAGCCGATAGCAGGGGTTACTTCGGCGCGCCTGCATATTCGTCCGAAAAGTTAACTGGAGGCTCCATTGTACGCCCAAGACTCTAACGCGTATGAGCGACTTGAGGGGCTGTTTGCATTCGCGATGGCATTGACTTCGGTGCTATATGCGAATAGCCCCCGCGTTCCGTCCGGGGAGATGCACACGTTTCTACAGATGCGCATAACCATTTCGAATGCAGCGTTTGCTGGATTCTTTATGGTGGCCTGGATTTATTGCTTCAGAGCTTTGGATCTATATCGCTTTCCGTCTTTTGGCGTCGTGCGCAAATTGCTTAATGTTCTCACCGGCTGCGCAATGATGACCTGCGTGTTTTGTCTTTACTTGTATGCCACCCACACGACAGGTCCGATTCGAAGGATTGGCACAATATTTTTTGTCGGTTCGAGCTGCTACGAATTGTGCCGCGTGGTGCTCGGACTTTGGAGAGCAACGCGTGATCCCCGTCGAGTCATAATCCTTGGCAGTGGCCGCAGGGCTGGGAAGGCTTGGCGCGAGATACGCACGCAATGCCATTCCACAGTCAAACTTCTCGGATTTGTGGATGACCGCCCGTTAAACCATATGTCTCCGGATATAGCCGATCGATATCTTGGAACCACGGACGAACTAAACGAGCTATTGCTGCGCAACGTAGTCGACGAATTGCTGATTGCCGTACCTATAAAATCCTGCTACGCCCAGGCCCAGCGGGCTTTCGAAATTGCCGAGCAAGTCGGCGTAAAGGTTTCGTACTTATACGACATGCACGAGACGAGCATGCCTCGCAGCGCACACCGTGAAGAACAACTTTTTGGAGAATTCGCGCCTTTTCACGAGAATTATCTATCTCGTCAGGTCCTTAAACGCTTCGTCGATTTATGCCTTTCGTTTGTTGGCCTCGTGGTACTTGCCCCGCTGTTCTTGCTCATATCGCTAACCGTGAAACTGTCCAGTAGCGGGCCAGTCTTTTTCATCCAGGAGCGCTACGGCTATCGCCGCCGGATCTTCCGCATGTACAAATTTCGCTCCATGGTTAAGAACGCTCCCCAAATGATGAAGGACCTTGAAGCGCGTAACGAAGCTACGGGTCCAGTGTTCAAGATCAAGTGGGACCCGCGGGTCACGCGCGTGGGCCGGATTTTGAGAGCCACTTCGTTGGATGAACTTCCGCAACTTATAAACGTGCTTTTCGGCGATATGTCGCTCGTCGGCCCTCGTCCCATGAGCTTGCGTGATGTTTCTCTGTTTACTGAAGCAACTTTAATGCGACGTTTTACCGTGAAACCCGGCATCACCGGGCTATGGCAGGTGAGCGGCCGCAGCGCATTGAGCTTCGAGCAGTGGATCAATCTAGACCTACGGTATATCGATCACTGGTCTTTGGCTTTGGATTTCCAGATTCTGGCGAGGACCGTGCCTGCAGTTGTTAAGCGCACGGGAGCAGTATAGCTATGTCGTAGTCCGTGAGGGCCGTATGAAAATTGCCGTAGTCCATGATTATTTTACCCAACTCGGCGGCGCGGAGAAAGTTGCCGAGGAGTTATACCGTATGCTGCCCAACCCTTCGTTGTTCGCCACGGTCGCATTTCCGAAGTGTATGCCTGACCTCCTGAAAGAGGTCGCTGTCCATACTTCCTGGATTCAGAACGCGCCGAAAATTGAACAGCATTACCGACTGTACTTTCTTCTGTACCCACTCGCGGTCAGTTCTCTTGACCTTTCTGGATATGATCTAGTGTTATCGAGTTCCTCGGGCTATGCAAAAGGCGTTCACACCAGTCGGTACGCTGTACACGTCTGTTACTGCCATACACCAATGCGCTGGACCTGGAGCTTTGATAAATACGCGGCACGGGAATCTTTTGGATTCACTCAACGCACCTTATTGCCCGTGTTGATCCGCGGATTGCGGCTTTGGGATGAAACCTCATCGCGACAGCCCGATCATTTCGTGGCGAATTCGAAAGTGGTTGCCCAACGCATACGCAGGGCGTACGGCCGATCCGCCGAAGTAATTCACCCACCCATAGACATAGACAGATTCCATCCGAGTGACGAGCAAGAAGACTATTACGTTGTGTTGGCGCGCTTAGTTTCTTACAAACGAATTGATCTGGCCGTTCAAGCATGTTCAAAACTCGGTAAAAAATTATTCGTTATTGGCGATGGGCCGGATCGACTTCGGCTCGAAGCGGCTGCTGGACCTTCGGTGAAGTTTCTGGGACGCACCTCCGACCGCGATGTGGAGTACCTCGTTTCCCGTTGTCGTGCGCTGCTATTCCCGGGAGAGGAAGACTTCGGCATGGCACCTCTTGAGGTCGCCGCCGCGGGCAGGCCAACGATCGCGTACCGTGCTGGCGGCGCAGTTGAGACAATACTGGAAAACGTCACTGGAATGTTTTTCGATGAGCAAACTCCCGAGGCTTTGGGTAACGCGATTGAACAGTTCGAACGCCGGGAATGGCCTGCCGAAATTCTCCGCCGTCATTCAGAAGGATTCAGCGTTCAAGTATTTCAAGATCGTTTCCGGACCTTCCTAAAACGCATTGGCGCGCCAGTCGGCAAGTCGACCTTCGATTCTCGGGCAATTCGTAATAGCGAGCCCCGCGAAGAGGTCCACGCAGCATGATTGTTACACAAGTCCATCCACAGGTTGCTTTTGTCGACTCGGGTCGCGAACCTGCTCGAAATTTCGGCATCGGGTTAACCGTCGGCCTTGCTGTTCTGGGTGTCGGTGGACTGTGGATTAGCGGTCAGGGGCCAGTGCTTCGGGTGGCGTTGCCGGCCGCCGGTGCGATTATCGGATTAGTGCTTTACGTAATGCGGCCGATTTCGTACGTACAGTATTCCCTGTGGGTCTGGTTTCTAACTCCTCTAGTAAGACGCGTCGTGGACTGGCGCTTTGGGTATATGGACCCTAACGTTGTTTTGCTTACGCCCTTCCTTGTCGCGGGAATTTCGGCATTAACGCTTATTCGGCCAAATCAAAGATTACCAACCAAAGTTCCAACGGGGTTTGTTCTGTGCGGGATGGCTATCGTGTATGGCTTCATCGTCGGCATGGTGCTCCATCCCTCGGCCGAGACGGTATTTGGCCTTATGAATTGGCTCTGTCCTTTACTCTTTGGCCTGCACCTCTACCTGAATTGGGAACGGTACGAAGAATATCGTGCCGCCATCACTAGAACTTTTCTCTGGGGTGTATTGATTCTCGGTCTCTACGCTATTTATCAGTTTCTTCTTCCTCCTGAATGGGATCGTTACTGGCTCGTCAATGCCAGCTTCAATTCGCTATCTCCAAGTTTTGGTCAGCCTGAATCGTTACTCATCCGTGTGTGGAGCACGTTGAATTCTCCCGGACCCTTCGCGAACATCATGATGGTCGGATTGCTTTCGTTGTTCGTCATCCGATCGCCCCTTAAGGCTCCAGCTTTCGCCGTGGGTTTCCTCTCGTTTCTATTATCTGGTGTCAGGACGGCTTGGCTAAGTTGGATAGTAGGATTGATTTGGGTGTTGAAGCGAACCAAGGCGCAAAGTTCCGTCCGAATAATTCTGTCACTTATGGTGCTTCTAGCCTGCCTGCTGGCTTTCGCAAATGATACGACGCTAGCGCCGGTTATCGTTGACCGATTAAAGACATTTACAGACCTACACCATGACGAAAGTTTCGGGGCGCGGGTGGAAATGTATCGTGTGCTTGTCAACGATGCGATTGAAAATCCCTTCGGGCACGGCCTTAAAAATCTGGAGACTGCGCGTAACATTCCTGTGGATAGCGGAGTCTTGGTTATGCTTTTCTCTCTCGGGTGGCTGGGTGTTGGACTTTTTGCTGCGGGAATATTCACCTTTTTCTTTCCTCCAAAATCCCGCCAGGGAAACGGTGATAACTTTACACCCGTAGCAAATGCGTTGATGGTTGCGTTCGTTGCTCAGGTTATCGGTGGAAATATCTTTGTGAACGTGACCGGTGCCTTATTTTGGATTTCGGTTGCCATGTATTCGACTGGTGTCAAGTGTTGCCAACAACCAGCAGACAGTCCGGTGAAACAAGGACGGAGACCATGTCTTATCTAACGCAGGGTAGGTTTGGCGGATTAGTTTGCGGAAGTTCGGAAATGAGCAACGTGTCTACCGGTTCCCTCCTGGGAAAGTTCGTGAACAAAACTGTGTTGAGCAATGATTTCCAATGGGCCTGGCAAAACTACAAGCAAGTCGTGCTCACACTGCAAAAAGAGTTTGGTTGTAAATCGTTGATGGAAATCGGAGGTGGCCGTTCGCCGCTCTTTGATTACTCAGAATATCGCAATCTCAATACCTTCTATACATTGAATGATATCTCGCCGAAGGAGTTGGCGCTGGCGCCAGCCTGGCCTTTGAAAGCTTGTTTCGATATATGCTCGCCCCCGTCGACGATCGAGTCATCATACGATTTAATATTTTCGAAAATGGTTTTCGAACACATCCCCAACGCCGCTAAGGCCTATCAAGCGGTATACCGTCTTTTGAAACCCGGCGGAATTGCTCTCTCATTCTTTCCGACGCTGTATTGTCTTCCATTCGTATTGAACTACCTTTCGCCTGAAAGGCTATCCAGCAAATTGCAGCGACTTTTCGATCCAAGGCCAGATCCCAAATTTCCCGCGTACTATCACTGGTGCCGATCAAGCGATTACTTAAAGCAAAATCTCAAGACTGTTGGATTTCGTTATATAGAAGTCTCGCCATTTTATGGCCATGCCTACTATCGTTCCATTCCTTTCCTGCGGACCACAGAACGCCATTGGACACGCATGGCTCGAGGAAGGAATTTAACGATTCTGTCCTCTTTTGCGTATGCATTCGTCCAACGATAAATCGAGCACGACCGGACTAATTTCGCATGACTAGGGCAACCCCAAAGAAAACGAAAACGGATGCCTTTACAGCGTTAAACGGGCTCCGATTTTTGGCCGCGATTGCTGTTGTTTGCTTCCATTACGGCACGAAGACGGACGGATATAATCAGGTTCCGGAAACAATTAAGAAAATCGTTAATGAAGGTCCTGCTGCGGTCGGCTTTTTTTTTATTCTGTCGGGATTTGTACTAGGCTACCGGTATCTTCGTCATGGCGCGCATTTGGAAAATCCGAAGGCTTTTTACTGGGCCCGATTCACCCGCTTGTATCCAGCATACTTGGTGGGTTTTCTGCTATTTACGCCCTTAGCCGTACAAAAATATTTAGTGCATCCATCGATGGCGGCGGGTGGGCAGGGAACGTTTATTTCCAGCGCTGTTCTTTCACTTCTCACGTTGCAAGCGTGGACTCCACTTGCGCAAGCGTGGAATGGGCCTAGCTGGTCCCTTTCTGTGGAATCGTTTATGTATGTGATGTTCCCTCTAATTGGTTCCCGACTTATAAAGCTCGACAAACCTAGCGCGCTATTCGTTGCATGTTCGGCATGGCTTGTGCCTACTAGCTTAGCGTGTGGGCACGTAGTTAAGGTTATTCCGGACTACGCATGGGAAAAATTCATGGTAAACAGTCCCATATTGTGGCTTCCATTGTTTATCATCGGCATCTGCTCAACCAGATTGCTTCCATTCTGGGAAATGATGTCTCATCGCAAGACAAATTTCATCTCAACATTTTGCTTTCTTGGAGTCATACTTCTCGGGTTTGTTTGGCCAAGGGGTTTGATAGAGATATTCATTGTGGGTGGTATCGCCCCGATGCTTGCTGTACTAGTCGTGAGTTTTACGAGAACGTCGGGTTGGATAACCGCGATTTTGGGCGGAGCCATCTTTAACAAATTAGGACAGGCGAGTTATATCATTTACATCATCCAGTCACCTCTATGGCACTACTGGCAGGCACTTACAAATTTCATTCGGCGTGTGCCGTTAGAAACTCAGGGGGCGGCGAAATTGCAATTTCTTGTGTTCGTGCCATTTGTGATTTTGGTCTCTCTAGCAGTTCAGCGATTCATTGAGGAACCTGTACGTTCTTGGCTGAATAAAGAAAGTATCCTCAGAGCCTCCCGTGCAGCTTTGACTAACTCCGTTCAGACGACTTACGCCAGCGCGTCTCATTCCGATTGATAGGCATGAAGAATTAAGATTTGTAGATTGATTCAGGCAAGCAGTTTCAAACCCGCTTCGTCTACCAACGATGACGGGATGGATCATCGTTGTAGTCAGTTTGTGGAACAAATCACGAAGTTTTTGCGTCGGGAAAAGAGCAGGGTTCCATCCGTCCGACAGAATTAAGAAAATGGGAACGTACCGTGGCGTACGCGATGAAAATTGATGTCAATGCTTTGAAATTCGGGGATTGCAAGGCGCGACGTAAATATTAATGACTCAGCAGTGTACTCTTTTCGGGCCAGAGAGGAACGAATCAAGAAATGAGCGCGTTTCTCTGACTGGTTTATCCTAACGCTGTTAGATGGGAGCCTCTGCTTCTCTGACGTGGATTTTTGGTTCAGGGCTGTTGAATAGACAGAGCTTACCGCTCGTTAAGCCTTGCCGTTTTACTCGTGTTGTGCCCTGAAAGCTGACGCGGCTTCGGCTTGGAATCGCCTTCAGAACACCATCCACTTCGAATACTAGCCGCTGCGCCGCTGCGTGATCGTTCGATCCACAAAAGCTTCGCGAGTTGCACCTCAAACCTTACGATTCTCGGGGCCACTCGGACCCGCGTTAATCACGCACTTAATGAACTCTTCAATTAAGGAGTCCACTCTGCGTCCAAAAAAACGTTTGGCTTTATTGCAGACATCGCCACTCCGATTCTCGGGTGACTTTTTCTGCGGCGCTACGCAGAATTATTTTCGTTGAATCAGGTTCCGGGCTGAGGCTTATACATTCCAAATATGAACGTCGTAAATGTAAGTGTTAGAGAAGCTATCCATCCCTGATACCATTTCAAACATTTAAATGGGACCCCGATGGCAAAAACCCATATTGGAAACACAAGGGTAGCTAGAATTATTTGAGGCCATAGTGGCGATTTCTTGCCCTCCGAGGTCGCAAAGAAAAAATATACTGGGACCAACGCTGTGTTCAAACCAAAGACGACCCACATAGCAGAACAATTTGGTTTTCCAAATCCATCGCAGAGCTTAAGTCTTTCGGGGCACGCTCCGTTTTACCTCCGTTGCGCTTTGGGGGGTGGACAGATGGCCGTCACGAGCCCAACTTACCCACCCAACCCCTGATTGCATAACAGCGTCGGCTCCCTCGAGTCGAGTAAACTTTGGTTGCTTGACGACCGGAGGCTCGGGAGGAAGGAGTCGAACATGATGATAGGCGTAGATTATCAGCCAAGCTTTCAACAGATTGCATTTTTTGTGGAAGAGACTGGCGAATATAGCGAATGACGACTGAATCACAGTGATGGGGAGGCTGAGAAATACTATCGAGATCTGCAGCTGCGAGGAGTCCAGGTGCGAGTGGGGATGGAGGTGCATTTTCCGGGAAAGCGCTTCGTAAACTTTCAATTCTTGACACGTGGTGGCCGTAGAGCAGTATGCTGTCTTTTTCACTTAAGTTTTTCTGGTCGGTAGATTCGTTCTTCCTAGCTGGTGTAGGGGTGCGCACTGAAGAAGTTAGGCAAATACGAAGTGATCGGCGAGTTGGGCCATGGCGCCATGGGGGTAGTGTACCGGGCGCGCGATCCCGTTATAAATCGCCTGGTAGCTCTAAAAACGATCACCTCTGGTGGTGCGGACGACCCTAGCATGCTCGAGCGCTTTTATCGCGAAGCGCAATCTGCCGGCGGTCTACAACACCCTAACATTGTCACTATCTTCGATATGGGTGACGAAAGCGGTGTGCCGTATATCGCCATGGAGTTGATTGACGGCGAAAACCTCGATCAGTTGATTGCACACCGCGCTCCCATCCCACTCCCTTTAAAGCTCGTTTACGCTACCCAGGCATGCAGCGCGTTCGATTATGCCCACAAGCGGGGAATCATCCACCGCGACATCAAGCCTGGCAACATCATGGTGAACAAGGATGGCACCCTGAAGATCGTGGATTTCGGCATCGCACGTGTGCTGGAAGCCTCGAAAACTCAAACCGGGTTGCTGATGGGTACTTTTGCGTACATGTCCCCCGAGCAATACCATGGCGAGCACGCCGATGAACGTTCGGATATTTGGTCTTTCGGTGTACTTCTTTACGAACTCTTATCTTTCCAGAAACCCTTTGCGGGCAACACTCCTGCGGCCTTGATGCACGGAATCTGCTCGCAGGAGCCCGCTCCATTGCGCAGCCTGTGTCCCGAGCTACCGGAAGAGCTCGAGGCTGTGATAGGAAAGCTGCTGCAGAAATCACCAGATGACCGAATTCAATCGATGGAAGACCTCCTGTTCCGGCTCGACCCTATTTGTAAAAGTCTGCAAGTAGCGTCCCTTGCAGAGATGGTGGCTCAGAGCTGCAAGCTGGTCGAGCAGCGAGATTACTCGCATGCACGCGATCTGTTGCGTCAGGCGCTGCTGATCGATTCAAAGAATGCCACTGCGAGAACGTTACTCGACAAAGTAAACACAGAGATTCGGCGCGTCACGCTCCGACCAAAAGCTCAGCAGCAAGTGGACAAGGGAAAGGCGCTGCTTGACGAAGGAAAGTTCGCCGAGGCTAAGGTGGCAGCGGACAGCGCGCTGCAGATGGATTCCAATTTTGTGCCTGCACAAGAGTTGCTGAATTTATTGCAACACGAAATGGAACGGGTTCAACGTGTGGCCGATTGGCTGGACCGCGCCAAACAGCTGATAGCGGAGGGAATGCCGGAAGAGGCCGAAGCGCTGCTCGCCAAGGTAATCGAGGCCGAGCCCGCGAACAAACGAGCTCGGGCGCTGAGCGAGCAGGCCTTGAAGCAAAGGGCGGAGCGTGAGCGGCGCCTGCAATTGATCGAAAAAATGCAAACCGCAAGAAGCTTGTGGACGCAGCAGAAATATGCGGAGTGTATCCAACTGCTGACAGAATTGCAGAAACAGTATCCGGAAGAAGAGGACGTGTCGCGACTGCTCCAAACAGCACGGGAGGATCAGGCAGAAGAAGCCAAAAAGCAAAAGCTGGACACGGCAAGAACCCTTCTGGCGTCACGCCGATACGAGGAATGCGGATCGCTGCTGGCCGACCTACAGAAGATGTTCCCGAATAACCAGGAGGTCTCCGATCTGTTGCAAGATCTCCGTGAGGACGAAGCCAACCAATACAGAATGCAACGTATCGCGCAGGCCAGAAGCCTGCTGGCATCGCGCGCGTTCGACAAATGTATTTCTTTTCTGTCGGTATTACAGAAGGAGTATCCCGGCGAGGACGAAATAGACAGGCTACTTGTCACTGCGCATCGAGAGCGGCTGGAGGAAAGTAAAAAGCAGCAGCTGGCGAAAGCTCGAATGTTGATGGCGTCCCGGCAATACCAGGAATGCAACGACGTGCTGGAAGAGCTTCGAAAACAATTTCCGGCGGACGATGAAATTCCCAAATTGCTCGGGGCCGTTGTTGAGGAACGGCAGGAACAGCGCAAACAGGAATCTCTGGCAGAAGCGCGAAAGCTTCTGGCTGCTCACCGGCACCCGGAATGCATCGCTTTGTTGGGGAGTCTTCAGAAGGAATTTCCAGGTCAAAAGGATATTGGAAGCCTGCTGCAAACCGTGCACGAAGATGAAGCGGAGCAGCGTAAGGTCCAAAAGCTGATCGAGGCGCGCCAGTTGGTGGCATCCGGTCGCTTCCAGGAATCCATCGCTTTGCTTACGGAGCTTGAACAGGCCTTCCCTGATGAACCAGATATCGCCAGGCTCCTGGAAACAGCGCGAGAGGAGCAAGCGGAACAGCAGAAAGAGCAAAAACTAGTGCAGGCGAGAAGTCTCTTTCTTGCTGAGCGATTCGACGATGCTCTTGAGATTCTGAAAGCACTCAATGTTTCTCATCCGAAGGATGCCGCGGCCCAGAAGCTACAGACTGCTGTTTTACAGGAACGAGAAAAACACGCCAAGGAAGCAAGGCTCAAAACTGAACTCGCGGTCGTGAGGAAGCTGGTAAACGAGAAGAAATATCACGAAGTTCTTGCGCGAGCTGACAAGTTGCTTGCCGAGCATCCCGCAAGCGCGGATCTTGCGCGGTTAGTTGAGTTCTCACGCGGCCAGCAGGCTGAAATGGAACGCGAACTGGCGGTTCGCAAAGCATTGAATGAAGGCCGATCTCTGCTGCAGGCCAATCGATTTAACGACGCGGCACGAGAGGTTCTTGCCGGTCTCGCCGCTCATCCCGATCATGCGGAACTCGTTGCACTGTTGGACCAAGTGGAAAGCCAAAGGCGGAAGTTCCTGGCCCGACAGGGCATCGAACAACGAGTCAAGGAGATCAAGGTAAAGATCAATCGCGAAAAGTTCAGCGAAGCCATCGCTCTTGCGGACGAAACGATCGCCACTCTCGGGCCTGACACGGATGTGACGCAACTGCGCAAATCCGCTCAAGTCGAAATTCAGGCCCGCGAAAAGAAAAGACTGCAGGAGCAAACCATCGAGAATATCCGGCTGCTTACGCAGTCGGGAAAATTTGATGACGCTACGCGCGCTTTGGACGATGCCGTCTCTAAAAAACTTTTCGATCCATTTGATTCCCGGGCACAACGGGCGGCTGATGAGATTTCAACCGCTAGAAACACAGCAAAGAGAGAACCTTCGGCGCCGGGGGCAGCTATTCCCGAAAGTTTCTCCAAGGAATATGCGTTTCTCCAGAAAAAGGCAGAAATAGTTACTCCGCCGCCGGCCGAAAATATGACCTTATTGGAGACACCTGATGCGCGCGCTTCGGTAGCACCCGTAGCTCAGCCCGCGCAACCGAAAAGACCAGAACAAGTTTTGCAGCCGCTCAGTTCCGCATCCGTGGTTCCTGAGATTCGTGAGCAGACACCACTTGTGGAGCACGTGGAAGTCTCTAAGGCCGTCGAAGCCTCAAAAATCGCGGAGCCGGCCGAAGCTGCAAAACCAATGATGCCTCTGCGAGCCGCACCCTCGCTGCCGCCAGTTGTACCGACTGACATCGGCAAGAGCGGACCACCGGCCAGAACAGCGCCTCAGTCCGAGGCGCGAACTGCACGGCCCCTTCTTTCTGAAACCGCTGAGCGAGAGCGCCGCAAAACGCCGGGGAAGAAGAACACCGGACTGACGGCGGTGTTGGCGCTGGCGGTAATTCTCATCGCGGCCGGCGCTTATTTCTTTTGGCCAACACATCGAACGCAGGTGAAGATTCCCAGCCAGGTTCCAACCCAGCGCACCGCTCCGGTGGAAGCGCCGAATCCGCTGGAAATTAAGCAACGCGAGGCCATAAATACAGCGGAAAAATTGGTGGCAGCGAACGATCTGCAGGGCGCATTGCAAACAGTGACGGACGCCCAGAAGTTGGGTGGGCCCCTAACTCAGAAGCTTCAAGAGATGAAAGTTCAAATTGATGATTCCATAAAGGACACGCGCCTCCGGGAAATCCGCCAGCGGGAAGCGCAACTATGGCAGCAGGCGGCAGATAAAATGAAATCGAAGCGCTATCCGGAAGCGCAAAATTATTTGCGACAGCTACTGGCGTTACCTGAAGGTGGTGTGCACCGCAACGAAGCTCAAACAGACTTAAGTGACGTCATCCCTAATCTCCAGCAGCAAGATAAGTTTGCGGCACGAGCGCTGCAAGCACTTCGTCAAGGGGATCTTCGTGCAGCACGAAACTTTGCATCTCAAGTTCAACGGGCCGGCGGGGACGCCAGTCAATTGAATGGAGAAATCGACAAGTCCGAAAACGATCGTCTCGTTCAGTTGGAGAATCAATTCAGACAGCTTAAGGAAGCAGACGACGATTCCGCAGTGCCGCAGTTACGGGCCTTGCAGGCCAGCTTCAAAACGATGGTGGATAGCGGGGGCCCCAAGACCGCAGAGGCTCAAAGCTACTTGGACTACATCGCGACAGCGATTCCGGACGTCCAGACCCGGGCACAAAGCAAGCGGCTCGAAGCCGCCTTTCAGTTGGCAGTTCAGAAATATCAGCAAGCTGTCAATGTTCCGGACAAGGCCGCTTTGACAGCTGCAACTGGAGCGCTGCAGCCGTTCGCGCAGGGCGGACCCCACGCAGCTGAGGCACAAAAGTACTTGAATGAAATGAACAATAAATTGACCGCAATGAACAAGCCCGTGACTTTTCCACCTCCGGCGCAGCCTCCGCCGGTCGCGAGCACGCCCGTCGTGAACACTAAGACCGAAACACCGCCAAATCGCGATGCGGACATCGCCAGCGTACGCGCTGTAATCCAACGGTATCAGCAGGCATTCGAGCAAAGGGATGCCGATGCGTTGCGGCAAATCTGGCCGTCGATGGGAGACCGGTACAAGAAATACAAACAAAACTTCGGAGCCGCCAGTTCTATCCAGATACAGCTGACCATCGCCGACGTCAAAATGGGGACTGATGGAGCCTCGGCAACGGTGTTAGCTACGCAAACGCAGGAATACTCGCCTAAAGGCGGCGGCAAAACTATGACTTCCAAGGATCAGGCCATATTTAATTTGGTCAAGGCAAATGGGACCTGGGTTATCACCCAGATTCGCTAGATAACCGGCTTGACAATTCCAGCCTGCCGTATAAAACTGCGCGCGCACCGCACGACTAATCTCCCCAACGCTTAGGGCGCCGAAGTTCAACCAGGAGGTCCCTATGTCCCGACGCATGCTGTTAGTAATTTTAATGGTAGCGCTGTTTCCGGCGCTGCTATCGGCGCAGGGCATCTGCCCGCTGAATGGAACTCCGAGCAGCAAATTAGTGTGCGTGATCCCGCAGACGTTTGGACCTTTTGGCGTTGGCAGCGGGGCAGGCGCGCCTTTGATCGCCAACCAACATCAGGCGCATTTCGAGGGAGATTTCCTCTCCAGCTTCGGACCGATCAATGAAGCAGTTGGCATTCAAGTCTCGCAGTTGCCCATTGCTTCGCCATCCTCGGGTATTACTTTCACATACGATCCCGCGCTTAAAACTTTCTCGCCGTCGACGGAAGAGAGCTTGGGGCCGATTCTGGGCGAACGAGCTAGCACCATTGGGCGAAATAAACTTTACGTGGCGTTCAGTTTTCAGTACTTCAACTTCAACTCCATCGATGGGCAAAATACCAGCAACATCCCCGCCGTTTTGCAGCATCGGTTTTTCCCAGGGGACCCTACATCGCCGCTGGGATTCTTAAGACCTTGCCCGAACCAAAACGGACTAACGGGAGGCTTCGCCAACAATACCTGTTTCGTTCGCGATTATATTCAAACCGCCAACAACATTGACCTGTCCGTGCACCAATACACGCTGTACGCGACATATGGAATTACGCGCCATCTTGACGTGTCTGTGGCTATACCCGTCCTGGACGTCAGCATGAGAGTCAACTCGAACGCCACTATCGTGCAAAACTCATTCGGCCCCGGAAACACCGCCTTCCACCAATTTAATCCTGCTGTGGTTACCAGCTGCACCACAACCCCATGCTTTAACGGCTCATTTTCCAGTAGTGGAACTGCAACTGGAATCGGGGATGTAGATCTGCGGGCCAAGTACGAGCTATATCAGGGAGAGCACTTCGGATTTGCAACGGGTGTGGATGTTCGCCTGCCTACAGGTGATGAACAGAATTTGTTGGGTTCAGGGGCTATCGGGGTGCGCCCATTTGGAATAGTTTCCTACAGCGCTCGCGTTTCGCCGCATGCTGAGATCGGTTACGAACTGAACGGCAAATCGATTCTCGCAGGTGATTTTGTGGCCACCCCGACGACTAAAGGCGGTTTACCAGACCGGGTCGCGTATATCGTAGGAGCGGACGCTGCAATCCTTAAGCGCTTGACGGCCTCGTTCGATATCTACGGGCAGCGTTTATTTGATGTCCCACAATTGTTTGCGACTTCCTATACAGACTTAGGAAAGTGCAGCGACGTCGCCTGCACCACCCTGACACCCGGAACTACCCATCCGAACATCGGCGTTCGTCCTAGGGCCGATTACAACATTACAAATGCGTCCGTCGGCCTGAAGTACCGGCTCTTCCGTCATTTAGTGCTCACAGGCAACGTTCTGATCAAGTTAGACGATGGTGGTCTGCGCTCTACGGCTGTACCACTTGTCGGTGCCTCCTATAGCTTTTAGGGATTCGCGCAAATTTGCTGCAGTCGAATCTCCGTGTGCGAAGCGCATTCACCCTTAAGTTCTTTCCAAGCCCTTCGACTCTGTAGCGTGCACCACAATCACGCTTACGTTATCTTCCCCGCCATGCGAGTTCGCAAGCGAGACAAGATGGTCTGCGCTGCTCTGCGCATCAGCAGCCTCCAGAAGAACCTTGGTCAGCTCCGTATCAGTAACCATACGCGTCAATCCGTCGCTACAAAGTAATACGATGTCCTGATCGAGGAGTGGGTGCTCAGCCGTGTCCAATATCGCTTCTTCGTGAATTCCTAAAGCACGGATCAGCACGTTTTGCATCTTGCTCAAATGGGCTTGCTCCGGCGCAATGAGTCCACTTCTCACTTGCTCGGCCACCAGGGTATGATCCGCGGTC